>ENA-ORMN01000153-ORMN01000153.1-human-gut-metagenome-genome-assembly--contig:-NODE-153-length-82918-cov-29.967959_pt1 | contig 82918 bp, 78 predicted proteins | sample MGYA00242102_ERZ508993 | MGnify/ENA primary metagenome ERZ508993 (study PRJEB26280, sample SAMEA2338770) | human gut metagenome | biome: human gut; feature: human-associated habitat; material: faeces...
AAGAGTGGGGAGAGTTGTGGAAAAGAGAGCGCGAGAGAAAACCGGTGAGAGGGGAGAGAATAAGCAGTTTACTGCGCTCTCTCCCCTCTCAAAGAGGTTGTCGCTCGCACACCGGTAGATGGGTCATGCGTGACCCATCCGGTTAAACAAATAGAGCAGCACAAATTTTCCCAAGACATCGGTAAGACGGTACTGCGTGTGCCAAGCACGCAGACTATCAGAAAACGCACACAAACAAATGGTCACCAAAAGCAGAACGGTACGGAATAAGCGGCGCACGCAGAGCATCAAAGACAAGCCGCAACCAAATGGTCACTTCGATAAACTCCTACTTTGCATCCCCAGCACAAAAGAAAAGAAACCCGCCCCGCTGCCCCAAAACCCCTTGCAATACGCCGGGTTTTGTAGTATAATAATACAGAATATGATGCCTTTGACAGGCACGGCAGACCGGATGCTGCCGGGGAAAGGAACGGCTTTATGGATAAAACAACGCTTGCCCATCTGTGTGAGCTTTCCAAGCTCGATTTCACAGAGGAACAGCAGGATGCGGTGATCGCCCAGATGGACGATATCATTGCGCTGATGGATCAGATCAAGGAATATGACGTGACCTACGACGATACCCAGGATCACAACGAGATCCCCTACCAGGCACTGCGGGAGGATGTGGCACAGCCCTCCTACGATACCGCCCGGCTTCAGCAGAATACCCAGCCCCGGGATGACTGCTATGTAGTGCCGAAAATGATGGAATAACACCGGAAAGGGATTGGAAAGATGGATTTACAGAACACCACGCTGACCCAGTTGCGGCAGCTTCTGGACAGCAAAAGCATCAGCGCTGCTGAACTGACGGATGCGTATCTGGAGCGGATCCGTGCAGTGGATGGCAGTCTGCTGTCCTATATCACCGTGACCCCGGAGGAGGCGCACGCCCAGGCGGAACAGGCGCAGGCCCGGATCGATGCAGGCAATGCTGCGCCCTTGACGGGCATCCCCATGGCTATGAAGGACAATCTTTGCACCGACGGGGTACGCACCACCTGTTCCTCCCGGATGCTGGAGGATTTCGTGCCCCCCTATGACGCAACGGTTGTGGAAAAGCTGAAGGCGCAGAATTATATCATGCTGGGCAAGGCAAGCATGGACGAGTTTGCCATGGGCAGCTCCAACCAGACCAGCGCCTTTGCCAAGACCCGGAACCCCTATGACACAAGCTGTGTGCCCGGAGGCTCCTCCGGCGGCAGTGCGGCAGCGGTCAGCGCAGGGCTGTGCGCCGCTGCTTTGGGTTCGGATACGGGTGGATCCATCCGGCAGCCTGCATCCTTCTGCGGCGTCACCGGCTTAAAGCCCACCTACGGCAGAGTGTCCCGGTATGGTCTGGTGGCATTCGCCAGCTCGCTGGATCAGATCGGCCCCATCGCCCGGTGCGCCCGGGACTGCGGCACGGTGCTGTCCGCCATTGCGGGACAGGATCCCCACGATGCCACCTCTGCGCCCCAGTCAGTGCCGGATTTCAACGAAAAAGTCGGCAAGTCTCTGAAGGGGCTGAAAATCGCCCTGCCCAAGGAATTTTTCGGGGACGCTGTGGACGATGAGGTCAAGGAAGCGGTTCTGGCTGCTGCCAGGGAATATCAGTCCATGGGGGCGGAGCTGGTGGATTGCTCCATTTCCACCCTGAAGTATGCGGTTGCCGCATACTACCTGATCGCCTCTGCGGAGGCGGCATCCAACCTTGCCCGGTTTGACGGCATCAAATACGGCCTCCGGGGCGAGGGAAACAGCTTTGATAAAATGATCCGGGACAGCCGGAGCAGAGGCTTCGGGGACGAGGTCAAGCGCCGGATCCTGCTGGGGAACTATGCCCTGTCCAGCGGCTATTACGACGCTTACTACCGGAAAGCCCTTGCCCTCAAGCAGGATTTCATCAAGGAATATGACCGGATCTTCCAGAACGCCGATATCATTCTCACCCCCACGGCGCCTACGGTGGCATACCCCATCGGCAAGCAGGAGCATGACCCGGTGAAGATGTACACCGGAGATATCTGCACGGTGACGGTGAATATTGCCTGCCTGCCTGCCATCAGCACCACCTGCGGTTATAGCAGGACGGGGATGCCCATCGGCATGTCCTTGATCGGCAGACGCTTTGACGAGGCTACCATCATCCAGGCGGCTGACGCATTCGAGCAGGGCTTTACTGTGATCCCGGCAAAGCCGGAGGGAGGAGCGGCAAAATGAGATTGTACCCCACCATCGGCCTGGAGATCCACGCCGAGCTTCTGACCAAATCCAAGGTGTTCTGCACCTGTTCTGCGGAATTCGGCGGCGAGCCCAATTCCCGCTGCTGTCCGGTATGCTCCGGACTGCCCGGTACCCTGCCCATTCTGAACCGGAAGGCGGTGGAATACATCGTCAAGGCAGGCTATACCATGAACTGCGACATTTCCCGGTTCACCAAGTGGGACCGGAAGAACTATTTCTACCCGGATCTGCCCAAGGCGTACCAGATCTCCCAGATGCCACGTCCCGTGTGTCTGAACGGCCATGTGGACATCCGGGTGAACGGGGAGGACAAGGTGATCCGCATCAACCGGATCCACCTGGAGGAGGACGCAGGCAAGCTGGTGCACGATGAAGCTGCCCATGTGAGCCTGGCGGATTATAACCGGTGCGGCATCCCGCTGATCGAGATCGTCACCGAGCCGGATTTCCACAGCGCAGAGGACGTAACCGCCTTTGTGGAAAAGATCCGGCAGCTACTCCAGTACGCCGGCGTATGCGACGGCAAGATGGAGCAGGGCTCCCTCCGGTGCGATGTGAACATTTCCCTGGCAGAGCCGGGTGCGCCCCTGGGTACCCGGGCGGAGATCAAGAATCTGAACTCCGTGAAGGCAATCGGCAGAGCCATTGATTACGAGATCTACCGGCAGACGGAGATTCTGGAATCCGGCGGCAGGGTGCATCAGGAGACCCGCCGGTTCAGCGACAGCACCGGGGAAACCACTGCCATGCGTTCCAAGGAGGATGCGCACGATTACCGGTACTTCCCGGATCCGGACATTCCCCCCATCATCTTTACCGAGCAGGAGCTGGAGGAGATCCGGGCAAGCCTGCCGGAAATGCCGGAGCAGCGGCTTGCCCGGTATCTTGAGTGGGGCATCGCCAAGAACGAGGCGGAGACCCTGCTCGGCGACAAGCGCATCAGCGACTTTTTCGATGCGGCCGCCGCAAGCTATCCCAACCCCAAAGCCATCGCTTCCTTCATTCTGGTGGAGCTGATGCGCCGGATCAATCTGAGAGAAGCGGATATGGGAACCCTGCCCTTTGACGGGCCTGCGCTGGCACGGCTGGTGGAGCTTGGGGAAACCGACAAGATCAACAAGAGCAATATGAAGGATATCCTCCGGAGTATGCTGGAAACCGGCAAGACGGCGGATCAGATCGCCGAGGAGGAGAATCTGTGGATCCGGGAGGATCTGGGGCTGGCGGAATCCGTCATCGACAAGCTGCTGGCGGACAATCCGGGGCCGGTGGAGCAGTACCGGAACGGGGAACAGAAGGTATTCGGATTTTTGATGGGACAGGCAAACAGAGCGCTGAAGGGCTCTGCCACACCCAAGGCCATCAAAGAGCTGTTGGAAAAGAAGCTGAAAGGCTGATAGGGAAGGAAAGGTATTGAGAAGATGTTTTTAGCAAATCGTTATCGGGATCATCTCACCAGCATGATCGGCGAAGGGGAGATCGGCAAGACCGTCCGGGTATCCGGCTGGGTGGAGAACATCCGGGATCACGGGGGCATCAAGTTCATCGACCTGCGGGATCACTACGGCATTGTGCAGATCACCATGCAGCAGAACGAGGGTCTGCTGGAGGGCGTGAACAAGGAAAGCGCCGTTTCCGTCAGCGGACAGGTGGTCAAGCGGGATGCGTCCACCTACAATGACAAGATCGCAACCGGTACGGTGGAGATCGTGGCACAGACCCTGGAGATCCTGGGAAAGGTTACGGTGCCCCTGCCCTTTGAGGTGCCCTCCTCCCGGGAATCCGGCGAGGATATCCGGCTGCGGTACCGGTTTTTGGATATGCGGAACCACCGGGTGCATCAGAACATCGTATTCCGTTCCAACATTATGTCCTTTATGCGGGAGAAGATGACCAGTCTGGGTTTTTTGGAGCTTCAGACCCCCATCCTTTCCACCTCCTCCCCGGAGGGGGCACGGGACTATCTGATCCCCAGCCGGAAGCATCACGGCAAGTTCTATGCCCTGCCCCAGGCACCCCAGATCTTCAAGCAGTTGTACATGGTGTCCGGCTTTGATAAATACTTCCAGCTTGCTCCCTGCTTCCGGGACGAGGACGCAAGAGCGGATCGTACCCCCGGCGAGTTCTACCAGCTTGACCTGGAAATGTCCTTTGCCACCCAGGAGGAAGTATTTGCCGTTGCGGAGGAGGTTTTCCCCGCCATCATCGAGAAATTCAGCAACAAGCCCTTCACCAAGGGTCCCTTCCCCCGGATCACCTATGCGGATGCCATGCTGAAGTACGGCTCCGACAAGCCGGATCTGCGGAATCCGCTGTTCATCATCGACCTGTCCGATCAGTTCGTGGGCAGCGACTTCAAGCCCTTCTCCAACAAGACCGTCCGGGGCATCCGGGTGCCTAAGATGGGTGAAAAGTCCAAGACCTTCTTCAAGAGCATGGAGGAGTACGCCCTGTCCATCGGCATGAAGGGACTGGGCTATGTGAAGGTGGACGAGAACATGTCCTTCCTGGGCCCTATTGACAAGTTCCTGACGGATGCCTCCCGGGAGGAGATCAAGCGCCGTGCAGAGCTGGAGCCCGGGGATGTGCTGTACTTTATCGCGGACAGCAAGAAGAATGCGGAGAAATTTGCCGGACAGATCCGCACGGAGGTTGCAAACCGGATGGGTCTGATCGACAACGACCGGTTCGAGATCTGCTGGATCGTGGACTTTCCCATGTACGAGGAGGACGAGGAAACCGGCAAGCCCATCTTCACCCACAACCCCTTCTCCATGCCCCAGGGTGAGCTGGAGGCTCTGAACACCAAGAACCCCTGCGATGTGCTGGCATACCAGTATGATGTGGTGTGCAACGGGGTGGAGCTGGCGTCCGGCGCAGTCCGGAACCATGACCCGGAGGTGATGGTGAAGGCGTTTGAGATTGCTGGCTACACGGAGGAGGATGTGGCAGCCAAGTTCGGCGCTCTGTACAGCGCATTCAAGTTTGGTGCGCCCCCCCATGCAGGTATGGCGTTCGGCATTGACCGGATGATCATGCTGCTGCTGGACGAGGAGAGCATCCGGGAGGTCATTGCCTTCCCGCTGAACTCCAACGCCCAGGATCTGCTGCTGGGTGCCCCCACCCAGGTTACGGAGCAGCAGCTACGTGAGGTACACATCAAGGTGCGGCAGCGCCCCCAGGATCTGAAGAACCAGGAAAAATCAGAATAAGCAAGCGGGGCATCCGGAAGGATGCCCCTGTTTTGGATGGAGGAACCATGAACCAGGAGATTTACGAGGATCGATATAGACCCATGGTGCCGAAGGTGATCGATTACGGCTGTATTGTTGTGGGGGTTCTGTCCTTCTTTATGCTTGGATACCGGTTGCAGTGCGTGTTCTGGTATCCTCTGCTCCTGCTGCTTGTGCCTTGTGTGCTGTCCGGATTTCCCGGCAGGATCTATTGCAACCAGGAAACAGTGGCGATACAGGATCTGTATCACGGTACAAAGCGGATCCCCATCGATGCCATCATGGGTCTGGAAATCAAGATTTACAGCCATGAGGAGGGGATACCCATGATTGTGCATCATTATATCTATGTGATGCGCATTCGTACAGCTGGAAAAACCTACGTCTTTAAACAGTATGTGAAAAGGGATGCGGACAGAAAAAACACTGCGTTTATGAAGCTCAAACGGTACATAGAAGCAGTGCGGTATATTGATTCCATCGCATAGCACAAAAACCCGCCCGGTATGCCCGGACGGGTTTGTTTTATGATAGCGCCTCAGATTTTCTTGGTGGCAACTTCTTCCACCAGCTTTGCCAGCAGGGCGTCCTGGGTCATGCTGCCCAGATCCCCGTCCCGGCGGGAGCGGACGGATACGGTCTTGCTCTCCACCTCGTTGTCTCCGATGGTGAGCATGTAGGGCACCTTCTCCAGCACTGCCTGCCGGATCTTGTAGCCCACCTTCTCTGCCCGGTCGTCCACGGTGATGCGCATGCCCGCAGCCTCCAGCTTTCTTGCGAGCTCCAGGGTGTAGTCCATGTGCCGGTCTGCAATGGGGATCAGCTTGACCTGTTCCGGTGCCAGCCACAGGGGGAATGCACCGGCGTACTTTTCGATCAGCAGGGCAAGGGTACGCTCATAGCAGCCCAGAGATGTCCGGTGAATGATGTAGGGGCGGCGCTTGGTGCCGTCCACGTCGGTGTATTCCATGCCGAACAGCTGCGCCAGCATCTGGTCGATCTGGATGGTGATGAGGGTGTCCTCCTTGCCGTGTACGTTCTTGATCTGGATATCCAGCTTGGGCCCGTAGAAGGCAGCCTCGTCAATGCCGATGGTGTAGTGGATGCCCAGGTGATCCAGGATCTTCTTCATAGCGCCCTGTGCCTCGTCCCACTGCTCCGGGGTGCCGATATACTTTTCCGTGTTGTTGGGATCCCACTGGGAGAACCGGTAGGTCACATCATCCGCCAGACCCAGGGTGGTGAGCATGTAGTTGGCAAGCTCCAGACAGCCCCGGAACTCATCCTCCAACTGCTCCGGACGAAGGATCAGATGTCCCTCGGAAATGGTAAACTGCCGTACCCGGATCAGACCGTGCATCTCGCCGCTGTCCTCGTTCCGGAACAGGGTAGAGGTCTCGCCCAACCGCATGGGCAGATCCCGGTAGGAACGGGGACGGTTCAGGAATACCTGGTACTGGAAGGGACAGGTCATGGGACGCAGGGCAAATACCTCCTTGTCCTTCTCCTCGTCCCCCAGTACGAACATGCCTTCCTTGTAGTGATCCCAGTGGCCGGAGATCTTGTACAGGTCGCTCTTTGCCATCAGAGGGGTCTTGGTCAGCAGGTAGCCCCGGCGCTGCTCCTCATCCTCCACAAAGCGCTGCAGTAGCTGGATGACTCTTGCGCCCTTGGGCAACATGATGGGCAGACCCTGACCGATGCAGTCCACGGTGGTGAACAGCTCCAGCTCTCTGCCCAGCTTGTTGTGATCCCGCAGCTTGGCTTCCTCCAGTTGCTTGAGGTATGCCTCCAGTTCCGCAGCCTTGGGGTATGCGGTACCGTAGATCCGGGACAGCATCTTGTTCTTTTCGGAGCCTCTCCAGTATGCGCCGGTGCAGGACAGCAGCTTGAACGCCTTCACCGGAGCGGTGGTCATCAGATGAGGCCCTGCGCACAGGTCGGTGAAATCCCCCTGCTTGTAGAAGGAGATGGGCTCTCCCTTGCCTGCATGCTCGCTGCACAGCTCTACCTTGTAAGGCTCACCCATTTCTTCCAGCTTCTTGAGCGCCTCTGCCGGGGGCAGCTCAAACTGCTCCAGGGGGATGCCCTCCTTGACGATCTGCTTCATTTCCGCCTCGATCTTCACCAGTTCATCGGCGGTAAAGGGCTTCTCCACGTCAAAGTCGTAGTAGAATCCGTTGTCGATGGCGGGGCCGATGGCAAGCTTTGCTTCCGGGTACAGCCGCTTTACGGCTTGCGCCAGAATGTGGGAGGCGGTGTGCCAGAATGCCTTCTTACCCTCGATGGAGTCAAAGGTCATGACCTCAAAGGAGCAGTTCTCGGTGAGCACTGTCCGCAGATCCTTGACCTCCCCGTTGATTTTGACGCAGCATGCAGCCTTGTACAGCCCCATGCCGATGCCCTTGATGACCTCGGCGGCGGATTGACCAGCTTCAGCCTGACGGATACTGCCGTCCTTCAGTGTCAGTTCGATCATAGCAAAATACTTCCTTTCAGTTGATGATGTTATCGGATTGCGTCTGTCCGGGCGGTCATACCGCACGGGGACAGGCTTCTGTCACGGAACAGCGTGCGGATCACCCCCTCTCAAACAAAAACGCCCCCTATGCGGTTGCATAAGGGGCGACAAGTCGCGGTTCCACCCTGGTTCACAGTCATAGACTGCCTTTGGATGCTCTGTAACGGGAGCGCCCGTTGCCGGTTAGGCACACTGGTAGAGGCGGTATGCAGCATCTCTGCGCCAGCACCGCTTGCAGCCGGGACGGTGCTCTCTGTATGACGCACGGTGGGATCTGCCATCCTCCGTCATGGTTTTCCACGATATTGTTTCATACAAGATTATACTAGCACAAGCCGCCGGATTTGTCAATCGCCGGGGCGAAAAAAATTTTGTCCTCCGGCTGGGAGCATCCGGGGCGGCAGAGGGGCTTTTTGGCACACTGCACAAAAACAAGGGGGAATCCTCTGAAAATGCGCAGGGGGATTGTATAAAATGCTGAAATCCGTTCAGTCCTGTGCCGGGAGGGCTCTTTGTGGGGGATTGCCCTTGACAAGCAGGTTGAAAAGTTATAAAATAATAATGTTGCAATCTATGAGCCGGCGGCATGATCCCAGACCGGTTTGATAGGATATATTTGCAAATGACTTTTCCGGGATGCGCCCCATCCCGTAAGCTACGGCACAGGCTATGTGGCTGTACTTTTATTTGTGCCGGCTCTGCCGGTCAGTATAAATATGGAATCAACGGCGAATCAGCCCCCAATTCTGAATCAGAGAACAGATGTTCTCTTTGTGCGCACGGGCGCAGTATACACAAATGAATAAAAATACGGTGACATTGTCCGCCTTAGTGAAGTGATAGTCAGAATCAGACTGAATGAAGGAGGACGGTACAACGTGGATGAAACCATGATCACAGTGCTGACCGGCGTGGCAGCGCTGATCGTCGGTGCAGCGATTTCCGGGTTCATTTTCTTCAAGCAGGGCATCGCATACCGCCGGCGTGAGGCGGAAAGCGTGATCGGCTCTGCGGAGAAGGAAGCGGAGCGCATTCTGGAGGACGCAGGAAAGGATGCGGACAGCCGGAAAAAGGCGGCGTTGGTGGAAGCGAAGGACGAGATCTACAAGCTGCGCTCGGAGGCGGAGCGGGAGATCAAGGATCGCCGGGGAGAGATCTCCCGGCAGGAGCGTCGCATCCAGCAAAAGGAAGAAAATCTCGACCGGAAGAACGACAACCTGGAGCGGAAGGAAGAACAGCTCCAGAACAAGATCCGGGCGGCGGAGGATCGGCTCAAGGAGGCGGAGACCCTCAAGAAAAGTGAAATGGATATGCTGGAGCGCATTTCCGAGCTGACCCGGGAACAGGCAAAGGAATACATGCTCAATATGCTGGAGGATGACCTGGTACACGAAAAGGCGCTGAAGGTCACCAGCTACGAACAGCAGATCAAGGACGAGTGCGACGAGAAGGCACGGAACTACATTGCCCTTGCCATTGCAAAATGTGCGGCGGAGCAGGTGTCCGAAGCGGCGGTTTCCGTGGTGGCACTGCCCAATGACGAAATGAAGGGCCGCATCATCGGACGGGAGGGCAGGAACATCCGGACGCTGGAAACCCTCACCGGAGTAGATCTCATCATTGACGATACCCCGGAGGCTATCACCCTGTCCTGCTTTGACCATGTGCGCCGGGAGGTTGCCCGGATCGCTCTGGAGAAGCTCATCAGCGACGGCCGGATCCATCCCACCCGCATCGAGGAAATGGTGGATAAGGCACGGCGTGAGGTGGAATACAAGATCAAGCAGGAGGGCGAGCGTGCCATCCTGGAAACCAATGTACACGGACTGAACAGCGAGCTGGTAAAGCTCATCGGCAGACTCCGGTACAGAACCAGCTACCGGCAGAATGTGCTGAACCACAGCATCGAAGTGGCGCAGTTGTCCGGCATCCTTGCCTCCGAGCTGGGTGTGGACGCTACCCTGGCACGGCGTGCGGGACTGCTCCACGATATCGGCAAGGCGCTGACCTCCGAGATCGAAGGCTCCCATGTGCAGATCGGTGTGGATGTATGCCGCCGGTATAAGGAAAGCCCGGAGGTTATTCACGCCATCGAGGCCCATCACAACGACGTAGAGCCCAGAACCGTCATTGCCTGCATCGTACAGGCGGCGGACGCCATTTCTGCGGCACGGCCTGCGGCAAGAAGCGAAAACTACGAGAACTACATCAAGCGGCTCCAGAAGCTGGAGGAAATCTGTCAGAGCTACGAGGGCGTGGAGAAAAGCTACGCTGTCCAGGCGGGCAGAGAGATCCGGATCATGGTACAGCCGGAGGTCATCAACGACGAGAAGATGGTTCTGGTGGCACGGCAGATCGCCAAGCAGATCGAGGACGAAATGGAATACCCGGGTCAGATCAAGGTCAACATCATCCGGGAAAGCCGGGCAGTCGAATACGCAAAATAACGCATACCAACCCCTGCGCAGCAATGCGTGGGGGTTTTCTGTAAAGGAGCATGTTTATGGCGAAAACCTTGTTTCACAGTTCGGAGCGTTCCAACTTTATTGTAAATCTGAAGCCGGAGCGGCTGCGGCAGCTGTCCTGCCGGGTGTGCATGCTGGCAATGATCCTGCTGACCGGCAGTATGCTGCTGACGGAGCTGACCCAGGACGTATACGGCAGCCTGTCGGAAGCCATCAGCGACGGGGGCACCAGGGGCGTGCTTGCCTATCTGGTGCTGATTTTGCGGAGCGTGTCCTCCATGTTTGCGGTGGGAGGCGTGCTTGCCCTGATCTTTGCTTTCATCGCCCTCATCAAGAAGCAGTTTGACCCGAAACGGGCGGCACTGCCGGCAGCACTCCTGTGCAGCATCCTGATCCTGGGGTATATTTCCGCCCTGCTGTCCTTCGACACCACCGTTGCCCTCATCGGCATGGAGGGGCGGGGACGGGGCGTGCTGGCACTGCTGTTCTACGGTGCATTCTTCGTGATCTGCTCCCAGCTGCACCGCAAAGAGGCGGAAAAGCTGGGGCTCTGGATCACCGGATACGGACTGGCACAGTGCCTGTTTGCCCTGTTCCAGATCCTGCCCATCCGGCTGCCCTCCAGCTACGACCATATGTTCCCCCGGCTGCTGGTGGATGTGTACCTGCCCAGCGGCTTGTCCTCCAACCCGGCGGCGTTCGCCATGCTGCTGACCATGCTGGGGATGCTGGCGGTGTGCATGGCACTGTACAGCCGGGAGAAGAAGCGCCGGCTCTATTACACCATTGCGGCGGCGGTGTTCCTGTTCTTCCTGCCCCGAACCCAATGCCTGGCAGGACTGGTGGGACTGGGCGCAGTGCTGGTGACCGGCTTGGTGCTGGGGCTGCGGAAGGGAGCATGCAAGCCGGTCAAGCCCCTGGCGGCAATGGTGCTGTGCGCCGGCATCGGCTTCGGCACAGCCTGTGCTGCGCCTTTGCTCAACGGCAGCAAGTTCCTGTCCTCTGATGCGGATACCCCCCTGTCCGCCGGCTATCATTTGCAGGACGGCTCCATTGTGTTCCTGGATGGGGCGTACCGGAACGATGTGTGCGGTCAGTACTCCCGGCAGGATGCCCAGGGGAAGTTCGACCTGGAGCAGCCTCTGAGCATCTATCCCTATATGTGGAAGCAGGCGGCCCAGACCATTGCCAAGTATCCCCTGCTGGGTACCGGTGCGGATAATTACATTTATGCCCAGTTGCGCTCCAGCTATACCATCATCCAGAATCTGAACATTGTGGACGATCCCTACAACGACTATCTGTACCAGGCAGCCACCCGGGGGATCCCGGCACTGCTGTTGTATCTGGCGCTGGCGGCAGTGTCCTTGCTCCGGGGTGCAAAGGCATACCGGAAGGGGAAGGCACCCCTGGGACTGGCGGTGCTGCTGGGGGCAGGGGGCTATCTGCTGACGGCGGTGTGCGGCATTTCCGCCCTGCCGGTGACTCCGGTTTTCTGGATGCTGCTGGGGCTTAGCTGCGGCGGCGTCCAGGAGGATTGAGGCAATGTCCGCCTGCCTGAAAAAAACACTTGCTTTTTGCGAAAAATGTGTTACAATATAGGTAGCGGTGCCGGAGGATCCCGGCGCTGAATATGTAATGGAGGTGTATTTAGAATGGCATACGTAATTTCTGATGATTGCATCATGTGCGGTGCTTGCGAGAGCGAATGTCCCGTAAGCGCAATTTCCGCTGGCGACAGCAAGTATGTGATTGACGCTGATACCTGCATCGAGTGCGGCGCTTGCGCCGGTGTCTGCCCGGTATCCGCTCCGAGCGCAGGCTGATCGTCCCCTTGGAGGACAGCGTTTGCAGGAGGCTATGCTTTCCGCAGACGCTGTTTGTCGTTTTGGGCATCCTTATGCAGGATCTCCGAAAAAGGACTTGCAAAGCGGCGGCTTTTGTGATATAATAATTTGTGCAATCTTGCACAAGGTCTGTCTGACGGCTTTGTGCGTATATTCTGAAATATGATGTATAACATATAAGGAGGAAACTCTTATGTTCCAGTTCCGTAAAGGTGCAGCCATCACGCTGGCTGCTTTGTGTATGCTATCCCCCCTGGCAGCAGGCTGCAACAACGACAGCAGCAGCAATACCGTGCCGGAGAGCACCGAGTATGTGGTTCCTGTTCCGGCGCCGGAGGATCGGATCTCCGAATCCGTCAAGGGTGCGGTGGTCGATGCACAGGTGGGCAAGCCGGCTGAATACAACAACACCGAGAAGCAGGAAAAGCTCCAGGTAGAGGTGGAGGCTGTCAAGGCACTGGACAAGTTCACCAACAAAAACGAAAACAAAACGGAGATCCTGTTTGTGGAGATGAATTTGACCAACAATTCCGGCAAGGTGCTGGATCTCAGTTATCTGACCCATTTCTCCACGGATGTGGACGGTACTGTCACCGATGTGGGACATTCCGCACTGGCAAACTCCCAGGCAACCAAATATTACGCAAACACCGGCAGAAAGCTGGTTCACCAGCAGGTGGCAGCAGGGGAGAAGATCTCCTTCGTGGTAGCGCTGGAGGTTCCCTCCGAGCGGAAGGGTCTGAAGCTGATCTACACCCCCTACAAGTACTACTCCAATGATACCATTGATTTCGAGATCAAGCCGGAGGATATTCAGCATATCGCCGGGTGATCCACAGGACACAAAGCGGAATGCAGCAAGCGTTCCGCTTTTTTAGGCTATGAGGAGGCTTTTTCATGCTGGTCGATTTCCATGTACACGCCTTTGCCGAGAAGATCGCCGCCCGTGCCATCGGGCAGGTCGCCGGAAAGGCGGATCTGATCCCGGAAACGGACGGTACGGCGGAGGGGCTGCGCCGGCGGCTACAGGAATGGGGCGTGGACAAGGGCGTGGTTCTGCCCATCGCCACCAAGCCCACCCAGCAGACCATCATCAACGACTGGGCGGCGCAGCAGCAGGACGAGACCCTGTACTGCTACGGCAGTGTGCATCCGGATGCGCCGGATGTGCTGGAGGAGCTGGAGCGGATCCGGCAGCTGGGGCTTCACGGCATCAAGCTGCATCCGGATTATCAGGGCTTCTTTGCGGATGAGCCAAGAATGCTGCCCATTTATCGGCGGTGCGCCCAGCTAGGGCTGCCGGTGCTGTTTCATGCCGGGTTTGACCCGGTTTCTCCCCAGGTGCGGCATGCTTCTCCGGAGGCACTGGCACGAATTGCCGAGGCGGTGCCGGAGCTGACCCTGATCGCTGCCCATCTGGGAGGCGTGCTGCAGTGGGATGAAGCGGAGCGGCTGCTGGTGGGCAGGAAGAATGTGTATCTGGACACGGCGTTTGCCAGCCATTCTATTGACCCAGGTCAGTTTGAGCGGATCGTGCAGCGACATGGGGCGGAGCGGATCCTCTTTGCCAGCGATTGCCCCTGGGACAGCCCGGTGAAGATCCACCGGATCATGGACGACTTTGCCCTGACCCCGGCGCAGCGGAGCCGGATCGACTGGGAGAATGCATTGGAGCTGCTGGCGCAGCACTGACAGGAGGACGGAATGAAACTGATCTCATGGAACGTAAACGGCTTGCGGGCATGCCGGGAAAAGGGCTTTGAGGCATTTTTTGCCCAGGAGGATGCGGACTTTTTCTGCATCCAGGAAACCAAGCTTCAGGCGGGGCAGATTCAGCTGGAGCTGCCCGGCTACAATCAATACTGGCATTATGCGGACAAAAAGGGCTACTCCGGCACGGCGGTATTCACCAAGCACATCCCCCTGTCCGTGCAGCGGGACTTCGGGCTTCCGGCGCACAACGGAGAGGGACGGGTGCTGACGTTGGAGTATCCGGATTTTTACCTGGTGAATGCCTATGTGCCCAACTCCAAGCGGGAGCTGCTGCGGCTGGATTACCGGATGGAGTGGGAGGATGCCCTGCGGCAGTACCTGTTGGGGCTGGACGCCAGGAAACCGGTGATCTACTGCGGTGATCTGAACGTGGCGCACCGGGAGATCGATTTGAAAAATCCCAAGTCCAACCGGCGGAATGCCGGCTTTACGGACGAGGAGCGGGGGCGGCTCTCCACCCTGCTGGACAGCGGTTTTACGGATACCTTCCGGCTGTTGTATCCGGACACTGCCGGGGCATACACCTGGTGGTCCTACATGTTCCACGCCCGGGAGAAGAACGCCGGGTGGCGCATCGACTATTTCATCGTATCCAACCGGATCGCTCCCCTGGTGCAGGACAGCCTGATCTACAAGGACGTGCTGGGAAGCGACCACTGCCCGGTGGGATTGCTGGTGCATGGACTTCGTACAGAAGCATAATAATTATACTGAGCGGCGATATTTTGCCGCTCTTTTTTTAATTTTTCCTGAATTTTCGGCGAAAGTTTACAGAAACTCTTGCAAAATGGGGGGTGTGATGCTATACTGATAATACAGAGAGTCAAATGCGGAGTCGGGACGCATCCGGCTTTGCAGCAGTCCGGGAAGGATTGCACAGCAACTGGGAGGGGCTTTTGCGGGGTGCAGAAGCCTGCGGGAGGAGCGAAGATGAGAGAAAACCAAAAGCCGATGGTGGGGATCTGTCTCGCAAAGATCCAGGATGCGACCCGTTCGGATCTGATGCAGCGGATTTGCCAGGAGGCTCATGACCGGGGCTTCCGGGTACAGATATATAATATGTATAACGATTTGTTTTTTCACCGGAAACGGGATGAAGGGGAAAAGAGCGTTCTGAATGTGCTGCAGATGGAGCTGCTGTCGGTGCTGATCGTCCTGCCCCAGACCATTCTGGATGAGCGAACAGTGCTTGAGCTGATTGACCGTGCCAAGCAGGCAAAGGTGCCGGTCATCAGCATCGACCAGCAGATTCCCGGCTGCTACAACGTGCTGTATGAATACGAAAAGCCCTTTTCCCAGGTGGTGCGCCATGTGTTCCAGGTGCATCACTGTCGCCGGGTGGCGTTTGTTGCCGGATTCAAGGGGAATCCCTTTTCCGAAGCCCGGATCCAGGTGTACAAGGATGCTCTGGAGGAGTTCGGCATCCCCTTTGACCCCACGCTGCTGAAGTACGGGGATTTCTGGGAGTGGCCTGCCTATGTTGCCGCCAGGGAACTGCTGGAGCAGGGTCTGCCGGAGGCGATCATCTGCGCCAACGACACCATGGCAATGGCAGTGTGCGAGATCATGTACCAGAACAACATCCGGGTGCCGGAGGACGTGATCGTCACCGGCTTTGACGGCATCGCCAAGGAGCAGTACCATTCTCCCCGGCTCACCACTGGCGCCCAGGATCAGCCCCATTGCAGCTGGCTGACGATGGAGATTGCCGCAAAGCTCATTGCAGGGGAGCAGCTGCCGTCCCAGGATTATTATGTCCATAACCAGGTGCGCTTTTCCGAGTCCTGCGGCTGCCGGAAAATGAATTTTCACAACAGCAGTCATATGCTCATGCAGATCTATGGGCAAATGGAAGAAACCAGAGAGTTTGAATTCCGGATCTTCAGCATGATCGGTACACTGACGGACGGCAGCACCCTGATGGAGACCGCAGAACGGTTGGGAGAGTATTTTCTGAACATGTCCACGGCTTACATGCAGCTGTGCCTGAATGGGGGGTACCTGCGTGACTGTGACGTGGCGGTGCCCCCGGACTGCCAGAAGGACGATATGTTTGTACTGGCACAGCGGGACAGCACGGAGTACACCACGCCCATGACCCGGTATCCCTTCCGGCAGCAGCTGGCGGATCCGGAACGGGCGTATTTCTTCCAGGCACCGGTGCTGTTTGTACCGCTGCATGACCAGAACGACGTGTTCGGCTATCTGGTCACAGTGTATGACCCCCACAATTTGCAGCATAATTATCTGTACACCTTTGTGATGGGTCTGGATCAGATCCTCAGTACCATCCGCAATCAGTCCATCCTCCGGTGTATGAACCGGATCCTGACGGAAACCAACCAGGAGCTTGCCAACATGTATATACACGATTCCATGACCGGGCTTCTGAATCGGCGTGGTTTCTTCCAGGAGATGGATCGTCGCCGTGCCGCCTGCGGGGATCGGGAAAGCTGGGTGTATGTGGCATCCGTGGATATGGACAGCCTGAAGTACATCAACGACACCTTCGGTCACCAGGAAGGGGATTTCGCCATCAAGACCGTGGCGGATGCCATTGTCAGCTGCGCCGGGAAAAACGGCTTTTGCGCCCGGTTCGGCGGGGACGAATACCTGGCTGCCATCATTACGGAGGATCCGGAGGAGGACGGCTGTCGCACCTTTGCACAGCGGCTCGCCAATCGGCTCCACAGTCTGAATCAGCAGAAGCTGCGTCCTTACCAGTTCGGCGCAAGCTGCGGCACGGTGCTGGAATCCAACACCCAGGAACTGGATCTGGATCAGCTCATGAAGCTGGCGGACGACCGGATGTATTCGGAAAAGCTCCGGCGCAAGTGCGTTCGGGGCGAGCCAAGGGAGAGCCATGCGTCCTGAACGATATTGCCATATAAAAGCAGCCCCCGGTCTGTACAGATTGGGGGTTTTTGGTCAGAACAAGCCCCGGAGCAGGAAGCCAGCCGCCCCTGCCCCTGCCAACAGCAGCAGCCACAGCACCGCCCTGCGTGCCGGAGAGCGGTGCGCCCCGGGGGAGGCAGCCGGATGCAGACAATGGCGTGCCTCGGCGGTGAGCAGCGCCATGGGCACCTGGGTCAGATTGGGCTTAAGATAAAAAACGGCTTTTTCAAAATAAAGGCTTTCCGGGTTGTGGATCTCCACCACTTTTCGGTTGACACCCTTGAGCATGCAACATTCCTCCTGCCTGGTTGTTTGGTGAAAGTATGGACAGGGGGACGCCGCCATATACGGCATGTAATAAATTTGTCCCGGATGGTCTGTGGAAAACTCTGTGGAAACAGTGGAAAAGCCCGGTTCTGCGTGTGGAAAACTTCGTTGAAAAGTTGGAAAACCACGCAGGTATGCCCCATTCCGGCTGTTGAAAGGGGATAATACTTGATGTAATTTCACATTGGATTATGACAGAAACCCCCTGGTACAGCCGGGAAATGTCCGGAAATGGGCGGAAGAAGGGCAAAAAAGATCCGCCGGGATGCCCCGACGGATGGTTTACGGTTTATTTTTCTGCTTGTGCCTTCAACAGATCCCGGATCTCGGTAAGAAGCTCCTGCTCCTTGGTGGGCTTGGGCGGTGCCGGTGGCGCTGCCTTCTGCTTGTGGGTGATCTTGTTGACGGTCTTGACCAGGGTGAATACACAAGCCGCAGTCAGCAGGAATACGATGACTTGCTGAATGAAGCTGCCGAAGTTCAGGTAGGGGTGATTGCCCCAGGGGATGGTCACGCCCAGGCTCTTGAAGTTGATGCCCACCAACAGGGTGCCGATCAGCGGCATCAGCAGGTCGTCAACCAGGGAGGAGACGATGGAGGTGAAGGCGCCGCCGACGATGATGCCGACTGCCATATCCAGTACGTTGCCCCGGGAAATGAAATCCTTGAATTCCTTGAGGATGGAGCGGGCACTGTCCGATGCGGTCTTGACCTTCTGGGCAGGCTGGGGAGTCTGCGGTGCAGGAGTCTGCGGTGCAGGTGCGTTGGTTTCTGCCATGATGAAGTCCTTCTTTCTTTTTCGGGTAGGAAATCTGCCCTTCATAATTCGACACCCTCATTATAGCACAAATCCGTCCCGATTGCACCAAAGAATCCTACAAAAATTCGCCTTAAATCGACTCGATGCTTGGTATTTCCAACGAAATTTTGTGGTTTTGCCGTCCTCGCTGATAGCCGGAAATGTCGATTGTGCCCAGTTCATCCCGATGGGAGGGCAGAGCCTCCACCGGGTGCAGATCGTCGGACATGGTGACCTGTGCCTTGCGCCGGGCAGGCTGATTGTTGAAGCTGTCGGAGCCGGAGGCTTCCTGCATCCGCACCCGGCTGGGTTCCTGCACATGAGCTTGCAGTTGTGCCGGATCCGCCTGTCCCGCCCCCTGCATCGTCCGGTGCCTGCCGAAGGGGTTGGTGTTGGGGGCAAGCTGTTTGCCGTCTGCCGCCGGGGCACTGCCCATCCGTGTGTTGTGATGCACCGGGTTTGGCTCGATGGGCGCCAGCGCCTGGGTCTGGGCAGCGGTGACCTCGTTCATCTGTACCGGCTTCCGCTTGGGGTTCAGATCTGCAAAGAAATCCTCCGGTGAGATGGGCTTTGCGGTCTTCTGGGGCTTGGGGGCAGGGGGCGGCGCAGGCTGCTGCTCTGCCGGCCGGGACAGATCATATCCGCAGCATACACAGAACCGGCTTTTTCTCGAAACGGTATCCCCACAGTTTGGACATTTCATATGAATCCCCCCATCTGCGTCCTATGCCCTTGGACAAATGCAACTTACTATTTTTATTCTAGCACTTCTATAGGCAGAACGCAATGGATTTCATACAAATTCATCTAAAAACACAGAACCTGTTATAATTTTTTGTGTAAAACGTACAATTCGGCAAAAAACTATCCCCTTTTTGCGGCTGGTGTGGTATAATAAGATCTGATACATGTGCACATGCCCGCAAAACAGGCTGCATGCCGTGAAAGGAGCCAGTGGCAACGCCACGATCAATATGGACGCATACACAGGAACAAATGCAAAGGAGCTGCGGAAGTCCCCCAAGGGGTTCATTACCCTGGTATTGAGCATGGTAGTCGTGCTGGGGGCTGCCTACGGGCTGACCAAGATCAACAATTCCTTTCAGGATATCAAGGGGCAGAACGCCGGGGACAGCCAGGTGGTGGTCACCACGCCCACAGCGTCTCCCAACGACCCCAACGCAGTGATCTACAGCAGTGAGAACATTGCCAACACCGCTTTGCAGGCGGGGGATCTGATCCTGGTGAACAACGATGTGAAGTATACCGAGGGTCAGGACACGGACGAGCTGGTCAGCATATACGACAACAAGAACGACGCCTACTACGTCAGCTCCATTGAGTTACAGCTGCGCAAGCGCTGCGTGGTGGCATGGAACAAGCTGATGAACGATTTCCGGGCAGCCACCGGTCTGGACAATATCCAGGTGGTCACCGGCTATCGGACGGAGGAGATGCAGCAGGAGCTGTACAACAAGAACAAGGCGTCCGGCAACGTGTCCAAGCCCGGCTATTCCGAGCATCAGACCGGGCTTGCCTTGAACGTGAACCTGTTCTACAGCAAGTATTCCGAGGAGTTCACCGGGGAAGGGGATTACGCCTGGGTGGACGAGCACTGCGCCGAGTATGGGTTTATCCCCCGGTACCAGGCATCCAAGGAATCCGAGACCGGCATCGGGGCGGAAACCGGTCACTACCGGTATGTGGGCATCCCCCATGCCACCTATATGATGGAGCAGAAGCTGTGCCTGGAGGAATACATCCGGCAGCTGTACAATTACACCTACGAAGGGGAGCATCTGAAGCTCCAGACCGGGGATGGCAAGCAGTATGAGGTCTACACTGTGCCGGCGGATCTGACCAATACCTCCACCTCCGTGCCGGTGCCGGCGGATCTGGACTATACCATTTCCGGCAACAATCAGGATGCCTTTATTGTGACGGTGGAGCTGAAGGATACGGGCAGCACCTCCGTTGCCACAGAGCCTGCCACGGAGGAGCCCACCGACCCGGCAGATACCCCGGCGGAATGATTCCAACAAAAGAAAGCGTGATGCTTTTGCATCACGCTTTTTCTGTTTCATAAGGCGCTGCTGCCTTTTGCAGCCGCACATCCACCATAGCGTCCACCAGTACCCCATCCGGGGTGTATTCCTCCGAGAACAGCTTGCCGCTGCTGCGGATCTCGTTCAGCAGACTGCCCTGGGAGAAGGGGAGCAATAGCCGCATGCGCCGTGCAGGATCCGGCAGCGCCTTTGCCAGTGCCGCCAGCAGCTGATCCATGCCCCGGTTCTCCTTGGCGGAGATCAGCACTGCATTCCGGGTTTCCGGGGCGAATGCCAGTTCCTCCGGCAGCAGGTCGCACTTGTTGAACACAGTGACCACCGGGATCCCGTCACAGCCCAGTTCCGACAGCAGATCCAGAGTGACCTGTGCCTGTTCCTCGCAGTTTTCCGCAGAAGCGTCGCAGATATGCAGGATCACGTCCGCATTGGCAGCCTCCTCCAGGGTGGATTTGAACGCCTCCACCAGGTGGTGGGGCAGCCGCCGGATCAGTCCCACCGTATCCACCAGCATCAGGCTTCTGCCGTCCGGCAGTTCGATGGCACGGGAGGTGGTTTCCAAAGTGGCGAACAGCTTGTTTTCCGCCAGTACCCCTGCATCCGTCAGCAGGTTCAGCAGGGTGGATTTCCCCACGTTGGTATACCCCACAATGGCGCACACCAGTACGCCGTCCTTCTTCCGGCGGCTCCGGGCATAGGTGCGGCGTTTTTCGATCTCCTTCAGCTCCGCCGACAGGTTGGAGATCCGGGTGCGGATATGCCGTTTGTCGGTTTCCAGCTTGGTTTCGCCGGGGCCTCTGGTGCCGATGCCGCCTCCCAGCCGGGATAGCTGGATGCCCATGCCTGCCAGCCGGGGCAGCCGGTACCGCTGCTGGGCAAGCTCCACCTGGAGCCGTCCCTCATGGGTGGTGGCACGCTGGGCGAAAATGTCCAGGATCAGCATGGTACGGTCAATGGTATGCACGCCGCAGGCATCCTCAATGTTCCGGATCTGGGTGGCGGTCAGCTCATGGTCAAAAATGATCTGGTCGATATCCCCGGACTGGCACAGCTGCGCCATTTCCTCCAGCCGTCCCGGGCCGATGCAGGTGGCGCTGTCAAAGGCGGGACGCTTCTGGACGATCCGGGCGGCAGTGTCCGCTCCGGCAGTGTCCGCCAGTTCCTCCAGCTCATCCAGGGACTGCTCTGCGTCATACTCTCCCGTATCCACCGCTGCCAGCAGCACCCGGGGGCGTTTTGCTTCCGTTTCGATCATGGATCAGTCTCCTTCGGTAATGATGGCTTCCAGCGCCAGCTCCATCATGGCGGTAAAGCTCTCCTGCCGCTCCTGGGCACTGGTGGATGCCCCCGTCAGCGGCAGATCCGACACGGTGGCGATGCACAGGGCCTGCTTCCCGGCACGGGCGGCGTTCATATACAGGGCGGCAGCCTCCATTTCCACTGCCAGTACGTTCATTTTCTGCCACTGGGCGGTGGAATTGCTGTCGTCGTAGAAGGTATCGCTGGACAGCAGGTTTCCCACATGCCAGTGCAGGTTCAGCTGCCGGGCATGGGCTGCGGCAGCCTCCAGCAGGGCAAAATCCCCGATGGGCGCATAGGTGCCGGGGAGCCCGTACTGGCTTGCATAGCTGCTGTTGGTGCATGCACCCTGTCCCAGCACAATGTCCCGGAGCTGCACCTGGGGAGCGATGCCGCCGGCGGTGCCCACCCGGATGATTTTCTGTACGTTGTAGGTGTGGAACAGCTCATAGGAGTAGATGCCGATGGAGGGCATGCCCATGCCGCTGCCCTGGACGGATACGGGAACGCCCTTATAAGTGCCCGTAAAGCCCAGCATATTCCGCACCCGGTTGTAGCACACCGGATGCTCCAGATACTGTTCTGCGATAAACTGCGCCCGCAGGGGATCTCCGGGCATCAGCATCCGGGGTGCGATCTCTCCCGGATTTGCCTGATTGTGGGGTGTCGCCATGTTTATTCCTCCTTTCGGGCAGGTGCGCCCTGATAGCGATAGCTTGCAAAGTCGAAATGCACCAGTTTCATAATGAACCGGGACATTTCCGCCGTCTCCGTCAGAACCCGCATGACGGTTTCCTCATCCAGCCGCAGCAGGAAGTCTGCCGGGTACCTGGCTTCAATGTAGAACCGGTTCAGCATGGAGGCACGATCCAGCCACTGTCCGAAGTGGGGATCCTCCTGCATGGCCTGCTTGCACAGCCAGGGCAGGTTGTGTCCGTCGTATAATCTGTGCCGCCGGTACAGCAGGTAGCCCTTGATCGCCTTTTCAATGGCCTGCTGACAGTGGAACGCCACCGTGTTGTAGCACAGGGGCTGGTCGATCAGCTCGTTTGCCGCAAGCAGGTCGATATTGGCGTAATACAGCCAGTCGAAATACCGCTTGCTGTCATTGTCCCGATACCCCCGGCTCATAGCAGCACACTCCCGGTCTGGGCGATCTTCCAGGCAAAGGTGCGCTGATCGGCGCAAAGGGTGTTCCACTCGCTTTCCCGGTACAGCACCAGGTCGAAGGGATAGTCGCAGTCCACCTTGGCGTACAGGGCGCATTCCAGCTCGGAAATGCTCTCCACCTTATCGGATACCACCAGTGCCAGCTTGAAGCTGACCAGCGTCCCGGCGGTGTCCTCCTTGCGGCTTACCAGATAGATGTGCTTGGGGGAACAAATGTTCCCGATTTCATTTGCGACAGTTTGAATTTCCGGATGCATCCTCAGCACTCCTTTCAGTTTATAGAAATCTTTGGGTATAGACGCAAACGCCCACAATCAGAAACAGCAGGGCTGTTGCCAGACCCGACAGCAGCAGCTTCCACTTGGGTATCAGTACATAGGTATTCTTCCGCCGGGTCGTTTTTGCAGACATCACCACGACCTGCCTGCCGATGGCAATATAGGGGCGGGAGCCGTCTGTCTGTGCCACGGGCAGATACCAGATGCTGCCGTCCCTGGTGCGGACAGTAAGCTGGATCCCGTCGTTGTCAATTACGGTGCCGGGTTTGGCGACTGCCAGCAGGTACAGGGTGATCCCCAGCACGAACAGCCCCAGCACTTCCCAGAATATTACGCCGAGCATAGCGTCACCTCTTTTTCAATTATGGCAACACTGCACAATCTGTGTGTGATGCCGCCTTAAAATATACTGCCCACGGCGCAGCCCAGGAATATCAGGGCGATGCATACCGTCCACAGTACCAGACTGCGCTTCGGGAGCAGGGAGTAGTGCAGGTTCCAGCGCCGCATGACCTCCGGCAGCACCGTGATCTCCTTGCCGATGGCAATGTAGGGTCGGTCGCCGTTTACCCGTGCCACCGGCAGCTGCCGGATCCGGTCGCCCCTGGTGCGTACTGTGATCTGAATGCCGTCGTTGTGGATCACCGTGCCGGCTTGGGCGTCATGGAGCAGACAGACGGTCAGCCCCAGCATGAACAGCCCCGGCAGGCTCCAGAAGATCACGGCGATCATGGGACTATCTCCCCGTCGATCATGACCCATTCCGGCTCGGTGAGAAAGCCCAGGGGATCCTGCCGGTAGCATTGCAGATCCGCATCCTTTCCGGGGGTGATGCTGCCCACCCGGTCGTCAATGCCTGCCAGCTTTGCCGCCCCCAGGGTAATGGCATACAGTGCAGCATCGTAGGGCAGACCGCCCTTCACCGCCGCTGCCGCCGACAGGGGCAGGTACTGGAGGGGCACCTCCGGATGATCCGTGCAAATGGCGATGGGCACCCCGTTCCGGTGCAGCGCTGCGCCGTTGTGCAGCTCTGCATGGTTCAGCTCCGGCTTGCACCGGTCGCACAGCAGGGGGCCGATGATGACCCCGGTTTTTTCCGGTGCCAGCAGGTCGGCGATCAGATGCCCCTCCGTGCCGTGTATCAGCACCGGATCCAGAGAAAATTCCTTTGCAATCCGCAGGGCGGTGAACATATCGTCCGCCCGGTGGCAGTGGAAGAAAGCCTTGCATTCTCCCCGGAGCAGGGGCAGCAGCGCCTCGTGCTTGGCATCAAATTCCGGTGCGTCCAGGTTTTCCGGATCCGCTTCATGGGCGGCAAGGTCGGAGCGATACCGCCGTGCAGCCGCCAGCCCCTCCCGGATCAGCGCCGCCGTTGCCATCCGGGTAATGGGGGTCTCGTCCCGGTCGTTGTATACGGACTTGGGGTTTTCACCCAGGGCGAATTTCACCCCGGCAGTGCGGATCAGCATGCTGTCGATTCGCCGTCCCGCCGTCTTGATGGCGGCAATTTGTCCGCCGCAGGCGTTGGCACTGCCCGGAGAGCTGAGCACAGCGGTGATGCCCCGACGCCGTGCCTCTGCAAAGCATCGATCCATGGGGTTGATGCCGTCAATGGCACGGAGCTGGGGGGTGAAGGGGTCGCTTGCCTCGTTGCAGTCGTCCCCCTCAAAGCCGATGCCGTTTTCGATGATGCCCAGATGGGTGTGGGCGTCCACAAAGCCCGGCAGCAGCATGCCTCCTGCCAGATCCCGATCCTCCGGGCCGGGAACGATCTCCCCCTGTCCCAGTTCCGTGATCTTTCCGTCCTGAATGGACACCCAGCCGTTTTCGATGGGTTCCCGATCCATGGGGTAAATATGTGCGTGATACAGCTTCATTCGATCCGAATCCTTTCTGCAATCTGTTCCGGGGTGTCCTTGGGCAGCACCGGGATCACCAGATCCGCATGGTCGTGGTATCGCTTGTACCGGAGCCGGTATAGACGTAAAAGCTCCTTGCGTGTGCTGGAGAGTGCAATGGGGCGGTTGGGGTCACTGTGGATCCGGTCGTAGCACATGGAGAAGGGCACATTCAGCAGTACGATCTTGCCGTAGCAGTGGGCAAGCTGGGCGTTTGCCTCAAACACCAGGGTGCCGCCGCCGCATGCGATCACCGAGCCACGCTGTCCCCGGCTCACATCCTGAAGCAGAAAATGCTCCAGATTCCGGAAAAACGATTCTCCCTTCTGCTGGAAGATATCCGGGATCCGCATGCCCATTTTGGCAACGATCAGGTCGTCCAGATCAATAAAGGGACAGTGGAGCTGCTGCGCCAGTACCCGTCCCACGGTGGATTTGCCGCAGCCCATAAAGCCGCAGAGGTAAATATTGTCCTTCATGGGTGCGCCTCCTGCCGGGCAAGCTGTGCCTGTGCCTGTCGGGTCAATGCGGCAAGGTCGGCTTCCGAAAACTGCGCCCCGTACCAGATCTCCTGGGCGCATGCCGCCTGCTGCACCAGCATGTCCATGCCGCCCACTGTGGGGATGCCTGCTTGCCGGGCAAGCTCCATGAGCCGGGTCTGCTCCGGGTTGTAAATGGCATCAAAGACGGCGCCGCACCGGCGGATCACCGCATCCGGCACCGGACAGCCCTCTGTGTGAGGGAACATACCCACGGGAGTGGAATTGAGCAGCAGATCAAAGTCCCCGGAGATCTCCCCGAAGGGCAAAAGCTGCACACCAGCCGCCGGGTATGCTTTCCGCAGATGGGCGGCGAGGGCGGTCAGCTCCGGCTTTTCCGGATTCCGCACCCCAATGGTCAGCTGCGCCCCCGCCGTGGCAGCCTCCGTCGCCATCATTCTCCCGGCACCGCCGCAGCCCAGCAGCAGCACCCTGCCTCCCAGGGAAAAGTCCCGGACAGCGTGGAGAAAGCCGGTGCAGTCCGTGTTGTATCCGGTCAGGGTGCCGTCCGGCTCCCGGCGAACGCAGTTGACAGCGTTGTATCGGGCGGCGGATGGATCCAGCCGATCCAGCAGGGGAATGATCCGCTCCTTATAAGGTATGGTCACGTTCCAGCCCAGGTAGCCGGTCATATCCTGTACCTGCTGCTCCATGGTTTCCGGGGCAAGATCCAGCAGCCGGTAGGAGGCATCCTTCCCACCAAGGGCAAACAGCGCCTTGTGCAGGAAGGGGGACATGGAATGCCCCAGGGGATGCCCGATCAGTCCGTATGCTTCAGACATGTTACAGTTTCCTCCAGCGAATCCGGGTCGGTGACGGTGTGCATGTCCACGTCCTTCAGAGTCTGCTTCACAAAGGAGGTGAGCACCTTCTTGGGGCCAAGCTCAATGTAGGTATCAAACCCGGCGGCATACAGGTTCTGCAATTCCTGGGCAAAGCGCACCGGGCTGACGCAGTGCTTTGCGCAGTACTGTGCCATATCCGTGCCCTCCGCCAGAGGCTCCCCGGTGAGATTGGTGTAGAAGGGGACGGTGGGAGGCGCAAAGGGGATGGCGGTAAAGGCTGCGGCAATGGCGTCCGCTGCCGGCTGCATCAGCTTGCTGTGGAAGGCAGCCGCCACCGCCAGGGGCACGGCTCTTGCCTTTTCCGCTGCGCATGCCTTTGCGGCAGCGTCCACTGCCTGCCGCTCGCCGGCGATGACGGTCTGTGCCGGGGAGTTGAAATTCACCGGTACCACATAGCCCGGGGTCTGGGCGCAGATCTCCCCGATGCGCTCCGGCGGCATCCGGAGAATGGCGTACATGCCGCTGTCCTGGGATTTTGCCGCTTCATCCATGGCATGCGCCCGGATCTTCAGCGCCCGGAAACCGTTTTCCGCCGTCAGCATGCCGCAGGCGGTCATGGCGGCGTATTCCCCCAGAGAGTGGCCGCATACTCCTTCGTAGGCAATGCCCCGTGCCTTCAGCGCCTCCAGGCAGATCAGCTCCGTGGCGTAAATGGCAGGCTGTGCGTGGCAGGTTTCCGCCAGAACCGCATCCTCCCCCTCCAGGCACATTTTTTTCAGATCAAAGCCCAGAATGTCACTGCCCGCCTCGTAAATGGCGGACACCTCCGGCAGCATGGCGGCAAGCTCCGCTCCCATGCCGGAAAACTGGCTGCCCTGACCGGTGAAAAGTAATACGTTTTTCATAAGTAGATGCCTCCTGTGCATGCAGCGCATTGTAAAAACTGAACAATCATTCTCTTTATTTGGTGAGAAATTCCGTTGATTTTTACGAATTTGCATAAGCCAACTGAAATTTGCCCATCCTGTCTTGCAATTGCGCTGAAAATGGATTAAAATAGTCTTGAAAATAGTTAATCAGGTAAAGTATTTTTGCTTGCCTGATGGAATTGCCTATAGTTACTATACCACAAACAGTAAGAAAACACAACAGGGAGGAGTGGTTTTTTTGACCGGAATCCGCATTGCCGGAACGGGGCGGTATGTTCCCCCGCTGACTGTGGACAACAACGCATTTGCTGCATTTCTGGATACCAGCGACGAGTGGATCCGCAGCCGCACCGGCATCGTTACCCGGCACATTTCCGACGGGGAGCCAAGCTGGTACATGGGCTTGCAGGCTGCCCGGCAGGCACTGGAGGCAGCAGGGATCAGCGGCCAGCAGCTTGGACTGATCATCGACACCACCGTGACCCCGGATTATGTGACCCCTGCCACCGCCTGTGTGATCCAGCGTGAGCTGGGCGCCGTGAACGCCATGGCGTTTGATGTCAATTCCGCCTGCACCGGCTTTGTATGCGGGGTGGATATGGCGGCACGGTACCTTGCCACCGACCCGGAGCTGTCCTATGTGCTGGTGGTATCCAACGAGAACCTGTCCCGGATCACGGACTTTTCCGATCGCTCCTCCTGCATCCTCTTTGGAGACGGGGCAGGGGCATGCGTCCTGGAGAAAAAGCAGGGACTGTACAGCGCTTACATGATGGCGGACGGCACCGGAGTCACCAGTCTGTATGCCAATGCGAACCGGCGGCTCAGCCTGTTCTCCAAGGGGGAGCATGCAGTGCCGGAGGAGACGGATCCCCAGGGGGATTTTCTGCGGCAGGAGGGCAGAGCCGTGTATCGCTTTGCCACGGAAGCCATGCCCCGGGCGGTGCAGCAGGTGCTGGACAAGGCAGGCATGACGGCGGCGGAGATTGACCTGCTGATCCCCCACCAGGCGAATCTGCGGATCATTGAAACCGCCGCAAAGAAGCTGCAATTTCCCATGGAGCGGATCATGGTGGATCTGGACAAATACGGCAACACCTCCAGCGCCTCCATCCCCATTGCATTGGACGAGGCAGTCCGCAGCGGCAGGCTGAACCGGGGCGACCGGGTGTGCCTGGTAGGATTTGGCGCAGGACTCACCATGGGTGCGGTATTATTCGAGTATTAAGGAGGGTCAATCCATGAAAACCAGAATCACGGAGCTTTTGGGGGTACAGTATCCCCTGCTGCAGGGGGGCATGGCGTGGATCGCAGACAGTCAACTGGCTGCGGCAGTGTCCAATGCCGGAGGCGTGGGTCTCATCGCCGGAGGAGCTGCCCCGGTGGATTATATCCGGGAGCAGATCCGGAAGGCAAAGGAGCTGACGGATAAGCCCTTTGGCGTCAATATTATGCTTATGAGTCCCAATGCGGCAGACCTTGCCCAGATGGTCATTGACGAACAGGTGCCGCTGGTCACCACTGGTGCAGGCAGTCCCGGCAGATACATTCCCGCCTGGAAGGAAGCCGGTATCAAGGTGATCCCGGTGATCCCCACCGTGGCACTGGCAAAGCGTATGGAGCAGGCAGGAGCGGACGCAGTGATCGCAGAGGGCACCGAGTCCGGCGGTCACATCGGGGAGATCACCACCATGTGCCTGGTGCCCCAGGTGGTGGACGCTGTGCAGATCCCGGTGATCGCCGCCGGGGGTATTGCAGACGGCAGAGGCGTGGCAGCAGCCTTCATGCTGGGGGCGCAGGGGGTACAACTGGGGACCCGGTTCTTAGCGTCCACCGAGTGCAACATTCACGAAACCTATCAGAAGCTGGTGCTTTCCGCAAAGGATACGGACAGCATCGTCACCGGCAGATTCACCGGTCATCCCTGCCGGGGTATCAAGACCAAGTTCTCCCGGGGCCTGCTGAAATTTGAGCAGAACGGCGGCACCCCGGAGGAGTTCGAGCGCATGACCGTCGGGGCGCTGCGGAAGGCGGTGCAGGACGGCAACGTGGCGGAAGGCTCCTTCCTGTGCGGCGCCATTGCCGGCATGATCCATGAGGTCAAGCCCTGCAAGGAGATCGTAGAGGAGATTTTTGCACAGGCACAGCAACTGCTGGGGAGTACGGCAGTGGGCAGGGAGGTGGAAGCATGATCGCACTGGTAACAGGCGCATCCCAGGGCATCGGGGCAGCCATTGCCCTGCGGCTTGCAAAGGAAGGCTATACGGTGGCGGTGCATTCCTCCAACCGGCAGGAAAGCCGGCAGAAGGCGGAGCAGATCGCACAGCAGTGCCGGGAGCTGGGGGCGGAGGCTGCATGCTTTGCGGCGGACGTGTCCGACTATGCCCAGTGTGACGCGCTCATCAAGGATGTGAAGGCGGCATACGGCAGACTGGATGTGCTGGTGAACAACGCCGGTATCACCCGGGACAATCTGCTGCTGCGCATGAGCGAGGAGCAGTATGACGCAGTCATCGCCAGCAACCAGAAAAGCGTGTATATGCTGATGAAGCTGGCAGGGAGCATCATGCTCCGGCAGAAAAGCGGCAGGATCATCAACATGGCATCAGTAGCAGGGCTGTACGGAAATATGGGGCAGTGCAACTACAGCGCCTCCAAGGGGGCGGTGATCGCCATGACCAAGACGGCGGCAAAGGAGCTGGGAGCACGGGGCATTACGGTCAACGCCATTGCACCGGGCTTTATCGAGACACCCATGACCGACAGCATGACCGACCAGCAGAAGGAAGCCATTCTGTCCCGGATCACTCTGGGACGTGCCGGAACGCCGGAGGATGTGGCAGCGGCAGTGGCATTCCTTGCAGGAGAGGGCGGCAGCTATATCACCGGACAGGTGCTGGAAGTGTCCGGCGGCATTGTAATGTAAGAAAGGAGCAGCTATGCATAGAGTAGTGATTACCGGCATGGGGGCAGTGACTCCCTTTGGCACCGGGGTCAAGCCCCTGTGGGATGGGGTTGTGGAAAACCGGCTTGCCATTACCCCCATTGATACCTTTGACGCATCCCCCCTTAGTGTGCATTTCGCCGGACAGGTGCATGACTTTGACCCCGCCGGCTGTCTGGACAAGAAGGATGCCAGAACCATGGAGCGGTTTACCCAGTTTGCGGTGGTTTCCGCCCTGGAGGCGCTCCGGGACAGCGGCTATGACATTGCCGCCGCAGACCCCTACCGGGCAGGCTGCATTTTCGGCGTAGGCGTGGGGGGCATCGGTCTGACGGAGCAGGAATACAGCCACTTCCGGGACGGGGGCGTCAGCAAGATTTCCGCCCGGTATGTGCCCATGATGATCGCCAACATGGCGGCAGGCACCGTGGCTATGAAAACCGGCTTCAAAGGGGCGAATTTTGCCACCGTGACCGCCTGTGCATCCTCCACCCACGCCATCGGCGAGGCATTCCGGAAGATCAAGGACGGCTATCTGGACTGCTGTCTGTGCGGCGGCTCGGAAAGCGCACTGACTACCTTCACCCTGGCTGGCTTCCAGAATATGCGTGCTCTCACCAAGACAACGGAGCTGTCCAAGGCATCCATCCCCTTCGACAAGGAGCGCAGCGGCTTCGTCATCGGGGAGGGTGCCGGGGCGCTGATGCTGGAGTCCTACGAATCCGCCGTGGCACGGGGCGCAAAAATCTACGCAGAGGTATGCGGCTACGGGGCGACCTGTGATGCCTATCACCAGACCGCACCGGCACCGGACGGGGAAGCTGCCGCAGCAGCCATGCGGATGGCATATGAAGAAGGGGGACTGGGGGCAGAGGATATCGACTATATTAACGCCCACGGTACCTCCACCGGTCTGAACGATGCCAGCGAGACTGCCGCCATCAAGGCTGCCTTCGGGGAGCACGCATACAAGCTGAAGGTGAACTCCACCAAGTCCATGATCGGGCATCTTCTGGGAGGTGCCGGGGCGGTGGAAGCCATTGTGACCGCTAAATCCGTGGAAACCGGGCTGATCCACCGGACGGTGGGCTATACCACGCCGGATCCGGAATGCGACCTGGATTACTGCGGCAGCGGCAACGTGACCGGAACTGTCCGGGCGGCTCTGACCAACAATCTGGGCTTTGGCGGACACAACGCATGCCTGTGCATCCGGCAGGCGTAGGAGGATACAACTATGGAAAAACTATTCGGACAGTTTGATCCGGAGCTGCTGGAGCGGCTTGCCCGGATCCTGCGGGACAATGATCTGGGGGAGCTGACCCTGGAGGATGGGGACAAGAAGCTGACCATCAAGGGAAAAAAGCCTGCCCCCATGCCTGCCCCCATGGGTATGCCCCCGGTATACCCCCCGGCGGCTCCCCAGGAGGATGCCCCGACAGCACCGGCTGCGGTATCGGGCACCTGGGTGAAGGCACCCTTGGTGGGGACTTATTATGCAGCATCCTCTCCGGAAAGCGAGCCCTTTGTGACCGTTGGCAAGCGGGTGAAGAAGGGGGACGTGCTGATGATCATCGAGTCTATGAAGCTGATGAACGAGGTGCTCTGCGAGCAGGAGGGCACCGTGGCAGAGATTCTGGTACAGAACGGGGATGCGGTGGAATTTGACCAGCCCATCCTGCGGATAGAATAGGAGCGGCATATGGCAGTACTGATGGATCGGGCGCAGATCATGGAGCTGATCCCCCACCGGGATCCCTTCCTGCTGATCGATGAGATCAACGAAATGGAGCCGGGTGTGCGCTGTGTGGCAACCAAGCACATGACGCCGGAGGAATTCTGGTTCAAGGGGCATTTTCCCGGCATGCCGGTGACACCCGGCGTACTGCTGGTGGAAATGATGGCGCAGGCTGGTGCGGTTGCCATGCTGGCATTGCCCCGGAATAAGGGCAAGATCGGGATGTTCTCCGGCATCGACAAGGCGAAATTCCGCCGGCAGGTGGTGCCGGGGGATACCCTGCGGCTGGAGGTTTCCATTGTGAAGAATCTGGGGCGCATCGGCGTAGGCGAGGGTACGGCTTATGTGGGGGATGAGGTAGCAGCCTCCGCCCAGATCAAGTTCGTGCTGGTGCCCCCTGTGGAGCAGGAGTGAGGAGAGCCATGCTGAAAAAGGTTTTGATCGCCAACCGGGGCGAGATCGCAGTGCGGATCATCCGTGCCTGCCGGGAGCTGGGGATCCGCTGCGTGGCGGTGTATTCCACCGCCGACCGGCATGCGCTGCATGTGCAGCTGGCAGACCAGGCGGTGTGCATCGGCAAGCCTGCTGCCCGGGACAGCTACCTGAAGGCGGACGCTTTGCTGACTGCCGCCAGGATCACCGGCTGTGATGCGGTGCATCCGGGCTTCGGCTTTTTGTCCGAGGATGCGGATTTTGCCCGGCAGTGCCGGGAGGCAGGGCTGATTTTCGTGGGGCCCTCCCCGGAAGCCATTACCCTGCTGGGGGATAAGGCACGGGCAAAGCAGACCATGCAGGCGGCAGGGGTGCCGGTGATCCCCGGCTCTGACGGGATCGTGGCTGACCTGGCATCCGCCAAGGAGATTGCCGCAAAGATCGGCTATCCCCTGCTCATCAAGGCGTCCGCCGGAGGTGGTGGGCGGGGCATCCGTCCCGTGTACCGGGAGGAGGAGCTGGAAAGCCAGATGCGCACCGCCTCCGAGGAGGCAGCCTCCTGCTTTGGCTGTGCGGATGTGTACATGGAACGGCTGCTGCTGCATCCCAGACATGTGGAGGTGCAGATTCTGGCGGATTCCCAGGGCAATGTGGTGCATCTGGGGGAGCGGGACTGCAGTATGCAGCGGCGCAAGCAGAAGCTGATGGAGGAAAGCCCCTGTGCCATTCTTTCTCCCGCCCTGCGTCAGCAGATGGGGGATGCGGCAGTCCGGGCGGCAAAGCAGTGCGGCTTTACCAATGCGGGTACGGTGGAATTTCTCACCGACGGGAAGGAATTTTTCTTCATGGAGATGAATACCCGGATCCAGGTGGAGCATCCTGTAACCGAGGCGGTCACCGGCATTGACCTGGTGCAGGCACAGTTGCGGATCGCCGCCGGGGAGCCGCTGGGTTTTACCCAGTCCGACGTACAGATCCGGGGGCATGCCATTGAGTGCCGGATCCTGGCGGAAAATCCGGCGGAGAACTTCCGCCCCTGTCCCGGTGTGATCCAGGGGCTGTACATGCCGGGAGGGCCCGGCGTGCGGGTGGATTCCGCCATCTATCAGGGCTGTCAGATTCCGCCCTTTTACGATTCCATGCTGGCGAAGCTCATCGTCCATGCACCCACCCGTGCCCAGGCCATTGCCAAGATGAACTGGGCGCTGGCGGAATTTCTGGTGGACGGGGTGGATACCAACATCGACATGCAGTTGGAGCTGATCCGCAGTGATGCCTTCCGCAGCGGCACCTACGATACGGGCTATCTGGCAGAGCTGGAGAAGAAGGGTGGTGCAGGCAATGCTTGAGGAACTGTTTTCCCAGGTGCGGAGCCGCCTGTCCGATGAACCCAAGCGGCCGCCGGAGGAAACCTACAAGTGCCCCCGGTGCCGCACGGTAAGTCCCCTGTCCTCCTTTGAGGCTTCGGATCATGTATGCCCCCACTGCAGCTTCCATGACCGGCTCAATGCCCCGTCACGGATCATTCTCACGGCGGATCCCGGCTCCTTTGTCCAGGCGGATGCCCGTATGCGCAGCTGCAACCCCATCGGCTTTCCCGGCTATGAGAAAAAGCAGATGGTGCTTCGGGCGAATACCGGGCTGACGGACGCCATTATCACCGGAGACTGCCGGATCGGGGGAATCCCGGTGACGCTGGCGGTAATGGATCCCCGGTACATGATGGGCAGTATGGGCAGCGTGGTGGGGGAGAAGCTCACCCGTGCCTTTGAGCATGCCACCAAAGCGGGACTGCCCATCATCGTGTTCACCGCATCCGGCGGCGCACGGATGCAGGAGGGCATGGTGTCCCTGATGCAGATGGCGAAAACCTCCGGGGCAGTGGCACGGCACAGTGCCGCAGGGCTGCTGTACATCACCGTGCTGACGGATCCCACCACCGGCGGCGTGACCGCCTCCTTTGCCTCCCTGGGGGATATCATCCTGGCGGAGCCAAAGGTGCTTATCGGCTTTGCCGGCAGACGGGTCATTGAGAATACCATCCATCAGCGGCTGCCGGAGGGCTTTCAGCTGGCAGAGCATATGCTGGAACAGGGCTTTGTGGATGCTATTGTATCCCGGCGGAACATGCGCCAGACCCTGGAGCAGCTGCTGCGGCTTCACGGCTACGGGGAGGTGAAGGCATGAACGAACGGACAGCGTGGGAACGCTTACAGTTGATCCGCAACCCGGCACGGCCTACGGTGCGGGATTACATCCCCCGGATCTTCACGGAGTTTTTCGAGCTTCACGGAGATCGGCTTTTCGGGGACGACGGAGCGTTGCTGGGAGGCATCGGCAGGCTGGACGGCACGCCGGTGACGGTGCTGGCACAGGTGAAGGGCAGGAACCTTGCGGAAAACAAGGCAGCCAATTTCGCCATGCCCCACCCGGAGGGCTACCGGAAGGCGCTGCGGCTTGCCAAGCAGGCGGAGAAATTCCGCCGGCCGGTGATCTGCCTGATCGACACACCCGGCGCCTTCTGCGGCATCGATGCGGAAAACCGGGGACAGGGCGAGGCGATTGCCCGGAATCTGGCGGAATTTATGCAGCTTCGCACCCCGGTGGTTTCCGTGGTGCTGGGAGAAGGGGGCAGCGGTGGCGCCCTGGCGCTTGGGGTGTGCGATGCCCTTGGTATGCTGGAAAACGCCCTGTATTCCGTGATCTCCCCCCGTGGCTTTGCCAGCATCCTCTGGAAGGACGGCAGCCGGGAGAAGGAAGCCTGTGAGCTGCTGCACATGACAGCGGAGGATATGCTGACCCTGGGGGTGGCGGACGGGATCATTCCGGAGCCTGCCGGAGGGGCGCACAACGATATAGACAAAATATCGTCGGCGCTGCACGAATTTTTGTCCATAAAAATTCAAGAAAATTTGCGAAAAGATATTGACGTTTTGCTGGAAGAACGCTATACTAAGTTTAGAAAAATCGGCGCCTTCCGGGAATGACCGGAGCGTGGGTTCAATGCGCCCTGTGGCGTGAAATATATTTTTGGAGGAAATACTATGACATTCGATAAGCTGAAGGCGATTATTGTGGAGCAGTTTGACGTGGACGAGGCACTCGTTACACCGGAGGCTGACATGCAGGAGGATCTGGGCATCGATTCTCTGGACGTTGTGGATCTGATCGTAATCATTTCCGAGGAGTTCGACATTGAGATCCCGGACGAGGCTGTGGACAATATCAAGACCGTAGGCGACATCGTTGCTTACATCGACAGCCAGCAGGCTGAATAACGCCGCAAAGGGTACCGGATTTTCGGTACCCTTTCTGTTTCTGTACGCAAAAAGCCGCCCCGTATCAGCATACGGAGCGGCTTGCTTTGTTTGCTTTAGTCTGCCATCAGGCGAACCATGACCGCCTTCTGGGCGTGGAGCCGGTTTTCCGCCTCCTCAAAGATCTCCTTGGCGTGTTCCTCAAAGACCTTGGCAGTGATCTCCTCCTCCCGGTGTGCCGGCAGGCAGTGCATCACCATAGCGTCCGGCTTGGCAGCCGCCATGATCTCGTCGTTGATCTGGTACCCTGCAAAGGCAATGCGGCGCTTTGCGATCTCGCCCTCCTGCCCCATGGATGCCCACACATCCGTCAGCAGGATATCTGCGTCCTTGGCAGCCTCCAGGGGCACATCGGTAATGGAGAAGCCCGGATCCTTCTGTGCAAAGTCCATAACCATGGGATCCGGCCGGTAGCCCTCCGGGCAGGCAACGGAAACCTGCATACCAACCTTCAGACCCCCTACGATCAAGGAGTTTGCCATGTTGTTGCCGTCGCCGATGTAGCACATTTTCAAGCCGTCAAAGCTGCCCTTGAATTCCCGGATGGTCATCAGATCCGCCAGCACCTGGCAGGGGTGGGACAGGTCGGTGAGCCCGTTGATGATCGGGATGGAGCCGTACTCCGCCAGATCCTCCACCTCTTTCTGGGCGAAGGTGCGGATCATAATGCCGTCAATGTACCGGGACAGTACCCGTGCGGTATCCTCCACCGGCTCGCCTCTGCCGATCTGCAGATCGTCCGCCGACAGGAACAGAGCATGACCGCCCAGTTGGTACATACCGGTTTCAAAGGAAACTCTCGTCCGGGTGGATGCCTTCTGGAAGATCATACCCAGAGACTTGCCCTTGAGCATGGGGTGGGGAATGCCGTGCTTGAGCTCGTATTTCAGCTGATCCGCCAGGTTCAGAATGTCAATGATCTCCTCCTGGCTCATGTCCAGCATTTTCAGTAAGTGCTTCATAAGTAAACCTCCGTCATTTCTTGTACTTGTAAAAGGAAAAGTCGATGCACACCGCAAACAGTACCAGTGCGTCGTCAAATTCCTTGTCGTTGATCGTCATCTCAAACTGCACATCCCCCTTGGGCATGGGCTGGGAGAGGATGCTGCCAATGTTCACATCATCCTTTGTAAGCTCGAACCGCATCCGGTTCTGGCTCTTGAGCCAGTAGGTACCCATATTGCCCTGTCCTACGATGGAAGGATCCAGGAACCGGGACTTGCACTTGACCATAATATATGGCTTTCCGTCCAGCAATATGTCAAAGGAGGGATGCTTTTGAGAAAAATCGCTTGTCATGGTGTACATTTCGTAGCCGCTTGCGTCAAACAACTGCATTTTGCCGCCAAAGCCCTTTTTCTTAATGGTATAAATGATACGGCCCTTTTCGTCCTGTACGTTGTATTTGCTTCCCTTGGGTATGATGTAAAGAACCATATAAGCGTTTCCCTCCCCCGATGCAATGCATTGATGTTCGTCAGTCTTACTGGCTCAGGCACTCCTTGAGAATCGCAAGACCGCTGTCCAGCTCCCCGATGGTGATGTTCAGCGGCGGGAGCAGCCGCACCTTATCCTTCGCCGTCAGCACCAGCAGACCCCGCTGGAAGGCTGCCTGCTTCACGTCCGCCGCCTGTTTGGTTTTCAGCGTCAGCCCCAGCATCAGACCCAGACCGGTGATCTCCGTGACCTCCTGGCAGTCCCGGAGGGCGGCACGGATGTGAGCGCCCTTTGCCAGTACCTGTGCCAGGAAATCCGGCTTTGCCACCTGTTCCAGCACCGCAAGCCCGCCGGCGCAGACCACCGGATTGCCCCCGAAGGTGGAACCGTGCATGCCCTTGGTGAGCACGTCAGCGCATTTGCCGTTGGCAAGGCATGCACCGATGGGAAGACCGCCGCCCAACCCCTTGGCAAGCGTGGTGATGTCCGCCTTCTTGGCGTACTGCTCTCCTGCCAGGAAGGTGCCGGTTCTGCCCACGCCGGTCTGAACCTCGTCAGCGATCACCAGAATATCCCGCTTTGCGCAGAAATCGTAGAGCTGATCCACATACTTGCTGTCCAGGGGCACCACGCCCCCTTCGCCCTGGATGTATTCCAGCATCACGGCGCACACGTTGTTGTGCATCTTCTTGAGCAGATCGTCAATGTCGTTGGCTTCGGCGTACACAAAGCCCTCCGGGAAGGGGAAGAAGTAGTTGTGGAAGCAGTCCTGCCCGGTGGCGCTCAGGGTCGCCATGGTTCTGCCGTGGAAGGAGTTGCGCAGGGTGATGATCACATTTCTGCCTGCGCCGTATTTATCAAAGCTGTATTTTCTTGCCAGCTTAATGGCGCATTCGTTGGCTTCTGCGCCGGAATTGCCGAAGAACACCCGCTTATAGCCGGTGATCTGGCACAGCCGCTCTGCGAAATCCGCCTGTACTTTTGTGTAGTAGTAATTTGAAGTGTGCTGCATGCGGCGAACCTGGGCGCACACTGCGTCCGCCCAGGCAGGATCGCAGTACCCCAGGCTGTTGGTGCCGATGCCGCTGCCGAAATCCAGGTAGCGCTTGCCGTCCTCATCGGTACAGGTTCTGCCGCTGCCGGATTCCATCACCAGGGGCAGCCGGTCATAGGTCTGCATCACATGGCTGTCAAACTGTTCTATTGTATCCATTCGGATAATCTCCTTTGCTGTGGGGATTGCTTTTTGTGCAATTTACCCTGCATTCTTATTTTACCCCGACACAGGAAAAATTGCAATGCTTTAGTTTATGAACAAGTCAATACTTTTGCGTCTTATTTGAACTGGGTGCCGATGCCCTCGTTGGACAGCAGCTCAATGAGGATGGAGTGGGGGATCCGGCCGTCGATGATAACGGTCTTGTGTACGCCCCGGCGTACTGCCTCCACGCAGCAGTCGATCTTGGGGATCATGCCTCCGGAGATGATGCCCTGCCGCTTTAAGAAGGGCACCTCGCTGATGTTCACAAAGGGCATCAGCGTGGAGGGGTCGTCCTTGTCCCGCATCAGTCCTGCAATGTCCGTCATGAGGATCAGATTTTCCGCCTTCAGCTCTGCGGCGATCCGTGCTGCCGCCGTGTCCGCATTCACGTTGTAGGTCTGACCGGACTTGCTGCTTGCCACCGTGGCGATCACCGGCACATACCCACCGTTCAGCGCATCCAGAATGGGCTTGGTGTTCACGCTGACGATGTCACCCACATAGCCCAGATCCTGCTCGCTTTCTACCTTTTCCGCCATGAGCATCTGCCCGTCAATACCGCACAGACCCACTGCGCTGCCCTGATGCTCCGCCAGAAGGGCAACCAGCTCCTTGTTCACCTTGCCGGCAAGCACCATCTTCACCACGTCCACGGTTTCCTTGTCCGTGTACCGCAGCCCGCCGATGAACTTACTTTCAATGTTCAGCCGCCGGAGCATATCGTTGATTTCCGGGCCGCCCCCGTGTACCAGAACAACCTTGATGCCCACCAGGGACAACAGCACGATATCGCTCATGACCGCCTGCTTCAGCGCCTCGTTGGTCATGGCGTTGCCCCCGTACTTGACCACCACGATCTTGCCGTTGTATCGCTGGATATGGGGCAGGGCGTCGATCAGAATCTTTGACCGGACAGAATTCGGGATGTTTTCAGGAATTTCCATATGTATCACTCCAAGTTGTTTGATATTGCAGCCGTTCGGGCTTATGACCGATAGTCGCCGTTGATCTTTACATAGTCATAGGTCAGATCACAGCCCCAGCACACTGCACTGCACAGACCGCTGTTCAGATGGATGCAGATCCGGATCTCCTCCGGCTCCAGGATCCTTGCAGCCTCCTCCTCGGAGAAGTCCGGGATCACGCCCTTCCGGCATGCGGCGATTCTGCCGTTCTCGGATGCCACGTCAATGTCCAGCTTTTCCAGGTCAAAGTCCGCCTGGGCATACCCGGCGGCACAGGCGATTCTGCCCCAGTTGGCATCCCTGCCGAACATTGCGGTTTTCACCAGACTGGAGGTAATCACGCTCTTTGCCACGATCTCCGCCGTCTTTTCGTCCGGCGCACCCTCGCACAGGCAGGTGATGAGCTTGGTGGCGCCCTCTCCGTCCCGTGCCATCATCCGGGCAAGGTTCAGCAGGATCACATACAGCGCCTGCTTGAAGGTGTCGTAGTCTGCATTGGCGGTGCGGATGGGGGCATTGTCTGCCTTACCGTTTGCCAGCACGCAGACCATATCGTTGGTGGAGGTGTCCCCGTCCACGCTGACCCGGTTCAGCGTCAGCTTTACCACATCGGACAGAGCCTGCTGGAGCAGTGCCGGGGCAATGTCCGCATCCGTGGTCAGGAAGGTCAGGGTGGTTGCCATGTTGGGGTGGATCATGCCGCTGCCCTTGAGCATGCCCCCCAGCTTGCAGGGTTTTCCGCCCAGGGTGAAGGACACGGCGATCTCCTTGGGCATGGTGTCGGTGGTCATAATTGCCTCCACTGCGGCAGCATTTCCCTTGGGATTCAGCCCCTTGCACAGCTCCGGTACGGCTGCGGCAATGGGCTCGATGGGCAGCACCTGTCCGATGACCCCGGTGGATGCCACGATGATCTCGCTTTCCTCCAGCTTTAAGGCATCCGCCGCTAGCTGACACATTTTTGTTGCCTTCTCCACTCCGTCCGGGTTGCAGGTGTTGGCGTTGACGGAGTTGACGATCACCGCCTGGGCGGTGCCGTTTTTCAGATGCTCCCGGGTCACCAGAATGGGTGCGCCCTTGACCTTGTTGGTGGTGTAGACCGCTGCGGCAGCGCAGGGTACCTCTGCGTAGATCACTGCCAGGTCATGTTTCTTCTTCCCGGCGGTGGGGGAGGGAGCGTCCTCGCTGAGCGCCTTGTGGGCAAGACCGCACTGGATGCCGTTTGCCAGAAAGCCCTGTGCAGCGCAGACCCCTCCCTCCACAAATGTATAGCCGTCAAATTTCTGAAGCTTCATGGCTGCTTACTCCTTTTCATACACCGAGGTCAGACCGGTATCCTCCGGCGCCCCGATCATCAGATTCATACACTGGACTGCCGCACCGGATGCGCCCTTGCCCAGATTGTCCAGCCGTGCGCATAGCAGGATCCGGTCATGGTTGCCGCAGACGAATACCTCCAGGTCATTGGAGCCTGCAAGGGGATTTGCGGACATGAACCCATCCGGCAGCACGTCGCTGCCCTGGAGGGCGGTCACATGCACAAAGCGCTGGTTTGCATAGTGGGCGGCAAATGCGGCATGCACCTGCTCCGGGGTCACTGCCTTGGGCAGCAGCCGGGTCAGGATGGGCACGCACACGATCATGCCGTTGAAAAAGTCGCAGATGATGGGATTGAACATGGGGGGATAGGCAAGCCCGGAAATTTTCTGCATTTCCGGCATATGCTTGTGGGTCTGCCCCAGGGCATAGAGCCGGGGTGCGTCAAAGCAGTTGTCCCGGTTCGGATCCGTATACTGGGCAATTGCCTTTTTGCCGCCGCCGCTGTAGCCGGACAGGGCGTATGCGGTCACCGGGTAATCCGCCGGCAGGATCCCGGCCTGTACCAGGGGATACACCAGGGAAATGAAGCCGCTGGCATAGCAGCCGGGCACAGCCACTCTCTGGCTGGTGCGGATCCTTTCCCGGTGCGCTGGGCTCAGCTCCGGAAAGCCGTATGCCCAGTCCGGATTGGTCCGGTGGGCGGTGGATGCGTCAATGATCCGGGTATTGCTGCCCTCTGCCAGGGCTACCGCCTCCACAGCGGCAGCGTCCGGCAGGCACAGAAAGGTAATGTCCGACTGGTGGATCAGCCGCTTCCGCTCTGCGTTGTCCTTCCGCTTTTCCGGGTCGATCTTCAGCAGGGCAATGTCACTGCGGCCATCAAAGCGCTCCAGGATCTTCAGTCCCGTGGTGCCCTCCTGTCCGTCAATATAAACCTGAACCGGCATAAATCATTCTCCTTTGTGTTGATCCGGATCCCTGGGGCATTTCCATACGCTGATGGCAAGGGTTGCAACGAACACGGCGATCAGCCAGCCCCGGGATACCCAGATATTGTTGTTGTCAAACACGAACAGCAGCAGGATCTCTCCTGCCAGATATGCCAGTACCGCCAGGGTACACAGCAGCAGGATGAATTTCAGCTGTCTGCCCTTCATATGCCCCAAGCCTCCATCTGTGCCCGGGTCAGATCGATCTGCCGCCGGACGGATTCCGGTGCAGGACCGCCCTCGGAACGGCGCTCCCGGACGCAGGTGTCCAGACTGATGGCATGGTACACGTCCTCGCCGAACAGAGGGTGCATTTCCCGGTACTGCTCCAGGGGCAGGGTTTCCAGAGTCAGCCCCTGCCGGATGCATGCGGCAACCAGGGTGCCGGTAATCTTATAGGCATCCCGGAAGGGCAGCCCCTTCTTCACCAGATAGTCCGCACAATCGGTGGCGTTGATAAAGCCCCGGGCGGCGGCGGCACGCATATTGTCCTTCAGCACACGCATGGTGGCAAGCATGGGGGTAAAGGTTTTCAGGCACAGCTTCACGTTGTCGATGGCGTCGAAGATGGCCTCCTTGTCCTCCTGCATATCCTTGTTGTAGGCAAGGGGCAGCCCCTTCAGCATAGCCAGCAGGGTGGTCAGATCCCCCACCACTCTGCCGGTCTTGCCCCGGATCAGCTCGGTGATATCCGGATTCTTCTTCTGGGGCATGATGGAACTGCCGGTGGCGTAGGCATCGTCCAGCTCAATGAACTTGAATTCCCAGGAGCACCAGAGAATGATCTCCTCGGAGAACCGGGACAGGTGGGTCATCAGCAGCGCCAGGGCGTTTGCCAGCTCCACGCAACTGTCCCGGTCGGATACCCCGTCCAGACTGTTTGCCATGGGGGCGGTAAAGCCCAGCAGCTTTGCGGTCTGCTGCCGGTCGATGGGGTAGGTGGTGCCTGCCAGGGCGCAGCTGCCCAGGGGACAGTAGTTCATGCGCTTTTCCGTATCCAGCAGCCGGTCATAATCCCGCAGCAGCATCTGGGCATACGCCATCAGGTGATGCCCCAGGGTAATGGGCTGTGCCCGCTGCAGGTGGGTGTATCCGGGCATGATGGTGTCCAGGTGCTGCTGTGCCAGATCGCACAGGGTATGCAGCAGCTTTGCGGTCAGACTGCGGATCTCTCCCATTTCCTCCCGCAGATACAGCCGGATATCCAGTGCAACCTGGTCATTCCGGGAACGGGCGGTGTGGAGCCGCTTGCCCACATCCCCCAGCCGCTTGGTCAGCTCTGCCTCCACGAACATGTGGATATCCTCCGCCGTGGGATCCAGCTCCAGTTCCCCGGATTCCAGATCCGCCAGGATCCCCTGCAGCCCCTCTATGATCTGCCGGCTGTCCTCTTTAGAGATGATGCCGCAGTCCCCCAGCATGGTGGCGTGGGCGATGCTGCCGGTGATATCCTGCTTGTACATTCTGCCGTCAAAGGCGATGGAGGAATTGAAGGCGTTGACGGTTTCGTCAACCTCCTTGGAGAATCTTCCTGCCCATAATTTTGCCATAGCCCTCTTCCTTTCTCCGGGTATCAGTTTGCCAGGTCTGTATCGGATTTGGTGTAGCCGGTGAGATCCGGCATCACCAGCTTGCTTTCGTCACAGGTGCCGGTGAGGGTAGTGAATTCCATGCTGGAAATCTCCGTGCCTTCCATGCTGGTGCTGATGGACAGCAGATCCCCGGTGGCAAGGTCAAAAATATATGCCGCCTCGGATTGGTCAAGCTGATAGGTTTCCTTCACGCAGTCCTTGCCCTTTACGGTGACAAATTCCGCCTTGTCCAGGGTCAGATCCTCCGCATTGCCGGTAATCTGTCCCATGCCGCTTTCCTCCATGTACTCCTCCAGATCCAGTCCTTCGTCCTTGACGGAATACATCTTCTCCACCGGCAGCAGGGTGTAGCAGGCGTCCTTGTCCCAGTACATGATAATGGAATAGGTCTCGCCGCCCCCGGACATGGTGACCTCCGAGTACATGGCATTCTTTGCCTTGGAGTAGGTGGTGTAGATCTGATAGTCCAACTGGGTGCCCAGCATGGACATACGCATGGAGCAGTCCATGGTCAGAGCCTCGTCGGAATACCGCTCGGAAAATTTCTTGCAGTAGGAATCCCCATAGCTGGTGGGCAGCACTGCATCCTTGGGGTCTGCCTTTGCTTCGGTGGCAGCCTCTGTTGCCCCCTCTGTTGCAGCAGCCTCTGTAGTAGCCGCTGTTGACTCCGTTGCCCCCTGTGCGGATGCTTCTGTGGAAGCGGGGGTGGATGCTTCCGTGGTTGCAGCGGTGGAATCTGCGCTGCTGTCCTCGCCGCATGCGGTCATGCCCAGCGCCAGAGTCAGGGCAAGGATGCCGACAGCCAATCTGTTGTGTTTCATAAATAATATCCTCCTATATGTTTGTTAGGGCAGCACCCCACAAGCCCTGTGCGGTATTGCCTGTGGGTTCTGTTGCGGCAACATCCCACAGAAGCGTGTCTGTGGATTGTTGCCAAAACAGAAAAAACACAGGGGGCGACAGAGTCTGCCGCCCGTGCTGTGTATGTATCCTTCCGGGTAAATTACTTGTTGTTCCGCTTCTGATCCAGCTTTGCCTTGACCTTGATGGGCAGACCGAACAGGTTGATGAATCCGGCGCTGTCCTTCTGGTTGTATACATTGTCGGCGTCGAAGGTGGCAACCTCCTCATCGTACAGGGTGTAGGGAGAAGTAACGCCGGCGTTGATGATGTTGCCCTTGTACAGCTTCAGCTTTACGTCGCCGGTGACGGTTTCCTGGGTCTTGTCCACAAATGCGCTCAGCGCCTCACGCAGAGGTGTGAACCACTGACCGTTGTATACGATGTCAGCGAACTTGATGCCCAGGTACTGCTTCATCCGTGCGGTTTCCTTATCCAGGCAGATGGTCTCCAGCACCTCGTGTGCGTGGTAGAGGATGGCGCCGCCGGGGGTTTCGTACACGCCTCTGGACTTCATGCCCACCAGACGGTTCTCCACCAGGTCAGCCAGACCGATGCCGTTCTCGCCGCCCAGCTTGTTCAGTGCGGAGACCATACCCACACCGTCCAGCTCCTTGCCGTCCAGCATGGTGGGTACGCCCTTTTCAAAGTGGATGGTGATGTAGGTGGGCTTGTCGGGCGCCATTTCCGGAGAAACGCCCAGCTCCAGGAAGCCCGGCTTGTTGTACTGGGGCTCGTTTGCCGGATCCTCCAGATCCAGACCCTCGTGGGACAGATGCCACAGGTTCTTGTCCTTGGAGTAGTTGGTTTCCCGGTTGATCTTCAGGGGAATGTTGTGAGCCTCTGCGTAATCGATCTCCTCGTCCCGGGACTTGATGCTCCAGATTCTCCAGGGTGCGATGATCTCCATATCCGGTGCAAATGCCTTGATGGCAAGCTCAAACCGAACCTGGTCATTGCCCTTGCCGGTGCAGCCGTGGCAGATGGCGTCAGCCCCCTCCGCCAGTGCGATCTCAGCAATGCGCTTTGCGATAATGGGCCGTGCAAAGGAGGTGCCCAGCAGATAGCGGTTCTCGTAAACTGCCCCTGCCTTCACGGTGGGGTATACATAATCTTCGATGAATTCCTTCTTCAGATCTGCAACGATCAGCTTGGATGCGCCGGTCTTCTTTGCCTTTTCCTCCAGACCGTCCAGCTCGGTGCCCTGCCCTACGTCGCCGGATACTGCGATGACCTCGCAGTTGTTGTAGTTTTCCTTCAGCCACGGAATGATGATGGATGTGTCCAGACCGCCGGAGTATGCCAGTACGACCTTTTTGATTTCCTTTGCCATTGTTGAGAACCTCCTGTTTGATGTTCAATACTTGGTATAGCCTTATTATACACCCTTCTGTGGATTTGTCAAGGGGTTTCTGAATAATTATGCATATTTTCTCGTATAATTCTGGATATTATGCTGAATATACAGTATAATTATTCATTTCCGCCTTTGCACACATTCCACACAACATGCATATTACTATTATACACGCTTTTGGGGAAAAAGGCAATTGTTTTTTGTGCGGAGCGTGTGATATAATATAGCTTGTATAAAAGGACGGAACAAATACGGAACGGATATGGGAAATGGGATACAGGAGGAACAGGAATGGCGTATATTTATGAGCTTGAAGTGAGAATGTGGGAGGCGGCAAAGCACCGGGATCCGGAGGCGTTTCTGGAGGTGGTATCCCCGGATGCGGTGATGGTCTGTGGGGGACAGCGCTGCACTGGCGCAGAGTATGCCCGGATCATTCCGGAATTTGACTGCGCCTCCTTCATTCTGGAGCAGTTCGAGATCGTGAACCAGGACGTGGACAGTGTGCAGGTGCACTACGTTGTCCGCACCCAGGTCAGCGATCCGGCGAACCAGGAGCTTGCCGGGACGTTCCGGGTGACTACCACCTGGCGGAACATCGAGGGCAACTGGAAGGCTGTGTTCAATATGGATCATCGGATCGGATAAGGCAATGCCGTCGATCCGCAAGGGGGAATTATATGGCACTGGAAAATAAGCTGGGCATCACCGATTCTGCGGTGCTTGCCCGGGAAGAGGAACGGATCAGCAAGAAAAAAGCCGTGTGGCTGTTTGAAAGCGGTACTCTGGATGCCTTGCCGGTGGGTACCTTTGCGGCTTTGCAGGAGATTCATAGGCATCTGTTTGCGGATCTTTACCCCTTTGCAGGAAAGATCCGCACGGTCAATCTGGCAAAGGGAAACTTCCGCTTTGCACCTCTGCTGTATCTGGAAGCGGCACTGGACAGCATCGACAGGATGCCCCAGTCCACCTTTGACCAGATTGTCGAGAAGTATGTGGAGATGAACGTTGCCCACCCTTTTCGGGACGGAAACGGACGCAGCACCCGGATCTGGCTGGACTGGATGCTGAAACGGGGCATCGGTCAGGTGGTGGACTGGAGCCGGGTGGACAAGGAGGATTATCTGCTTGCCATGGAGCGCAGCCCCATTCGGGATACAGAGATCAAGGTGCTGCTGAAGGCTGCGCTGACGGCGGATGTATCCAGCCGTGAAGTCTACATGAAGGGCATTGACCACAGCTATTCCTATGAAGGATACACCACCTTCAAGACGGAGAATTTGTAAACCAAAGCAGCCGGGCAGATGCCCGGCTGCTTTTATCGGATGAAATAATAGAGGATGCCGTACAGCACCGAGGCGGTGCAGCCGTACAGGATCACCGGCCCGGCGATGGTGAACAGCTTTGCCCCCACCCCCAGCACGAAGCCCTCGGTTCTGGACTCCAGCGCCGGGGATACCATGGCGTTGGCGAAGCCCGTAATGGGCACCAGGGTGCCGGCACCGGCGAATTTTGCCAGCTTTTCGTACAAGCCCAGCCCGGTGAACAGGGCACTGAGGAAGATCAGGCAGATGGACGCCCAGGCGCTTGCCGCCTCCTTTTCTGCCCCCATGCGGGTGAACAGGTTCAGGAACACCTCTCCCAGGGTGCAGATGCCGCCCCCGATGAGAAAGGCGCTGGGAATGGTGATCCAGCTTTTGGTGGGGGGCGATGCCTGCTCCGCCATCTTCTGATAGGTCTGGGGTGTGAGTTTCATATGCATATCCTCCTTATGCCATCAGGCACTCCACATCCTCCATGCTCAGTTGGGGATGCAGCGCCAGATTGATGCCGCAGGCGATGAGCCCGGCGGCTCGCTGGGTCAGCTTGTCAATGTCCCGTGGGGTCACCATCATATTGGGGGCTTCCTGCTTCGGAGGCGCTCCGGTGAGGCTTTCCACAATGGTGCCCATATCCACCACCGTAGGAACCCCCACCGCCAGCACCGGGATCCCCAGGGTTCCGGCGGAAAGCTCTTTACGCTTATTCTGCACCCCGCTGCCGGGAGATATTCCTGCGTCGGAGATCTGGATGGTGGTGCCCAGCCGGTTCAGCTCGGAGCATGCAAGGGCGTCCACCGCAATGATGGCTGCCGGACACAGGCGCCCCTGCAGTGCTTGCACCAGCTCTGCGCTTTCGATGCCGGTCTGCCCCAGCACGCCCCCTGCCAGCACGCTGACCGGACGCAGCCCTGCCAGGAAGGGATCCTCCTCGCCCAGCTCGGTTTTCAGATGCCGGGTGGCAAGCACCTGGTTTGCCGCCTGTGGCCCCAGGGCATCCGGGGTGATCTGACTGTTTCCAAGCCCTACCACCAGCACATGCCCCGGTGGCAGGAACTGCCGCAGCTCCTTCGCAAGCTCCTGCGCCATATCCTCATACCGGTCGGAAAACCGGCTCAGCGCTCCTGCCTCCAGGGTGATGTATCTGCCCTTCTTTTTGCCGATGGGGGCGCCGTGCCTGTCCTCCTGGATGCGGATCTCGGTGATGGAAAAGGCGCTGCCCCGGGTGGTACGGGTGATGCCCTCCCGGATCTGTTCCGCATCCACCCCCTCCAGAGCAAGGTCTGTCCGGATGTTCATAAACGCTCCTTTCTCCGGGTTGTGCAGTTGCACAGAATTCAACACAAAAAATTGTGAGATTATTTTGAAATTGCCTATTGCAATTTGCGCCCCGGAATGATAAAATAAGATTTAGCTTATATGGCTGAGTCATTACAGCCATGCCAAAGACAGCGGCCGTGTCAACGCCGAAAGGTGGGTACTGTCTTTACTGTATGCGGTTTCCGTGTGGTTATACACAGCGTGAGCCGCAGGTTCAAGGAGGTGGAAAGAATGGCAAATATCAAGTCCGCAATGAAGAGAGTCAAGGTAAACAAGGTCAAGGCTGCTGCAAACAAGGCACGCAAGTCCGAGCTGAAGACAGTTCTGAAGAAGGCGAACCTGGCTGTTGAATCCGGTGCAAACAAGGAAGAGGCAATCAAGGCAGCAATCAAGCGGGTGGATCAGGCATGTGCAAAGGGTCTGCTGCACAAGAACAACGCAGCACGCAAGAAGGCACAGCTGGCAAAGAAGCTCAACGGCTGATCCCCGGCACCTTATGAGATATCCGGCGCAGAGTAATTAACCCATACTCTGCGCCCTTTCTTTTTCTGATGCTTGTCGAACTGGAGGAGATTTTGTCATGCTGACCATGTATGAGGCTGTACTTTGCTTTTTTATTTACGCCATCCTGGGCTGGTGCGTGGAGGTGATCTACGCCACCGTCAATTCCGGCAAATTCGTCAACCGGGGCTTTCTCAACGGTCCCTACTGCCCCATTTACGGCTTTGGGGTGCTGATCGTAGTGCTGTGCCTGTCCCCCGTGTCCGGCAGTCTGATCCCCCTGTTTTTCGGCTCCGTCGTGCTGACCACGATGCTGGAGCTGGTGACCGGCTTTCTGCTGGAAAAGATTTTCCACGCCCATTGGTGGGATTACTCCAATGAGCACTTTCAGCTTGGCGGCTATATCTGCGCCAAATTCTCCCTGCTGTGGGGCATTGCCTGCGTGCTTGTGATGCGGGTGGTGCATCCGGCGGTGATGGGTCTGGTACATTGGCTGCCCCACTGGCTGGGGCTGACCCTGCTGTGGGTCTTTTCCGGGGCATTTGCGGCGGATCTTGCCATTACCGTAGCCGGGATCCTGCACATCCGCAGCAACATGCGTGTCATGAGCCGGATCGCAAGAGAGCTGCACAATATTTCCGACGCAGTGGGGGAGAACCTGTCCGACGGAGTCATGGGTGCCATGGAGCGGACGGAAAAATCCAAGCAGGAGCTGGCGCTGCGCCGGGAGCTGACCGGGGTGGAGCTGGACGAGCTGAAGGAAAAGGCGGCACAGCTTACCGACCGGTACCGGACTATCATGGAGGAGCGCACATTCTGGACACGGCGTATGCGCCGGGCATTCCCCCAGTTGGGAGAGCAGCTGCGGGAGCGGATGAAGGAGCGGCTGCGTCGGGCAAAGTAAGGGCGACACGCAAAAGCCCTGTGGTATGCTGCCGAAGGCACTGGTGCTTTGTGGAACTTTCACGAGAGAACCGGGAAATTTTCTACGCGGATACCCTTGTGCTTTGTCCGGGTTTATGGTATACTAATGATATCTACCGTGCAGGAAATGTGCGGCTTTTGACAAAACTAGTACAGAAGGAGTATTGATCGATGAAATTTGGATTTTTTGACGATGCCAACAAAGAATACGTCATCACTTCCCCCAGAACCCCCTACCCCTGGATCAACTACCTGGGCACACAGGAGTTCTTCTCTCTGATCTCCAACACTGCCGGCGGCTACAGCTTCTACAAGGACGCCCGTCTGCGCCGGATCACCCGTTACCGCTACAACAATGTCCCCATCGATATGGGCGGCAGATATTTCTACATCAACGACAACGGCACCATCTGGAACCCGGGCTGGTCTCCGGCGAAGACCGAGCTGGACAGCTACGAGTGCCGCCACGGTATGGGCTACACCATCATCACCGGCAAGAAGAACGACCTGAAGGCACAGGCTACCTTCTTCGTTCCCCAGAACTATGCCGGCGAGGTGCAGCAACTGGTGCTGACCAATGAGGGCAGCGCATCCAAGACCTTCAAGCTGTTCTCCTTTGCAGAATGGTGCCTGTGGGATGCACAGGACGACTGCACCAATTTCCAGAGAAACTTCTCCACCGGCCGTGTAGAGGTAGTTGGCTCCACCATCTACCACAAGACCGAATACAGAGACAGACGTGACCACTTTGCATTCTACACCGTCAACGATACCATCGACGGCTACGATACCGACCGGGACGCATTCATCGGTCTGTACAACGGCTTCCACAATCCCCAGGCTGTTATTGACGGCAAGGCAACCGACTCCTTCGCAGACGGCTGGTCTCCCATCGCTTCCCACTACAAGGAGATCACCCTGGCGCCCGGCGAAAGCAAGACCCTGGTATTCATCCTGGGCTATGTGGAAATGCCCATTGACCAGAAGTTCGAGGCGGACGGCAAGACCATCAACAAGGTGAAGGCACTCCAGATGATGGAGCAGTACAACACCCCGGAGAAGGTTGCAGCAGGTCTGGCTGAGCTGAAGGCTGCCTGGGATTCTCTGCTGGGCATCCTGAACGTGGATACCCCCGACGACAAGGTAAACCGGATGGTGAACATCTGGAACCAGTATCAGTGCATGGTGACCTTCAACCTGTCCCGTTCCGCATCCTACTTTGAGAGCGGCATCGGCAGAGGCATGGGCTTCCGTGACTCCAACCAGGATATTCTGGGCTTTGTACACCAGATTCCGGATCGTGCAAGACAGAGAATCATTGACATCGCTTCCACCCAACTGCCCGACGGCGGCTGCTACCACCAGTATCAGCCCCTGACCAAGAAGGGCAACTCCGACATCGGCGGCGACTTCTCCGACGATCCCCTGTGGATGATCCTGTCCGTTTCCGCATACATCAAGGAAACCGGCGACTGGGGCATTCTGGACGAAATGGTGCCCTACGACAATGACGACTCCCAGGCAAAGCCCATGCTGGATCACCTGAAGGTTTCCTTCTACAAGGTAGTCAACAACCTGGGCCCCCACGGTCTGCCTCTGGCAATGCGTGCGGACTGGAACGACTGCATCAACCTGTCCTGCTATTCCGACACACCGGGCGAGAGCTTCCAGACCTACACCAACCCCAAGTTCGCAGCAGAGGGCGGCTACTCCAAGGTGGCTGAGTCCGTGATGGTTGCCACCCTGTTCACCTACACCGGCCCCAACTACGTTGCCATTCTGAAGCATCTGGGCAAGGAGGACGAGGCTGCCGCTGCACAGGCTGAGATCGACAAGATGAAGCAGAACGTCATGGCGCATGCCTTTGATGGGGACTGGTTCCTGCGTGCATACGACTCCACCGGCGCCAAGATGGGCTCCAAGGAGTGCGAGGAGGGCAAGATCTTCATCGAGCCCCAGGGCTTCGCAGTCATGTCCGAGATCGGCAAGGATCAGGGTGCTGACATCAAGACCCTGGACGCCATCGACAAGTATCTGAACACCGACTTCGGTCTGGTGCTGAACAATCCGGCATACACCAGGTACTACATCCAGTACGGTGAGATCTCCACCTATCCGGGCGGCTACAAGGAGAACGCCGGCATCTTCACCCACAACAATGCATGGATCATCTGCGCAGAGGCTTACGCCGGCAGAGGGGACAAGGCATTTGAGTACTACAGCAAGATCGCTCCCGCATTCACCGAGGAGACCTCCGACATCCATAAGACCGAGCCTTACGTTTACGGTCAGATGATCGGCGGCAAGGATGCCGGTGCAGACATCGGCAAGCCCGGCAACCACTTCGGTCAGGGCAAGAACTCCTGGCTCACCGGTACTGCTGCATGGAACATGGTTGCCATCTCCCAGTACATCCTGGGCATCAGCCCGGATTGGGACGGTCTGAAGATCGATCCTTCCGTTCCCCATGCATGGGACGGCATGACCGCAACCCGTCAGTTCCGGGGCGCTACCTATGACATCACCGTCAAGAACCCGGATCATGTTTGCAAGGGCGTGAAGTCCGTCACCGTAGACGGCAATGCCATCGAAGGCAACGTGCTGCCCGCATTCGGCGACGGCAAGCACCACGCAGTAGAAGTCATCATGGGCTGATCCTGCACAGCGATAACATAGAAAAACGGTATCCGGTGTTCCGGATACCGTTTTTTGTTAGGGGTTTGTGATCATGTCCTTGGCGTCCTTGACCGCATCCCCGGCGCCGGTAACAATGTCCTTTCCGGTGCTTTCCAGATCGTCCACCACGCTGTCAAAGCCGTCCCCGGTGGAGGTGGCAGCAGGCTGGGTCTCGGTGGCGGTGGTAGCGGCTTCTGTGACAGCCTCCGTGGTGACCGTCTGGGTGGTTGCGGGCTGGGTTGTGCCCTCGGTGGCAGCGCCGGAGGACGACTTGTTGTCATTGCCGCAGCCGGTAAAGCCCACAGCAGTCAGAACCAGCGCCGCTGAAAGTGCAGCGATTTTTTTCATGGGTTCTCTCTCCTCATACAAGGGCAACACCGCACAAGGTCATGCGCCGCCGCCAGCCATGGCGCTGTGCGGTGTTGCCCGGACTCTATTGCAGAAGCTTCTACAATATGAGTTATTGTTGCACGGAGTGCGTGGAATATGTATGCATTGCAAAAAAAGCGTCCGCATATTGCATGCGGACGCAAATTTTTATTCTGTTTTTTGGGGAAGCTCCGTGGTTTCCGGCACCTCCGACAGGGGCATTTCCACCACCGCCTGTTCCTCGTCAAACTCATCCGGATCGAAAAAGCTGGGTGCATTGGGATCCAGCTCCGGCTTGATGCCCAGCTTGTCCAGGGTCTCCGGCGGCAGCTTGCTGAACCGGAGCCGCTCGTCGATCAGCTCCTTGCATAGGTTATACAGCACTGCAAAGGTGGGAACGCCCAGCAGCAATCCTACCAGACCGAACAGGCCGCCTCCCAGCAGGCAGGCGAACAGGGACCAGAAGGCAGGCAGCCCGATGGAGCCTCCCACGATCTTGGGATCCAGGATATTGCAGTCAAACTGCTGCAAAACCACGATGAAAATCACGAAATACAGTGCCTTGACCGGATCGTGCATCAGCACCAGCAGAGTGCTGGGAATGGCACCGATGAAGGGGCCGAAGAAGGGGATCACGTTGGTGACACCTACGATCACGGCGATCAGGGCAGGGTAGGGGGTGCGCAGGATCACCACGCCGATGAAGCACAGCATACCGATGATGATGGAGTCCAGGATCTTTCCCAGAATGGCACTGCTGAAGGTGCGGTTTGCGCCGTTGAGCCGGTGGAGGATCCAATCCGCCCGGTTGGGCTTCAGCAGCACATACAGTATTTTGCCCCCCTGGCGCATGAACCGCTCCTTGCCGATGAGCAGGTAAAAGCAGATAATCAGACCCACGCACAGGTTGTACACCAGGTTGAACGCCCCCATGATGCCGGAGGCAAGGTAGCCCACCCAGACGCTGGCGTTGTTGAGAATGCCGCTGTTTGCCCAGCTTTCCAGCGGCTCTGCCAGGTAGTTGGATACCAGGCTGTACAGGGCGCTGAGCCGGCTGTTGTTCTGTACCTTCTGGTTGACGGTATCGGTGAACTCTCCCAGATCGTTGGGAAGCTCCCCGGCGATGGCGGTGATACTGCCGGCAACCTCCGGCACCACCAGCACGAACAGCAGCACGATCAGGCATACCACGGCGATCACGGTCACAAAGGTGCTGATGATCCGGGCGGCTTTTTTCCCCTTGGAGGAATTTTTGGAGCGGCGGCTCAAGGGCTTTGCCAGATGCTTTTCCAGCATCACCACCGCCGGATTCAGCAGATAGGCGAAGAGCAGCCCGGTGAACACCGGGGCGATGGCTCTGAACACATCCTCAAAAAAGCTCTGCACCTTGTCGAAATTCAGCAGCAGGAAGTAAAAGATAATGGCGCATGCCAGCACCAGAAAGGCTGCCAGTCCCCGGGGAAACAGGTCATAGCGAAGGGATGGCGTATTGGAACTGCGCCGCTTTTTCGTTGTTTTCATAATGCCCCCCAAAACAGCAATGCCGCACAAAACAGGGTATGCCTTGTGCGGTATTGGGTCAATCGTCGTTTGAATTCTTCTCCAGGATGCTCTGATAGTTTGGATCGGTCTCCTGAGGCTCCGGTTGAGTTGTCTCCAATGCGTCAGCCGTCTGTGCTGCGGCAAGCTGCTTTTTCTTGCGGATTCCAAGAATCATCAGCACCAGGGCGATCAGCAGAATGCCCCCGATGACGCAGCTAACCAGTACCCAGTTTACTACAAAGTCCGTGGTAGCCGCCTTGATGTCGTTTTCCGAGGCATAGGTGTATGCCGCAGACTTGGAGGAACAGGTCAGGGTGTAGCCGTTGAGCAGGATTTCGTTGCCCTGCTCGTCCGCCGTATAGCCAAAGGCCTTGTCGCCGATCTGTACCACCGTATCCGGCACGAACATGCCTGTCAGCTTATCGCAGCAGAAAAAGGCGTACTCCCCCACGGTGGTAACGGTTTTGGGGATCTCAAAGCTGGTCAGGGAGGTGCAGTCGGAGAACATGCTGGCTGGAATGGAGGAGATCCGTTTGGGCAGCCGGATGCTGTTGAGGGAGGAGCAGCCGGAGAATGCGCCGTCCTGGATCTCCAGCACCGAGTCCGGGATCTCCACAGAGGTCAGATAGCCGTTGCCGGAAAAGGCGTAATAGCAGATGGTGGTGATGGTGTCCGGCACCGTAAAGGTATTTGCCTGGTTGGTCGTCAAATACAAATACAACTGGGTCTTGGTGGAGGACAGGAGCATACCGTCCCGGAAGATGAATGCAGGGTTGTCCGCTGCGATCTCGATGTTCTCCAGGCTGCTGCATCCCACAAAGGACAGGTGCCCGATGGACATGGTAGCTGCCGGGATCCGCAGGGTTTTCAGATCGCTGCATGCCACAAACGCCAGGTTTCCGATCTCCTTGGTCTGTTCCGGAATGGTCAGCTCCGTCAGCCGCATGCAGTACTGGAAGGCATAGCTGCCGATGTAGGTGATCCCGTCCGGCAGCTCCAGGCTGGCAAGATCCGTGCAATAAGCAAAGGCGAAGTCCCCCACATCGGTGACGGTCTCCGGAATGCGCACCTGTTCCAGCTTGGAGCAGTTGCAGAACAGGGCGGTGGGCAGTGCCTCCAGCTCGGAGGGCAGAAGCACACTGGTCAGACTGGAGCAGTTGTAGAATGCCGCCTCCCCGATGGTTTCGATGGAATCCGGCAGCACGATCTCTGTCAGGGCGGTGCAGTTGCTGAACGCCTCGTTCCCGATTTCCGTTACCGCAAAGCCGTTGATCTCCGCCGGTACATGCAGGGTGGCGGTATTGATGTCGCAGGCGGTGACGGAAACCTTGCCGTCCCCCAGCTTGGTATAGGTCAGCACCTCGTCGCTAAAGCTGTCCTCTGCGGCATCCTCTGCCCAGGAACCCAGACCCGGCAGTGCACACAGGGTCAGCATTCCGGCGCAGGCAGCGGCAAGCAGTCGTTTGAATCGATTCATCTGTTACTCCTTCTCCGGTGCGTCCGGCGTTTCCTGTTCCTTGGGGGTATCCGTTGCGGCTTCCGGGGCATCGTTTTGTTTGTCGCCCCGCAGCCGGATCGCCAGGATCACAGCCCCTGCCAGTAGTAGCACGCCGCCGGCGATCACCAGAGCCAAGCCGGTTTTTGCGCCCTGCTTTTCATAGTGGATGTCGTTTTCCTTGGCATAGCTTGCAGCGGCGGTACCCACCCGGGTGTGGATGGTGAAGCCGTCAACCTTGGCAGTGGTTTTGGTTTCCGTATCCAGGGTAAAGCCCAGTGCGTAGTTCCCGATGGTGGATACAGAGCCGGGAATGGTAATATCCTTCAGCTCCGGGCAGTTCACAAAGCAGTAATCTCCCAGCTCCGTCAGAGAATCCGGCAACTGAACCTGTTTGAGGGCGGTGCAGCCTCCGAAGGTGGTTCCGGGCAGGGCGGTGACCCCCTCCGGGATGGTGATCTGCTCCAGGGCGGTGCAGATGTAGAAGGCATCCTTGCCGATCTCTGTCGCCTTGTTCAGATCCAGGCTTACCAGATTCTTGGCACCCGTAAACGCCCAATTGGCAATGGCGGTGGTGCTGTCCGGCAGGGTGTAGCTGTCCCCGGCGTGCTGATCCGGATATTTGATGAGCCGGGTCATATCCTCATTGAACAGGACGCCCTCCAGGTCGCAGTAGATCTGGTTTTCCGGATCCACCCGGATCTCCGTCAGCTCCTCACAGCCCTCAAACGCATACTCTCCCAGAGAGGTCAGAGAGGCGGGCAGGGTCACGGTGGTGAGCTTGAGACAGGCGAGAAACGCCTGGTCCCCGATGCTCTGCATGGATTCCGGCAGATTGATGGACTCCAGATCGGCACAGTAGTAGAATGCCTGGTAGCCGATCTTGGTCAGGCTCTTGGGCAGGGCAATGCTTTTCAGAGTGGTACAGCCGAAAAATGCCCCGTCCCCGATGAGGGTCACAGAATCCGGCAGGGTCACGGTTTCAATGGCACCGCAGCTATTGAATGCGCTCTCCTCCACGGAAGTGACCGGCTTGCCCCCTAAGGTATCGGGCACAGTCACGTTCACCGCATCCGAGGAGCATCCCACAACGGCGGCTCCTGCATCCTCCAGCTGGTAGGACAGGGTAAAGCCGTCCCCCTCATAGGTTTCGGCGGTGTGCGTTTCATCCGCACTGCACGGTACAGCCAGTGCAGCCAGCAGCATGCCGGACAGGGCGGCACAGATCAGCTTTGTTCCTTTCATGCCTGCTCCTCCTTGTCGTCGTCCTTTTCCGGTTCAGCCGGTGCAGATGCCCCGGGCAGGGAAGCATCCGAAGCGGCATGCTTTCTCTTGGAGAGCACCACGCCCACCACGGTCAGCGCCACGATGGCAACGCCGATGAGCGCCAGGATCACTGCCTTGATGACGGTGAAGACCCGGGCATCCTCCTGGCTGATGGTGTGATTGTTCACGGGCACCCCCTCGATATTGGGGCGGGTGGTGGCATCTCCAGTGGTCTGCTCCTTGGAGATCTGTACAAAGGTGAAATGGTTGTCATTTTCAGAGTCGATGCTGTACCGGGCAGCGGCGGAGCCTGCGGTGGAATAAATGGTGAAGTCCGGGTTGGCAACGAACTGGTTGTTTTCGTCCAGGTCATATCCAAGGGCGGAGAAGCCGATCTCCGTAACGGTTTCCGGTACGGTGATGCTCTCCAGGGAGGTGCCGGCGAACGCCGCCTGCTCGATGGTGGTGCATGCGGTGGGGATCTTGAAGGCGGTCATGCCCTTGCAGCCGGCAAAGGCGCCGGCACAGATGGTCTGAATGGTGTCGGGAATGTTGAACTCTGTAATGGCAGTGTCATAGGCAAAGCAGAAGTCCTCGATCTTGGTCATGGTGCTGGGCAGGGTCACGGAGGTCAGAGCGGTACAGCCTGCAAACGCCCACACGCCGATCTGCTTGACGCTGTCGGGAATGGTGACGGTTTTCAGGGATTTGCACTCGGCAAAGGCACTGTTGCCAATGTCGTATACCTTGTCCGGCACGGTGAATTCCGTGGGATTTTTGCCGATGGGATACTGAACCAGATAGGTCTGATCCTCCGCATAGAGGATCCCGTCCACTGCTTCGTAGTATTCATTGTCCGGATCTACGATATATTCGGTGACGCCGGTGCAGCCGAAGAAGGTGTACAGACCGGTGCCGATGACGGTCTTGGGAATGGTGATGGTTTTGGCGGTGGTGTTGTCCATGAAGGTATTGTCCCCCAGTGCCACCACCTCATAGCCGTCAATGGTTTCCGGGATCACCAGGTTCTCCTCCGTGGAGGTGCAGCTTTCCAGGCAGGCAGCCTGCTGGCTGGCATCCTCCTTCCCGGTCAGCAGACTGTAGGTATAGTCGCCGCTGGTGAAGGTCTCCACCTGACCGGAGGCATCCGAGCCGGTGTAAAAGGCATCCGTCTCTGCAAAGGCGGTGTATGTGTATGCGCTCATGGGCATGGCAGCCAGCAGCGCTGCGCCTGCCAGGGCGGCAATGGTTTGTTTGAGTTTCATAGTCCGTTCCTTTCTTTCGGCAGCACATGCAGCACTGCTTTTTATACAGCCGCAGACAGGAAAACCGGCGGTTTTTCCTGCTGTACAGCCAAATTTTCGTCCGAGCGGTATTGTCTATAGTATAGCACAAATCCCTGTTGAATGCAACAGCTTTTGTGTGCAGGGTGTGAAAGTTGCGGAAAAAACGGGCAAAAAAATGAGGACAGAAAATCTGTCCTCGAGCCGTATAAAAATGGAGTGTTATGATTGCCGCAGGCTTTGCCCGATCTGATCCCCTCTCAAAAAATCAAATCATCTCAAGCTCCGGCGCAACGAACAGGCGGCTGTTTCCGATGCAGCGCCTTATTGACAGCTTGCTGTGGTACGCATAGCCTCGGATTGCAGGATCAGAAAAATGCGGTGTAGTTCAAATATTACAGGCTTTTCATATTTGTCCGCATTTTTCGGGGAGTAATCCTGACGGTTCAGGCTCCACAGTCATTGCACTATGCAACACAAGCATGTAGAAAAACGTGATGTTGCGAAGACAATCAGGTTGTACTTCCGGGTACGGAAGACAGCACAATGAATACTGTACATTCTGCTGTTCGTCAGTTGCAGAATACAATAAGTATTATAACGGAATAATAGTACAATTTCAATTGAGAATATTGCATTGTTTTGGTAGTTTATTGCCCAGCTAAACAGGATTGAACTCTGTCAAAAAACGCCGTGCAGAGAGACACCCTGCACGACGTTTTGGGATTGCATGAAAGGCAACGCCGCACAAAGCCCGCCTGTCGGCTATGCGAAGCATCTGCTGACGAATTTTCCGTCATATCACACAGAAACTCCTTGCAATACACCAGTATTCCTGCGTCGTTTCTATGCAATCTGACGAAAAATCTGTTGGCACATCTACCACACATTCTTTGTGCGGTGTTGCTTAAAGTCCCCAGATTTCCTTTGCGTATTCGTTGACCGCCCGGTCTGCGGAGAATACGCCGGCATTGGCGATATTCGCCAGGGACATCTGGGTCCACTTCCGGGTATCCTGGTACAGCTGGGAGGAACGCTGCTGTGCGGCACGGTAGCTGTCGAAGTCCGCCAGTACCATATACGGATCCGAGTTTTTCAGGGAATCCGCCACGTCGTTGAATACGCAGCCGTTGATGCCCTTGTACATCCGGTTGATGCAGGCACGGATCACTTCATTGTTGTTGTAGTAATCCTCCGGCCGGTAGCCGGCTGCCTTCAGCGCATTGACCTCCTCGGTCTTCATGCCGAAGATGATGATGTTCTCGTCGCCCACCACATCCCGGATCTCCACGTTTGCTCCGTCCAGGGTGCCCATGGTAATGGCGCCGTTGAGCATCAGCTTCATGTTGCCGGTGCCGGATGCCTCCGTGCCTGCCAGGGAGATCTGCTCGGAAATATCGCTGGCGGGCATCAGCAGCTCGGACAGGGTCACCCGGTAATCCTCCAGGAAGTACACGGACAGCTTCTTGGAGATCTTGGGGTTCTTGCGGATCTCCTCGGAAATGGCCCAGATCATTTTGATGATCTGCTTTGCCAGGTAGTAGCCCGGTGCAGCCTTTGCCGCAAAGATATAGGTCTTGGGGGTAAAGTCCATATCCGGATTTTCCAGCAGCATATTGTAGTCCGCCAGAATGTTCATTACGTTCAGGTGCTGCCGCTTGTATTCGTGGAGCCGCTTTACCTGTACGTCAAAGATGGTGTCCGGATCGATGGCGAACTTGCTGTTCTGCATCACATACTTGCAGAACCGCTCCTTGTTCTCCCGCTTGATCTTCCGCAACTGCTCCAGAACAGCGTCATCGTTGGCGAACACGCTGAGCTTTTTCAGCTCGCTGCCGTCCTTCAGGAAGCCGGAGCCGATCTTTTCACGCAGCAGGGCGGTGAGTCCCGGGTTGGACTGGTACAGCCACCGGCGGTATGCGATGCCGTTGGTCACATTCTTGAACTTCATGGGAGAGTCAGCGTACTCATCCTTGAATACGGACTGCTTGATGATCTCGGAGTGGAGCTTGGAAACCCCGTTGACGCTGTGGGATGCTACCACGCACAGGGTCGCCATATGGATCTGATTGTCCTTGATGATGGACATGCTGGTGGTCTTGGCGCTGTCGCCGCCGTTCCGCTCCATCAACTGTGCGCAGTACCGGTTGTTGATCTCCACGATGATGGAGAAGATCCGGGGAATGATGCGGCGCACCAGGTTCACGTCCCACTTTTCCAGGGCTTCCGCCATGACGGTGTGGTTGGTGTAGGCGAAGGTGTTGGTAACAATGTGCCATGCCTTTTCCCAGGTATAGCCGCAGTCGTCCAGCAGGATCCGCATCAGCTCCGGGATCGCCAGGGTGGGGTGGGTGTCGTTGATGTGGATGGCAACCTTTTCGTGGAAGTTATCCAGGGTGCCGTATACGCTCATGTGGTTGTTGACGATATCCCCCACGGATGCAGCGCACAGGAAGTACTGCTGCCGCAGACGCAGGGACTTGCCCTCCAGATGGTTGTCGTTGGGGTACAGCACCTTGGAGATGGCGTTGGCAACGGAGTTGCCGGCAAGCGCCTTTTCGTAATCCCCCTTGTTGAAGCTTGCCATATCAAAGTTGGGCGCCTTTGCCGTCCAGAGCCGCAGCACGGAAACGCCCTCGCTGCCGTAGCCGGATACATACATATCATAGGGGATGGCACAGACGGTGCTGTAGTTCACATGGGAAATGTAGTGGTACTGCTTATCCCAGTATTCCTGTAAATCCCCCTCGAAGTGTACATCGATGGAAAGCTCCGGCCGGGGATCCAGCCATACGGAGCCGCCGGGCAGCCAGTTATCCGGCAGCTCGGTCTGCCAGCCGTTTTCCAGGTGCTGCTTGAAGATGCCGTACTCGTAGCAGATGGAGTAGCCCATTGCCGGGTACGCCTGGGTTGCCAGAGCGTCCATGTAGCAGGCAGCCAGTCTGCCCAGACCGCCGTTGCCAAGCCCTGCGTCCGGCTCGTATTCATAGATCTTGTCCAGGTTGATGTCGTACTCGCCCAGGATCTTGCTGATATCCTCCACCAGCTCCAGATTGTACAGGCTGGTCTTCAAGGATCTGCCCATCAGAAACTCCATGGACAGGTAGTAGATCTGCTTGCGGCCGTTGGAGTGACATTTATTAATAAAGGACTGGCGCTTTTCCCGCAGGATCTCCACGATCATGGCGGACAGCGCCTGATATACCTGCTTGTCGGATGCTTCGCTGGGTGTAACGTTGAACTGTGTCCGGAGCCGGCTCAGCAGCTCCTGCTTGAGATAGTTCGGGTCTTTGTAGTTGGTCATGTGTTGCTCCGTTCTCCGGCGCCTGAAATCAGATCATTGTGGGCAGCACACCCCCTGCGCCGGCAGTCGGGGCGGCTGTGGAATCCACGCTGTTCTTATTATACGCTTATCAGCATGGCTTTGCAATAGGATATTTATACAAAATTTGCAGCGTTAAAATGTGCGCACGGGCGTTTTCGACAGAAAATTATGTACATAATGCACAAACGAGGCAAAATTCAAACGATTCAGCTGTCTATTTCGACGGAGTTGCTTTGGCGGGATTGACAAAAGCCCGGAAATCCGGTATACTGTGTAAAGGAAAACAGCTTTACACCCATGTCACAGAAAGGGGGCGGCGCTGCACATGGCAAAGGATCTGCGGTTTGCGCTGCTGCTGGACTGCTACGGCTCCCTGCTGACGGAACGGCAGGCGGCATACATGGAGCTTTACTACTGTGAGGATCTTTCCCTGGGGGAGATCGCAGAGGACGCCGGGGTTTCCCGGCAGGCAGTGCGGGACGCTGTGAAGCGTGGCGAGGCGCTGCTGACGGAGTATGAAGCAAAGCTGGGCTTTGCCGCACAGCATACCGCCTGTGTGGAAAAGCTGGAGGAATTACAGCACCGGATCGGCACCCTGGGCGGACGCATCCCCCCGGAGCAGCTTTCGGCGCTTGCAGATTGTGCGGCACAGTGCCGGGCACTGATCGAATAAACGAATCAATACACTTAGAAAGAAATGAGGCGGGACTATGGCATTTGAAGGTCTGTCCGAAAAGCTCAACCACGTCTTTAAAAAGCTCAAATCCCGCGGCAAGCTGTCGGAGAGCGACGTCAAGGACGCCATGCGGGAGGTCCGGATGGCGCTGCTGGAGGCGGACGTCAGCTATAAGGTCGTCAAGGATTTTGTGGCAAAGGTATCCCAGCGCTGCGTGGGGGAGGAGGTTCTCTCCAGTCTGACCCCGGCACAGCAGGTGGTCAAGATCGTCAACGATGAGCTGATCGCTCTGATGGGCAACGACAATGCCCGGATCAATATGCCCTCCAAGCCTCCCTGCGTCATTATGATGTGCGGCTTGCAGGGCTCCGGTAAAACCACCCACGCTGCAAAGCTTGCAAAATATTTAAAGCGGGAAGGGCATCGCCCCCTGCTGGTTGCCTGCGATATCTACCGTCCGGCGGCGATCAACCAGTTGATGGTAGTGGGAGAAAAGGCTGGGGTCAAGGTCTTTGAAATGGGACAGATCGACCCGGTGGTGATCTCCACCCAGGCCATGCGCTATGCCAAGGATTACGGTCACGATGTGGTCATTCTCGATACCGCCGGCCGGCTCCACATTGACGAAAAGCTCATGGATGAGCTGAAGCAGATCAAGGCAAAGGTGGAACCCAACGAGATCATGCTCGTGGTGGACGCTATGACCGGTCAGGACGCAGTCAACGTGGCAAAGGCATTTGACGAGGCGCTGGGCATCGACAGCGTGCTCATGTCCAAGCTGGATTCCGATACAAGAGGCGGTGCGGCGCTGTCCGTGCTGGCTGTGACCGGCAAGCCCATCAAATTCGTGGGTATGGGCGAAAAGCTGGACGAGTTCGAGCGTTTCCATCCGGAGCGTATGGCTTCCCGGATCCTGGGCATGGGGGATGTGCTGACCCTGGTGGAAAAAGCGGAAGCGGTAATGAGCAAGAGCGATGCGGAGAAGCTGACCAAAAAGCTCCAGGAGCATTCCTTTGATATGAACGACCTGTTGGATCAGCTCAAGCAGATCCGGAAGATGGGCTCTCTCAAGAGCATTATTTCCATGCTCCCCGGCGTGGGGGATAAGGTCAAGGATATGGATGTGGACGAAAAGCAGTTCAGCCGCATCGAAGCCATGATCACCTCCATGACTAAGAAGGAGCGTGCAAAGCCCTCCATCATCAACCCCCAGCGCAAGCGGCGGATCGCCGCCGGCAGCGGCACCAAGGTGGAGGATGTGAACCGGCTGCTCAAGCAGTTTGAGCAGATGCAGCAGTTTATGAAGCAAATGGGGGGCGGCGGTAAGACCAAGATGTTTGCCCGCCGGGCAAGAAAGCAGCTTGCCGGCATGAATTTCGACAAGATGGGCAATCCGGGCGGAAAGCTGCCCTTTTAAGAACAGCTTCAAATGCGGTTCCCCGCTTTGATAGATAGTTCACGCAGACGGAGGTGAAATGAACATGGCAGTAAAGATCAGACTGAGAAGAATGGGCGCAAAGAAGGCTCCCTTCTACCGTGTGGTTGTTGCAGATTCCAGATACCCCAGAGACGGCAGATTCATCGAAGAGCTGGGCTATTATGATCCCACCAAGGAGCCGTCCGTTGTAAAGATCGACGGCGACAAGGCAAAGGAATGGATGGCAAACGGCGCACAGCCCACCGACACTGTAAAGGCACTCCTGAAGAAGGAAGGCATCCTTTAATTCCCGCTGGCAGCACGGGCAAGGGCTCTGGCTCTTGCTTGGGGTGTGCCGGTAATTGCTTTGAGTTAGGAGAGGGGGCGGCGTACCGCTCCCGATTATGTATATGAAAGAATTGCTTTACACGGTTGCAGCAGGACTGGTAGCAGATCCTGCTTCCATTTCCATTACCCAGGACGAGCCGGATGCAGAGGGCGTGATCGTACTGCACCTGCATGTGGCTGCGGAGGATATGGGCAGAGTCATCGGCAAGCAGGGCAGGATCGCCAAGGCGATCCGCACCATCATGCGTGCCGGCGCCGCAAGAGAAAACCTGAAGGTTGCGGTGGAAATCGACTGAGCAGATCAAATGCGGCGGCTTTGTGCCGCCGTTTGTATTATGGCAACGTCCGGCAGCGTGCTGTCGGTGTGGGGAGGAACCTATGCAGAAGAATTTATTGGAAATCGGCAAGGTGGTGAATATCCACGGACTCCGGGGGGATGTGAAGATCCAGCCCTGGTGCGACAGCGCCGGATTTCTGTGCGAATTTGATACCCTGTACCGGGCAGACGGCACCCCCATGTCCGTGGTATCCGCCCGGGCGCATAAGGGAATGGCGGTGGTGCGCTTTGCAGGCATCGATACCCCGGAGCAGGCGGAAGCCTTACGGAATACGGTGTTGTATATGAATCGGGCGGACGTGGAGCTGGATGCGGACACCTACTTCATCCGGGATCTGATCGGCTTGCAGGTGCTGGATGCGGACACCGGGGCTGTGTACGGAAGGCTGGAGGAGGTGCTGGAGACCGGCGCCAACGATGTGTATACCATTCGCACCCCGGAGGGAAAGCAGTTGCTGTTCCCTGCCATCGGGGACGTGGTGGTGGAAACGGATCTGGAGCAGGGGATCATGCGGATCCGGCCGCTGGAGGGGCTGTTTGACGATGCGGATTGATATTGCCACCCTGTTCCCGGAGCTGTGCGAGGCGGTGCTGTCCGAAAGCATCCTGGGCAGAGCCAGAGCATCCGGCGCCATTGAGATCCACTGTCACCAGATCCGGGACTTTGCCGGCAACAAGCACAACCGGGTGGACGATGTGCCCTACGGCGGCGGCATGGGCATGGTGATGCAGGCAAAGCCCATCTACGATTGCTACCAGGCAGTGTGCGCACAGCTACCCCGGAAGCCGCATACCATATATATGTCCCCCAAGGGTACAGTGTTCAGCCAGCAAAAAGCCATCTCTCTTTGCGAATATCCGTATATTTTCCTGCTGTGCGGGCATTATGAGGGTGTGGATCAGCGAGTGCTGGACAAGATCGTGGACGAGGAGATCTCCATCGGGGACTATGTGCTCACCGGTGGAGAGCTGCCTGCATTGGTGGTGGCGGACGCCATTGCCCGGATGTGTCCCGGCGTGCTGCCCAGCGAGGAGTGCTTCCAGGAGGAGAGCCACTACGGGGGACTGCTGGAATATCCCCACTACACCCGGCCCGAGGTCTGGGAGGGGGAGGCGGTGCCGCCGGTGCTCCTGTCCGGGCATCACAAGCACATTGCGGACTGGCGTTTTGCACAAAGTCTTGCAGTGACGGAGCAGCGGCGGCCGGATCTGTACCAGGCGTACATGGAGGCGCATCCCCCGGCACCCCCGAAGCAGAAACGGAAAAGGAAATAGGCTTTTGTGCGCATTGTATAGTTTCTGTTGTTGAAAACTATGCGAGGTGTTGAAAGTTTTCCACAGTGAAAACTTCGTGATAATGAACAAAATCCGCCCCTGCCACCTTCGGCGGCATTTGGCAAAGCGTAGAATTTTCGCTGAAAATGCATATTTCATGTATAATAGGCGTTGACTAAGGAATCCCTAGCCTGTATAATGGTAATCAGTGATCAAGAAATACATGCCATCCAAATAAGAGAATAGGAGAGTTTTGAGATGTACGTGAAAGATGTAATGGTGCAGAATCAGGTTGGTCTGCATGCAAGACCGGCTACCTTCTTCATTCAGAAGGCCAATGAATTCAAGTCCTCAATCTGGATCGAAAAGGAGGAGCGCCGTGTAAACGCAAAGAGCCTTCTCGGTATTCTTTCTTTGGGCATCGTCGGCGGTACTGCCATCCGTATCATTGCAGACGGCGCAGACGAGCAGGTTGCCGTTGATTCCCTGGTAGAGCTGGTTGAAAGCGGCTTCAGCGACGAGAACAGATAAGGTAACACCTGCACAGAGCTTGTAGGCGCTATCCGGACATGACACAACAGTAAGGGGCGTTACATTGGGTAACGCCCCTTTTGCTGCATCAGCCCCCGGTGTCCGCACTGTATTCGTACATATTTTCCGCAAAGATCCCGTAGCCCCGGGTGGGGTCGCTGACAAACACATGGGTCACCGCCCCGATGAGCCGTCCCTCCTGGAGGATGGGACTGCCGCTCATGCCCTGGACAATGCCCCCGGTGGCGTCCAGCAGCGCCGGATCCGTAATGTGGATCACCATATTTTTCGTGCCGGTACTGCCCCAGTCCGCCTTTTCGATTTCAATGGCATACTCCTTTGGCTCCCTGCCGCTGATAGTGGTGCGGATCACCGCTTCTCCCGTATGCACATCCTGCTTCAGTCCCAGAGGCACTGCCTCCGCCGGCTTCCGCTGCGTCTCCAGGGTGCCGAATACGCCGCATCGGTTGTTCAGATACAGGCTCCCCATGGCTTTGCCCGGGGTGAAGCAGCCACGCAGCTCCCCGGCGGCTCCGGCACTGCCTTTGGTGACGCTCTGGATGTTGACGCCCACCACCTCGCCGCTGGACAGGGGAATGATCTCCCCGGTATCCACGTCGCACACCGGATGTCCCAGACCGGCGAATCTGCCGCTGTTTGGCATATAATAGGTCACGGTGCCGATGCCGGCAGTGCTGTCCCGCACCCAAAGCCCTGCCTTGTAACAGGCATCTGCCTGGCTGTACAGGGGCGTCAGGGACAGGGTGCGGATGTCGCCTCCCCGGTTGATCCGGATCTGTACCGGCTCACCCTGTGCCTCCCCGATGGCTTGCTGGAGGGCAGCGTTGCCGTTGATGGGGGTATCGTTCACGGACAGCACCATATCCCCCACCTGGATCCCGGCACGTTCCGCCGGACATTCTCCCTCCGGGTTCACCTTACCCATGCCCACCACCATGACCCCGTCCATCAGCAGCTTGATGCCGAAGGGATCTCCCCCCGGCACCACCAGGGGCGTATCCACCGCTGTGACCTCCACGGTCTTGATGGGCAGGAACCCGAACAGCCGCAGGCTGACGCTGCCCCGCATGGGTACGGTTTCTGCCGCATAGGCAGGGGCGTCACCCTCCGCTGCGGATTGAATGGGCAGGGCGGTATGGAGCGCAAGCTCCGTTCCTTTTGTCACATAAAAGCTGTCCGGCAGGGCATAGTGATAGTAGCCGGCGGTGCCTGCCAGCGCCAGTGTCGCAGCTGCTCCCAGGGAGAACAGGCGCGAAAATAATTTCAGCATTTGGCATCATCCTTTCTGACGGCGTCCGGCGGCGCTGTATCCCTTGCATGCAGAGCCGGCGGAATGCCACACTGCTACTATTGACCGTCTGCACGGGTTTATAAGCGTTGTTTTTACTGCATATTTTCTGACAAAGTTTGAATTGCTGCGCTGTTTCGGCGCTGCATCCCTCTGGGAGGAGAGTTCTGTTATGAAAAAAGACCGGATCTTACAGGTTTTACAGATTTTTTTGAAGCTCGCCCTGGTGGTGACCACTCTGATCTACCCCTTGTTTATGGATCTGCTGACTGCCCTGGGCTGGACGGTGAATGCCCATAGCTACGGGGCGAAATTCCGGATCCTGGCGGCGGTGGTGGCGGTTGGCGCATTGCTTATGACCGCCGGGGTGATCCTTGCCCTGTGCAAAAAGGACATTGCCGCCCTGGTGACCGGCTCTGTGGGCTTCTTCCCCCTGATGGGGGCGGTGAGCATTGCCACCTCCATTGCAGAAGCGGCGGGCTGGGCACCCCAGAGCGAGGCGCATCTGGGACGGTTCGCCTATCAGATCTGGGCGGATCGGATGCTCCCCACCATTGCCCCCTACTGCCTGCTGGTGGCAGTGGCTCTGCTGCACTACTTCTCCTATGAGGCATCCGCCGCACGCCGGGAGAAAAAGCGGCAGAAGGAGGAATTTGAAAACCGCCCTGCCCCGAAAATTGTAGAGGATTGAGGCAACACCGCACAAGGATTGTGCAGCAGATGCTGTGCAAAGCCGCCAGGCGTGCTTTGTGCGGTGTTGTCTGAAAAAATCCGGGCTTTCCCCGATATTCTGCGTCGTTGCCGCCGGGCTGTCGCAGAATATGTACTCCGTTTTTTCTGGAATCACCACGAGAAGTGTCGAAAACGTTTATATTTTAAGAAATGAACATATTAGAAATAATCAATTCATGAAATGCTCTAAAATACTACATTTTTCGGCAATATAAACTCTTGCACCTTGTCAGCATGTGTGTTAATATATGTGAGTAGAAAAAAATAGGAGGTAGAACAATGGTTAATAAGGTAAAGGTTTTGATTGGTGACGACAGTGTCGAATACGGCATTGCCTGCGCCAGTACCCTTCGGGGACAGGGCATGTACGTCATGACCCGACCCAAGGACGGAACCGCCCTGCTGGAGACGATCAAAAGCGATGCCCCCGACGTGGTTGTGATGGATGCCATCCTGCCCCACATGGACGCAATAGAACTCATGAAGAAGGTTCAGGCGTCCGGCGGCAAGCGTCCCCAATTCATCGTCACAAGCGCATACGACAATCCCTTCATCGAAAAGCAGGTGATGCAAGGCGGTGCGGCATATTTCATGCTCAAGCCCTTTGAGATCTCTGCACTGGGAGAGCGGATCACCTCTCTGACCCAGGGAGGCATGACGGGACGCAATGCGCCGGGGACGGAGAATATGGAGATCGTGGTGACGGACGTGATCCACCAGCTTGGCGTTCCCGCCCACATCAAAGGGTATCACTACCTGCGTGAGGCGATCCTGTCCTCGATTGAGGATCCGGAACTGCTGGAAAGCGTCACCAAGCTGCTGTATCCCACGGTGGCAAAGCGGTTTGACACCACCTCGTCCCGGGTGGAGCGTGCCATCCGCCACGCCATCGAGATTGCCTGGGACCGGGGCAACCTGGACACGCTGAATGCGTTCTTCGGCTACACGGTGAACACCTGTAAGGGCAAGCCGACCAATTCGGAGTTTATCGCTCTGATCACCGATAAGCTGCGGCTGCAGCACCGGGTCGCCATGCGTCAGTCCTGATGCGGATTGCATCTTAGCCTTGCAATCATGCATCTTTTATGATATGATGAATACAATAGATTATGCATGCACAGTCTCGCAGCTGTGAATTTACAAGGGAGAGATGAAAATGGCATTTGTCAAAACCGAAGTGGAGAAGCTGACGCTGAACCCCTTTACCAAAATTGGAAAGGAATGGTTTTTGCTCACAAGCGGCACACCGGATTGCTACAATACGATGACCGCTTCCTGGGGACAGATGGGTGTCCTCTGGGGAAAAAACGTGCTGACCGCATACGTCCGTACATCCCGGAAAACCTTTGAGCTGGTGGAGCAGAACAATCTGTTCACCGTGTCCTTCCTGCCCCAGGCGGATCGTCCGATCCTCCAGTTCTGCGGCTCGCACAGCGGCAGAGACTGCGACAAGGCAAAGGAGACCGGACTGATCCTGGTGGGGTTGGATGGTTCCACCGCCTTTGAACAGGCATCCCTGGTGCTGGTGTGCAGAAAGCTGTACGCAGCGCCCCTGGACATGAAGCAGGCAGTGGACCCCGCCATCGCTTCTTTCTACGAGAAGGATGCGATGCACCACATGTACATTGCAGAGATCCTCTCTGCATACGAAAACAAGTAAACACACAGGTTCTTTTCCCGCAGTCACCATACTGCGGGATTTTTTCGTCAATTCGCAAAAAGGGGGTGACAAATCCGGCAAAATCGGCTATAATAAAAATAGCATGCAGTTTTGCATGCGTCACAACACACAATGGAGGAATGATTATGTCAAAGAAGCCTTATTACATCACCACGGCCATTGCCTATGCGTCCAGAAAGCCGCACATTGGCAATACCTACGAAGTGGTGTTCACCGATGCCGTAGCGAGATATAAGCGAATGCAGGGCTATGATGTATTCTTCCTGACCGGTACGGACGAGCATGGCGTCAAGATCGAGGAGCTTGCCAAGTCCGAGGGGATCACCCCGAAGGAGCATGTGGACAAGGTAGTCGGCGAGATCCAGGACATCTGCAAGCTGATGCATATATCATACGACGGATTCATCCGCACAACGGATCCCCGGCACGAGGAAGTGGTACAGAAGATCTTCAAGAAGCTGTACGACCAGGGGGATATCTACAAGAGCGAGTATGAGGGCATGTACTGTACTCCCTGCGAGAGCTTCTGGACGCCCTCCCAGTTGGTGGACGGCAAGTGTCCGGACTGTGGCAGAGAGGTGCAGCCCGCCAAGGAGGAGGCATACTTCCTGCGGCTGTCCAAGTATCAGCAGTGGCTGGAGGAGTACATTGAAACCCATCCGGACTTCATCGTCCCCGAGGGCAAGAAGAAGGAAATGATGAACAACTTCATCAAGCCCGGCCTGCAGGATCTGTGCGTATCCCGCACCACCTTCCAGTGGGGCATCCCGGTGACCTTCGATCCCAAGCATGTGATCTATGTGTGGGTCGACGCCCTGTCCAACTATATCACCGCCATGGGCTACGATCCGGACGGCTCCAGCGACCAGTTCAAAAAGTACTGGCCCTGTGACTGCCATGTGATCGGCAAGGACATTATGCGGTTCCATTCCATTTACTGGCCCGTTATGCTCCATGCGCTGGGTCTGGAGCTGCCCCGGCAGCTGTTTGGTCATAACTGGATCCTGTTCGGAGAGGACAAAATGAGCAAGTCCAGGGGCAACGTGATCTACGCCAGCGATGTGGTGGACGCATTCGGGGTGGATGCTGCCAGATACTACCTGCTCAGCGAGATGCCCTACGGCTCCGACGGCTCCATTACCTACGAATCCCTCATCGAGCGGTTCAATACGGATCTGGCAAACACCCTGGGGAATCTGGTGAACCGGACCATCGCCATGGCGCAGAAGTACTTCGGCGGCGTGATCCAGCCGGCGGATGCCGCCGAGCCGGTGGATGCAGATCTCCGGGCAACGGCACTGAAAACCGTGGAGGAAGTAGACCGGCTCATGAACCAGTACCGGATGGCGGATACCCTGGACGCTGTCATCTCCCTGGCAAGACGGAGCAACAAGTACATTGACGAGACCATGCCCTGGGTGCTGGCAAAGGACGAGGCACAGAAGCCCCGGCTGGGTGCGGTGCTGTATAATCTGCTGGAAAGCATCCGCTTCCTGGCGGTTCTGCTCCAGCCCTTTATGCCGGAAACCGCAGAGAAGATCTTTGCCCAGCTGAACACGGACTGCAAGGACTATGCAAGCCTGTCGGCGTTCGGCGGTCTGCATGCAGGGGACAAGGTGGGCGAGCCGGTGCCCCTGTTCGGCAGAATCGATGCGGAGCAGATGATCCAGCAGTTGAAGGCAAAGCAGGAGGCTGCCGCCGCACCGGCACAGGAGCCGGCGCAGGAAGCCATTCAGCTTGCACCGGAGATCTCCATCGAGGACTTTGCCAAGGTGGAGCTGCGGGTGGCAAAGGTGCTTTCCGCAGAGAAGGTGAAAAAATCCTCCAAGCTGCTGTGCATCCAACTGGATGACGGCATGGGAGGCAGGCAGGTAGTGTCCGGCATTGCCAAGTGGTACAAGCCGGAGGAGCTGGTGGGCAAAAAAGTCATCGTGGTTGCCAACCTGAAGCCTGTGAAGCTGTGCGGCGTAGAGAGCAACGGCATGATCTGTGCGGCAGACCTGCCGGACGGCAGCGTCAGGGTGCTGTTTGCGGATGATTCCATGGCCTGCGGCGCCAAGATCCGATGAAAGGAAGAATTGTATGAAAACACTCTTTTGCAGAAAGCTGCGGCGGGGACTGGCAGCGGCGGTATGCTGCGCTGTGAGCCTTTGCGCAGCGGTTACTCCGGTGCAGGCACAGACCATGCAGCCGGCGGCAGAAACGGCAGCAAAGGAAGTGACATACCGGCTGATCCCGGAGGAGAACCGGATCAGCTCTGCGCAGATCCGTTCCGGGTCTGTGGACGTGAAGATCCGCATGTACATTGAAAATGACCCGGGCACCTCTGCCATTGCCCTCCAGTTCGGCATGCCGGAGGGAGTTGCTCTGAAGGAGGGGGGCTTTGCATCCCCCTATTGCTACGGGGACGGCACAGCGGATTCCGCCAGGTTCCACTCTTTCAACGTGGAAAAGCGCCGGGTCACCTGGATGTCCGGCACCATGATCAGCTTTCTGGTGCCCACCAATTCCGAGATCTATGATCTGAGCCTGCCCTTTGTGGAGTTTACCGTGACGCTGCCCCAGGGGGCGGCAGAGGGGGTCTATGAGGTGTACTTTGACCCTACTCCGGAGCAGGACGGGACAGCTACCGTGTCCCTGCTGTACAGCTCCCGTACCATCAATGACCAGGGGGATACGGAGCGGCTGAAGGTGCATTACAACAGTGCCCTGATCGGCGTGGGGGATTCCCTGCTGCGTGGGGACGTGGATCTGGACGGGGATGTAGATGTGGCAGATGCGGTTGCGGTGCTCCAGGCAAGCGCAGAGCAGATGGTCACCGGGGAAAATCCCCTGAGTAAGGATGCCCGGTTCGGGGCGGACGTCAACGACGACAGCCGGGTGGATGTCAGCGATGCGGTGCTGATCTTACAGTATTCCAGCATGAAGATCGCCAATCCGGATGCGGACTGGGATGACCTGCTCGGTTGACAAGCTCCCGAAAATAGGGTATACTGAACAGGTGAGCAGGCTATGCGATAGCGGGGGAGGCAACTCCCGTGAGGAAAGTCCGGGCATCACAGAGCAGGGTAGCTGCTAACGGCAGCCGGGGGCGACCCTAGGGCTAGTGCAACAGAGAGATACTGCCGCAGCAATGCGGTGATGGTGGAAAGGCGGGGTAAGAGCCCACCAGAGTGCGTGAGAGCGTACTGCTATGTAAACCCTACCCGATGCAACGTCTATTGGTACCGTCTTTCAACATCTGCTCGGTGGAAAGGCGTGTAATGGCGGCTTGAGCGTTCCGGCGACGGATCGCCTAGATAAATTATCGCACACGACAGAACTCGGCTTATCGGCCTGGTCATGGCATGGGCGTTCCCTTCGGGGGGCGCCTTTTTGCATGCCCGGTAAATTATGAACATTTTAAGAGCAAAAAATGACCGGGCGAAAAATTTCTCCGCAATAAACGACTTGAAAACTTTGTGCAGATGCAATAAAATAAAGACAACGACGGAAAAACTGTTGGGCACATCATCAGCGGATCCGTTTGGCGCAGACAAAGAGAGGGACTGCGCAAAAAATATCATACGAAAGCGGGGAATTTGTCAACATGAGAAAACACACCATCAGCAGATTTTTTCACGGTCTGCTGGCGGCGGCGGTGTGCCTGACCTTTACGCCGCTGCCTACCGCTTCCGCAGCCACGGTCATTACCGAAAACAAGACCGGTACCGAGGACGGCTATGCCTATGAGCTGTGGAAGGACAACGGCAACACCAGCATGACCCTGACCGGAGGGGGCACCTTCAGCTGCGAGTGGAGCAACATCAACAACTGTCTGTTCCGCAAGGGCAAGAAGTATGACTGCACCCAGACCTACGAGGAACTGGGCAATATCACCATCGAATACGGTGTGGATTATCAGCCCAACGGAAACTCCTACATGTGCGTGTACGGCTGGACCCGGAATCCCCTGGTCGAATACTACATCGTTGAAACCTGGGGCAGCTGGAGACCGCCGGGGGCAACCTCCGCACTGGGTACGGTGTACGCAGACGGGGGCACCTATGACATTTACAAGACGGTCAGAGAGAATCAGCCCTCCATTGACGGAAATACCACCTTTGATCAGTACTGGAGCGTGCGGCAGTCCAAGCCCTCTGCAAACGGTACCAAGATCGAGGGCACGATCTCCGTTTCCCAGCATTTCAAGGCGTGGGAGCAGGTGGGCTTGAAGATGGGTAAAATGTATGAAGTGGCTCTGAATATTGAGGGGTATCAGAGCAGCGGCAAGGCTACGGTATATAAAAATAATCTGTCCGTAGGCGGCGAGATTCCCGACCCGGTCGAGCCGGATCCTGTAGAGCCGGACGAGAACGGCTATTACTTCCACAGTACCTTTGAGAAGAATACCGACAACTGGTCCTCCAGAGGGGATTCCACCGTTACGGATTCCTCCTCTGCAGCGGCAGCCGGCAGCAAGTCCCTGGCAGTCACCGGCAGAACCGATACCTGGAACGGTGCGGGCTATACCCTGGACACTGCCACCTTCCAGCCCGGCAGCGCCTACAGCTTCAGCGTGCTTGCCATGCAGGACGCAGTAGCTTCCGACGACTTCAAGCTGTCCCTCCAGTATGATCTGGATGGGGAGACCAACTACGACACCATTGCAACCGCAACCGGCGCCAAGGGCGAGTGGGTACAACTGGCAAACACCGCTTACACCATTCCTGCCGGGGCAACCGGATTGCTGCTGTATGTGGAAACCGCAGACAGCACCAACAGCTTCTACATGGACGAGGCCATCGGTGCAGTGAAGGGCACAAAGATCGATGCAGGTCTGCCGGATCAGCCGGATCAGCCGGATACTCCCACCATGGGTGACGTGGACGGCAGCGGCACGGTGGATGCAAAGGATGTGAAGGCACTGCAGAATTATCTGACCCGGAAGGCCAGCACCCTTGCCAATGCAGAGGCAGCGGATCTGGACGGCAACGGGGTCATCAACGCCATGGATCTGGCGCTGCTCAAGCGGAGCCTGCTGGGCAATCAGGGCGGCACAACGCCTGTGACGCCTTCTGAGTCCGGCTACTTCAAAAGTACGTTTGAAACAGGGAAGGACGGATGGGTTTCCAGAGGGGACACCACCCTGTCCACCGATTCCGAATCCTATTATTCCGGCAGCAAGTCCCTGCGCATCAGCGGCAGAACAGATACCTGGCAGGGAGCGGCTTATACACTGGATACCAAGACATTTCTTCCGGGCAGCAGCTACAGCTTCAGTGCCGCTGTTATGCAGGCAAGCGGTTCTTCTGAGGAGCTGCGGCTGACGCTGCAATACACGGACGCTGACGGCGAAACCGCATATGACACAGTGGCTTCTGCTACCGCAGCCAGCAAGACCTGGACCAAGCTGGAGAACAAATCCTACAAGATCCCGGCAGGGGCGTCCGATCTGCTGCTGTATGTAGAATCCGTAGACAGCACCACGGATCTGTACCTGGATGAGGCAGTGGCTGCTGCCTCCGGTACTGCGTCCTCCGTGGTAACCGGCGGCGGCAAGGTGGGAAATATCACAACACCTACCCCGGCGGCAGGCACTGTAGATATTTCCTGGATCGACAAATCCAAGCCCATGGTTGCCATTGCCTTTGACGACGGCGCAGTGGGCACTGCTTCCACCGATTATTCCATCCGGATTCAGGACGCCATTGCAAACAGCGGCTTCCACGCCACCTTCTTCTACGTTGGCAACTGGATCAACGGCAGCAACCAGGGCGAGATCAAGCGTGCCTATGAGCTGGGCATGGAGATCGCAAACCACTCCACCTCCCACACGGATCTGACCAAGCTGTCCGCAGCGGAGATCCGCAAGGAGTACGATACCACCTCCGACAAGATCAAGGCCATCACCGGGCAGGGCACCTCTCCGGTTATGCGTCCGCCGTATCTGAGCGTGAACGATACCGTAAAGTCCGCACTGAGCGATGTGGCACTGGTTAATTGCAGCATCGACACCGGGGACTGGAACGGGGCAACCAGCGACCAGATCATCAGCAAGATCAAGACAGCCATGAGCAACGGCACGCTGGACAACGCCATCGTGCTGTGCCATGAGACCTATGATTCCACTGCCACCGCAATGGAATATCTGGCGCCCTATCTGAAATCCCAGGGCTGGCAGATCGTAACGGTTTCCGAGCTGTTTGCGGCAAACGGCAAGGAGCTGAAGGGCGGTACCCTGTACAACGCCTGCAACTAATCCGACATCTACTACAATCTGATATATCCCCCTGTGGCGGCTGCGTTTGCGGTCGCCATTTCCCTTTTACGGGAAACCCCATTGTGCAGTATTTACAAAAAGCATTTCATATGGTATACTGAATTATGCAAAGGAGTGAGGGGCATATGATCAAGCATCTGTCCGGCGACTATGAAACCGTGGAATATGAAGAAAAACGGTGTATCATGCTCTACCACAATACCCAGTATGAAGAATATCCGGTACACTGGCACCAGGAGATCGAGATCATCATGCCGCTGCGCAAGTGCTACCGGCTGGAGATCGGGGATCGGGAATATGTGATCCGGGAAAACGAGGTGTTCCTCATCCCCCCCGGGGAGCTGCACCATCTGTTTGCCTGTGAGGGGGAGCGGCTGATCCTCCAGTGTGACAACAGCCTGCTGGGGGCGCAGCCCGTGTTCGACTCCATTATGCGGGGGCTAAAGGCACCAGTGCTGATCGATGAAAGCTACGGCAGCGAGCTGCAGGCTGTTGCCAAAAAAACCATGCTGGAAATTTTTTCTCTATACTTCTCCGGCTCGGAGCTGGCGGAGGTGCGGATCTACAGCCTGCTGGTGCGGCTGCTGATTGCTTTGCGAACCCGGCAGCTGACCGAAAAAACGGCGCAGCTGGACTGCAGCAGCGACAAGGTGGAGGAATACAACGAAAAGTTCAGTCTGGTGCTGAAATACATCGACAGCAACTACATGAACAACATTTCCCTGGACACCCTTGCCGGTATCGCCGGCTACAGCAAGTATCACTTCTCCCGGATTTTCAAGCAGTACAACACCATATCTTATTTGCAGTACATCAACGAGCGCCGGATCCGGGCGGCGGAGCTGATGCTCCAGGATCCGGCACTGCCGGTGACGGAGGTTGCCATGCAGGTAGGGTTCAAAAGCCTGACCACCTTCAACCGGTGCTTCAAGGAGATCAAGCACTGCACCCCCACGGACTTTAAAAAGCTGTGTCAGAAACGATGAACATTTCCTTGCATTTTCCACACATGATTCAACCTTCCTTTGTGCAATCTGTAGAATTGATGTCCTTTGGTGGACAGCTGTTCTGTGGGTGAATACATTTTTCACGACAACTGCAAAAAAATTCTTGCTATTTGCCTAGTAAAGTAGTATAATAGAAACTATCAGAGCAGGGATGCGCTGAAAAATATTTAGGAGGTTTTAAACAATGGCGTTTAAAAGTTCATATGTGCAGGGTGTCTATGACAAGGTCTGCGAAAGAAACAAGGGAGAAAGCGAATTTCTTCAGGCAGTAAGAGAAGTCCTCGAGAGCCTTGAGCCCGTTCTCGAAAAGAGACCCGACCTGGTTGAGGCTGGCATCCTTGAGAGAATCGTGGAGCCGGAGCGTCAGATCATGTTCCGTGTATCCTGGGTTGACGACAACGGCAAGGTTCAGGTCAACAGAGGTTATCGTATACAGTTCAACTCCGCAATCGGTCCGTACAAGGGCGGTCTGAGACTGCACCCCTCCGTTAACGCATCCGTAATCAAGTTCCTGGGCTTTGAGCAGATCTTCAAGAACAGCCTGACCACACTGCCCATGGGCGGCGGCAAGGGCGGTTCCGACTTCGACCCCAAGGGCAAGTCCGACGGGGAAGTTATGCGTTTCTGCCAGGCTTTCATGACCGAGCTGGCAAAGCACATTGGTGCTGACACCGACGTTCCTGCCGGCGATATCGGCACCGGCGCAAGAGAGATCGGCTTCATGTTCGGTCAGTACAAGAGACTGCGCAACGAGTTCACCGGCGTGCTCACCGGCAAGGGTCTGTCCTACGGCGGCTCCCTGGCAAGAACTGAGGCTACCGGCTACGGTCTGTGCTACTTCACCGAGGAAATGCTGGGCTGCATGAAGAACGACAGCTTCAAGGGCAAGACCGTTGTTGTTTCCGGTTCCGGCAACGTAGCAATCTACGCAACCCAGAAGGCAACCGAGTTCGGCGCAAAGGTCGTTGCAATGTCCGACTCCAACGGCTACATCTACGATCCAAACGGCATCAACCTGGATGTTGTAAAGCAGATCAAGGAAGTTGAGCGGGGCAGAATCAAGGAATACTGCAACCGTGTACAGGGCGCTACCTACACCGAAGGCTGCAAGGGCATCTGGGGCATCAAGTGTGACATCGCGCTGCCCTGCGCTACCCAGAATGAGCTGGACGGCGAGGCTGCTGACAAGCTGATCGCAAACGGCGTCATGGCAGTTGCAGAGGGCGCAAACATGCCCAGCACACCGGAAGCCATCGAAAAGTTCCTGGCAAAGGGCATCCTCTTTGGACCTGCAAAGGCTGCAAACGCAGGCGGCGTAGCAACCTCCGGTCTGGAAATGGCGCAGAACTCCGCTCGTTACAGCTGGACCTTTGAGGAAGTTGACGCAAAGCTCCACAGCATCATGAAGACCATCTTCCACAACAGCTTCAACGCTGCAAAGGAATACGGCATGGAAGGCAACCTGGTTGCAGGTGCAAACATTGCCGGCTTCCTGAAGGTTGCAGACGCTATGAAGTGGCAGGGTGTTGCATACTAATCCGGATGATCCGAAACAAAAGCGGAATGCTTCGTGCATTCCGCTTTTTTGCGTTTACAGGATCAATAATTTCTTTGGCGTGTGGGTCAGATCCTCCGCCCCGTCCGGTTGGATCAGCAGCAGATCCTCGATCCGCACCCCGAATTCTCCCGGCAGGTAGATCCCCGGCTCTACGGTGATGACCATGCCCGGCTCCAGGTGCTGCTTGGCTCTGGGACTCAATGCCGGAGACTCGTGGATCTCCAGTCCCACGCAGTGCCCCAGGGCGTGACCGAAGCAGTCCCCGAAGCCTGCGTCCCGGATCACCTGGTGGGCGGCCAGGTGGGGCTGATCGCAGGATACCCCTGCCCGGAGCATGCGGATCCCGGTTTCCTGGGCGGCAAGCACGGTGCTGTACACGGTGCGCATCCGCTCCGTGGCACTGCCCAGGGCAAAGGTACGGGTCATGTCCGAGTGATAGCCGTTGACCACGGCGCCGAAATCCACCAGGATGAACTCCCCGGCGGCAACCGGCTTTGTATCCGGCATTCCGTGGGGCATACTGGTCTTGGCGCCGGAGATCAGGATGGTATCAAAGGAGGGACGCTCCGACCCACGCTTTGCCATTTCATACTCCAGTAGGGCGGCAAGCTCCTTCTCCTGCATGCCGGGCTTGATCTGCCCCAGCAGGGCGTCAAATGCCTCCTCCGCAATGCGCTGCGCCTGCCGCAGGCAAGCGATCTCGTCCTGATCCTTAATCTGCCGCAGCCGGGTCAGCCCCTCTCCCAAAGGCTCCAGGGTGCAGTCCGGCAGGGCGGCGGTGAGCCGCTGATGGGTCTGGACGGACATGCACTGGGCAAGGAACGCCAGCCGGGTGATCTGTTCCCCCTCCAGCAGCGCCCGGAGCGCCGGGGCGGAGGGACCTCCCTGGGGGGGCACGGAAACCGCAAAGCCCAGGGGCGTGAGCCGTGCCCGGGCAGCTTCGATATACCGGGAATCCGTCAGCACAAAGCCCTTGCCGGCGGCGGTGATGAGCACCATGCCCTCCAGACCCCCGAATCCGGTGGCGTACTGGATGCTTTCCGGGGCATCGTTGGTCAGCAGCAGCGCCTGTACCTGCTGTGCCCGGAGCATGGCGGCAATGTTCGGTAACTGATTCATATGATCCATCCTCTTTTCTGTGGGGTTGCCTTTAGTATACCCGCATCCATCCGGAATGTCAAGGCGGGTTTTCGGGTACTTTCCCGGATTTTATCACCAAATGCCCACAAAGAAGGGGTACACTGAATACAACACAAACAGAGAGAACAGCCTTTCGGGGGGATATGCATCAAGGTGATGCCGAAAGGATGAGTTGTATGAAACATAAAGCTTATTTTGCATTTCTGACTGCCCTGATCCTGTGCGCCGGGCTTGTGTCCGGATGCAGCAAGGCGGATTCCGGGGACAGCAGTACCCGGACCGCTGCCGGATCCTCCGCTGGGGATTCCACGGATCCAGTACAGGCGGAGCAGCCGGGGGCTTTGCAGGCGACATCCCTGCTGCCCCTGACCCTGGATCCGGAGGATCTGGATGATAGCTGGGAGGATTCCGCCGTACAGGTCACCCTGTCCGGAGATACGGTACAGGCATCCGGCGAAGGCGTGACCATCGAGGGCAACACTGTCACCATCACCCAGGCAGGCACCTATGTGGTCAGCGGCACCCTGGATGGGGTGCTGCGGGTGGATGCTCCCAAGGATACGGTGCATCTGGTGCTGAATGGTGTGACCCTGTCCAATGATGCCACCGCTCCGGTGCAGGTGATGGACGCCAAAAAGGTGGTGCTGACCCTGGCAGAGGGCAGCAGCAATCAGATTACGGACGGCAAGACCTATACCAGCTTTACGGATGAAGAAAACACCGAGCCAAATGCCGCCTTGTTTGCCAAATCCGATCTGACCATCAACGGGAAGGGCAGCTTGCAGGTTACCGGGCAGTATGCCAACGGGATCCAGAGCAAGGATACCCTGTGCATTGTGAGCGGCAGCATCCGGGTGATGGCGGCAAATCACGGGCTCAAGGGCAAGGATGCGGTGCTCATCGCCGGAGGTACCCTGACGGTGGATGCCCGGGGAGACGGGATCCGGGCAAGCAATGACACGGACAGCCGGAAGGGCAATGTGGTGATCTCTGACGGACAGATCACCGTGGATGCCGGGCAGGACGGGATCCAGGCGGAAACCTGTCTGGCAGTCACCGGAGGGGATCTGACCATCACCGCCGGAGGGGGCAGTGCCAATGCAGAGCCTCACCAGGAAAGCATGCCGGGCTTCGGACAGCAGACCCAGACGGATACCGGTACGGAAACCGTCAGCACCAAGGGCATGAAGGCAGGCACGGAGCTGTACATCGCCGGCGGAACCATTTCCATCGATGCGCAGGATGACGGGCTGCACAGCAACGGCTCCATGACCCTTGCGGGAGGAGAGATCACCATTCGCACCGGGGGTGACGGTGTCCATGCGGACAGCAGCCTTACCGTGCAGAACGGGGACATCCGCATCGAGGAAAGCTATGAAGGCCTGGAGGCGGTGGAGCTGTACATCCAGGGCGGCACAGTGCATATCACTGCCAGCGATGACGGTCTGAATGCCGCAGGCAGCCTGTCGGCGGATACCTCCGCACAGGGGGAGACCACCGGCTATGTGCAGACCGCATTCGGCGGCTTCGGCGGCATGGGTATGGTGGATCAGGACGCCAAGCTGGAGATCAGCGGCGGCTATGTGTACATCAACGCCGGCGGCGATGGCATTGACTCCAACAACGGGGTCATCATCAGCGGCGGCACGGTGCTGGTGTGCGGCCCGACGGATTCCGCCAACGGTGCCCTGGACAGCGAAACCGGTATTGTGGTGAATGGAGGCTTCCTGCTGGCAGTGGGCAGCAGCGGCATGGCGGAGATCCCGGAGGATACCTCCGGTCAGTATGCGGCAGCCATCGGCACGGGCACCCGGCAGGCAGGCACTCTGCTGACCATTACGGACTCGGATGGGCAGGTGCTGTGCGCCTTTGCTCCGGAAAAGCAGTACCAGCATGTGGTATTCAGTGCTCCTGCCCTGCAGGAGGGAGAAACCTATACGGTGACCCTGGGGGGCAGCTGCTCCGGCACGGAAACCGATGGCTTGTATACGGGAGGGGACTGCACCGGCGGCACGGAGCTGACCAGCTTTACTGTATCTGACAGGATCACCACCGCAGGCAGCAATGCGGGCGGCATGAATCCCCGGGGAGGCGGTTTCCCCGGCGGACAGGATGGCATGATGCCTCCGGATAGACAGGAACAGGGCACCCGTCCCTCCTTTGACGGGCAGGAGCCGCCGGAGGATATGACACCTCCGGATGGGTTTGATCCCACACAGGAGGGAAAAACACCCCCCGGCGGCTTCGGGGGATTTGATCCCAAAGCAAATACGGGAAATGCATAAACCAGGGCGGAATCGGCTTGCTGTCGGTTCCGCCTTGACTTTGTTCCGGCGGCATGCTATAGTGGGGATACAAGGAGGGATGGTATGGATCAGGAGGCATTTGCCAGTGCCTGCGCCTGGGCGGCGGCACGGCTTGGACAGGGGGGCATCGGCACCCTGGGGGAAAAGTCCCTGCATGCGGCACTGAAGTATTATTTTGAACCCTGCCCGGAAAACCATGAGCAGCCCCTTGGGGGCTTTGTGGCGGATGCGGTGGGGGAGCACGGGGTCATCGAGATCCAGTCCCGGAGCCTGTTCAAGCTGATCCCCAAGCTGGACGCATTTCTGGAGGCATGCCCGGTGACGGTGGTGCATCCCCTCATCGGGAAAAAGTGGGTGGCATGGTACACGCCGGAGGGCGTACCCGTATCCCGCACCCGTGCCCCGGGGAAGCTCCGGCTGACCGATGCGGTGCCGGAGCTGTACGCCTTGAAGTATATGCTAGACAATCCCCGGTTTCACTTTTGCATCTGCGTGGTGGAGGCGGAGGAGCAGCGGCTGCTGGACGGAGTGGGAAAGGATCGGAAACGCCGCAGCACCCGGTTGGACCGGATTCCTCTTGCCCTGATGCAGGAGGTGCATTTTGACTGCCCGGCGGATTACATGCAGCTTTTTCCGGCGGATGTGCCGGAGGTGTTCGGCAGCCGGGAGATTGCACAGGCGGGACATATGCGCCGGGACACTGCCCGGATGCTGTTGAATCTGCTGTGCTATCTGGAGCTGATCCAGCCGGCGGAACAGCGGGGGAATGCCAAGTATTACCGCAGAGGGGCGGGATGAGGGGGTGCGCCCCCCCTTTTCTTTTTTGGGTCTCTTTATGCTCTGCCGTTCTGCTTTTTGGATGACCATTTTCTATTCTGCGTTCTATGATACTCTGCGTGCTGTTTTTACGCAGGAGCGGTTTACCGATGTCTTGGGGAGACAACCCAGGGGAAGGGGGGCAGCCCGGCTGCAATC
>ENA-ORMN01000168-ORMN01000168.1-human-gut-metagenome-genome-assembly--contig:-NODE-168-length-80538-cov-6.500441_pt1 | contig 80538 bp, 61 predicted proteins | sample MGYA00242102_ERZ508993 | MGnify/ENA primary metagenome ERZ508993 (study PRJEB26280, sample SAMEA2338770) | human gut metagenome | biome: human gut; feature: human-associated habitat; material: faeces...
TTTTTTAATTAAATGTGCCTTTTATGCTGTTAGATCTGTTATATTCAGAAGATATAGACATTAAAGATTTAGAAAAATATTTCTTGGCTTCATCCCAGGGGCAAGTCCCTGGGTTTTTGCCTAAAAATTTTATAACGAACAACACATGACGCAATTGCCGCCACGCAAGTTGTTTGTATCATTTTATCATACGGAGGGATTTTATTATGCCAAAAAATAAGTTTCAAGATGTTATTTTCACAGCAATCATGGCGACCATTATGGTTTACGGAATGATCGTTTATAATGTTGCGCTCAATATGGGAGGTGTGAGAGGGGAAACCTTTATAGCAGCACTTCACGAGATGCCGATAATGGTTCCAATTGCATTCATTTTAGAATTTTTTGTAGTAGGGAAACTTGCTAGAATGCTTGCATTTACTGTTATGAGACCAGATGATCGTCCGCAGTTTATTACCTACGCAATTTCAATTTGTATTTGCTGTATCATGTGCCCGATAATGAGCCTGATCGCAACGATTCTTTTTAAGGATACAAAGGACTTCCCAACATGGGTACAGACCTGGGGCATGAATTTTCCGATGGCCATTTTGTATCAGATGTTTTATTGCGGCCCGCTAGTACGACTGATTTTCCGTGCAATTTTCAGAGAAAAGAAATAATACTACTATAGAAAAAGGAGCCTGTCATGGGTATGCATTAATTTTACGCATACTTATGGCAGGCTCTTATGTTTGAGTAAAAATATCACTAGATGAAAATGAAAAGTGTGATATACTGAGATTACAAAATTTTACGAAGCAGAAAGGATTGCACAAGTAGATGGAACCGCGTTTAATGGATGTGCTACAGGGAAAGGAAGATAATTATATTTTACCCTTTTTCTGGCAGCATGGAGAATCAAAGGAATTATTAGAAGAGGGAATGCAGCGAATTTATGATAGTGGTATAAAAGCTGTTTGCGTCGAATCACGTCCACACCCAGATTTTGTAGGAGAAGGCTGGTGGAGAGATTTGGATATAATTATGGCAAAGGCAAAGGAATTAAATATGCGTGTCTGGGTTTTAGATGATGCACACTTTCCTTCTGGCTTTTGCAACGGAAAAATTGCACCAGATTCGCCATATGGTAAAATATATTTGACATAGTATGGTGTTGATATTGTTGGACCAAAGCAGGGAAGAAGTGTGCTTATTATACTGGAACAAGGGGAAGAATTAGTTGCAGTGACGATGGGAAAACGTGATCGTGATAATCAGGATAGCCTGACAGAAGTAAAGGATTTGACAAGTCAGGTGTCGGATGGAAGAGTGTTTGTAGATGTGCCGAATGGACTTTGGTGTGTCAATGTAATAAAAACAACTCGAAAAGGAACTGGAAGAAAAAATTATATTAATACGATTGATCATGATGCTGTGCGTTATTTTATTGATCAGATATATGAGCCTCATTATGCACACTATAAAGATGATTTTGGAAAAACATTTGCAGGATTTTTCTCTGATGAGCCTGAAATCGGAAGCTTTGGCGGCGAATATGGTCATGATGCTAATATTGGAAAATTCAATATGAAGATGCCGTGGAGTCAGACATTGCATGAAAGACTAAAAGAACTGTGGGGATCTGAGTTTGCAGAAAATTTAATGGCACTTTGGACAACACCTGATAGAAATTCAAACGAAAATAAAAGTGGATTGTGTCGTATGCAGTTTGCTGATATTGCAGCTCGTTTATATGGAGAGAACTTCTGTGAACAGATTGGAGATTGGTGTCGTCAACATGGTGTGGAATATATTGGTCATGTAATTGAAGACGGAGGAATGCATGCACATATGGGAATTGGAGCAGGTCATTATTTTCATGCGCTTTGGGGGCAGGATATGGCTGGAATAGATGTTGTGCTTCAGCAGATTCGTCCAGGATTGGATGACTGCAAATTCCATAGTGTTGGAGGAAATCTTGGCTATCATGGCGAGTTATATCATTATGCACTTGCAAAACTGGCAGCATCTCTTGCACATATGGATTCTAAAAAAAAGGGAAGAGCGTTGTGTGAGGTATTTGGTGCATATGGATGGGCTGAGGGATTGAAACTTATGAAATGGCTGTTGGACCATATGCTTGTTAATGGTATCAACTATTTTGTTCCACATGCATTTTCAATGAAAGACTTTCCAGATCCGGATTGTCCGCCGCATTTTTATGCACGTGGAATGAATCCACAATTCCCGTATTTTAAAAATTTGATGGAATATTGTAATCGTGTCAGTCATTTGATTTCAAATGGAGTACATATTCCTGCTGTGGCAGTTGTATATCCAGCTGAACAGGAATGGGCAGGAGAATATCTTCCAGTAGAGGCAATTGGAAAGCAATTGCTTAGAAATCAGATTGATTATGAGATTTTGCCAACCGATGTACTGTTGACAATGACAGTAGTGGAAGGAAAGCTTAAATGGGAAAATGAGCAGGTTCCAGTGCTTATTTTATCAGGAAGCAGATGTATTACAAAAATGCTGGCAGATTGGCTTTGCAAGGCAGCCGAAAAAGGTCTCAAAATAGTTGTAGTAGGACAAAAACCACTTGCAATGGATAATAATGGTATTTTAAGAGAGTGGACTAGTCAGATAAAAGACAATTTGACAATTTGTGAACAGGAAGATTTAGCAGATATATTATATTCATTTGGAGTTGATGAAATTAAAACAAAAAAATATGAACCGTGGCTACGCTATTATCATTATAAGCATCAAAACGGAGAATTTTGGCTATTTATGAATCAGTCAGAGACGGAAGAAATTAACACATCACTTTGTTTTGAAGATGGGATGATGGATTCACACAAAATGGATAAAGAATGTATCTGTTGGTATCAGGCATGGGAAAATACTGTTGAACCTTGTGAATGGGATGAAAACAATGATTTAAGTTTGCAGCTTGTGCCAGGTGAGATGAAGGTTTTGTATATGGGTGATTGTACACCTTATGCTAAAATTCTCGCAGAAAAACAGGAGATAATGAAGTTGAAAAAAGCAACTGATTTGCAGACTGGAAAAATTGAGATTACGCCAGCTGCATGGAAACTTTGGATAAAAGAGACGGGAACAGAAAAATATGTTTTGCAGGAGAGAGAAAAAACTGGAGATTTCTGCCGCAAACATCCTTATTTTTGTGGAGTCATGCGATATGAAACAACTGTATTTTTACCAAAGGTTAAAAGTTGCGAGTTAAATCTTGGGGAAGTATATGAAACTGCACATGTGCTTGTTAATGAAAAGGAGGCAGGTGTAAGGGTAGCTTTGCCATATAGTTTTGAGATTGGTAAGTTGCTTCATGAAGGAGAAAATCGTATACTTGTAGAAGTCGCAAATACATTGGCAAATAGACAGAGAGATTTCTTCTCAATGACAATGCCAATAGAGCCATCTGGTTTAATTGGACCAGTAACACTAGATTATTTTTAAAAACTACATAGATCATTAGATGATCAGGAGAGGTATATATGTATTACACAACATTAGAGACTTATAAGAAAAAATATCAAAACAGGTCGTTAACACACGCATATAGTGCGAAAACAAAAGGGGAACATGAGGCATGGAAAAAGAGTTTACGTGACCGTTTAAGGGAAATTACTGGCATGAATAAATGTGTGTATTGTGAACCAGATGCACAATATCTGCGCACTGATCGCGTAAACGATTTGATTGCGGAATATTGGGTTATAAAAACTGAGCCTGAAATTGAGATGCCATTTTATTTGCTGCGTCCAGATCAGCAAAAACCAGATTTTGAACAAAAAAAACATCCGATATTGATTGCTCCGCATGGACATGGTGGAGGAAAGGAAAGCACTATTCAATCTCAGACTGCATTTATTCGTGATGCACTCGAGGATGGTTTTTTGGTAGTTTGTCCAGATGAACGAGGAAGTGGTGATCGCAGAGAGTTTCCAGAGCAAGGAGACGAACCAGAGAAAATCCGTATGAATTCACATCGTGAACTACTTCAGGTTTGCATTGGATTTGGACAAAGTGTAATTGGAATGGCAGTTTGGGATTTGATGCGACTTGCAGATTATTTACTTGCACTTTCAGAAAGTAATGGCTTTTTAGCTTGTGCAGGTATGTCAGGAGGCGGACAGCAAACGGTATGGTTTTCTGCTATGGATGATCGGGTAAAGGCAGCGATTACAAGTGGATATTTCTATGGATTTAAAGAATCACTAATTGAGCTTCCACAAAATTGTGCTTGTAATTTTATTCCACATATGTTTGAAACAGCAGATATGGGTGAATTAGGGGCATTGATTGCACCGCGTCCGTTCTTCGTGGAGAGTGGAGAAAAGGATGGACTAAATGGAAAATCAGGATTGAATAATGTTATCACACAATTAGACGTTACTCGTAAGGCATATCATATTTTTAATGAAAATGCATATCCAATTCACAGTATACATTCAGGTGGGCATCAGTGGGTTGGAACAGGAATGAGGACGTTCTTAATAAAAGCAATGGAAAAAGAACGAGCTAATATTATTTCAATCTAAGAAGATAATCAGGATAATTCATAAAAGAAGACCAGCGAGAACTCCCGCTGGTCTTTTTTAAACGCAAATTAGATATTTAACAGATCACTGTAAGCCTTTAAAGCACCGTCTGTGTCATGTGCAAGAACGCGCTTTGCAAGAACCTTTCCAAGCTGTACACCTTCCTGATCGAAGCTGTTTAAGTTCCATACGAATCCCTGGAACATGATTTTGTTCTCAAAGTGAGCAAGAAGTGCACCTAAGGAAGCAGGAGTCAGCTCATCACCGGTGATGATACTTGATGGACGATGTCCCTTGAAGTTCTTGTTTAAGTTGTCATCTTTCTTTCCGCAAGCGAATGCAACGATCTGAGCAGCAACGTTTGCGCACAGCTTCTGTTGGCTGGTGCTGTTTTCGATGTCAACATCAACACCTAACTGGCTGTTTCTAAAGCCAATGAACTGTAGCGGAACGATGTCAGAGCCCTGATGAAGCAGCTGATAGAAGGAATGCTGTCCGTTTGTTCCTGGCTCACCAAAGATAACAGGACCGGTTGGATAGTCAACTGGCTCACCGAAGCGGTTTACGGTCTTACCATTTGACTCCATGTCACACTGCTGTAAATGAGCAGGGAAACGGCTTAATGCCTGAGAGTACGGTAAAACAGCAGTAGCCGGATAACCCTGAACGTTTCTCTCGTAAATACCAATGAGTGCATCGAGCATATCTGGGTTCTGGAAGATGTTCTTGTTTGCTGCGAGCTTGTCTTCCTCGGCAGCACCGTCAAGCAGCTGTGCGAAAACTTCTGGTCCAAATGCAAGAGACAGGATTGCACCGCCAACACCGGAAACGGAAGAGTAACGTCCGCCGATGTAGTCATCCATGAAGATAGCAGTCAGATAAGAATCACTCTTTGCAAGAGGAGATGTCTCACTTGTAACAGCTAACATATGCTTGGATGGATTTAATCCAGCCTTTACAAGTGCGTCCTTTACGAATGCCTCATTAGTTAAAGTCTCAAGTGTTGTTCCAGACTTGGATACAACGATAAATAAGGAATGTGCAAGATCAACGCTTGCTAAAACTGCTGCTGCGTCATCTGGATCAACATTGCTGATGAACTTTGCTTCCATCTTGAAGGTGTTGTTTGCCTTTGCCCAGTTCTCAAGTGCGATATAAAGAGCACGAGGACCAAGATCACTTCCGCCGATACCGATCTGAACAACGGTGGTGAACTTCTCGCCATTTTCATTGGTGATCTCACCTGCGTGAACCTTGTTTGCAAAATCAGCTGCCTTCTTCTGCTGTGCTACATAAAACTCGCGCTTGTCAACGCCGTCTGCAACAACAGCTTTTCCAAGCTGTACACGTGCAAGGTGATGAAGAACCATACGGTTTTCACCGGTGTTGATAACGGCACCGTTGTAAAGCTCCTCAAATTTTTCAGAAAGCTCAGCCTCGTTAGCCAGCTTTTCAAGAGCGGCAAGAACAGTCTCGTCAACCTCTTTTGCAGCGTAATTGTAGCATAATCCAGCTGCCATCGGTACGCTGTATTTTGCGACACGCTCAGCTCCGTTTTCTCCAGACATTGCCTTGGCGATATCGACATGATTTTTCAGTTTGGAAAGCTCGCCATAAGAAGCAAGTGTATCCAGATTTTTCCATGCTGCCATAATAAAATCCTCCTTATATAGGTGGCACCGTACATGACGCGTTGTATGTGGTCATGCCAAAGGCCATCTCCAAGACTGATTATACATAAAAACATCAAGGATTTCAACTTGCTTTTTACTTGCGTTTTTAATTTGTGTGTGATAAGCTGAATGCAGAGACTGGCAGCAATCCAAGAAGATCGTACAGATAAAGATTGCTCTTGGTTTTATCGGAAATTGAAAGGGAGAAAAACAATGGAGGAGAGAAAAAAAGAAGTTCTTAGGGTGTATAACAGAAAGACGGTAAAAGGACAGTATCCGAATGGGTTAGCATATAGCGTACATCTGTCGGTAAAGGAAAATGAAGAGGAGTGTCCACTGCACAACAATTATGGTTTGGTATTTCCAAAAGCATGGGTGAATGAGGATAATGTGATTGTACCAAGCTTTGTTGGCAATTTAAAAGTAGCAGCAGTAAAAAAGGATGGGGCAGTTACCTATTTAATTACGGGAGAAGACTGGAAATCTGATGGAAGTGTGAACAGCGAAAACAAGGGATCTTTTTGGAGTTGGAGCACAGCTGATTTTCTGACTTTTGACGAATGGGGGATTTGCTCAGGGGCACAGCTGTGTGAAAAAACAGGCTTGACGCTTGAGGCAATTCGAATGACCGATCAGATTGCAATACCGGATGAAATGGCACAATGTATTAAGCATCATTGGAATGCACTTCATGCAAAAAGGCAGATGATAGAGCCAAAATTAAAATTCCCACTTGCGCGGGGATTTGCTGATCCGGTGGTTTTGTTATGGAAGGATGACTATTATTTTATTGCAACGAACGACAATGAGAATGACATTGGTTTCTATGTGAGAAAAGCGCATGAGCTAGAGGATTTGTTTGCAAAAGATGTAAAGACGTATAAGATTTTGGATAAGGATACGGAAAATGGGTTTGTTCAGCTGTTTTGGGCACCGGAATTTCATGTGTTGAATGGAAGTTTGTATTTGCTGTTTACAGTTAGTGATTCTGAATGGAATCCGCAGTGCCATATTATGAAGTTAAAAGAAAATGGCGACATCTTAAATCCGAAAGATTGGGAAAAGCCAATCCGTGTAAGAAGGGCAAATGGAGGCTTTTTGTCAGAAAAAGGCATTAATATTGATATGACACCTGTAAAGTCGGGAGAACGCTATTTTTACGTGTGGTCTCATAGAAAGAACATTGGAACACCGCTTGATACAGGCTCGATGTTAATGATTGCCGAATTTGATCCAGTGCATCCAGAACGGCTGATTAGCGAACCTAAGTGCTTGTCCAGACCACTGTATGGCTTTGAAAATACGGAGCATACAATTAATAATGAAGGACCGTATGCATTTTATTACCATAACAAAATTTATTTGGCCTATTCGGGAGGCGATGCGAGAGGATATCTGTATGCAATCGGCATGTTGACGGCAAATGATGGAGATGATCTTTGTGATTTGTCTGTGTGGGAAAAAGCGAAGACACCGATAGCTAGCTTTGCAACCATTCCAGGCGAGTATGGTCCGGGGCACAATTCATTTTTCTGGGATCGAGATCAAAATTTGTGGATCGCCTATCACGCGGTTACAAGCTTTGAGGAAAAGATTGTGTCAAGTGGAATGAGACGTGTCTATTTTGAACAGGATAAAACACCGAGATTTGATGTCATCGTTGAATAAGGAAACAATAAAAAGTGGAGGAGCGAATGAGCTTCTCCACTTTTTGTATGAAAAAATTAAATGCGTTTAAATACTGGCATCGAATCAAGCGGTGCGTCTGCGGTGATTGTCTGGCCACCATTGTAAACTTTATGGTCTCTTGTATCTTCCCACTTTCCGGCTGGCAGATAAACTTCACGCTCAAACTGATTTAAGTGGAAGATTGGAGCAACCAGGTAGTCGCTTCCAAACATATACTGATCCTGCAGCTCCCAGCACTTTGAATCCTCTGGGAACTCATAGAACATTGTACGAATTAATGGAGAGCCGTTTGATGAAGCTTCTTCGTAGAGCTGTTTGATGTAATCATGCATCTCGATACGGATATCATAATATTTCTTCATGATGCGGTAATTTTCCTCACCGTAGCTCCATAGTTCATTTGGCTGTCCTGTATGAAGGTAGCCGCCGCCCCAGTCGCGTGTATCAAGCGGTGGAATGTTGTAAGGACCGCGGTCGCCGTGCATACGAAGAACTGCAGAGTAAACAGCAAACTCATACCAGCGAATTAAAAGCTGCTGGAAATCTGGATCATTTACATCATCAGTCATGAAGCCGCCGACATCTGTTGTCCACCACGGGATTCCGGCAAGACCCATATTTAAGCCTGCCTGAAGCTGGTCATAGAATGCCTCAAAGGTACTAGGAACATCGCCAGACCATACAACATTGCCGTATTTTTGGCTGCCGGCCCATGCACAGCGAAGTAAATTAACAACAGTGCCGTCGCTAAGATCCTTCATGTTATCATAGAAAACACGGCTGTACAGCTGCGGATAAATATTAGAGCAGGAGAGAGCAGGACCTGCAATGTAGCGGTAATGGTCGAAATCGTATACACCGTAATCAGGCTCGGAGTTGTCAAGCCAGAATGCGTCGATGCCGAAATCATAATAGTTTTTCTTGCAGATTTCCCATACGTATTTTCTTGTTTCAGGATTAAATACATCAATCTCAACACAGTCACCCTGATAGTCGTAAGTTTGTGCTGCACCGCGCTCAGTGCGGATCAAAAGACCGCGATCCATCATTGGCTGGAAGTTTTCGCTCTTTCTGTCAACTGATGGCCATACAGAAACTATTACCTTAATGCCCATGGAGTGGAGTTCATCTACCATTGCCTTAGGATCAGGCCAGTAGGTGGTATCAAATTTCCAGTCACCCTGAACAGTCCAGTGGAAGAAGTCGATTACGATCTGGTCAATATGGATGCCTTCCTTCTGGTACTGACGTGCAACGCTAAGAACTTCATCTTGTGTGCGGTAACGAAGCTTGCACTGCCAAAGTCCCATACGGTCCTCAGGAAACATCGGTGCGCGTCCTGTCACGGCTGTATAATTTTCCAAAATCTGCTTTGGGCCGTCAGCAACTGTAAGCCAATAATCCATCTGCTTGGTGGAACGTGCATTCCATTCAGTATAGTTCTTTCCGAATGTAACCTGTCCGACAGCTGGATTGTTCCACAGCATACCATAGCCGAGATTTGATACAGCAAAAGGAACACTTATCTGGGAATTTCTCTGAGCAAGCTCAAGGGTACATCCCTTTAGATCCATATATGGCTGCTGATATTGTCCCATACCGAAGATCTTCTCACCGTCATTGCTGTCAAATTTCAGATTCAGACTGAATTCGCTTCCACCGATGATGCCCTTCCACTCGCGGTTTACAGTTTTTAAGCAGCGGCTTTCGCGGCTTAATGTGCCATCGTAACTGCGATAATACTCGCGTAAAAACTGTCTGCCGTCACGGTAAAATGTGATAACACCTGCAAAGTTAACAACTGCGCATATGCGTCCATTTGTTATAGAGGCAGACTCACGCTTATCAATAGTGCCGTCACCAACCCAGTGGTCAACTTCGTGACACTCAACCTCAGCATGTGAGCTTTCTGGTGTTTCTGTAAGTGCCCAGTCTTGATTTGATAATTCTGGGAGCATGGTTGCACGAACACGAAGAGAATTTTTGCCCCACGGCTCAATACGAAGCATTTCGCCGCCGTTTCTGGCTATTAGAACGCCATTTGCTGTTTCAAATTGCATAAAAAACCTCCTTATAAATAGTGCGATAAGTATCGCAATTTTCTTCTGATTGTATTATACTAACAAAAGAAAGAAAATACTTGACCATTTTTCACAGATTCTGACACAAAATTGATTTTACATTTCACACGTTGTGTGAGATTTTGCGAATGAGCGTCTTGTGAACTGCAACAAAGGAGGAGAAAAATATGAACCAACTAGAATTTGCTCGTATTCATGAAATGCAGTTTCACGGAGACATTCGATTTCATCTGCGTCTTCATGAAATGACAAAGGAACCTCTCTGGCCAGAGCCAGTACCGCCGCATTGGCATGAAGAGTATGAATTTCTGGTGATTACAAGAGGTACTGGAACGGCTTGTCTTAATACAAGAACAATGCATATTGAGCCTGGGGATATTTTGTTTATAAATGCTGGGATTGTACACTCCTTTAGGGGAGATGAAAAAAATCCACTGGCTTTTTATGCGCTTGATTTTGGAAGAGAGCTTATAAGCAGCTATGGCAATGATGATATTCAGCAAAAATATATCAGCCGTCAGGCAAATGGTGAGCTTATTTTCAGAGACCATTTCAAAAAGGATGATGCTATGTGGCCGCATATCGAAGAACCGCTTGAAGAAATACGTGCTCTTTGCAGCCAGGAAATGGCAAAAAATGAGCTGCTGATTAAATCAAATCTGCTTCGTATATGGCATTATCTGTGCTTGGATGCAGAAGCAACGTCATTTACTCTAAAGAAAAAGGATGATGAACGAGTGCGTATGATCAAGCAGATTCTGCAGTATATACAGGAAAATTATGCAAGGAATTTAACTTTGTGTGGCCTTGCAGCATATTTCCATATGAGTGAGGGACAGTTTTGCCGTTTCTTTAAATCACAGATAGAAATGACTGCAATTGAGTATTTAAATTATTACCGTATCGGTGTGGCTTGTGACATGTTAAAGGATGGCATTTTGTCAATCAGTGAGATTGCGACAGAATGCGGCTACAATAACATTAGCTACTTCAACAGGACATTTAGGAGGTACATGCACTGTACACCAGGAGAGTATCAGAAACGGTAGGTGAGACTGCTTTTTTTAACAAAATAAACTGGTAAAAACAAGAATAATAAGCGATTTTGCACAGAAACGAACGGAAAATAGATGGAAATGAAAGAAGTGCTTTGTTATAATTGTTTCAAATAAAAGTTTAAGGGGCAATAAAAGGCCAGAAAGGGAAGAATAATGACAAAGAAAGAACGTGTACTTCATGCATTCCACAATGAACCGGTAGATCGTGTGCCAATCGCATTTTGGTATCATTTTTCACCAGATGATGATTTTGGACAGGAGACGATTGATGAGCATTTGAGATTGTACCGCGAGGCAGATTTTGATCTGATTAAAGTTATGTGTGACGGATATTTTAATTATCCAAATCCAGGTATTGCTCAGATTAAAAAACCAGAGGATTGGTTTAATTTAAAGCCAATGGGTCCAGATCATCCATTTATCCGTAAGCAGATTGCTCGCGTAAAGGGGGTAGTTGAAGCAGTAAAGGATGAGTGCTGCGTATTTTATAATGTATTTTGTCCAATGTCTTTGATGCGTTTTGGTACGAGCGAGGAGCTTCTTATGAGCCATTTAAAGGCAAATCCAGAAGCAGTATGTCATGCATTTGAGGTAATTGGAGAAGATATCAAATCTCTGATCAAGGGTGTGATTGAAGAAGCAGGCTGCACCGGTATTTATTATTGCGTTCAAAATGCAGAGGAGTTTCGTTTTACGGCAGAGGAATACAAAAAAATCGTAACACCGGCAGAGTTAGCTGTTTTGGAGTATGCTAATACATTGAGTGACAACAACATTTTGCACTGCTGTGGCTGGGCAGGAGATAAAAACAGAATTGAAGTATGGAAGGACTATCCGGCAAGAGCTGTCAATTGGGCAGTTTATGTTGAAAATTTGAGCCTGAAGGATGGCAAGAATTATTTTGGTGGACGTTGTGTGCTTGGAGGATTTGACAACCGCAAGACGGGTGTTCTTTATAGTGGAAGCAAGCAGGCTGTAAAGGATGAGACAAAGCGTCTTCTTAAGGAAACTGGAACCATTGGAGTGATTCTTGGCGGTGACTGCACAGTACCTAGTGATATTGACCATGAGCGTTTTAGCTGGGTAAGAGAGGCTGCTGATGAGTTTATGGGACTGTTGACTGACAAGAGCATTCGCGCGGGAAGGTGATCGGATGAGTTTTGGAGAGTTGCAAAGAGAACAGATGACAGATGAGGACAAGGAGATTGCATCGTGGGTCTCTGATAAAATGCCGCAGCTAGTTAAGGATCTGACTAGAATTTGCCGCATCCCAAGTGTGGCGGTCGTGCCAGAAGACAAAAAGCCGCCATATGGTCCAGAATGTGTCAGAGTATTAGACGAGATGCTGCAGATTGGCAGGGAGTATGGGCTTGACACAAAAAATTTTGACTCTTGTGTTGGCCGAATCAGATATGGAGATGGTGATAAGTCCATTGGAATCTGGAGTCATCTTGATGTTGTTCCAGTAGGAGGCTACTGGGAGCATGATCCGTTTGAGCCTGTTGTGGAGCAGGGATATATGATCGCCAGAGGTTGTCAGGATAATAAAAGCTCAGCGGCAATGGCACTATATGTTCTTTTATATATGAAGGAACATAAAATTAAGCTTCCATACAGCCTAGATGCTTATATGGGTACGTGCGAAGAGGTTGGCATGTTTGATATTGATCATTTTGTGGCTCATTATACATGTCCGGAGCTGTCTCTTGTACCAGACAGCGGCTTTCCAGTGTGCTGTGGAGAGCGCGGAAGTTTTAATGGTGAGCTTACGGCAAATGACATCGTTAGTGAAAGGCTGATTTCTTTGTCATGTGACTGTGGTTTGTATTCTGTTTCTAATATTGCAGAGGCTGTTGTTTTAGATGCGCCGCGTATTAAAGAGCTTATATCATCAAAGAAATCATCTGTAACGGTGGAACAAATGCAGACAGAAGATGGAGAGCGTGCATGGAGACTTACAGCTTGCGGCATAACAGCTCATGGTGCATCACCAAAAGGTGGAAGCAATGCATTGACGATTCTTTGTGAGGCGATCTGCCAATATGAACTTGCCTCAGAAAATGACTGCAAAGTGTTGTCATGGATTGTTTCGATTAATAAAGATGGTAATGGAACACCGCTTGGTGTATTTTTTGAGGATGAAATTTCAGGACCGACGATATTGACTGTGACACAGGGATGGATTAGGGATGGTCACCTGGTATTTGGCTTTTTGTCAAAGTACCCGGCAGGCTGCAAAGAAGATCTAGCAGTGACAGCAAAAAAGAAAGCAAATGAAAATGGATTTTCTCTTAATGTAACAAGAAATACAAAGCCAACACTTTTTGATCCAAATCATCCAGCGGTGACAATTATGACGGACACATATAATCGTTTGATGAAAAATAATGCAAAGCCATTTGCGATGAGCGGAGGAACTTATGCAAGAAAGCTTCCAAGAGCCTTCGCGTGCGGAACAGGTATGCCGCTTCCGCCGGCTCCAGAGGGACTTTTCTTAAAAGGACATGGTGACTATCATCAGCCGGATGAGGCCATTTCGCTAAAACGTGTTGAGATGGCACTTGTGATTTATATCAAGGGAATCCTTGAGATTTGCAGAAAAGTGAAATTATGATGATACCAGGGTCAAAAGGTCAAAAAGCACGTAGCAATCTGGTATCAAAAGGGTCAAAAACAAAAAAATCCCGCCGCTTTATGTAAGCGGCGAGGTTTTTGTGCTTTTAAATACTTTTTTTACAGATGCAGCAGCAGCTTCCTTTGCGCCGTGCGCTGTCTTCTTAGCCATTGTAATCACATCTTTATGTAACTCACATTTTTTAAGAAAATCAATTGCTTCTTTATAAGAATCTTTTCGTGCCTGCGGCATTTCAATCGGACCGTCGGCGCTGAAAAGATATTTTTTTGTTAAGATACCAACACGGATTGTCATAAACGCATTGACGGTACCCTGTGCGGCAGAGGCAAAGACAAGGCCGGGAAGCTTCATGGCAGCGTTTCCAGTCACAAGCGGAAGCAATTCTTCAAGATCCATCTCCTCAAGACCTCCTGCTAAAAAAGTTGCTTTTAAGATGCGCACATAGAGTCCAAGGAGTGCTGCACCGCTTGGGCGATAGCCGCAGGACTCTACTATGGTGCGTATCAGGTGGAGATTGACAGAAAGCATGGAAAACATATCATAAAAAGCTGTCTGAGATATTGCTGTTGTAACAAAAGCTGTCTTTGCGGCACTTTTGATCTTGCTGTCTATGACAGGAGAGAATTTTTCGGTGAAAAAATCAATCAAAAGATCATCAGCCTGATTGCCTTGTTTTAAGAAATCCTCAAGCTGCGCAGTTTCTTCATTTGTAAGCTCTGTGTTTTTCTTTAAGTTATCGGTAAGCTTGCGGCACCAGTAAAAGCGGGCACGTCCATCGCGGTAGCGAAGCATATACATAGAAAAGATTGGGCGCCTCCAAACACTTACAATAGGCCATATAATACCAGCACCCAAACAGGCAAGAACAATTAGTCCGTACAGCCAGGCAAGAATGGGACTGACAGAATTAAGCTGCTGCCCAAGAGAGATTAGACCGCTGAGCAAAAAGAGAAACAGTAAAAGAAAAAGTGAGACAGCGGGGATTATGACAGACGCATATTTTTTCTTACGGCTCATGAAAAACTCCTTTCTAAATAAGAAATATTCAAAAACTATGTAAAGCGGACAGCTGCAATCTGCTTTACTGCTGTGTTCAAATAGTATATCGAAAAATAAATTTTTGTGCAAGAGTGTTAAGAAAATAATAAATGCAAGAAGAGTGCGCAACATAGAAAAAATAAAATTGCGCAATATTGCATTAAAAGATTGTGAAAAAAGCATGAAATATATTAGATAACTTATGCATGATGAAAATTGACGGTTGAAAAGTTAAAAAGTATAATAGAACCATCATAAAATATTGGTAAAAAAACGCCAATACAAAATGGAAGAAAAGCGCAACAAAAATGCGCAACAGAAAGGATGGAAAGCAATGAGTAATGAAGTGGTGAAAAAGCCAAGAGGTCCTAAGGCCTTCTTCAAAAAAGTGTACCGATATCGTCAGTTTCTGATTATGCTAGCACCTGCAGTAATCTATACATTGATTTTTGCGTATTATCCAATGACTGGTATCGTTTTGGCATTTAAGAAGTACACATATGCTGGTGGTATTTGGGGAAGTGCATGGAACGGATTTAAGAATTTTGATTTCTTTTTTAAATCTGGTCAGGCACTGTTGGTAACAAAAAATACGGTATTGTATAATCTTGTTTTTATTGCGGTAAATACGATCATGCAGATCGCAGTCGCAATTTTCTTAACGGAGATCCACAATAAGCATTACCGTAAGATCACCCAGTCGCTTATGTTCCTTCCATATTTTATTTCATGGGTTATCGTAGGCGTTATGGCATTCAACATTTTTAGTTCCGACTATGGATTTATGAATCGTATGATTACCTCAGTGGGCGGTAAGAAGATTTCCTTCTATACAAAGCCTGAGTATTGGCCATTTATCCTCGTATTCTTTAATGTATGGAAGAACATTGGATATGGATCAGTTATGTATCTGGCAGCAATTATGGGAATTGATACATCAGTTTATGAGGCAGCCGCAATCGACGGTGCAAACGTATGGCAGAGAATCCGCAAGATCACCATTCCGATGATCATGCCGACCACCATCATTCTGCTTTTGCTTTCTGTAGGCGGTATCTTCAAGGGCAACTTCGATTTGTTCTACAATTTAGTAGGAAACAATGGTCTTTTGTACAACAAGACAGATGTTATTGATACGCTGACCTTCCGCGCATTGATCAGCAGTCAGGATTTCGGTATGTCAGCCGCAATCGGTTTATATCAGTCAGTACTTTGCTTTATCACTATCGTGCTTGTAAACTGGCTTGTAAGTAAGTACGACAAGGATTATACATTATTCTAAAGGGGGATGCGTACAATGAGTTCAAAAACAAAAGCCAGCAAGATTAAACATGGCAAGGATATCCTTTCACTTAATATTGTAGCATACACCTTTACGGGTATTGTGGCAATCCTGTGTCTGATTCCATTTATCATGATTGTTTCAGGATCCTTTTCCTCGGAGGCAGCAATCAACAAAAACGGCTTCAGCCTTCTGCCGCAGGATTTTTCCTTAGAGGCATATAAGACGGTGTTCCGTGATCCATCAGTCGTTTTCAGAGCATATGCAACCACAATCGGTCTGACTGGTGTTGGTACTGTTGTAGGTCTTTTGCTTCAAACGATGACTGCATATGCACTGGCAAGAAAAGATTTTGAGTGGAGAAACAAGTTTTCATTCTTCTTCTACTTTACAACATTGTTCTCTGGTGGTTTGGTACCGTATTACATTTTGATGACCAACACTCTCGGATTAAGGGACAATTATCTGGCATTGTTATTGCCGCTTTTGTTCTCTGTTTATAATTTGCTCATTATGAAGAGCTACATTATGGCACTTCCGGAATCACTGATTGACGCGGCAAAGATTGATGGCTGCAGTGAATACCGCACACTGTTTCAGATTGTTATACCGTTAATCAAGCCTGCATTGGCAACAGTTGGTCTGTTTATTGCACTGGCTTACTGGAATGATTGGTACAACGCAATGCTTTATATTAAGAAAGAAGAGATGTATCCGCTTCAGTATTTCTTATATCAGAAGATAAACGGAATTGAGGCTTACAAAAAGCTTCTGGCAAACGGAAACGTCAGCGGTGATGTTGTAAGTGCCGTATCGCTGCCAACGCAGACATTAAAGATGGCACTGACTATCGTTGTTACAGGACCAATCGTTTTGGCATATCCGCTTGTACAGAGATATTTTGTACAGGGTATTACAATTGGTGCAGTAAAGGGCTGATGCAGTTTATAAAAAAGTAAAACCAAACAATATCAAATATAATCAAACAATATTTTAAGGAGGCTTATTATGAGAAGAGCAAAGAGAAACGCAGCGAAGCTGTTAAGTGCAGCTATGGCAGTTGGAATGATGGCTGGAATGGCAGTTCCGGCAGCAGCAGAGGAAGAGTCCACAAATATCTGGGCATCTGATGTAGATACGTCTGAGCCGATGGAATTAAAGATGTATCTGATTGGCGATAGAACACCAGATTTTGATGAGGTATATGGAAAGATCAATGAGATTCTTGAGGAAAAGTTAAACTGTACTTTATCAGTTGATTTCTTATCCTGGGGTGAGCATGATACTAAGTATTCTCTGTTATTCTCAGGCGGAGAGGATTTTGATTTAATCTTTACAGCTTCTAGCTGGTGCCACTATGAGCAGACTGTTGCACTTGGCGGATTTGCTGAGCTTACAGAGGAAGATATTCAGACTTATGCACCTGGCATTTGGGACGTTGTTCCGGAAATGGCATGGGATCAGGCAAAGATTGACGGCAAAGTTTATATGGTACCAAATTATTCAAACGAGTTTGGACAGGGTGTTCTGGCAGTTCGCGGCGACTTAATGGAAGAGTATGGCATTGATGAGATCAAGGATTGGGACAGCTTAATGGCATTCTACAAGGCTTGTGCTGAGAATGGAATGTATGCAAGTCTGGGCGGTCCATGGTATCAGTACTTCCAGGAGAAGGGACTTTCAACTTTAGGAGGTGCTCCAAAGGGCGGTGAGCTTGTTCTTTACAATGCACAGGATCCAGAGGATACTGATCTGTACTATATCCTTGACTGGGATGGATTTGCTGATTACTGCAAGCAGATGAAAGAGTTAGCAGATATGGGTGCATGGTCATCTGATGTATTAAATTCCAGTGATGAGAGACAGACTGGTCTGTTAACAGGAAGAACTGCATCCATGGTATGGAACTTAGGAAGCTGCCTGACCTACGCAAAGCAGGCAAATAAGGAGAACCCAGACTGGAACGTAACACTTGTTGATCCAGTTTCTGATAAGTCAAAGAAGGTAAATTCTTATATCAATAATGGTGTTGCTATCAATGCATCAAGCAAAAAGAAGGAAAGAGCACTCATGGTTCTGAATGAGTTCTACACAAACCCAGACGTATATGATCTTGCAATGCTTGGTATCGAGGGCAAGCACTGGGAGGCAGTTGGTGACGATCAGTATAAGGTAATTGACGAGTCTGGCTATGGTGTAAGCAGCAACTGTAACTGGGGCTGGAATAATGCAAATATCACAAGAACTGAGTACATTGAAGACAGAACTGCACTGGATGACAAGTATGATGAGATGAAGGCTGAGTGGGAAGCAAACATTAAGCCGTCTCACGTTCTGGATGGATTCACATTTGATAACACTAATGTAGCTTCTCAGGTGGCAGCAGTAGAGGCAAATATCGAGACCTACTACAATCCGTTAGTCAATGGTCTTGTAGATGATGTAGATGCAACAATTGAGCAGTTTAGAGCAGCACTTGAGAGCGCTGGTATTCAGGATGTGCTTGATGAGTTAGAGAGACAGAAGGAAGAATTTATCGCAGCAAAGGCAGAGTAATCTGACAGCGATTTAGGTGGAAAGGACTGCAAAGCTGACAGCCCTTTCCACTTTATTTTATTGAACGCTTTACAAAACGGGAAAGGAGGCAGAAAAGTGACAATAGAAGAGATTGCAAATGAACTTGGTGTATCAAAAAGTACTGTATCCAGAGCATTGTCAGGAAAAGGAAGAATTGGAAAAGCTACGATAGAACGTATTCAGGCTTATGTTGCAGAACATGATAATTTGCCTAATCAATATGGAGAAAAGAAGGCAAAGGAAGAGAAAAAAATGGCAAAAACAGAGAATATTGGCGTTGTGATCCCGGCAGATGCGTATACGACTAGTATTCCCTTTTTTCAGGAGTGCCTTCTTGGAATCAGCGAAGCGGCTGCATCAGAAAATTATAATGTAATTATCACGACGGGAACAGCGACAGATTATTCAGGAGCAAAGCAGCTTGTAGAGGATCACAAAGTAGATGGAATGATTTTAATGAGAAGCTATGATGAGGATTTGACACTGGAATATCTGACAAAGCAAGATATTCCAGTTGGGCTGACTGGAAGCTGTTCAGATGAAAATGTAATTCAAGTTGACAGTAATAATAATGAGGCAGCGCGCCGCATGACATCTATGTTAATTGATTGCGGATATAAAAAGTTTGCGTTGATTTTGGGAGAATCAACTTATCGTGTTAATCATGAACGAATTGATGGTTTTTATCAGGCAATTGACCGTTATGGACTTGCACGGGAACAGCAGCTGTGTATTCGTAATTTTAAGTGGATGGGGCTGTTAGATACTATAATTCATGATGTTATGAGCAATAAAATAGAGTGCGTGATATGTGGAGATGATGTCATTTGCAGCCGAATGATGTCAAGGCTTCAGGCAGAAGGATATCGAATCCCGCTTGATATCGGAATCGCTTCACTTTACAATGGTGCTACGCTTGACTGCTTCACTCCGGCGGTTACGGCGGTCAACATTTTAGCGAGACAGCAGGGCGTTACAATCGGAAAACAGATGATTCACTGCCTAAAGGGGGAACTTTACAACAAAAAAACGATGCTGGACTATGAGATATTACTTCGAAAGTCAGCAGGAAGGACGTTTTAATATGCTTGATTATTATAAGGGAATGGATATTTCGTTTTTGCAGGAGTATATGGAAAAAGGAATGAAGACATATGATCTGGATGGCACACAGATTGATCCGCTTAAACTAGCAAAAAAGCATGGTGTTAACGCAATGCGTCTTCGTATCTGGCATACACCTGAAAATGTGCCTGAGTCTGGTGGATATTGCAGTTTAGAGCGGACGATTGCGATGGCAAAAAAGATCAAACAAGAGGGCTTTGATTTTTTGCTTGATTTTCATTACTCAGACTGGTGGGCAGATCCAGGTAAGCAGAGAAAGCCAATGGCATGGGAAAATCTTCATGGGACAGAACTTGAAGAAGCTGTGTATACGTACACAAAAAAGGTGCTGTGCGCGTTAAAGGAAGCTGACGCAATGCCAGATATGGTTCAGATTGGAAATGAGATTCGAAGCGGTCTTCTTTTCCCAGATGGAGAACTACCAGATTATGTATCAATGGTACGTTTAGTGAATGCCGGAATCAGGGCGGCCAGAGAAATTGGAGGCAAAGAGCTTCTTATTATGATTCATCTTGATCAGGGCGGCCGCTATTTTTACTTAAAAGATTGGTTTGATCGTGCATTTGAAGCAGGGCTCTCTGACTTTGATGTGATCGGTTTGTCATATTATCCATTTTGGCATGGCACATTTAACGATTTGAAGGAAACAACAGAAAAGCTAATACAGGATTTTAAAAAGCCGATTATTCTTGCTGAGACTGCACATGCATGGCGAAAGAGCAAAAATGGCTTTATTGATGAAGCTCAGGAAAAGATTGCAGGCTTTGCGGCATCGCCATTGGGACAGCGTATGGTGCTTGATATGGACAACACAATCATGGCATCTCTTCCTGATAAAATGGGAAGAGGAATTTACTATTGGGAGCCACTGTGCATTCCACGCGGCGATGAAGGCGGATGGGCAGAAAATATGGGAATACTTGATGAGCGCGGACAGGCAATGGAGGCAATTCATTCCTTTGAATTTGTAAGAGGTGATGCAAAGCTAGAACTTCCGGCAAAGATTTATAAACCGCAGCGTCTTACAGTACAGATACACCAAAATGTACAGCTTCCGGAAGAAGTAAAAGTGCTTTACCGCGATGGAAACATTCAAAGTCACAAGGTCAAATGGGAAAATGCAGGGGTAGTTAAGGCTGATGAAATCGGAACGATTTTTGTAAAGGGCATAATTGATGGATTCGATGGATTTGATGATGAGTGGACAAAACCTGTAGTTCAGGAGATTGAGGTTGTAGAGAAGCTGATGAGCGAGAAGAATCTTTTTGCAGATGCAAATTGGGATGATGGAATGACGCAGTGGGAGACAAGCAGCAGTGAGGATGGAGTAAATGTACAGCTGTATCCAGAATTTGAAGATCCATTTCCGGCGCCGCCTGTCAATGCAGTGCGTGTAGAGGGTGTAAAAAACTTTACATTTCGTATCAGCCAGAAAAAGAAAAATCTGGCACCAGGGCGATATGTATTGAAGGCGCAGTATGCTGGAACTGATACGACTGGTGTAGATGTTCATTTGTTTGCAGAAAAAACAAATGACGCTGACACACAAAACAGTGAGCTGTTTCAGGCTGTGATTCATCCGACAAAGGAGTGGCAAGAGGCCGAAATCCATTTTTCAATTGAAGAAGGAGATACACTCACAGCAGGACTTACGATCAGTGCACCTCCAGTCTATGGTATGGTTAGAAGATTTTTGCTGTACAAGGAAGATTGATGAAAATAGAATTATATAAAAACGAATAATGGGAGACAGAGAGGAAAGAAAACATGAGCACAACTTATGGTTTTACAAATAAATATCTGACGAAGGATGAAAAGCCATGGTTTCCGGTTATGGGCGAGATTCATTTTAGCCGTTATCGTGCAGATTTATGGGAGGAATCTCTTCGTAAAATGAAAGCAGGCGGTCTGTCGATTGCATCCGTTTATGTCATTTGGATTCATCATGAGGAAGAGGAAGGAAAATTCGATTTTACAGGAAATAGAAATCTTCATGATTTTTTGGAAGCAGCAAAGAAAGTGGGAATTTCTGTATTTCTTCGCCTTGGTCCGTGGGTACATGGAGAGGCAAGAAACGGAGGATTCCCGGATTGGCTGCAAAAAAAGCAGGATGAAATTGATTTAAGAAGCAATGATCCTGCATATCTTGCATATGTGAGACGTCTTTGGGAGAAGGTCTATGAGCAGGCAAAAGGCTTTTTGTATCAGGATGGCGGCCCGGTGATTGGCATGCAGATTGAAAATGAGTATGGTCATGTTGGCGGATATAATGGAGAAAAGGGTGAGCAGCATATGCGCACACTTACAGCAATGGCACGAGAGATCGGTTTTGATCTGCCGCTTTGCACGGCAACGGGCTGGGGAGGTGCTGCGACTGGAGGACTTCTTCCTGTAATGGGCGGCTACTGCGAAGCACCTTGGGATCAGCGCATTACCGAGATTGAGCCAAACACAAATTATGTATTTAGTCATATCAGAAACGATGCACTTATTGCAAGTGATCATCATGTGGACGATACAGTTACATTCAATCAGGATGATTTTCCATATCTTACAGCAGAGCTTGGCGGTGGCTTACAGGTGACAAAGCACAGACGTCCTATTGTTTCTGGAAATGATGTTGGTGCGATGTCACTTACAAAGCTTGGAAGCGGTGTTGGACTGCTAGGCTACTACATGTATCATGGCGGCAGCAATCCAGATAGCAAGCTTTCCACACTTCAGGAGAGCCGTGCGACAGGATATTTAAATGATCTTCCAGAGATCAACTACGATTTTAATGCGCCAATTCGTCAGTATGGAACGATCTCTGACAATTACCGTGAAATTCGTCTGCTTGCATACTTTTTGCAGGACTTTGGCGCTGATTTAGCTGTTCTTCCAGCTGATATTGATCCAGACTTTGTTAAGCCGGGAGATACACATACTCTTCGCGTATCAGTTCGTCATGATGATACACATGGCTATGTATTTGTTAATAACTATCAGAGACGATTGACAATGGATGATCATAAAGATGTTGTGCTTGAAGGAAAAACAAAAGGTGAGCCAGTTCGTTTCCCGAAAACAGATATTGCGTCCGGCGAGTACGCATTCTATCCATATAATATGAAGCTTAAAAATGCAGTTTTGGTGAGTGCACTTGCGACACCTCTATGCAAGCTGTCATGCAAGGACGAGGATGTATACGTATTCTACGGTGATAAAGATCCGCAGTTTACATGGGAGGGCACACCTGCTAAGGTTCTGCATCTTAGCCGTGCAGACGCATTGTCAGCAGCAAGAGTTACATTAAGGGATCAGCAGGAATATCTTGTATTGTCAGATGATTTTGTATGGGAAGAGAATGGTGCTCTTCGTGTGGTTGGCGGTGAGGAGACAATTATTCGTACATTCCCAAAGCTTTCAAAGGATGTATTGCCGGCAGATTTTAAGGAGATTGCAGGCGAGGGCGAGCTTACAGTTTATAAGAGAAGCCAGGCAAAGAATAATGCAAATGTACAGACAAGTGTTTCATTTGTACAGTCTACTAAGACACCAGAGGAACTTTCTGGAGAGCTTGTAAACAGCTGCGGTCAGCCAGAAACATTAAAAGGTGACGAAAAGATCTATGAGATCAGCGTGCAGTATGCAAAGGAAAATAGAAATGACCGTAAGGAAGGCTATGATTGTATTCTTTCCTTTGATTATGCATGTGAAAGCATGGAACTTTTTGTAAATGGCAGAAAGGTAAACGATTATTTCTATACAGGCCAGAGGGCACTCTTTAGTTTAGGATATTTTGACTTCCCAACAAAAATCACAGCAGTACTTCATCCGCTGCATGAGGGAGATCATATCTACCTGCAGGAATGGCCAAAAATGGATGATAAAAAAGCGTGTCGGATTGAGGCGGTTACGCTTACAGAACAGTTTAGTTGATAGTCAGGTTTAGATCTTGTCGACGATGCAGAGCAGGAAAAGTTGCAATAAAACTTGCACGAATGCAGCATTGAAAATAGAAAGGGCATGATTAGAAATATGGAAAAATATAGATTACATACTGGGTGGACATTCTGCCTGGATGAGAGAAATGAAAAAGATGAAACAGCACCATCTGAAGGATTTCGCGCTGTAACGCTGCCACATGATTGGAGTACAGACTATCCGTTTGATCCAGAATCAGATACATGTGGATCTGGCGGTTATGCGAAGGCTGGAATCGGCTGGTATCAAAGAACAATTACCATTTCAGAGAACGATATTAAAAACAGACAGATTATTTTGTATTTTGAGGGCGTTTACATGAAGAGCAGTGTCTTTGTAAACGGCACCTATGCAGGCGGTCATATATATGGTTATACCCCATTTGAGGTGGATATCACTGCACTTGTGCATGAAGGAGAAAATGAGATTCTTGTTCGTGTGGATAACTCCATGCAGCCAGGTTCACGCTGGTATTCTGGTTCGGGTATTACAAGAGATGTGTGGTTGGAAAAGCGTCATCCAATCCACATTGCTCGCTATGGAATGTATTTGACAACAGATGAAGGAAATCTTAATATCAGTACAACGCTTCATACATCAGAATGTATGAAGGATGATGACGCTTCATTAAGTCTGACATTTGTATTAAAAGATCAGGATGGAGAAGAGAATGCAAAAAAGAATATCACACTGAAAAATGATTGGACAGAAGCTGATTTGGATGCAGCTATTTTATCTGGAATGGATGAAGATGTGCCGAAGACACTTTGCCAATTGCAGACGTCACTTTCTATTCAAGTAGAAAATCCAGTGCTTTGGGATCACGAAACACCGTATTTGTATGAGCTGACAACCATTTTAAAGAAAAATGACACTATAATTGATGAGCGCACTGATAAAGTGGGATTTCGCAAGATCGAATTTGATGCAAAGAAGGGATTTTTAATCAATGGAAAGCATGTAAAGCTAAATGGTGTTTGTCTGCATCACGATGGAGGATGCGTCGGTGCTGCAGTGCCGCCAGAAATTTGGAGACGTCGCCTCGAAAAGCTAAAGGATATGGGCGTTAATTCTGTGCGCTGTTCACACAATCCGCCAGATGAAGCACTTCTGGATCTTTGTGATGAGCTTGGATTTTATGTGATGGACGAGGCATTCGATGAGTGGAGATTGATGAAGGCAAAGGAAATTGGATCAAATACTCATGAAAGTCATGGATATTCTATGTACTTTGATGCGTGTCATGAATGGGATTTAAAGACAATGCTGTATCGAGATCGTAATCATCCGGGTATCGTGCTTTGGAGTATTGGAAATGAGATCCCAGAGGAGGTCGTAGTAGGCGGCGAGGAGCTTGCAGTCGAATTGAGTGGCTACTGTCATACCATTGATCCTACCAGAAAGGTGACACTTGCGCATGACCAGATTGCGGCAGAACCATATTCGGCTCGTGACGCATTTATGGATAAAATTGATGTAGTTGGCTACAATTATGTAGGCCGATGGAGAGAGCGCGCAGAGCTTTTGTACGATGCGGACCGCGAGGAGCATTTGGATCGCTGCGTGATCGGAACAGAAAATCCATCAGCCGGATATATTCGAAGCGACTACAACTTTGAAGTGGATCCTGGATCCTTCTGGAACAAGCCATATTATACAGCGGCAGTGACTGTAGGTAAGCTGCTTCGCTATACGATGGTTCATGATTTTGTTGCCGGTGATTATATGTGGACAGGCATTGATTATCTGGGTGAAGCAAACTGGCCTCAGCGTTCAGCAGGCTGTGGCTGTCTGGATACTTGTGGTTTTGAAAAAGATGCATTCTATTTTTATAAAAGTGTATGGAATCAGAAGGAAAAATTTGCATATCTGTGCCCACATTGGAACTTAAAGCTGGAAAAGGGAACGGTGCTGCCTGTCATCTGTTATACGAACTGCGAGGATGCAGAGCTTTTTGTAAATGGCCGTTCTTTTGGTATGAAGTCAAAGGGCTTTCCGTGTTATGGAATGACTGAGCGCTATGGTCATTTTGACAGATATAGAAGACCAGCCAACACAGATGATCTGTTCTTAAGCTGGGATGTTCCATATGAGCCTGGAAAAATCGAGGTAGTCGGATATCACGATGGAAAAGAAGTATGCCGTTATAATGTAGAGACAACAGGTGAGGCAGCAGCAATTAAGCTTACAGTTGATAAGACAAGTGTAGATGCTGATGGAAGAAGTATTGTTCAGGCCGAGGTTCGCATTGTGGATAATGAGGGTCGTCTTGTTTTCGACGCATGCCCAGAGCTTGATTTTACACTGGAGGGTGATGCAGAGATCATCGGAATTGATAATGGTGATCCAGCGTGTCATGAGCAGTGGAAAGAAACTAAGGGACGTCATGCATTTAATGGAATGGCTTATGCAGTTATTCGTGCAGGACAAAACAAGGGAGAACTAAAGCTTACAGTAACTTCATCAGATAACACGCTTACTAATGCGAGTGTAACTATTCAAGTAGGCTAAATAAGGAAAAAGAATAAGATATAAGAATGAATAAAAGAAGCGCCAAGGACAGGCAAAATCGTAAGGTTTTAGTTTGTCTTTGGTGTTTTTTTGTTGCAAAAAGAAAGGACAAATGATAAGCTAGAAAAAAAGTGATTGTTTGAAGGAGAAAATAATATGGCAAACCCAGACAGCCAGGAATCTAAATACTGGAAGTTAATGAGTGAACTGAAACAAAAAATAGTAGATGGTACTTACCAGGCAGGTGATAAAATGCCGTCGGAGAATGAACTGGCTGCTTTTTATCAGGTGAGCCGTCATACAGTTAGAAAGGCACTCGCAATTTTGGAGCATGAAGGCTATATTTATGCTGTTCACGGCAAAGGAACATTTTGTTCGGAGATGGGACGTCATACAAAGACATCTCGCAATATTGCTGTTGTGACGACATACCTGTCAGATTATATTTTTCCGTCTGTTATTCAGGGAATTGATCAAGTCATGACAGAGAATGGCTACAGTATTATCTTAAAGAATACAAAAAATTCCTCCAGCGCAGAAGGAAAATGCCTGGAGGAGCTTCTTTCAAAGGATATAGAAGGTCTGATTATTGAGCCGAGTAAGAGTGAGATTTACTGTCGTCATATTGCACTTTATAAAAAGCTTGAGGAATTCCATATTCCTTATGTGTTTATTCAGGGAACAATGGAACAATTAAGTGACCGCCCATATGTGATGATGGACGATTTTAAAGGTGGATATTTAATCACAAAATATTTGCTCTCCTTGGGACATCGGAAAATACTTGGTATGTTTAAGGCAGATGACAGGCAGGGAATAGAAAGGCATCGCGGGTATGCAAAAGCGCTTCAAGAGTACGGAGTTTTCTACGATCCCGACAGGATCATTTGGTTTCACACAGAAGATCGTGCTGTTAAACCATTTGCAAGACTGCGTGCAATGGCAGCGTCAGGAATAAAGTTTGACAGCGTTGTCTGCTACAACGACCAGATTGCAATCAAGACAATTCAGACATTGTCTCAGCTTGGCATTCGCGTCTCAGAGGATGTATCAGTAACGGGATATGACAATTCCTTTCTGGCAGAAAATTATCAAGTTGGCCTGACAACCATCGCTCATCCACACGAGAGATTAGGTGAGATCGCAGCAAAGCTCTTACTCGATTTAATGCAGGAAAAAACACTCTCCCTCGCCGACCGTCAGATCGTCATCGAGCCGGAGTTAATCGAGAGAGAATCTTGCAAACCTAGGTAAAAATTTCAATACCACTTTACGCAAGCCGCGAAAAGTGGTATTATTGTATCTAACGGCATTTACTGATTTAAAGTGCAATAGTTTACTGCGTCAATGCGGCAATGAAAGGAAAAATAGATAAATGAGACAGCTAATGTTAGGAAACAAGGCATTCGCAAGAGGTCTGTATGAGGGCGGCTGCAGTATTGTATCAAGCTATCCGGGAACTCCGAGCACAGAGGTGACAGAGGAAGCGGTCAAGTTTGAAGAAATTTACTGCGAGTGGGCACCAAATGAAAAGGTTGCGCTAGAGACAGCGTTCGGCGCATCGCTAGCAGGAAAAAGAAGTTTCTGTGGTATGAAGCATGTAGGTTTAAATGTTGCAGCAGATCCGCTTTTTACTTGCTCCTATACCGGAGTAAACGGTGGATTGATTATCTGTGTGGCAGATGATCCAGCGATGCATTCATCTCAAAATGAGCAGGATTCCAGACACTATGCAATCGCAGCAAAGGTGCCAATGCTAGAGCCAGCAGATTCTGCAGAAGCCTGTGAGTTTGCAAAGGCAGCTTATGAAATTTCAGAGGAGTTTGACACACCAGTTATCATTCGCATGTGCACAAGAATTGCGCATTCACAGAGCATTGTTGATACGAAAGAGCGTGTCTGTCCGCCGACAAAGCCATACGAAAAAAATGTCAGAAAGTATGTCATGACACCGGCCAATGCGATTGCGCGTCACCCGTTTGTTGAGGAGAGAACGGCACGTCTGGCTGAGTTTGCCAATACCAGCTCGCTAAATCGCGTGGAAAAGGGAAGTGAGCCAATCGGAATCATCACTTCTTCAACCTCCTACCAGTATGTGAAGGAGATTTTTTGCGATCACGTCAGCATTTTAAAGCTGGGAATGGTCAATCCGCTTCCAGAAAAGTTACTATTAGACTTTGCCAAGGGAAAAGAGCTGTTGCTGGTTGTGGAAGAGCTTGATCCAGTGATTGAAACCTACTGCAAGAGCTTAGGTCTTTCGGTTCACGGAAAAGATGTACTTCCGATGACAGGTGAGTTTTCACAAAATCTGCTTGCAGAAAAGCTAAGTAAAGCATTTCCAAAGCTTGCTGAACTAATAGGAACAATTCCGTCAGGAAGAAAACTTGATGAAGAGATTCCAGGTCGTCCGCCGGTGATGTGCGCTGGATGCCCACACCGTGGATTATTCTATACATTGTCAAAGAATAAATGTACCGTGCTTGGCGATATCGGCTGCTATACACTTGGTGCAGCTGCGCCGTTATCTTCCATTGATATGACACTTTGCATGGGTGCATCTGTCAGCGCAATCCATGGCTTTAACAAGGCGCTCGGAGAAGAGAGCGAGAAGAGAACAGTTGCAGTAATCGGTGATTCCACATTTATGCATTCTGGAATGACTGGACTTGCGAATATCGCATACAATCAGAGTAACTCCACCGTTATCATTTTGGACAACTCAATTACTGGAATGACTGGACATCAGCAAAACCCGACGACAGGCTATAATATCAAGGGTGATCCGGCCGGAAAGATTGATTTGGAAAGTCTGTGCCGTGCGATGGGCATTCGCCGTGTCACTGTTGTCGATCCATACGATTTGGATGCGTGTGACCGCGCTGTAAAGGAAGAGCTTGCAGCCACAGAGCCGTCTGTTATCATCAGTCGTCGTCCGTGTGCACTGTTAAAATATGTAAAGCATAAGCTTGCTCTTGTTGTCGATCAGGACAAATGTGTTGGTTGTCGCGCCTGCATGAAGCTAGGCTGTCCGGCAATCAGCATTAGAGGCAAAAAGGCAATGATTGATGCAACACAGTGTGTTGGCTGTGGTGTCTGCAGTAAGCTGTGCCGTCCGGGTGCATTAGGGGAGGTAACAAAATGACAAAGAATATTATGATCGTCGGTGTCGGCGGACAGGGATCGTTACTGGCAAGTAAGCTTTTGGGATGGCTTTTACTAAATGAAGGCTATGATGTAAAGGTTTCTGAAGTGCACGGTATGAGCCAGAGAGGCGGAAGTGTTGTCACCTATGTGAGATTTGGCGAGAAGGTGTATTCACCGATTATAGATAAGGGCGAGGCAGATTTGATTGTCTCCTTTGAAAAGCTTGAGGCAGCCCGCTATCTGGATTATTTAAAGCCAGATGGCACAGTGGTTGTCAACATACAGCAGATTGATCCGATGCCGGTTGTGACAGGGGCAACTTTCTATCCGCAGGACTTAATCGAGAAGATGAAAGCAGCTGGTGCAAATGTGGATGCGATGGATTGTCTGACACTTGCAAGAGAGGCAGGCTCTGAGAAGGCTGTCAATTTGGTCCTTCTTGGTCGCCTATCAAGACACTATGACATTCCACTAGAACATTGGCAGGCTGCGATTGAGGTATGTGTGCCAAAGAAGTTTCTTGAGATCAACCAGAAAGCCTTCCTTCTGGGACGAAATACAAAGCTGGATGGCGAAAACTAAACAAAGGGGAAAAAGAAAATGCCTGTAACTGATTTGCTGGAGCGAAATCATAAATTGTACGGAGATGAGGTCGCTTTGGTGGAGCTAAATCCGCTGATGAAGGATACAAGAAAGACAACTTGGAAGGAGTATGATCTAGTTCAGCAGACCTCTCCAGTTGCCTATCGAAGAGAGATTACATGGAGCGTTTTTGATGAGAAGGCGAACCGTGTTGCCAACATGCTTTTAGGCCGTGGCATCAAAAAAGGAGATCGCGTTGCGATTTTGATGTTCAACTGTCTGGAATGGCTTCCGATTTATTTTGGAATTTTAAAGACGGGCGCAATTGCGGTTCCGTTTAACTTCCGTTTCTCGGCAGACGAGATTCAATACTGTGCCGATTTGGCTCAGGTTCATATTCTGTTCTTTGGCTCTGAATTTATTGGTCGAATTGAGTCAATTGCCGATGAGCTGCAAAAAGGTCGTCTGCTAATCTATGTCGGAGATGGTTGTCCAACCTTTGCAGAGAGCTATAGGGAGCTGGTTGCAGACTGCTCAAGCCAGGCGCCTCTTGTTCGACTTGAGGAAGAGGACGATGCGGCAATCTATTTTTCATCTGGTACGACCGGATTTCCAAAGGCCATTTTACATAATCACGAGAGCTTGTCTCAGGCGGCACAGATGGAGCAAAAGCACCATTTGACCAGCCGTGATGATGTCTTTTTGTGCATCCCGCCTCTGTACCATACCGGAGCAAAATTTCACTGGATGGGCAGCTTATATGCAGGAAGTAAGGCAGTCCTTTTGAAAGGTACCACACCAGAGATTATTCTCGATGCTGTCTCAAAGGAGCAGTGCACAATTGTCTGGCTTTTGGTTCCGTGGGCTCAGGATATTTTAGCCGCTCTTGATAGAGGAGATATCAAGCTAGAAGACTATAAGCTTGACCAGTGGAGACTGATGCACATTGGTGCCCAGCCGGTTCCACCGTCATTAATTCGCCGCTGGAAGCAGTATTTTCCACACCACAAGTATGATACCAATTATGGCTTGTCTGAGTCCACCGGTCCTGGCTGTGTGCATCTTGGACTTGATAACATTGATAAAGTTGGTTCCATCGGTATTCCAGGCTATCGCTGGTCCTGTAAAATTGTCGATGAAAATGGCAACGAGGTCAAGCAGGGCGAGGTTGGTGAGCTTTGTGTCAAGGGTCCTGGTGTGATGACTTGCTACTATAACGATCCGAAAGCGACAGCTGAGACACTCAAAAACGGTTGGCTCTACACTGGAGATATGGCAATGCAGGACGAGGATGGCTTCTACTTCCTCGTTGACCGAAAGAAAGATGTCATCGTCAGCGGTGGTGAGAATATCTATCCAGTTCAGATTGAGAATTTCCTAAGTGCCTATGAGAAGGTGCAGGATGTCGCAGTCATTGGACTGCCTGACAGCCGTCTTGGTGAGATCACGGGAGCTGTCATTCAAGTAAAAGATGGTATGGAATGCACAGAAGAAGAGATTAATGAGTACTGTCAGAAGCTGCCTCGCTATAAGAGACCAAAGAAAGTTATCTTTGCCGAAGTGCCGCGCAATGCAACTGGAAAGATCGAAAAGCCGGCCCTTCGAAAGAAATATGGTGCCGAGCATCTGGTTGCACAGCAGAATTTGGCCTAACCGGAGGTATAACAAGACCATTCGGGGAACGCCATGGGAATGGGGGAATGCGGCCCTTTAGGGCCACTTGCCCTGTCCCCGTGGCTGACCAGTTACAAAATGAAATTGTGTAGCGCAAAATACCATTTCGTCGGCGCAAGCCACGACAAAACTTTGTACCCTGGAATGAAATCTCTAAGATCCATTAAAACCGGAGAGTACAAAAGACAAAATAGTAAAATCACTGGAATCAGCGCATCAAAGGCGAGCGATGATTTTATGATCTGGCCTAAAAGTGTACAGAGGATGCTACACAGCGCAGAAAAAACAATCAAAAGTGCAAGCTCTGCGATAAGCGTTACATTTACTGGGGCGACAGAGCCGATGATAAGTGCAAGCAAACCAAAAACAGAAAGAAACAGAGCTGGAAGATAGCTATACAAAAAAGGGACAAACCATTTTTCATCTGGGCGGCGAAGCAGAAAGCGCCCTTTTTTTGCATCATGACGATACTGGGAGCTGCCTGCAAGTGCAGTCAGCATTATAAAAAGTACGGCAAGTCCGCGAACTGGAATTTGAAATAGTGCCTGATCATCATAGAAATTTTCTGGAATATCCTCATATACAACATGAAAGACTGGTGTATTTTCCTTCTCATATTCATAGTGCTCATCGACAAGTGCTTTTAGTTCATCCGCTGTTTTTACTGAGACGACATCGTAAGATGCAATAAAATCAGCAAGCATTGTCTTTGCATATTCTTGAAAAATTGCATTGTAGACAGCTTCGTTTACAACAGCCGTAAGAACAGTTGAAGGAGAAGTGTAAACGCTGATACATCCGTCTTCGCCAGCCTGCATCTGTGACTCTAAATCATTTGGAAATTCATAACCGCACTCTGCTTTTCGAAGATTAATATCTTCCTGCATGTAATCTAGTGATGAAGATCGGTAAAAACGATACAATCCATCATCAAGTGACTCAAGATTAGTAAGCACAGCTTCGGTCATTTCATCAGGATTGGCACAGTATAATCCAATGCGGATGATTTCGTGGCGGTCTGCATTTTGTGCCGCAGCAATGCCAATAACAAGAAGAATAGCGGCCATACACCAGAGTGATTTTTTCTTTCTTGTATAGCGGGCAAGGAATGAGAACCAGGCACGAAGTAATTTTAAATTTTTATTTTTCTTCATACTTGCTCCTTTCTCTGAGTGAGTGTGCCAGCTTTCCTTTTTTGAATGCGCCTGCAAGAAGTGCAGCGATTATCAAAAGGATTCCTTCTATAATCAGAATAATGATGTCAAAACTGGAAACGCTTTGACCAAATTGCCAGAATATCATATTTTTTAATTGGCTTCCAGGCAGTGTGGCACTTATGCGGCGAAGCATATCCGGCAAGAATGCAGAAGGAATCAGACAGCCTGAGGCATACATTACAAGAAGAGATACAGCAAATGTGGTTATCATACAGGCCTGCTTGCCATGGCAGATGCGGCAGATAAAAAGTTCAAGTGCGCATGAAAAAAATGCACATACAAAACATGAAACGAGAGTGCGTCCAATCAAAAAGGCAGGAACAATATGTGCTGCGCTTCCAATTGTACCGATCAAAAGACAGATGGCTGAAAAAATGAGCCATTGACATATTACTGCTGCTGAAAAATCTGCCAGCAGACAAAAAGAATCAGAAAGGCCAAGGCGAGAGAGTGCAGGCAGTACGGTACGGTTTGGAGCAACAAAGAAAAAGCACAGATTTATGCCCGACAGCAAGAACAAAAGAGCCAGTCCGCTGCATAGATAGCCAACAAGAACGAAATCTGTGGCAGGTGCGTTGTCAGAAGAGATTTCTTCCTTTTCAAGACTACTCTCTTCGATGTCGCTTCCAACAATTTGAAACAGTGCATCGCGCTTCAAAACAGCATTGATATACAAATCGTTTAGCTGTGTGTTTGCTTTATCCTGCTGTTTTTCGGTAGCATCAAAGTCATCATAGATTTCATACAGCGCATAGACTCCAGTTTGAGAGCTTGCTACCATCTGAGAGAGGCTGTCAACAATTTGACGAAAGATTACTGTCTCAATGCTTGGCTCACCAGGATAAATGATGCGGGCAGGAAGATCATTCGTGCCGCTCATGATAGTGTGGATCATGCCTTCTGGGATAATGACGGCTGCCTTAACCTCACCTGAATCGAGCATGGCTTTTGCTTCGTCCTCAGAGGTGGTTTGTTTAATTGTGACCATCGAGGATAAGCTTTCCATGTTTGAGACCATGCCGAGTGCAAGTGAGTAATGAAGTCCTGCATTTTTGGGCATAACGAAGACAACGTTAAAGTGAGAAGCGGCTGAAGTGTCGTTTTTTTGATTGACGGATGAAAGGCCATATATGGCTGCTGCGCAGATGATGCCTAAAAGAGCGAGGCCGCAAAAAAGCTTTCCGAGTCTTCTAAAGCAGCGCTTCCAGGTAAAAGCCAGATAACAACGACGCAAATTTAAAGTAGAACTCATGATAAGTATTCAATAATCTCCTTTACTGGTGTGTCGGCTGCAAGAGTTCTTGCATGACCGTCCTTTAACAGAATCAGTTTGCTGCACAAATCAAAATCAGCCTCCTCATGCGTAGCAAGAAGAACGGTATTTCCCTGAGCACAGTACAGACGAATATATTCGCGTATATCCTCCTTGCAGACAAGATCTAGCGCAGCATCAGGCTCATCGAGAAGTAAAAGCGTTGGGCGCGATGCAAGTGCGCAGGCAATGCTTAGGCGCTTTTGCATGCCGCCGGAGAGAGCCTTTGCCTTTTTGTGGAGGAAAGGTTCAATTTTTAATATGGATAGAAAGCCATCCTTTAAATCATCTTCAATGGAATATTTGGTAGCACTGTACCATAATTTTAAGTGATCCATGGCAGTCATATCAGGGAAAAGTGGGTTATTTTGAGCCACATATCCGATTTTTGTGGACTGCAGAGACGGATTTTTTAACAGATTCTTTCCATCAAATAGAATAGTTCCGCTGTCTGGCGTATCTGTTCCTGAAAGAATATGCAAAAGTGTAGACTTTCCGCAGCCGTTAGGACCGAGTAAGCCAATGCATTCGCCAGGTGCAGCATCAAACGATACATTTTGCAAAACCTGCTGTTTTTTATAAGATTTTGAAATAGATTGTATAGATAACATAAGACTCCATTCTGCTGCGAGGCATTTTGCAGCAAACTTGTTGACTGTAACAAAAACAGTATAGCATAAAATGAAAAATCAGAAAAGATAAGCATCATGTTTTTTCTTTACAACCAGTAACGCTTATGCTATACTGCGAATAGAAGCTGTCCGGCAGATGCTGGCTTAAATGCTATCGTTTGCCAAAGAGAGCACCACAAAAAAGAAAGGTAAATGAAACAATGAAGGGAATTATTTTAGCAGGCGGCAGTGGTACAAGACTGTATCCGCTGACCAGAGTAACATCAAAGCAGCTGCTTCCGATTTATGATAAGCCGATGATTTATTATCCGCTGTCTGTTCTTATGAACGCAGGAATCCGCGAGATCTTAATCATCTCTACACCAGATGATACACCGAGATTTGAGGCACTTTTAGGTGATGGTCATCAGTTTGGAATCGAGCTGTCTTATGCTGTGCAGCCAAGCCCAGACGGACTGGCTCAGGCATTTATTATCGGCGCTGATTTTATTGGCAATGATAATGTAGCAATGGTTCTTGGCGATAACATTTTTTCAGGTCATGGTCTGACAAAGAGATTAAAGGAAGCAGCAGACCGCAAAGTCGGTGCTACTGTATTCGGCTACTATGTAGACGATCCAGAGCGTTTTGGTATTGTTGAGTTTGATAAGAATGGAAAGGCAATCTCTATCGAAGAAAAGCCGGCACATCCAAAGAGCAACTATTGTGTAACTGGTCTTTATTTCTATGATAACCGTGTTGTTGAGTATGCAAAGAACTTAAAGCCATCTGCAAGAGGAGAGCTTGAAATCACTGATCTGAACCGCATTTATCTGGAGAACGGTGAATTAAATGTTGAGCTTTTGGGACAGGGATTTACATGGCTTGATACTGGTACACATGAGTCTTTAGTAGATGCAACTAACTTTGTGCGTACCGTTGAGACACATCAGCACAGAAAGATTGCTTGTCTGGAGGAGATCGCATACTTAAATGGATGGATCACAAAGGAGCAGCTGATGGAGGTTTATGAGATCTATAAGAAGAATCAGTACGGTGCTTATCTGTTAGATGTCATGAATGGAAAGTACATCGACAAATAAAATAATGATGAAAAGAAAATATCGTGTGATATTGCTGGCAGCGCTGGTGCTTGGATGGATGGGCGTGATTTTCATGTTCTCCAGTCAGGACGGCGCTGCGTCGTCTGAGACGAGCGGTCGGGTAGTAGAACGGGTGATTGCCGTAGTAAAACCTGATTTTAACAGCCTTGCAAAGAGCGAACAGATCAGATTTCGGGAGATGGTCACATTTTTTGTACGCAAGGGAGCGCATTTTACAGAATACATGATTCTGGGCGTGCTTCTTTTTTTATTTTATTATGAGTGGAGACCGAAGATTTTTCAGGTGCCGCAAAAGGAAAATATGCATATAATGAAGCTTCGCCTACGCCGCATCTGGTTTATTGCTTGGATCACAGGTACGCTTTATGCAGCAAGTGATGAGTTTCACCAGATGTTTACCGGAGAGCGTTCCCCGCAGGTAAGAGATGTGTGTATAGACAGCTCAGGAGCAGCAGTTGGATGTCTGCTTGCACTGATGGCCATGGTGCTTATAGTAAGAAAATTTGTAAGAAAAATGCAGAGGCAGACAGAAAAGTAATATATAAAAGTAAGACAAAATAAGGCATCAAAGCAAAAAAATGAAAGCGAAGATGCCAAAGACAAGACATCATATAGGACAGCAGGAGGAATAAAAAATGACAGAAGCATTGGAAAAGAATATCAGAAAAGTAGTGCCGTATGTTCCGGGAGAACAGCCACAAAATCCAGACGTGATAAAGCTAAATACAAATGAAAATCCATATTCACCTGCACCTGGCGTAGCGCGTGTGTTAAAAAGCATGGATGCAGATTTGTTGCGTCTTTATCCAGACCCGACAAATGGCTGTCTTGTAAAAGCACTGGCAGATTACTATGAGTTAGCAGAGGATCAGGTCTTTGTGGGAATTGGTTCTGATGATGTTTTAAGTATGAGCTTTCTGACATTTTTTAATTCTGGAAAACCAATTCTGTTTCCGAATGTGACGTATTCTTTCTATGATGTGTGGGCTGATCTGTACCGTATCCCGTATGTGACATGCGCGCTTGATGATCAGATGATGATCAAAAAGGAAGACTATTTCAAAGAAAATGGCGGTATTGTCATTCCAAATCCGAATGCACCGACTGGAGTGTATGAGCCGCTTGAGACATTTGAGGAAATTTTACAGAAGAACACAGATGTTGTTGTCATTGTCGATGAAGCCTATGTGGATTTTGCAGACGGCCCATCAGCACGCACTCTGATTGAAAAGTATCCAAATCTGCTAGTTGTTCAGACCTTCTCTAAGTCACGTTCCATGGCTGGAATGCGTATTGGATATGCGATGGGAAATAAAGAACTGATTAAAGCACTTAATGATGTAAAATATTCTTTTAATTCCTATACAATGAGCCGTGTGGCGCTTCTTTGCGGTGTTGAGGCTGTAAATGATAAAGCTTATTTTGAGGAACATGTAAAAAAGATTTGTGAAACTCGTGAAAAGACAAAGAAAGCATTGGCGGCGTTTGGTTTTTCTTTTCCAGACTCCAAGTCAAACTTTATCTTTGCAGCACACAAGAGCATGCCTGCAAAGGAGATTTTTGCAGCATTAAAGGAACGAAATATTTTTGTTCGCTACTTTAACAAGCCAGGTATTGATAATTATCTGCGTATCACAATCGGTACTGATGAGCAGATGCAGGCACTAGAGGCAGCGTTAAAGGAAATTTTACTGCAGGCATAAAGAATATACGAAATAAAATAAATTAGATAAAAAGGCAGAGGCAAAATCGGTAAAAAGATTTGCCTCTGCTTTTGTGTCTCTTAAAATGGATGCTTCCGGTATTGTGCAGGTGTTACCCCAGTCAGCTTCTTAAATTGACGATAGAAGTGCACTTCATTGTTATAGCCGCAAAATTCAGCAATCTGGGAGAGAGAAAGATTGCTGGTAGACAGATTGAATCTCGCTCGTGTCACACGCATAAGAATCAGATCCTGCTGAAAGGAAATGCCAAACAGCTTTTTATAGATAAGCTGAAAATATGATTCACTTATATTAAGCTGCTTGGCACATCGTGCAATCGAATGCTTTTGTTCAAGTGAATTAGAAATTTCAAGGTGAAGCTGTTTAAGCTGATTTTCAAGAGGTGTGATATATGTACGGCTTTTGAAAGATGCATGTGCTGTAGAAAGGCTGTTAAATAAAAAGGTAAACAGAGCACGCATATTTTCATCCTTTAAGTCAGGCTGTCCAAAGGAAAGTTCTAGTAGAATATGACGGATGCAGAAGGAAAAAATATCAGTGTCTTCAACTGAGAACGGATGGTTGCTGATTGCATTTAAGCGTTCAATGAGCTTGGGTTCATCAGTATCAAAGTGAAGCCAGTCATTTACATAATCACCGTCTGGATTTCCATAATAATTTGGTGTGTGTGGTGCTAAGATAATTATTTGCGGAGGCTCAACGGAAAAATGCTCTGAACCGATATCAAAGCTTCCGTGTGAACGAACAACGAGCAGTACAAAATGAGGTAGCCCTTTTGGACGGCTCATTCGAAAAGTGCTTGGGTGAATGTTAATATATCCTCCTGTGATTGCCTTGATCATGAAACATATACCTCCTTCTGAATAGTTACATGATAGGATATGTTAGTTTTCTTACTAGTTTATGTTATTGCATCAAGTTTGTCAATGATGTATGATAAAAGAAAATGAAAAAAGAATACTGTTTGAACATAACATACAAACAGATGACTAATATAAATACTTTATATAGGAAAAAATATACAATAATCAAAAGGGGAGGATGAAAAATACAGGACATAGTTGATTGATGCAATGCATAAAAACAACAGTCTTGTGTTGAATATGTTTGAAAAATGAAAATGCTTGATAAACTCAAGAATTATGCTAAACATTATGAAAACGAAGTGCGCGACATTTCAAATCAGCTAAGAGATGAAATGATGCCAGAGCTTTCAAGAGAATTGTTTGACGAATATGAGATTACTGGAAATCGTCTGCGCTATGAGGAAGGCTACTTCAAGAGAAGAGAGTTTTTATCTACATTTGGCCTTGCAAGTGTGATCTGGCATAAGAAAGAAGATATTGAAAAGCTTGAGTATGTTATAAAAGGAATTTGCTCAGAGGAATGCTGGGCACTCTCTGCACACGTAAAGCGTCTGGAGAATCCAAACTGGCGTATGACTATTGATCTTACTGCAAGTGAGACAGGACATACGTTGGCACATCTATATACGCTTCTTAAAGATGAGCTGTCTGAGGAGACAAAGGAATGTATTCGCAAGGAAGTATTTCGCCGTATTCTGACACCGTTTATGAGTGCGAAGGCACCAGCATATGGGTGGGAGGATGCAACAAATAACTGGAATGCAGTTTGCTGCGGAAATATCGGAAGCACAGCGATATATCTGTTAGAGGATGGACCAGAGAAGGATGCTTTTTTAGAACGTATTCGCTATGCTATTGAAACTTATTATCTTGCTGGCTTTGGCGAGGATGGTGTCTGTGAAGAAGGTCTTGGCTACTGGGTATATGGCTTTATGAACATGGTAGTCTTTGCTATGGATCAGAGATTATATAATCCGACTTATGATATGATGGCATTAAAGAAGGTAGAGAAAATTGCTCATTTCCAGGAAATGTGTTATTTTTCACATGGCCGCACGATCAGCTTTTCAGATGGAAGCAGCAATGGAGAATATCCAATTGGATTGACATGCTGTCTGGCAAATCTTTACAAGGATATTAGGTTCCCGGATCCAATCTACGCAAGAGGCTTTTCAGGAGATCGTTGTTGGAACTGGAACGAGCTGTATACAGGATGGTATTGGACTAAGAATTATCTGGAAGATGTTGAAAAGAAGATAGTAGAGGAGCCAAAGCCACTTTTAGAAGAAGGTACTGATTTTTTAAAGGATGCGCAGTGGTGTATTCTTAGAGGTAAAGATAATACAGCATTGGTTGCTAAGGGTGGAAATAATGATGAACCTCATAACCATAATGATGTAGGAAGTTTCTTATATCTGGCAGATGGCGAGGCACTTTTAGAGGATTTAGGTTCAGGTGAATACACAAAGAAGTATTTCTCAGATGAACGCTATGAAATTTTCTGTACACGCGGAAAAGGCCATAACATGCCAATTATAGGCGGTGTAGACCAGAAGGCTGGATCAAAGTATCGCGCAGATGCATTTGAGCGAAAGGATGAGAATACTATTTTAATTTCCTTTGCGAAGGCATATGACGTATCTGGTGTGGATACTGTTTTGCGAGAAATATCATTTGAAAAAGAAACAGGTTCATTTACTGTAAGAGATCATGTTGTATGTGATGCAGATGTTCCAGTTTTTGAAAATCTGGTAACACGCTATCCAGTAACAGTACACACAGGTCAGGATCACAAAAATAAAGTGGTAATTCATGGGGAAAGACACAAACTTGTTATTGCGTTTGGCGAGGCAGCCGGAGCTGTTTTAGTTACAAAAGAGCCGCATGTCAACCATGAAGCACAAGATGAGCTGGTTAATCGCATCAGCTGGGAAGTTTTGCATAATGAACAAAATGCAGACTGCAAAATGTATTTTTATCTGGAACAGCCAGATAAGTAATTGCCTGGGTGGTAAAAATTTTTACGCTAGAAAGCAATAGCGATATCATCTGGTGAAGAAAGGCTTGCTGTTGTTTTAATAAAAAAATAGAGATTAAAAAGGAGAAACGTTATGGACAACAAGGCATGGGCACAGGAAGTTGCCAAGAAGATTAAGGAAAAAGAAATTGAAGTAATCAAGAGAAGTGTAAACAAGGTTCCTTATATCGCAAAGAATGGTGTATTTGATGATCTTTCTGAGACAAGACTCGGATGGTGGACCAATGGTTTCTGGGGCGGTATGATGTGGCAGTTGTATCAGGCAACAAAAGAGCCGATTTATAAAGAGGTTGCAGAAAATCTTGAGAAGAAGATGGATTCTGTATTACTTGATTCTAGCGTAATGGATCATGATAGTGGTTTCCGTTGGCTGCCGACTGCAGTAGCAAATTATCGTCTGTTTGGCTCTAAGGAGTCCAGAAACAGAGGTATGATCGCAGCTTCCAACCTGGCAGGACGCTATAATGCAAAGGGTGAGTATATCGTTGCATGGAACTCCAGACCAGATCATCAGGTAGATGGATGGGCAATCATTGACTGTATGATGAACCTGCCGCTTCTGTACTGGGCATATGAGGAGAGTGGAAATCCGAGCTTCTTACATATCGCTATGAATCATGCTGATACCGCTGCAAAGGTATTTATCCGTCCTGACGGTTCTTCCCGCCATATCGTTGAGTTTGATCCTGTAACAGGCGATTGTAATGGTTCTTACGGCGGACAGGGTATGTCCTATGGTTCTTCTTGGACAAGAGGACAGGGCTGGGCACTGTACGGCTTTACCTTAAGCTATATGCATACAAAGAAGGAGCGTTACTTAGAGACAGCAGAGCGCGTTGCTGATTACTTCATCTCCTGTATTCCGGAGAGCGGCCTGATTCCGGTAGACTTCTATCAGGATCCGTCTTGTGATTGGAGAGATGATACTGCAGGAGCAATTGCAGCATGTGGTCTTATCGAGCTGAGCAAGGTAACAAAGAACTGGAAGAAGCAGAAGTACATGGACGCAGCAATCAGACTTTTGAAGGCAATTGATGAGAAGGGCTGTAACTACGATCCAAACGTAGACGAGCTTCTTGAGAAATGTACAGCAGCTTACAACGAGACAGATCATAACTTCCCAATGATCTACGCAGATTACTACTTCATCGAGGCAATCTGGAAGCTGACAGGAGACGAGCTGTTCATCTGGTAATTTTCTATAACTGAATAATTGTTATTATTTAAATCAAGCGGTCCAGGGTGAAAACCCTGGGCCGTTTTTTTACAGTTCACGGATCAGTCAATGCTTATAGCAAAGCCCTGAGGTGAATGGCTTTCACGAGCCGGACACTTGGAGCAGGTCTTTCAAAGTAATGTTTGATAATAAAGAATGTAAAAGGAACCTGCGGAGTTTGGTCCGGCGACGAAACCATTGCACCGAAGGGCTTTCGTAACCTGACGCGTGAACTGTAACAGGGATACAAACTAATTTAAGAATGCTCTCTAAAAAAGTTTGACAAACAAACGTGTGAAAACTATAATAGAGGTATGTGTGAAAAAGAGAATAAAAAAAGATAAAGATGATCCGGTCGGGGGGAAGCCGGGCGAGAAAGGATTATCTATGAAATTTCTGAACAAGCTTGAGCGTAAATTTGGTCGGTATGCCGTTCCAAATCTGATGCTCTACATCATTATTCTGAATGCGGCAGGGCTTTTGATCACCATCATGTATCCGCAGGCACAGTACTATCTGTGTTGGTCCACAAGTGCCATTCTTCATGGACAGATCTGGCGAATTGTTTCATTTATTCTTGTGCCATACACGACAAGCCCTGTTAATTTTTTGATTTTTGCATTTTTGTATTATTCGATTTCCCAGACGCTTGAGCGTGTATGGGGATCTTTCCGCATGGATATGTACATCATTACTGGTCTGCTTGGAACAATTGTGGCAGCGTTTCTGGTGTATTTTGTGTTTGGTGTGGAGATGGGTATGCAGGTCAGCATCTCTTACCTTAGCAACTCATTATTTTTAGCGCTGGCAGCTACTTTCCCGGATGTGCAGTTTTTGCTGTTTTTCATTATTCCGGTCAAGGCAAAGTGGATGGCGCTTTTGAGTGTAGTAATGTACCTCTATGATCTGATGCAGGTTGTAAACGGATTAGGCTGGATGCCGTATGGTTTTGCAATGCTGATCATGATTGTATTTTCACTTATAAATTTTATACTTTATTTCCTCGGCACGAGAGATCTTCAGCGGATCAACCCCAGAGAGGTACATCGAAGAAGAGATTTTCAAAAGAAGATGGGGGAGAGGGAACAAAGCGGCAGGCCACTGCATAAGTGCACCGTCTGCGGAAGAACAGATAAGGATTTTCCAGATCTGGAGTTTCGTTATTGTTCAAAGTGTGACGGCGCTTACGAGTATTGCAGCGAGCATCTTTATACGCATAAGCACATTGTTGCACATTCGTATGATAAGCAGTAATATGACAGGCAGTAATTGGCAGCGTTTGTAAACGTGCAAAAAAATCGAATGGAGAAGAAAAAAAGAGTATGAAGAGAACAAAAATTGTTTGTACTATGGGTCCGAAAACAGAGAATGTTGAGCTTTTGAAGGAAATGATCAAAAGCGGCATGAATGTTGCCCGTTTCAACTTTTCTCATGGAAGTCATGAGGAGCATGCAGGACGTATGGCACTTGTTGAGGAAGCAAGAAAGGCTGTGAATATTCCTGTTGCCACTATGCTTGATACGAAGGGACCAGAAATTCGTACTGGAAGCGTACCAGGGGATAAGAAGGTTACGCTTGTAGAAGGACAGGATTTTGATCTTACAATTGATCAGAGCGTAGAGACAACACAAAAAAGCGCATCTATTACCTATGAAGGTCTTGTTGCAGATGCTGAAATTGGCTGCCGTATTTTGATTGATGATGGTTTGATCGAGTTAAAGGTTATTTCTAAGGAAGAAAATGTTCTGCACTGTACAGTTGTAAACGGCGGTGAGTTAGGCTCTAAGAAGGGTGTAAACGTACCGAATGTAAAGATCAATCTGCCAGGAATTACTGAGAAGGATAAGAAGGATATCTTATTTGGTATTGATCAGGGCTTTGATTTTGTTGCAGCATCATTCGTAAGAAATGCAGCTTGTATCGAGGAAATCCGCGATATTTTAAATATTCATGGAAGCAGAATGCGCATCATTGCAAAGATTGAGAGCGCAGAGGGTATTGAAAATATTGATGAGATTTTGCAGGCAGCAGACGGCATCATGGTTGCAAGAGGTGATCTTGGTGTTGAAATTCCGGCAGAATTAGTTCCTCATATCCAAAAGACAATCATCGATAAGTGTAATGAGGTACAAAAGCCAGTTATCACAGCTACTCAGATGCTTGATTCTATGATACGTAATCCACGCCCTACAAGAGCAGAGGTTACTGACGTTGCAAATGCAATCTATGATGGAACAGATGCTGTTATGCTTTCAGGTGAGACAGCAGCAGGACGTTATCCGCTTGAGGCAGTTCGCATGATGACAAAGATTGCAGAGTCATCTGAGCCATATCTTGATTATCGTACTTATAACCGCAGAGATGTAAAGCGTTCTGATCATGTGATTTCAAACGCACTCAGCAGTGCAACAGTACGTACAGCAGAGATTCTTAATGCAAAGGCAATCATTGTGCCAACGATGCATGGATTTACTGCAAATCTGTTGTCTAACTGGAGACCAAAATGCCGTATCATTGGTATGTCTCCAAATTGGGATGTTTTACGTAAAATGCAGTTGAATTGGGGCGTAACACCGGTTAAGGCTATGAGGGAGACTGATACCGATGAGCTGATTGAGCATTCCGTGAATACTGTAAAGGAGATGGGCTATATTGAGTCCGGAGATACCGTTATTGTTACAGTTGGTGTAAAGCATAAGAATCAGCCAAGCTATGCAATCGGCGAGACAAACAATATGAGAGTAATCGTAGTCAATTGATTTAACAGTTCATTCGAGTGCGATTGTTCTGAACAATGGCGCGGATGAACTGTAACGATAGGATAAAGAAGTACACAGCGAGGAGAGACACATTATGGAAAAAAAACCGTTCGTAACATTAGAGCAAGTAAAAGAGATGGCTGCATCATATCCGACTCCATTTCATCTGTACGATGAAAAAGGAATCCGCGAGAATGCCAGAAAGTTAAAGGCTGCGTTTGCATGGAATCCAAACTTCCATGAATATTTTGCTGTAAAGGCAACGCCAAACCCGTACATCATGGATATCTTAAAGTCAGAGGGAATCGGCGCAGACTGTTCATCTTATACAGAGCTTTTGATGTCAGATGCTGTTGGTCTTAAGGGGCATGATATCATGTTTTCTTCTAACGTAACACCGGCAGAGGATTTTAAAAAGGCTGCTGAGCTTGGTGCAATCATTAACTTTGATGATGTGTCTCTTATTGATTTCTATGAGGAGATTGGCGCACCATTTTTAGAGACAATGTGCTGTCGTTATAATCCGGGCGGAAACTTTACGCTGCATAATGAGATTATGGATACGCCTAAGGATGCAAAGTATGGCATGACAAAGGAGCAGATGAAGGAGGCTTTTACAAAGTTAAAGGCACATGGCGTTAAGCACTTTGGAATCCACGCATTTTTAGCATCAAATACAGTAGCACTTGGCTACTATCCGAAGCTGGCAAGAATTTTATTTGAGCTGGCTGTAGAGCTTTCGAAAGAGGTTGGCGTTCATATCGCATTTGTAAATCTTTCAGGTGGTGTCGGTATTGCATATCGCCCAGATCAGGAACCAAATGATATCATGGCAATCGGTGCAGCCGTAAAAGAGGCATATGATGAGGTTCTCGTTCCAGCAGGAATGGATGATGTTGCTATTTTCACAGAACTTGGCCGTTTCATGCTTGCACCATATGGCTGTCTTGTAGCAAAGGTGCTTCATGAAAAGCATATCTGGAAGGATTATGTCGGACTTGATGCATGTGCAGCAAATCTGATGCGTCCGGCAATGTATGGTGCTTATCATCATATCACTGTACTTGGCAAAGAGAACGAGCCGTGTGATCATATGTATGATGTGACAGGCGGTTTATGTGAGAACAACGATAAGTTTGCAATCGACCGTATGCTGCCAAAGATCGACATCGGAGATTATGTTGTAATTCATGATACAGGTGCGCATGGATTTTCAATGGGCTATAATTATAACGGCAAATTAAGAAGTGCAGAGCTTTTACTTAAAGAAGATGGCACTGTAAAGCAGATTCGCCGTGCAGAGACACCGCAGGACTACTTTGCAACGCTTGATTATCCGGGCTTGAAGGACGAAAAATAAAAACAAAAATAAAAGCCTCGGCTGGTTTGCAGCCGGGGTTTTTATTTGTCGAAAATTGCGTTAAATTTCCACTTCACAAAACATGTGTTTTGGTGTATTATAAAGAGGAATCGAAAAATATCTTGTTGACAAAAGTGCCGAACTGGTGTATTATATAGTATAGATACGAACATGCGTTCATAAAAGCGTACAGACTATTCTGTACAGAAAGAGGTAAGATTTGGATAAGAATAATCAGGAAAAGCTTAAGGCATTGGACGTTGCGTTAACTCAGATTGAGAAGGCTTACGGCAAGGGTGCCGTTATGAAGCTGGGCGATTCTGGCGCAAATATGAATATTGAGGTTGTACCGACAGGTTCCCTTAGTCTTGATATTGCACTTGGACTTGGCGGACTGCCGAAAGGTCGTATTATTGAGATTTACGGACCAGAATCAAGTGGTAAGACAACTGTTGCTCTTCATGCAGTTGCAGAGGTTCAGAAAAGAGGCGGCATTGCAGGCTTTATTGATGCTGAGCATGCACTTGATCCTGTTTATGCAAGAAATATTGGTGTTGATATTGATAATCTCTACATATCTCAGCCGGATAATGGAGAGCAGGCACTTGAAATCACTGAGACGATGGTTCGCTCAGGTGCTATTGATATTGTGATTGTTGATTCTGTTGCAGCACTTGTTCCAAAGGCAGAGATCGATGGCGATATGGGTGATTCCCATGTAGGTCTTCAGGCAAGACTTATGTCACAGGCACTTCGTAAGTTGACAGCAGCAATCAGCCGTTCCAATTGTATCGTAATTTTCATCAATCAGCTGCGTGAGAAGGTTGGTGTTATGTTTGGAAATCCAGAGACGACTACTGGTGGACGTGCACTTAAGTTCTACTCATCTGTTCGTCTTGATGTGCGCCGTGTAGAGTCCTTGAAGCTGGCAGGTGAGGTAATCGGAAACCATACAAGAATTAAGGTAGTAAAGAATAAGATTGCTCCGCCATTTAAAGAAGCAGAGTTTGATATCATGTTTGGAAAGGGTATTTCCAAGGAAGGCGATGTGCTTGATCTTGCGGTGAATTTAAATATCATTGTCAAGGCAGGTGCATGGTTCTCTTATAATGATGCAAAGATTGGCCAGGGACGTGAGAATGCGAAGATTTATTTGTCACAGCATCCTGATATCATGGCTGAGGTTGAGAATAAGGTACGTGCACACTATAACCTTCCGCTTAAGGATGCAGAGCCGACAGCACTAGCAGAGTCAGGGGATGATGCAGAGTGAAGCAGTGGGAGACAAGCGAGCTGTATCGCGAGGTAAAGAGCCGTCCGTCTGAGGACGGTTCTTTGCCTTTTCAGAAAGATTCAGAAGGTTTTAACACCGAGGCCAGAAGACGCTGCCTGCATCTTCTCGAGTACAGTCCACGAACGGTTTATCAGCTGAAAAAACGCCTAATGGACGATGGCTTTTCGGCAGAACAGACAGATGATGCTATTCGTTACGCCGAAAGCTTTGGCTATGTGGATGATGGAAATTATGCTATGGAATATGTTCGGACTGGCTGTCAGAAAAAGAGCAGGCGTCAGCTTTATATGCAGCTTTCAAGCCGCGGTGTGGATAAGGAATCGATTGAAGATGCACTTGAGGCCTATGCAGATGAGCAGGAAAATACGGTGCGCCGTCTGGCACGAAAGCGTATTATGCAAAAGCCGCCTCGCACAGAAGAAGATTTTTTAAAGGCAGTAAAAAGTCTTGTATCAAAGGGATTTCCGTACGAAATGGCAAAGCGTGCTGTCTGGGAGCTGCGTGATGAGTATGGTTCTACAAATAAATAGGCAAAGAAAGGCTGGATTTATGTTGGATTCCACAAAACGTCTTGACTTTTATAAATGAATCGTATAAAATTATACTGTTGCCTGTTTATATATGAAATATAAACCGTACAATGAAAATTTCATAAAGGAGGTGCTCCTGTGGTTCCTATTATTATTACAGCAGCGGTTACTGCAGTGATTGTTGCTGTTATCGTCTGGTTCGTCGCAACCGGCATCCAGCAGTCCAAGTACAAAGCGACCGTTGGAAGTGCGGAGGAGAGATCCAGAGCAATAATAGACGATGCTCTTAAGACCGCAGAAAGCAAAAAACGCGAGGTGCTTCTTGAGGCGAAGGAAGAAAACCTGAAAGCTCAAAATGAACTCGAAAAAGAGATCAAAGAACGCCGAAGCGAATTGTCCAGAATGGAAAAGCGTGCTGTCAATAAAGAAGAGGCGCTTGACAGAAAGACAAGTATTTTAGAAAAGCGGGAAGCGAGCCTGAATGCAAAGGAAGAAAGCTTGAACAGAAAACATGCAAAGGCTGACGAACTTACGGCACAGATTTCTCAGGAACTGGAACGTGTTTCAGGTATGACCTCCGAACAAGCAAAAGAGTTTTTATTCAAGAGCGTGGAAAACGAAGTAAAACTTGACACTGCAAAGATGATTAAGGAGATGGAGGCAAAGGCAAAGGATGAGGCATCCGCGAAGGCAAGGGAATATGTAGTGACTGCCATTCAAAGATGTGCTGCCGATCATGTAGCAGAGACAACAATCTCAGTTGTTCAGCTGCCAAATGATGAGATGAAGGGAAGAATTATCGGACGTGAAGGAAGAAATATTCGTACCCTTGAGACGCTTACCGGAGTAGAGCTTATTATTGATGATACACCGGAAGCAGTTGTTTTGTCCTCTTTTGATCCTATGAGAAGAGAAGTGGCAAGAATCGCTTTGGAAAAGCTGATCCTTGATGGCCGTATTCATCCGGCAAGAATCGAGGAGATGGTGGAGAAGGCGCAAAAAGAAGTTGAAGTAATGATTCGTGAAGAGGGAGAGGCAGCCCTGCTTGAGGTGGGTGTTCATGGCATCCATCCAGAGCTTGTAAAGCTTTTAGGACGCATGAAGTTCCGCACAAGCTACGGTCAGAATGCGTTAAAGCATTCAATCGAAGTTGCTCATCTTTCAGGACTGTTGGCCGCAGAGATGGGGTTAGATGTCCGTATGGCAAAGCGTGCCGGATTGTTACATGACATTGGAAAGGCAGTAGACCATGAGATGGAAGGCTCACATATTCAGCTGGGAGCCGAGCTGTGCCGCAAGTACAGAGAGTCCCAGATTGTGATCAATGCCGTTGAGTCCCACCATGGCGATGTAGAACCAACCTCTTTAATTGCATGCATCGTTCAGGCCGCAGATACAATTTCTGCAGCAAGACCAGGTGCAAGAAGAGAAACTCTCGAAGCGTACACGAATCGTCTGAAGCATTTGGAGGAGATTACCAATTCGTTTAAGGGAGTTGAGAAATCCTATGCAATTCAGGCGGGCCGAGAGGTTCGGATTATGGTTATTCCGGAACAGGTGTCAGATGCTGATATGGTTATTCTGGCCAGAAATGTTTCAAAGCAGATTGAAGCAGAGTTGGAGTATCCTGGACAGATCAAGGTAAGTGTGATCAGAGAGTCCAGAGTTACCGACATAGCAAAGTAATGACAAAAGGTGTTGTGAGAGCAGCACCTTTTTTCTTTTATATCACTTTCGCATATTCTCTTTTTACACAGCATAAAATATAGTTGCGTGATAAGCTTTGCTTAGGGGGAGGTGTGCGATGGATCTTAGGAGAAATTCTTTACTTTACAGCTTGCCGATTGTAATGTTTGTAGCAGGGATTTTTATTGGAACAGCAGTCAGTATTTGGCGCTCAGCGTATTTATATAAGCAAACGATCTGCTATCTTCCGGCAGTTCATCTTCAAATCAAACAGGCAGGCTTTCCTTCTGGCTTTTTGAAGTATGTTTGCCGCCTTCGCCTGCCCGTTTTTTTGATGATAGCAGTGTCAGCTTTAACAAATGCTGCACCAGCTGCCTTTGCAGCAATTGCCTTTATTTCTGGTGTATCAGCAGCAGTTGTAATCACATCAGCAACGATGCTTTTTGGCATCACAGGAATATTGCAGGCTCTGGCTCTTTTTCTGCCGCACTTTATCTTTTATATTTTTGGATACTGGGCACTTTACGAGCTAGCCTATAAACGCAGCGAATTTAGATTAGGAGAGCAAATCGGGATTTTATTTCGCATAGGGCTGATATGGGCTGTTGGGATAGGAAGCGAGGTGATGTTAGCACCGCTTGTAGTTATGAAGATATTTGTTGCATAGCCCTAAGTTGAGGGGCTTTCGTAACATGACGCGTGAACTGTAATATAATATTTGAAAAAACTTGCGCAAAAGAAGGCTTGCAAAATATAAGCAAACATGCTAAGATACAAAGTTGGAAGCGGCAACGTTTGTTTGGTTGTACGAGAGTACAGAAAGGTATGGTTACACAATGACAAAAATTGATATTATTTCAGGTTTCCTGGGAGCAGGAAAGACAACCTTAATAAAGAAACTTTTACAGGAAGCATTAAATGGCCAGAAGGTCGTTTTGATTGAGAATGAGTTTGGTGAGATCGGCATTGACGGCGGCTTTTTAAAGGACGCTGGAATCCAGATTACTGAGATGAACTCAGGCTGCATCTGCTGCTCACTTGTAGGTGATTTTGGCGCTGCTTTAAAGAAAGTAGTTGAGCAGTATCATCCAGACCGCATTATTATTGAGCCATCAGGCGTAGGCAAGCTGTCTGATGTTATCGCAGCTGTCATGAACGTTGCAGGTGAGATTGATCTTGACTTAAACAGCTTTGTAACAGTTGCAGATGCGACAAAATGCAAGATGTATATGAAGAACTTCGGTGAGTTCTACAACAATCAGGTTGAGAGCGCAAACACCATCATCTTAAGCAGAACTCAGGGAATGAAGGAAGAAAAGCTGGCTCAGGCAGTTTCCATGATTCAGGAGAAGAATGCAAAGGCAAAGATCATTACCACTCCGTGGGACGAGCTGACAGGTGAGCAGATTCTGGCTGTTATGGAGCAGGGTCATTCACTGGCAGAGGAGCTGATGGAAGAGGCTATGAAGCTTCATGAAGAAGAGGAGCATGAGCATCATCATCACCATCATGACGACGATGATGATTGCTGCTGCCATGACCATGATCACGAGCATCATCATCACGATGACGACGATGATCACGAGCATGAGCACCATCATCATCACCACGATCATGATGACGACGAGTGCGATTGTCACGAGCATCACCACGATCATGACGAGCATGAGCATCATCATGACCATGACGAGCATGGCGAGGAGTGCACCTGTGGCTGCCACGATCATGATCATCATCACCATCATCATGCAGATGAAGTATTTACCAGCTGGGGTAAGGAGACTCCTAGAAAATATACAAAGGAAGAGCTTGATGAGATTCTTGTTAAGCTTTCTGAGGAGACCGAGTTTGGCATTATCTTAAGAGCAAAGGGTATGCTGCCGGCAGCAGATGGCACATGGCTGTATTTCGACCTTGTTCCAGGTGAGTATGAGATTCGTAATGGTGCACCAGATTACACAGGAAGACTTTGTGTAATTGGTTCTAAGATGGATACTGACAAGTTAGAGAAATTGTTTAAGCTGTAAGCGATAAAAAAGCAGAGAAACATGGCGATAGAGTTGCCAATCCTGTAATAAGGTGAGGCAGCTCTTCGTTATAAAAGCGTTAGAAAGGGAAGACAGTAACATGGCAAATGAGATACCAGTATATATGATCACCGGATTTCTTGAAGGCGGAAAGACATCATTTTTGAAATTTACGCTGCAGCAGGATTATTTTAATGATGGCTCTAAGACACTTTTAATCCTTTGCGAAGAAGGAGAGACCGAGCTGGATCAGGAATTTATGGATAAGTATCATGTTGTGACAGAGACAATCGAGGAAGAGAGTGAATTGAACAGAGAGTACTTCCGTGAGGTAGGAAAGCGCCACAAGCCAGATCGTGTTATTATCGAGTATAATGGTATGTGGTCTCCGAAGAATATTACACAGCTTCCATTTCCATATTCATGGGAACTGTATCAGACGATCACTGTTCTCGACGGAAGCACCTTCCAGCTGTACTTAAATAATATCAAGTCGCTGGCAATGGAGCTTTTAACATACACTGATATGGTTGTTTTCAATCGCTGTACACAAGAAACGCCAATTGATACATTCAATCGTTCAATCAAGGCAGTAAACCGTCGTGCAGAGGTGATGTTTGAGACAAAGGATGGAGAGACTTTGCAGCCAGAAGATGTACTTCCTTATGACCGCGATCAGGATGTGATTCATCTTGAGGATGAGGATTACGGTATCTGGTATATTGATGCACAGGATAATCCAGATGAGTATGTCGGAAAGACCATTGTGTTCAAGGCAATGGTTATGAAGAATAAGGAGTTCCCGGCAGATGTGTTCGTTCCAGGAAGAAATGCGATGACATGCTGTGCCGATGATATTCGTTTCCTTGGCTTTGTCTGCAAGTATAAGGATACAGCGAGCTTAAAGAGACGTCAGTGGGTAATGGTCACTGCAACGTTTGAGTGGGAATATTCTGATCTGTATGGCGAGAAGGGACCGGTGCTTCGTGCGACTGAGGTTGCTCAGACAAGTGCACCGAAGGAAGATCTTGTATACTTCTAAAAAGTGCTGAATTATTATTTATTTTCTCACCGCAAAGAGAAATGAGAGAATTGTACTAGAGTACAGTATCCTCCCATTTCTCTTTTTTTATTGTTCCATTTTCTTTAATTCTGGCAAGACTGTGCACAGCATTACGACAAAGCAAAGCCCACCGCCAATGACGTTTGATACTGGTTCTGCCAAAAAGACACCATCTGTTCCCATATGAAGTGCGTATGGCATCAGATAGGTGAGCGGCACAACGATAAAGACTTTACGAAGCAGTGAGAAGAAAATCGCCTGCTTCTTTTTATTTAATGATTTAAAGACGGTTTGACCAATATATTGGCAATCCATGAAGATGAATGCTGCAAAATATTGCTTTAAAGCTGGGACTGCATCCTTCATCAGTGTGGCATCTGAGCTAAAAATACCAATTAATGCATTGGGAAATACAATAATGATGCTCCACATAATGGCCGTGTAACCAAGCATCATAGCCCCCATTACCATCATCGCTTTTCTCACGCGACTGGGACGACGTGCACCGTAATTGTAGCTTAAAATCGGAGAGGTTCCCTCGTTCATTGCATGGATCGGTGTCTCAACCAATTGGCGAACGCTCGATACGATTGTCATGACTGATATGTAGATATCGCCACCGACATTCGACAGAATATTGTTGCAGCAGATAGATACAAGACTGTTTGTCAACTGCATGATAAAACCTGCTGTTCCAAGGCTTACGATATTTTTTGCATAGCCGGTGCATTCGGCAAATTCGTCCTTTTTCAAGAATCGAACCTTTAATTCGGATTTTTTTGTCAGGAAAAACAGTACAAATGCAGCCGACAGAAATTGAGAAATCACAGTTGCAATCGCGGCACCCTGCACACCAAAGCCCAAAGCAAAAATAAATAATGGATCTAATAGGAGATTGGCAATAGCTCCGACGGCAATTGAGGTCATACCGATTGTCGAGTAGCCCTGTGCATTGATAAATGGATTCATACCAGTGGCAATCATAGATGGCAGTGTTCCAATTAGATAAATCATAAAATACGGATAGGCATAAACTAGGGCATCCTTTGATGCGCCAAATACGACAAGAAGCGGTCTGGCAAATAAAAAGCCAATAAGCATCAAGACAACGGCACAGGCGACAACCATTGTAAATGAGGTGTTCATAATACTTGCCGATTTTTGCGACTCATTTTTTCCACGATAAATTGAAAAGAGCGGAGCACCTCCGCTTCCAAATAAATTGCTGAAGGCGGTAATCACAACAATCAGTGGAAAACACAGTCCGACAGCGCCGAGTGCTGCTGTTCCGACATTTGGAATACGTGCAATATAAATTCGGTCTACAATATTATATAGTAGATTTAAAATCTGAGCTACTAACATTGGAAGAGCGGCACCAAGAATATTTCCTGTCACTGTTCCATGCTCAAAATCAATTCGTTTCATTTTATATAGAGAACCCCTTTCTTTTTTGTTTGCCACAATAGTATAGCATGTGTTAAACTATATGTAAATTATTGTTTTTATATGGCAAATCAATAATTTTTGTATATTAAAAATAAAACAAAACTTTAAAAACGATGTGAGAAATTTCTTAGATGAAATTGACAGGAAAAAAACATTGCAAGGAGGAGAATAAGAACGATGGAACTTAGACAGTTAGAATATTTTCGGGCGATAGTAGATGAGGGAAGCATTAGCGGAGCAGCAAGGGCTCTCCATATGACACAGCCGCCACTCAGCTATCAGATGAAAATGCTAGAGGAAGAATTGCAGGTTTCGCTTTTTCTTCGCGGCACCAAGAAAATTACATTGACAGAAGCGGGAAAGACACTCTATGAGCAGGCAGAAACACTTTTAATGCTTGCCAATTTGACGAAACAGGAAGTAATAAAGTCAGGGCAGGCGGCGACTTTGCATATTGGAATGACACCGTCTACAGTCTCAATGATGTCTGATTTTCTGGTTCAATTTTCTAAAAAATATCCGAAGGTTCACTTTGACATTCATGAGGGATCGACGTTCACGTTAAAAGATCAATTGGAGAACCAAATGGTGGATCTGACGACTCTTCGAACTCCAATTGTGTTAAATGGATGCGAGACGTATCCACTTGCAAAGGAAAGTTTGCTTGCGATGGCAATACCCGAATATCCTATTTTAAGAGGGCGTTCCTCGATTAAGTTAAGAGAGCTTTCCGAGCAACCATTGATCTTGTCTCACCGATATCAAAAATATATGTTTTCTGCATTTGAAAAAGCTGGGTTGATTTGCGATATTTATCTTGCCTGCGAGGATGCCAGAACAGCAATGACGATGGCCGAAAAAGGGCTTGGAATTGCCATTTTGTCAGAGTCAATGTTGACACGTTCGGATAAGCTCCATGCGTGCCAGATTTGTGATGCTGATTTGACAACGGAGATTTTACTAGCATGGAGAAAAGGACGACTTCCAGAGGAGATTCGGGAGCTTTTGGATATGATATTTTGATGCCAAAAGAGAGCTGATGGAAAGATGGAAAAGCTGAATCAGACAGGGGATCATTTCTTGGAAGTGACTTGATAAGTAAAAAAAATTGTGATAACATGAAAACACAGAAAATCAATCCGAAGGAGGTAAGAGGAATGGCACTTGAAAAGAAGGAAGAGTGGAAGACAATTGCTGATGTAGAAGCGTTGCCGGAAGGAACTAGAGCAGAATTGATAGATGGAGAAATTTTTTACAATATGGCAGCGCCTACAGTAGTGCATCAAGAAATTGTAGGCTTTCTCACCCGAAAAATAGGAAATTATATTGAATCCAATAATGGTAAATGTAAAGTGTATCCAGCACCTTTTGATGTGCAATTAAGTGCAAATGATAAGTATAATCTTGTGCAACCAGATGTGACAGTAGTTTGCGATCGTGATAAGTTAAGTAACGGTAAGCGGTGTATTGGTGCACCAGACTGGGTAATTGAAGTCGTATCTCCTTCAACGGAAAATAATGATTATATTCGTAAATTGATGAAATATAGTATGGCAGGTGTTCGTGAATATTGGATTATTGACCCAAAGAATGACAGAATTGTTGTCTATAATCTTGAAATGGGCTTGCAGGCAGGAGCATTTGATCCACCAAAGACTTTAAAGGAGAAAGTCAAGGTCAATATTTATCCAGAATTAGAAATTGATTTTTCTCAATTAGAATTGTAATTAACAATGCTGAAACAAAACTCAAATAAAAACCATCGGCTTGCAACTATCCGTATTGTTGCAAGCCGATGGTTTTCTGATCAAACTAGTACAATTAGCGATGCTTTGTCTCACAGTAGATACAGCGATATACTTTATTTTCTTCATCTGTCAAATCAAATACGTGCGGCAGCTCCTGCTCAATGGAGGTGATGCAGCGCGGATTCTTGCAGTGAATTACATTTGTGATACGCTTTGGAAGACGAAGGATCTTCTTTTCAGAGATCACGCCATCCTTGATGATGTTAACGGTAATCTTGTGATCAATGTAGCCAAGTGCGTCAAGATCAAGCAGATCTAAGCTTCCCTCGATCTTGATGATATCCTTGCGACCCATTTTGTTGCTCTTTGCATTTTTGATGATAGCAATCTGGCAGTCCAATTCCTGAAGATTTAAATAATGGTAGATATCCATTGATTTTCCTGCCTGGATATGGTCGAGAACGACACCGTTATTAATACCACTGATGTTCAGCATAATATTCCTCCTCAAATTTCTTAGATTTTTTCAGGTGCAAGTCCGAGCAGTGTCAGAATAAGTGCCATGCGGACATATACGCCAAACTGAACCTGCTTAAAGTATGCAGCACGCGGATCATTATCTACTTCTACAGAAATTTCATTTACACGTGGAAGCGGATGAAGAACGAGCATGTCATCCTTTGCCAGATCCATCTTTTCTTTTGTCAGGATATAGCAGTCTTTCATGCGGATGTAGTCTTCCTCATTGAAGAAACGCTCCTTCTGAACACGTGTCATGTAAAGAATATCAAGCTCTGGAAGAACATCATCCAGATTTGTTACTTCTTTAAATTCAAATCCCTTTAATACCTCGTCACGGATGTAGCTTGGAACGCGAAGCTCCGGAGGGGAGATAAGGACAAATTTTACATTTTCATAGCGAACCAGAGATTCAATCAGAGAATGAACGGTACGGCCAAATTTTAAATCACCGCAAAGACCGATTGTCATGTTGTCTGTATGTCCCTTTAAGGTACGGATTGTGAAAAGATCAGTCAGCGTCTGAGTTGGATGCTGGTGTCCGCCGTCTCCAGCATTGATGACTGGGATGCCAGAAAACATGGAGGCAACCTTTGGAGCACCTTCCTTTGGATGGCGCATTGCACAGATATCGGCATAGCATGATACAACACGGATTGTATCAGCAACGCTTTCGCCCTTAGAAGCAGAACTGTTTTCGGCAGAAGAAAAGCCAATAACAGTACCCCCGAGATTAAGCATTGCTGATTCGAAGCTTAACCGGGTTCGTGTGCTTGGCTCATAGAAAAGTGTAGCAAGGCGTTTGCCGTCGCATTTGTGTGCATACTTGGTTGGATTTTCTTTAATATCATTAGCTAGATTTAAAATATTATCCAGCTCATCCATGGACAGATCCAATGGGTTTAATAAGTGTCTCATAGAGAATAACTCCTTTCCGATTGTATGACTCATTTGATTCACGGGTATTATATAACAGAAAGAAGAAAATGGGAAGAGAAAATTAAAAGTTCTTTAAAAAAAAAGGAAAAACTTGTATTTGGCAAATTGGTATGATAAAATAAGGATTGTCTGTACAATTTTGAAAGCTTGAATGCTTTACTTTACAGACATTGACTCTAAATTAAAATGAAGAAAGAGTAGGAATGAAAGAAAAAGAGTATGGGCGACAACGAAGAATTATCTGTTGATCAGGAGACTGTCGATCAGAAAGTGGATCAGCCAGAGATTGGTGATGAGCCGCAGCCGCAAAATTCCACAGATGACTTTGATCCGAACAAGCACACACGTGTGCAGACAGGAGCAAATGGAGAGCTTTGCTTTCAGGGATTGACGCAGGCAGAGGTAGAAGCGCGTATTGCAGACGGACAGGTAAATGCCATTCAGGATTCAAGCAACCGAAGTGTTAAAGATATTGTTATGGGAAACACATTGACGTTTTTCAACTTTATCAATATCGTGCTGTTGGCACTAGTTTTATCTGTTCACTCTTACAAAAACATGCTGTTCATCTTTATCATCATCGCAAATACGCTGATTGGTATTTTTCAGGAAATCAAGGCAAAGATTACGCTTGATAAATTGAAGATCCTGACAGTAAGTCATGTAGATGTAATACGTGATGGTGTGAAAAAGTCTGTAACAGTTTCAGAACTGGTAAAGGATGATGTTATTTTGCTAAAGAGCGGAGGACAGATTCCAGCGGACGGTGTGATTTTGGATGGAGAGGTGGATGTAAATGAATCTCTTTTAACAGGAGAGTCTGATTCAATCCATAAGACGTGCGGCAGCAAGGTGCTGTCGGGAAGCTTTGTGACATCAGGAAAGGCAATGTGTCTTCTGACAGAAGTTGGACATGATTGTTATATGGAAAAGCTTTCGTCAGAGGCAAAACAGTTTAAGCGCTATAAGACAGAGCTGCAGAGAAATCTGGATACGATCTTAAAGTTTATCAGTATCATTATTGTACCGCTTGGCATTATATTATTTGCAAAGCAGTATTGGATCTCAGGCAGCACCTATGAGCAGGCAGCACTTGATACAGTGGCTGCAGTGCTTGGTATGATCCCGGAAGGTCTTGTACTTTTGACTAGTGTGGCGCTGGCACTTGGTGCAGTTCGTTTGGCGAGACGAAGCACACTTGTTCGTGAGCTGTTTTGTATCGAAACTTTGGCGCGTGTAGATACGCTTTGTCTTGATAAGACAGGAACAATCACAGAAGGTCATCTCTGCGTACAGGGTGAGGAATCAGTAAAGGAAGACGTTGATTTAGAGCAGCTGATGGGCAGAATGGTTGCAGCACTTGGAGATGAAAATGAGACATTTCAGGCGCTTCGTCAGCATTACAAGAGAAACCAGTCAACAAACACAAAGCTTGTGCTTCCATTTTCGTCAGAGCGCAAGTTCAGTGGTGTTGTGTTTGAGGGAGAAGGAACGTACCTTATGGGTGCATACCAGTTTATTTTCCCGCAGGCAGATCCGGCAGTGCTTGAAAAGATTGCAGAATATGCAAGTCAGGGTCTTCGTGTGCTGACAGTTGCGCACAGTCCAAATGAGATGACAGACTATACGTTAGCAGAGGACTTTGAGATTGTTGGTTTCGTCTTCATGACAGATGTTGTCCGTAAGAATGCACCTGATATTTTGGGTTATTTTGAGGAGCAGGGTGTTGACTTAAAGGTAATCTCAGGTGATGATCCTGTAACGGTAGCGGCAATTGCAGCACGCGCCGGATTAAAGGATGCCGACAAATATATAGATGCGACAACGATCCATACTGATGAGGAAATGGAGGATGCCATCTTAAAATATTCAGTTTTTGGACGTGTTACTCCAAAGCAAAAGCAGCAGATGGTAAGGCTTCTAAAGCAAAATGGCCGTACAGTAGCTATGACTGGTGATGGTGTAAACGATGTGCTTGCACTCAAGGATGCTGATGTTAGTATTGCGATGGCATCAGGAAGTGAGGCAGCAAAAAATACAGCTAATCTGGTATTGTTAAATTCAGACTTTGCATCACTGCCACATATTGTAAATGAAGGACGACGTGTCATCAACAATATCAAGGCAGCAGCTTCAATGTTCTTAATTAAGACAGGATTTTCTGTTTTGACAGCACTTTTGACAATCATTGTTGGACAGAATTATCCGTTCCAGCCGATTCAGCTGTCAGTCATCAACGGATGTGCAGTTGCAATTCCAACGATGCTTTTGCAGCTAGAACCAAGCTTTCAGAAGGTCAACAAGCATTTCTTCAGAGAGGTGCTTCGAATGTCAATGCCGGCGGCCATTACTATTACAGCAATGATTACTATTATAAACAATATTGGCCATTCAATTGGAACACCGCGTGAGATGCTTTCAACTGTATGTGTACTGGCAACGGGATGGGTTTATCTGATCACACTTCGTCAGGTATATTCGCCAATGACAGGATACCGCAAATTTGTTATTTATCTTATGCAGACAGCTTACCTTGTAGCAATGGTAATTGGTCAGCGTATTATGGAACTAGTTGGATTAAACTTTACATGCGTTATAGTCACATTGGCAGCAGTAAACTTCGCACCAATGATTATTGATCTTGCAACAAAGGGTTATGATAAGTTTTTCTATTGGTACGATCATCGCCATGATGTCAAGCCGCCAAAGCCGATAAAGGTAAAGACAAGACGATTTAGAGGTGTATAAGAGAAAACATTATAAATAAAAAGTGCAGCAATTTGCGGATTGCTGTGCTTTTTTATTTATGTGCAAGGTTACAAGTTACGGGTGAGGCTATGCCATTAATATTGGTTTACCTGTGAATTGTAATTGTACAAGAATTAGCATGGAGTGTTTGCCATAGAATGAATAAAGGGTATAACCTGCAAGATTTAAGGTGGGGGAGTGCATGCGAGCAGCAATATATCTTAGACTGAGCAAAGAAGATAAACAGGAGAGCATTGAGAATCAGAGGGCTCTTTTAAGGAAGTATGCAAACGATCATGGTTTTTCGGTTGTAAAAGAATATACAGATGAAGCAATATCTGGTTTAACAGACACGCGTCCTGGTTTTGCTAAGATGATGGAGGATGCCAGACAAGGTCATTTTGATGTGATTCTGGCAAAGAATCAGTCACGCTTTTCACGGAATTTTTTACATATTGAGCAGTACCTTCATCGGGAGCTGCCGCATCTTAATATTCGTTTTATTGGTGTGACGGACGGTGTAGATACAGGCAAAATTAATAATATTGCAGTGCGTCGAAGTGAAAAAAAGACGAGACAGATATATGCTCTTGTAAACGAGTGGTATTGCCAGGAGATTTCTGAAAATGTGCGAGAAATCTTGCATCAGAAGGTGCTTAGCGGTGAGTTTATTGGAAGCAGCGCTCCATTTGGCTATCAAAAGTCACCAGAGAATCCACATAAGCTGATATTAAAAGAACCAGAGGCATCAATTGTAAGAGAACTATTCGAGGCGTATGCGGCTGGCACATCAGTCAAAGAGCTTGTAAAGCACTGTCAGCAAAAAGCATATCCATCTCCAGATGCTAAAGCAGGCTGGAGCAGCAGAAGCATTTACCGGATTTTAGCAAACGAGTGTTACACCGGGAAAATAGTGCAGGGAAAGACAAGGACAGTCAGCTACAAAAATCAAGCGAGGATACAGATTCCGCCAGAAGAGTGGATTAGGATAGAACATGTCCATGAACCGATTATATCAGAGGAAATGTTCTTTTTTGTACAGGAGAAAAAACACAGGCGCTTCACCGAGTAGGCATTTCGTGAAAATAACTGCGATCACACCATTTCCTCCTTCCCATGTTGCAGGCATTATCGCAGGTGACGGCACGCTTTCTGGAGGTCATATTCAGGGAATTGCACCGCAGGCTTTCATTGTGTCTGTACGTGTTCTCGATGCTCACGGAAAAGGAAGGCTGTCTGCTATGCTGGAAGGCATTCGCTGGCTTAAAGAAAATGGGAAACGCCTTGGTATACAAATTGTAAATATCTCAGTAGGTTCAGTTAAAAAGCAGAAAGAAAATTCGCAGCTTGTCAAGGCTGTTGAATCGCTTTGGGATAGTGGTCTTGTGATTTGTTCAGCGGCAGGCAACGAGGGTATGCAGCAGCATAATATTACATCGCCGGGAATAAGCAGAAAAATTATCACTGTTGGTTCCTGCGATGATAAGGAAATGATTGATGAGGGTGGAAGATTCTACCATAATTATTCAGGAAGAGGACCGACAATTGCCTGTATTTGTAAGCCAGAGATCGTAGCACCTGGAACAAATATTGTGGCAACAAATGCAATGAAGGGGGAAGATGACCGCCCTTATACAGTAAAGAGCGGAACGAGCATGTCTACGCCTATGGTATCTGGTGCAGCAGCGCTTTTATTGGAACGTTATCCAAAAATGACAAATACAAATGTGAAGCTAAAGCTTTGGAAAAGTGCGAAAAATTTAGGCTTACCGCGCAGTCATCAGGGGTGGGGACAGCTCGATATCAGCCATTTACTTGAATAGTGCTTGCATAATACAAACAAATAATGTATAATGACCAACAGAAAATGAAAAATGGAAGGCGTAAGAAAGGTTACGTATTATGAAGCAAACAATGAAAAGAATAACGGCAGTACTAGTAGCAGTATGTCTTTGCATGCTGTCTGTCGTATCCGTATTTGCACAGCAGGATGGTCCTGATGTCAAGGCGGAGGCATACTGTGTAATTAACAGAAAGGACGGCTCCATTGTATATTCAAAAAATATGGATGACCGTTACTACCCGGCAAGTATCACGAAAATTATGACGGCACTTGTCACACTTGAGCATTGTACTGATCTTGACGATACTGTTGTATTTAACAGTGAGGTTATGGATTCTATCAGCAGCAACAGCTCTACATTAAATCCAGTGGCAATATTGGACGAGGAGATGACAGTGCGTGATGCGCTGTTTGGCCTTATGCTTAATTCCGCAAATGAGTGTGCGAGCGCGCTGGCAGTTTATACGGCAGGCTCCATTGACGCATTTGTTGAGATGATGAATGAGAAGGCACAAGAGCTTGGTGCAGTCAATACACATTACATGAATGCGCATGGACTAGATGATGATGATCATTACACAACAGCTCACGATATGGCGATTATTTTTGATGCAGCATTGAAAAATGATGTATTTCGCTATGTTGATTCAACAGCAGCCTACACGATTCCGGCAACAAACAAGTATGGTGAGAGAAATTGTACCAGCACAAATCAGCTGATTAATGGTGCACGTCCATATGAAGGTGTGTATGCAGGAAAAACAGGACATACTGCAAAAGCAGGACGTACATTAGTTACAGCAGCATACCGTGATGGCATGGATCTTATCTGTGTAATCATGAAATCAGATAATGATAATTTCTACAGTGATACAGAGACATTATTCGATCATGCATTTTTAAAGGTGCAGGGAAACGAGCAGGAAGTATATGCAGCGGCAGATGACTCTGTAATGGCTCAAAATGATCTGGCTTCCGGATTAAATGTGCGTCAGTATCCAAGCACATCAGCACCAAGAATTGCTTCTTTAATGCCAGGCGCTGCAGTTCACCGCATTGGAACATTTGGAAACTGGAGTCAGGTTGAGACACCAAATGGTGTTGGTTATGTCTCTTCACAGTATCTTATTTTTCAGAATGGTACACCTGTCGGAACATATGAAGTTGTAAATACACTGACAGATGATCAGAAGTCTGCAGCACCTGTTCTGGCTTCACAGGAGTCAGATGAGGCAGAGGTGACAAGCAGTGAGGAGTCTGTCGAAGCCACGCAGCCTGAATCACAGGCACAGGAAAATGAAAGCAATGAAGCAGAGACAAACGCACAGAATCAGCAGGTAACAACTGCAGCAGCAGGTCCTACTATTCCGCAGCAGACATACCGCTATCAGCTTACCATTAACAATTTAACAATGGTCATCATTGGTGTTATCTTTGCGATTGCAATTGTTGTTGCTATTCTTGCAGTTACATTAATCAGAAGACGAAACAAAGACGATGATGATGATATGTATGAGCAGGAAGCAGGAAACGACGAAGAAAAAGCAATTGTTCCAACGCCTATATCTGCACAGGAAAAAGTGCAGCGTGCACAAAAGACAGCGAAGGCACACGTAAAGCAGAGTGCAAAAGAGCAGGAAGCACGAAAGAAGGCAGCTAAGAATAAACGTCCGATAGAGGAAGCAAAAGAAGAGTCAAAAGAAGAAGCAGTGCCAGTACAGGATACACACACTGTATGGGAGCCACAGGAAATTGAGGAAGCCGAATGGGACAATGATCCAGAGCAGGAAAATGCAGAAGCCGAAGGCTTTGTTGATGAAAGCGGTGAAGAAACTTTGCAAGAGTACGAAGATGAGTATCAGGAAGAAGCATATGATGACTACGACGAGTACGAAGAATATTCCGACGAGGATGACTGGGGCGATGAAATCCTAGAAGATGACTGGGATGAAGAATAAGAACAGAAAAAAATGTAATGATTACTTGATTTTTCTGTAAAATATGTTATACTAACAATAGATCCTGGGGTGTACGAAGTCTTGCTTTTATTTGAACCTACATGACTTAATACGGGATTCCTATATTGTCAGGCAGATGTCAGGCCTCCGTTGTGCAGTGGAAGGCAGAAGTTTGATTGCGGTTGCCCACCTAGCATTAGCTAGGCGTCAAATGGGCAGGGACGGCACTCTGGGATAGTACAAAAGATAAAATTATAACGTACGAAGGCATTACAGCAGAACATTCTGCAGTAGTGCCTTCTTTCTTTTCTTGTGTAAACATTAAAAACAGGCGGCAGAGGTGTCAGCATGAAAAATTTCCGCGTGAGGCGTATCCATATCGTCTGCCTGGCTATTGCAACGGCAGAGATCTTGATCGCAGCTTTTGTGTTGTGGAAAAATGCTATTTGGAATGAAACACAAATCCAGACAGCAAATAAACAAAGTGTTTTGTCAGAGACACAAGAAGAAACAACGTCTGATATACAGGAAAATGAAAAAACAGCGACTCAAAATCAGGAAGAAACAAAACCAGTTGAGGAAGCTGTATCTTCGATGCCCTCTATGCGCGTTAAGCTGAAAAATTCAGACAACACCTCATTTGAGCATGCCAAGGTAATCATAACATGTCCAGATACATTTCATATACAGTCTGGCACAAAGGAGCAGATTTTTACCGGCGGACAGACTGTTACGATTACACCGGAGCATCCGTTTTTTCAGGAAGGATCGATTCGTGTGGCATCGGAGGGCAGCTTCGTTATAATTGACAGTATTTTAAGGCGCGGCATCAGCCATGAATATGAAGGTGTTCTTGATTTATATCTTAGTGAACAGGGCATTGTGATTGTAAATGAACTGCCGCTTGAGGATTATGTTTCAAAGGTAGTACCAAGCGAGATGCCTGTTTCCTATGGATTAGAAGCAGCTAAGCTGCAGGCTGTATGTGCACGTACATATGCATATGAACGTATTCTTCACCAAAAAACGATTGATAATTATGGCTCATTTGCAGATGATTCTGTAGATTATCAGGTGTATAACAGTGCAGGCTATCAGGAGATTTCAGCGCAGGGAGCAAAGCTTACATCAGGTGTGATAATGACGCGTGACGGTGCGCCAATCGTGCCATATTATTTTTCAACATCATGCGGCTATACTTCAGATAATCTTGCCTGGTCTGGAAATCAGACGCTTCCTTATCTGAAATCACTTAATTTAACAGGAGAGTCAGATCGTGATATGACAGATGAGGCGACAGTCAGTGCATTTTTACAGGACCAGAATGCAGCTGGATTAGAGTCAAATATGGCATGGTACAGGTGGCGCTGTGAGATTCCTCTTGATGTAATGCAGGAGCTGTTTTTAAAACGTCTTCCAGCGCTTAGCGCCAGTCAAAGTGAATGTATCAAGGCAGAAGGAGAAAGCTTAGAAAAGATCATCAGCTCAACATTAACATCTGTGCAGGTGACGGGTCGTTTCGCCGGAGGCATGGTATCAGGGCTTAAGCTTACATACGAAAAAGGAAGTGTCTTGGTGACAGGGGAGCTTATTATGAGAAAGCTTTTAAGTGAACCAAACCGTACATATCAAAATAAATCAGAGGAAACAGTATCGCTAAGCGAAGGAAATTACCTTCCAAGTGCTTTTTTTTGTCTGATTCCAGTGATGAATCAGGATACGATGACAGGCTATGTGATTTGTGGCGGCGGAAATGGACATGGTATTGGGTTATCACAAAATTGTGCGTACCAACTATTAGAGCAGGGAAAAACGTGGCAGGAGATTCTTTTGTTTTTTTATCAGGGGATTGCATTTGATACAATAACATGGTAAACTATCAAAGTGAATGTTTTCACATGAAGATATGTCAGCATTCGAAGCTGCAGGAGGAGGAAAATTATGACAAAAATAGCAATGACAACTCCATTAGTAGAGATGGACGGAGATGAGATGACCAGAGTTCTCTGGAAGATGATTAAGGACGAGCTGATTCTTCCGTTTGTTGATTTGAAAACAGAATATTATGATTTGGGACTTGAATACCGTGACCAGACACGTGATCAGGTAACGATTGACAGTGCGAATGCGACAAAGAAGTACGGTGTTGCCGTTAAGTGCGCAACGATCACTCCAAATGCGGCAAGAATGACAGAGTATAACCTGCATGAGATGTGGAAAAGTCCAAATGGAACTATTCGTGCTATTTTAGATGGAACTGTATTCCGTGCACCGATTCTTGTAAAAGGCGTAGAACCGCTTGTAAAAAATTGGAAGAAGCCAATCACAATTGCAAGACATGCGTATGGTGATGTCTACAAGGCAACTGAGATGAAGATTCCAGGACCGGGAAAGACAGAGCTTGTTTACACAAACGAAGCTGGTGAGGAGACAAGAGAGCTGATCCACAACTTTACAGGAGCAGGTATCATTCAGGGACAGCACAATGTCGTTGCTTCCATTGAGAATTTTGCACATTGCTGCTTTAGATATGCGCTTGATACAAAGCAGGATCTGTGGTTTGCGACAAAAGATACCATTTCCAAAAAGTATGATCACACCTTTAAGGATATTTTCCAGGAGATCTATGATCGCGATTATAAGGAAGCATTTGAGAAGGCTGGTATTGAGTATTTCTATACATTGATCGATGATGCTGTTGCAAGAGTAATTCGTTCTGAGGGCGGATATATATGGGCTTGCAAGAACTATGATGGTGATGTTATGAGTGATATGGTAGCAACAGCATTTGGTTCTCTGGCAATGATGACATCTGTTTTAGTATCTCCGAATGGCTGCTACGAGTATGAAGCTGCTCATGGAACAGTACAGAGACATTACTATCAGTATAAGGAAGGAAAGAAGACTTCCACTAACCCAGTTGCAACAATTTTTGCATGGAGCGGTGCATTCAGAAAAAGAGGCGAGATGGACGGCTTAGAGAAGCTGTGTGATTACGCAGACAAGTTAGAGCAGGCAACTATTGATACAATCGAGTCTGGCATTATGACAAAGGATTTGTCTGCCATCACAACGCTTTCAAATGCACAGACAGTAACTAGTGAGGAATTTCTTAGTGCAATCAGAAGCAGATTGGAGGCATTGCTTGCATGAGTGTTCTGAGAGCAGGAAATACAACACTTGAGGATGGAAAGGTACGCATCTGTGTACCAATTGCCTATGAAACGGAAAAAGAAATTTTAGAAGAGTCTGTGCGCATTGGGAAAAGCAGTGTGGCAGATATTGCCGAGTGGCGTATTGATTGGTATCAGGATGTGTTTCAGCCAAGGAAGAGAAATGCACTTTCGAGAAAAATTCGTGAGAATCTGCAGGGAAAACCGCTTTTAGTAACATTTCGAAGCAGACGAGAGGGCGGTGAGAGGGATATTACTCCCGAAGCGTATCAGACACTTCTTGATGAAGTAATAGAAAGCAATATGGCTGACCTTATTGATGTGGAGCTTAGCCAGGGAATGGCATGTGTACAGGAATTGATAAAACATGCACACCAGATGGGTATCGGTGTGATTGTATCACAGCACGATTTTAAAAAGACACCGGAAGCTTCAAATCTTATTACAACAATGGAGCAGATGGCAGGCTACGGCGCAGATGTCTGCAAAATAGCAGTGATGCCTCAGTCTCTTGCAGATGTGGCAGCGCTTCTTTTGGCGACAGGAACTATGAAGGAGAATCATCCAGAGACACTTTTAATTACAATGTCAATGGGGCGCACAGGATGTGTGAGCAGGCTTTGCGGCGGTTTATTTGGCAGTGTAATGAGTTTTGGAAGCATGGGAAAAGCCAGTGCACCGGGACAGGTATCAGCAAAAGAGCTGTCAGATGTGTTATGGGCAATAGAACGAGCAGTCAACTGATACCCATGAACGGCTTTTGGAGCTTTTGACCCTGGTATTATAACAAAAAGCAGTCATCCATTTTGATATGTGATGACTGCTTTTTAGATTTGCTATAATTATGGTCTTACCTTTGGAAGTGTTTCAATAAATTCAGCGTTATTTTTTGTGTGTACAAAATGATTTAAAATTTGTTCGATTGCATCATCATTCTTTAGTCCGCTTATGCTTTTGCGGATAGTGGAAACAGCTGTAAGTTCATCTGGTGTCAGAAGCAGATCTTCGCGTCTTGTTCCAGAACGGGTAATATCAATTGCCGGGAAAATACGGCGCTCAGACAGCTTTCTGTCTAATACAAGCTCCATGTTTCCAGTTCCTTTAAATTCTTCAAATACCATATCATCAAGACGGCTTCCAGTGTCAACAAGTGCAGTGGCAAGGATAGTAAGACTGCCACCCTCACGCATATTTCTGGCAGCACCGAAAAATTTCTTTGGCATGTGAAGTGCAGCCGGATCAAGTCCACCAGAAAGAGTGCGTCCGCTTGGAGTCACGGTAAGATTATATGCACGAGCCAGACGAGTCAGGCTGTCTAATAAAACCATAACATCCTGCTTATGCTCAACAAGACGCTTCGCACGCTCAAGAACCATCTCAGCAACCTGCTTGTGATGTTCAGGTGTTTCATCAAATGTAGAATAAATTACCTCAACATGCTCTCCCTGAATGGATTCACGGATATCTGTAACCTCCTCTGGGCGCTCATCAATAAGAAGGATGATAAGATGCATGTCAGGATAATTGTGTGTAACAGCATTTGCAATCTCCTTTAAAAGCGTTGTTTTGCCAGCTTTTGGCGGGGAGACGATCATACCGCGCTGCCCTTTTCCAATAGGGCTGATCAGATCAACAATGCGAAGTGCAGTGGAACCGCCTTCAACCTCCATAGAAAGACGACTGTTAGGGAAAACAGGAGTAAGCTTTTCAAAATTCGGGCGGTGTGAGCAAAGCTCAGGATTAACACCATTGATTGTATTGATGCGAATCAAAGCATCATATTTATTATCATCTGGATTTGCTTTTTGGAAACCATCTACCATATCACCTGTTCTAAGGCCAAAACGACGAATCTGAGACGGCGCAACATATACGTCCTGCTGACCAGTTAAGAAGTTTGCAGAGCGAAGGAAACCAAAGCCTTCCTGTAAAACCTCAAGAATACCGCATGCCGGCTGGCATCCTTCTGGAAGAGCACCATCATTATCAAAGCGGTTTGCAAAATCATCACGCATTGCGTTATCAAAACGATTAGAATATTGAGTAGATGTATCTCTTGAATCAAAACGATTCTGACTGGAAAGCTCTGTTCTTGAATCAAAGCGATTGACAGCATCGGTACGGTTTGTCATATCGTTTCTGTTCATAGCATCATTTCTGTCATTTCGATTAAAGTCGGTACGGTTTTGATAGTCATTTCTGGAATCAAAACGGTTCTGGAAATCATTTCTATAATTATCGTAGCGGTTTGTATAATCTCTTGAAGAATTGTTATAGCGGTTCTGATAATCATTTCTGGAATCATAGCGGTTTGAGTAGTCATTTCTGGCTGAAAAATCACTGCGGCCTGAAAAATCTCTTCCGGAATTATCAAAACGTCCCTGGGAATCATTTCTTGTATTATCAAAACGATTTTGAACATCATTTCTCGTAGAATCAAAGCGATTTGAGGAATCCATTCTTGTATTATCAAAGCGGCTTGTAGAATCTATTCTTGTATTATCAAAGCGTCCTTGGGAATCATTTCTTGTAGTATCGAAGCGGTTTACAGAATCCTCGCGCCAGTTAGAATCAGGGCGACCGTTTCGTACACGTGGCTTACGCGGATGAACCGTGTGGGCGTTTGACTGGCGAAGATCCTTAAAGGAAGAGGAGGAATAGGAATTATTCCTGCTGTAAAAATTATTTCTTGCGGCAGCATAGGAAGCTGCAGAAGCAGCATAGGAGCGGCGCTCTCTTTGTGCTGTTGGATCAGCAAGTTTTTCAGAAGAAGAATCCTGTACATCATCAGAAGAAGATGGAGCAGAGCTCATTTGTGAAGAATCTGTCTCTGATAAAGCTGTCTTTGTATCAGTGGAATTTGGTTCAGAAGATGCCGATACAAGTTCGTTGTCGGATGAAGCCGTATCAGATGTTTGAACATTTTGTGTTTGCGGCGTCTGTGCCTGTTCCGGGCTAAGTCTTTCCAGAATTACATCAATCAGCTGCGCCTTGCGCAGAGTAGAAACGTTCTTAATGTGATTTTCTTTCGCAATCTGTTTTAGCTCAGTGAGCGGAAGTGATTTTAATTTTTCACGCATAAATAACCATGCCTTTCTCATGTTTTTGTCATACAAAATACAAATTATAATATTTTTTTAATTTCACCTTTCGAAATGATGCAGCATTCGCATAGCTGCAGCGAAACATCGCACTATCATTATACGAATGAAATGGCAAAAAGTAAAGTAAAAAAATAAACCAAAACTTGACGAATGTATGTAAAATTGATATCATTATTCTATAGTGCGTCACGTGTGAAGGAGGAAAAAGATGCTGTGGGGAGAAAAACCGTATTATTCGCTTGATTATTACCTGAAGCAAACGTTTGGTTCAAAGACTTATAAGGCATCGTTAGATGCCGGTTTTACTTGTCCAAACAGGGATGGAACAATCGGGCGCGGCGGATGTATTTTCTGCAGCAGAGGCGGTTCAGGTGAATTTGCAGGCAGCAGAGCGCTGTCAATTAAAGAGCAGATCGACAGTCAGATTGAAAAGCTTGGCTCCTTTCATGCAAAGCAGTATATTGCATATTATCAGGCTTTTACAAATACATATGCAGATTTGGATTATTTAAGACGTGTCTATGAACCTTCTTTTTTACATGAAAAGGTTGCGGTGGTGGATATTGCGACAAGACCAGACTGTGTGGGAGAGGATGTTGTTTCACTTCTTTGTGAATATTCCAAAAGAAAGCCGGTGTGGGTAGAACTGGGACTTCAGACAATACACGAGGACACGGCAGCCTATATTAGACGTGGATATGATTTGACATGCTTTGAAAACGCATTAAAGCGTCTTAATGATGCACAGATTCCTGTAATCGTTCATGTGATACTTGGTCTTCCAGGCGAAGATAAGGAAAAAATGCTCGAAACTATTCGTTATCTGAATAATGCAGGGATCTTTGGAATAAAGCTGCAGCTTCTTCATGTGCTTGAAAATACTGACCTTGCAGATGAATTTCGTGCCGGAAAGTTTCAGACATTGTCTATGGAAGCATATGTGGATCTTGTTGTTTCCTGTATCGGTGCACTTTCACCTGATATTGTCATTCACAGGCTGACAGGAGATGGTCCGTCAAATCAGCTGATTTCACCGCTGTGGAGCCGGGCAAAGCGCAGTGTGCTTAACTGTATTCATCATGAATTGAAGACACGGGGAATATACCAAGGCTGCTTTTTAAAAGAGCAGGGCTGATATATAGAAAGGAACTATTGGATTATGGCAGAACCATTGACATTATATAAACTGATGATACTTTATTTATTGAAAAAGGTGAATTATCCGTTGTCAAACGGGCAGATGTCTGAGTTCTTTGTGAGTAAATCGTATACAGACTATTTTACCTTTCAGATGGTGATCAATGAACTGCTGGGAACCTCTCTGATTCACAAGGAAACAATCAGAAATACATCACGCTACGAGCTGACAAAAGAGGGCGAAGAGGTGCTCTTTTATTTTGAAAATAAAATAACAGGCGAAGTCAAGCAGGACATGGATGATTTCTTAAAGGAAAACAATTTTAAGCTTCGAACAGAAAATTCTGTGCTGGCCAATTATTATAAGAGTACGGCAAGCAATGATTTTGAGATTGATTGTGTCGTAAAGGAAGGCAAGAATACATTAATTGAGTTAAAGCTTTCGGCAGCGACAGAGGAGATGGCTGAAAAAATGTGCGACAATTGGGAAAAAGCAAGCAAAGAAATCTATGAGTTTGCCATGAAAAAATTGTTATAAAAATAATAAAATAAGTACTTGCACAGAGGAATATTTTGTGTTATGATTTTATTGTTGCGTTATAAGCGCTGTGTTCGTACAGTGTAAAGTGCGCGTAAATTATTATGACTATGATGATGGTTGGGAACCATCACAAGGAAGAAGAGGTGAGCTCATGAAGGAAGGAATCCATCCAGAATATTATCAGGCAAAGGTTACCTGCAACTGTGGCAACGAGTTCGTTACCGGATCCACAAAGAAGGAGATCCACGTTGAAATCTGTTCTAAGTGCCATCCGTTCTACACTGGCCAGCAGAAGGCAACTTCCGCACGCGGACGTATTGATAAGTTTAACCGTAAGTATGGTTTAAAGAGTGAATGATGTTGACTGAAGCAGGTTGAGATTTTTATCTCAACCTCTTTTGTCGTTTAAGGACAAACAAAGGAGTGCGGATGAAGTCATCAGGAATTGGCGGCCAGGCCGTCATGGAAGGAATTATGATGCGAAACGGCAGCGAGTATAGTGTGGCTGTTCGCAAGGAAAATGGAGAAATTGAAGTAAAAAAAGAAACATACAAGGGCGTGGGATCAAAGTGTAAGCTGTTTCGTCTTCCATTTATAAGAGGAATCTTTAGCTTTGTGGATTCACTTGTACTTGGCATGAAATCTTTAAATTATTCAGCAAGTCTTTTTATGGAGGACGGCGAGGAAGAAGAAGAACCGGGACGCTTTGAAAAATGGCTTCAGAAAAAGTTTGGCGATAAAGCAGAAAAAGTAATTATGGACCTGACCATGGTTATTTCTATCATATTAGCGATGGGGATTTTCATGGTATTTCCAACATGGGTATCCACACTCATGAAGCCGCTTCTTGGAAATGGCATTTGGATGGCACTTTTTGAAGGCGTGCTTCGAATCGCTATTTTTATTGCCTATGTGGGGCTGATATCATTGATGCCAGATATCAAAAGAACATATATGTATCACGGCGCAGAGCATAAGTGTATCAACTGTATTGAGCATGGACTGCCATTAACAGTAGAAAATGTCATGAAAAGCTCTAAGGAGCATAAGCGCTGTGGAACTAGCTTTTTGTTAATTGTCATGGTTATCAGTATTCTTTTCTTTTTGGTGATTCGTCCAGAGACATTGTGGCTTCGTCTGGTATCAAGAATCCTTTTGATTCCGGTAATCGCTGGCGTTTCATTTGAGTTTTTGCGTCTTGCTGGAAACAGTGACAATCCAGTTGTTAATCTTTTAAGTAAGCCAGGTTTAATGCTTCAGGGACTGACCACAAAGGAGCCAGATGAAAAGATGGCAGAGGTAGCTATCTGTGCAGTAGAGGCCGTATTTGACTGGAAGGCATATGAGGAGGCAAACTTTAATTGATGGAAGATAATCAGATACAGAAAGAAATACAAAGTCAGAATCAATTGTCAAATGATGAAATAATTTCGTGGGGACAGCTTTTAAGCGAGGCAAAAGATACACTTACAAAAGCAAATGTACCAGATGCAGACATTGACGCATGGCTTCTTATGGAGCACTGCTTTTCGATTACAAAGAGTTTCTTCTTTTTAAATCGCAGACAAATTGTGGAATCGAAAGAGAAGATAAAACAGTATCGTGAATTTATAAAACAGCGCGCAGCGCGTATTCCACTTCAGTATCTGACAAAGACGCAGGGGTTTATGGGGTTAGAGTTCTCTGTAACCCCTGCTGTTTTGATACCGAGGCAGGATACAGAGACGCTTGTAGAGACATTGCTTTCATATGCAAAGGATAAGCCAGGGGCAAGCCTCATTGATGTGTGCACGGGAAGTGGCTGCATAGCTGTGTCGCTCGCTCATTACGGAAATTTTGCACAGGTGACAGCGTCCGACATTTCAAGTGCAGCGCTTTTGGTGGCAAAGAAAAATGCAGCAGACAATCATGCATCGGTGCAGTTTTTTGAGAGTGATTTACTCGAACAGGTGCCAGGGCGATTTGATATGATTGTGTCAAACCCACCTTACATTGAAGACGATGTAATTTTAGGGTTAGAGCCAGAGGTAAAGGATAATGAACCTATGATTGCTTTATCAGGCGGAAAAGATGGGCTTATCTTTTACAGGCGTCTGACTGAAACTGCAAAAGATCATTTAAATCCGGGCGGCGCACTTTTTGTCGAGATTGGCTATAACCAGTGGGAAGCGGTGGCAGAGCTGTTTCGTGCAAATGGTTTTTCAAAGCCGACTCTTGTGCGCGATCTTGCAGGGCTTGACCGCGTGGTGTGGGGCGTGCTGGATGAGATGTGATTTACAAAACAATCGTTAAGCCGCGTCCGTAAGTAGAAAATGTGAATGAATAATAGAAAAGAGGAGTTATTTATGTTTGACCGTTTGGATGATATATTAATCCGCTTTGAGGAGCTTCTTCATGAACTGGGTGATCCGGTACTTACATCTGATCCGGAAAAATTTCGCCGTCTTATGAAGGAGCAGGCCGAGCTTGCCCCTCTGGTGGAGACCTATACACAGTATAAGAAAACAAAAAAAAGCATTGAAGAAAATCTGGAGCTTTTAGAGCAAGAGCGTGATGAAGAGATGCGCGAGCTTTTAAAGGAAGATCTTGCTGAGGCAAAAAAACAGATGCCTGAGCTTGAAAAAGAGTTAAAGCTTTTGCTTCTTCCAAAAGATCCTAATGATGAGAAAAACGTATTTGTTGAGATTCGTGCTGGTGCAGGCGGAGATGAGGCAGCACTTTTTGCCGCAGATCTGTTTCGTATGTACAGCAGATTTGCAGAGAGAAACCGCTGGAAAAGTGAGCTGATCAGTGTAAATGAGAGTGGTATTGGCGGCATGAAAGAGGTTGTATTTATGATCTCCGGACAGGGTGCTTATTCTAGACTTAAATATGAAAGCGGTGTGCATCGTGTTCAGCGTGTGCCTGAGACAGAAAGCGGCGGACGAATCCATACGTCAACAGCAACAGTTGCAATCATGCCGGAGGCAGAGGATGTCGATGTTGTCATTGATATGAATGACTGTAAGTTTGATGTATTCCGTGCATCAGGAAATGGCGGCCAGTGTGTCAATACGACAGATTCAGCTGTACGTCTGACTCATATTCCAACAGGAATCGTAATTTCCTGTCAGGACGAAAAGTCTCAGCTTAAAAATAAAGATAAGGCATTAAAGGTACTTCGTGCTAAGTTGTTTGAACTTGAGACAGCAAAGAAGCAGGATGAGCAGGCAAAGTACAGACGAAGCCAGATTGGAACAGGAGACCGTTCTGAGAAAATTCGTACTTATAATTTTCCGCAGAGCCGCGTGACAGATCACAGAATCAAGCTGACACTTTATAAACTTGATGCCATTATGGACGGTGATCTCTTTGAATTGATTGACAGTCTGACAGCAGCAGATCAGGCAGAAAAACTGTCGAATATGGAAAATCAGACAATGTAGTTTTACAAAAAGTGTTGTGCTATTTTGTGTAAATTGCTCTTTTTTGACAAAATCATCAAAAAAATATAGACTTTCTGAAAAAATATGATATAATTCTTTTTAGCTATGTGGAAAGGAAGGATTAGATATGAACATTGGACTTACCGCTCATAACAGCAAAAAGACGCTGCTGGAAAGTTTTTGCATTGCGTATAAAGGCATTTTTAAGAAGCATACGCTGATTGCGACCAATGCGACAGCAAACCACATTGCCAAAGCGACAGGCATGAAAGTGACCAGTTTGCTTCCGGGTCAGATGGGAGGCTCGAAGCAGATGCAAAATATGATCGCAAACAATGATATCGATCTGGTTATATTTTTTCACAGTGCTGATTTAGAGCAGGATGCAGAAAGTATGAATCTGGCTGAGATTTCACGGTTGTGTGATATGTATAATATCCCTCTGGCGACAAACATCGCCACCGCAGAGTCACTTGTATTGTGTCTTGACCGAGGTGATATGGAGTGGAGAGATTACAAATAGTACGCAGTTATGCACAGAATGCAGCCTTAAGGCTGCATTCATTTGTTTTTAAGCAATATTTAATTTAAAACTTAAAAACAGATAATAAAATTTATAAGCAATTAAAAAAGGAGACATCATGGAGCATAGAGAAATATCCAGAGCTGTTATCAAACGGTTGCCGCGGTATTATCGTTATCTGGGAGAACTTATGCAGGAGGGCGTAGAGCGAATTTCTTCCGGAGAATTATCCAAAAGAATGCAGATCACGGCATCACAGATTAGACAGGATCTGAATAATTTTGGAGGCTTCGGACAGCAGGGATACGGCTATAATGTAAAGTATCTTTATCATGAAATCGGAAAAATATTGGGGCTTGATAAGACATACAATTTAATTATAATCGGTGCAGGAAATCTTGGTCAGGCGATTGCAAATTATGCCAATTTTGAGCGTCGTGGTTTTGTTGCAAAGGCAATGTTTGATACAAATTCACAGTTAAAGGGAAAGACTGTGCGTGGTATTCCAGTTTATTCAATGGATGACCTGGAAGATTATATCAGAAATAACGATGTTCAGATTGCAGCACTGACTCTTCCAAAGGCAGGAGCAGAGGCAGCAGCAAAAAGACTTATTAAGATCGGCATTCGCGGTATCTGGAATTTTGCCCACACTGATCTTCGTGTACCAGATGATGTGGTTGTAGAAAATGTTCATTTGTCAGAGAGTTTGATGCGTATTTCATATCGTCTTAGCAATCAGGAGGAATAATCATGAAGCAGCTGTTGACAGGAAAGCAGATGAAGCAGGCGGACACATGGTCAATTAAAGAGTTTGGAATGGAAAGCCTGATTTTGATGGAGCGTGCAGCGCTTTGTGCAGCACAGCACATCATGTCAGTGCAAAAACCAGGATGCGTCTTTATTATGTGCGGCATGGGAAATAATGGTGCTGATGGACTGGCAATGGCAAGAATCCTCTCACAAAACGGCTGGTCTGTTAGAATCGCTGCTATTGGACAAATCGAGAAGGCAACTAAGGAATGGCTCTATCAAAAATCACTTTTAGACAAAATGGAAATTTTGCCCGTGCAATACTTTTATGAGTCAGATGATAAGGATGAAGAAGAATACAGATCAGCACTTTCAAATCTTTATGTGCCGGCGCAGGTGTATGTGGATGCTCTATTTGGCGTTGGCTTGTCGCGCAAGGTGAGTGGAGTTTACCGCGCTGCTATTGAAGAATGGAACGAACATAAAAAGAAGTGCGGTGCATATGGTGTTGCTGTTGATATATGCTCTGGTTTAGACGCAAAAAGCGGACAGGTGCTCGGTGCATATGTTAAGGCAGATGTACAGATCACATTTGGCTATGGAAAAGTAGGTCAGTTTCTGTATCCAGGTGCATCATTATCAGATCAGACAATCACATGCGATATAGGTATGCCAAATGAAGCCGTTTATCATGTAGACGGATTTCCATTTAATTGTCTTGAAAAATCTGATGCAAAAGACTGGCTTGGCAGCCGTTGTTTGTGGGGCAATAAGGGGACGTTTGGTCGTGTTGTGATTATTGCAGGAAGCAGCGGCATGGCAGGAGCCGCATATTTGTCGGCACTTGCTGCCTATCGCACAGGAGCAGGTCTTGTTGATATTGTCACACCCAAATGCAATCGTCTGGTTTTACAGCAGCTGCTTCCAGAGGCAGTGCTCCATTGTATTTCAGAAATTTCTGAAATTTCAAAAGATGAAGACGAAGAACAGCTGGCATATCTGCGAAATGAGGTACTTCCAAAGGCAAAAGCTATTGTGATTGGACCAGGACTTTCAACTGATACCTTAGCAAAAAAGCTTTTGGATATGGTCTTAGAGTGGAACAGATCACAAAATTGTCCTATTGTTATTGATGCAGATGCCTTAAATCTGCTTGCGATGAGAACAAATATTGATCATGCAGAATACCTTGGAGAAAATGTGATTCTTACGCCGCATCCAGGTGAGCTTGGTCGTTTGATGAACTCCTCTGCGAAAGAGGCAGCTAAAAATCTTCTATATTTTGCAGAAGAATTACAAAAAAAGTTTGGCTGTATATGCGTCTGCAAGGATGCTCGCACAGTCATTCTAACACAAAAAAACAGATATCTGAACCTTACCGGAAACAGCGGTATGGCAACAGGCGGAAGCGGTGACGTACTGACCGGCGTGATTGCGTCGCTTGCCGCACAGGGACTGTCTGCCGAAAGGGCAGCTGTTCTTGGTGTCTGGCTGCATGGCGCAGCTGGTGATGAGGCGGCAAAGGAAAAGAGTCCATATAGTATGATCGCGCGTGATCTGGCAGATGGGCTATCAAAAGTGCTGATACAAATAAGCAGGAAGAAGGTATAAGGATATGCATAACTATCACAGAGTCTGGGCAGAGGTTAATCTGGATGCCATAAGAGCCAATATGGAGTCGTTTAGAGATAATGTTCCAAAAGAGGCAATGCTTTGCGGTGTTATTAAAACAGATGGATATGGTCTGGGAGCCGTCCCAGTTGCAAAAACAATTGATGATCTGGTATGGGGCTATGCCGTAGCCACAATTGACGAGGCATTAAATCTGCGCCGCCATAACATCACAAAGCCCATTCTGGTGCTCGGTTATGTTCATCCGGAACGCTTTGCAGATCTGGTTGATCATAAAATTCGTTATGCCGGTTTTGAGGAAGATAAGATAATGCTTCTTTCTGAGACGGCAAAAAAGATGGGCAAAAAAGCATATGTACATGTAAAGGTAGATACGGGAATGAGCCGCATTGGCATGACACCAGAGCATGCATTTTATTTTGTAAAATGGCTTTCAACTCAGGAGAATATTTGTACAGAGGGTATTTTTACTCATATGGCAACTGCTGATATGATCAAAAATCAGGGAGCTATTGAGCAGCAAAAACGCTTCCAAAAGATAGTAGAGAGCTTAAAAGAGGCAGGATGCTGTCCTCCAATCTGCCATTGTGCTAATTCAGCCGCAGGCATCTGGATGACAAATGCGCCAGGCAATATGTTTCGTATTGGTATTTCTCTGTACGGCTATTACCCGTCAGAGGAAGTCAGAAAGGATATTGTATCGCTCACACCGGCACTAACACTAAAGTCTGAGATTGCCTATATTAAGACTGTTCCTACAGGAACAGCAATCGGATATGGAGCAACATTTGTAACAGATCATGAAACTGTGGTAGCCACGATTCCAATTGGCTATGGAGATGGTTATCCAAGAGCACTTTCAAATAAGGGAAGTATTTTAATCCATGGAAAGAAAGCGCCGATTTTGGGCCGTATCTGCATGGACCAGACAATGGTAGATATCAGTGATATTCCAGAAGCAAAAGAAGGCGACGAGGTAGTTGTCATTGGAAAAAGCGGTGATAATGAGTTGAGCGCCGAGGAAGTTTCTGAACTTGCGGGAAGCTTTAATTATGAACTTTTGTGTGACCTTGGAAAGCGTATTCCGAGGGTTTATTACCGCCACGGCAAAGTAGTCGGAAGTAAGGATTATAACGAAGACGATTACCGTGATTTTATGTAATCAGAGTAAGATGCGGGAGTGCAAAGCACAGCGTTAAATTGTTGCGATGATCAATATATGCACATACCATACAATAACAGCATCTGTCAGGATGAATAAGAAATTCCAATATGGAAATACTTAGAATATCCTGAAAGAAATTGGAGTGTGCATATATGGTAATCCGTAGAGGTGATATTTATTATGCGGATCTTCGCCCTGTGGTAGGTTCTGAACAGGGTGGTGTCCGCCCGGTACTTATTATACAAAACGATATGGGAAACAGGCACAGCCCGACAGTGATTTGTGCCGCCATTACATCACGCATGTCAAAGGCAAAGCTGCCAACGCATGTTGTAATTGATTCACGCTGCTGCAGTATCGTAAAAGATTCCGTTGTATTACTAGAGCAGCTTCGCACAATAGACAAACAGCGCCTTCGCGAAAAGGTATGTCATCTGGAGGAAGATATGATACGCCAGATAGACGAAGCGCTGCGCGTCAGTTTAGACATCACCCGTACATAGATAGAGCGGGTCTTTCATAAAATTCACGGCTGCATAGCCCGAAGGTGAATGGCTTTCACGAGCCGGACACTTGGAGCAGGTCTTTCAAATTATACTTGCAAGATTGAAAAATACATGATAAGATAAATTAGTTAAACAAACATATAGTTTTAAGTCACAAAGGAGCGTTAAAAATGTCAGGACATTCTAAATTTGCCAATATTAAGCATAAGAAGGAAAAGAACGATGCCGCAAAGGGAAAAGTATTTACCCGTATCGGCCGTGAAATCGCAGTTGCAGTAAAGGAAGGCGGAGCAGATCCGGCAAACAACAGCAAGCTGCGTGATGTCGTTGCAAAGGCAAAGGCAAACAACATGCCAAATGATACCATTGACCGCAGCATCAAGAAGGCAGCAGGAGATGCAAATGCTGCAAACTACGAGTCTATCACTTACGAGGGATATGGCCCAAGCGGAACTGCGATTATTGTAGAGACACTGACCGATAACCGTAACCGTACCGCATCAAATGTGCGCAACGCTTTCACAAAGGGCAGCGGAAACGTAGGAACAAATGGCTGCGTATCCTTCATGTTTGACCGCAAGGGTCAGATCATCGTAGATAAGGAAGAATACGAGGGCGATGCAGATGAGCTGATGATGACTGCTCTTGATGCAGGTGCAGAGGATTTCTCCGAGGAAGAAGATTGCTACGAGATCTACACCGATCCAGACAGCTTCTCTGAGGTAAGAGAGGCACTTGAGCAGGCTGGTGTTCCGATGGCAAGCGCAGAGGTTACTATGATTCCACAGAATTATGTTGATCTGACATCTGATAATGATGTAAAGCTTATGAACCGTATTCTTGATATGCTGGATGACGATGATGATGTACAGGAAGTATATCACAACTGGAATCAGCCGGAAGAGGAAGACGAGGACTGATTACGTTTTTCGCCTCAAATTAAATAGAACGAAAAATAGCACC
>ENA-ORMN01000174-ORMN01000174.1-human-gut-metagenome-genome-assembly--contig:-NODE-174-length-79498-cov-15.548431_pt1 | contig 79498 bp, 57 predicted proteins | sample MGYA00242102_ERZ508993 | MGnify/ENA primary metagenome ERZ508993 (study PRJEB26280, sample SAMEA2338770) | human gut metagenome | biome: human gut; feature: human-associated habitat; material: faeces...
ATACCACGCGAGCGAGTTTCCACGCAAATCTCGCCCGAAGACTCCCGCTTGATACAACGCGAGCGAGTTTCCACGCTATTCTCGCCCGAAGACTCCCGCTTGATACCACCGCACAAGATAAGTATGCCGAGATGTTGGCATATTTTGAAATCTATTGATTGCGAAAAATTTTGTACTTTGATGAAAGTTTGCTATATTCGCAAAAGATGAAAGAGGGTTCTCCTCTTCGATTTATTTCCTTTTATTAACATACCGGGCAGCGGGAACAAACCTTACGGGCTGCCAGCGCGCGAGGCAGCAAGATGGGTTTTGTGACCGCACAGGTAACAAAACGACTAAGCGTATGCTTTACGATTTAATTGCGGATTTCTACGAGAAGTCCAGCGACCGCCATCCAAAGTACATTGTATTGATGGGAACTTATAATGAGAATACTTTCGATGAAATGAAAATACTTGGATTCCAAGAAGATTCGGATTCAAATGCCAGTTTTCAGGACTATGTTATGGATGGTGCCGATGAGAATTTCCTTCAAGAATATACTAAAGACGGTTATCAAAGCGAATTGCTTGATGTCTTATACTCGGATGCAAATTATGAAAAGATACGAGTTCGAGCCTTGGCTGATGAGGCGTTGGATGATGAAGGGCGTCATGCACCTCTCGGAGTGGTGATGGGGGATATGTTTGTCCATTTTACGGAGTCAGATCCGATGACTCCCGTCTGGTTCGTAAAACTGAATCCGGAGTCACCTCTTGACCCTATCCCGGTATTTCAAATCCCGATGAGAACGGTCAAAAGACGCCTGAAGGTCATCACTTTGATGGACGCGATGTCCAAATTGTTGGAAATGAAAGAAGAAAAGCATTGGACAGAGGATCTTCTTAGGGACTTCTTTGCGGCCGGGATTGACGAGGCGCTCGAAATCATCACCTATGAATTTCGTGGTCAAAAGGATATTGACGGAAATCCTGCCATATTACATCCCCTCACTGTTGGTCTGATGGGGGTAAATGACAATGAGAAAACAGTCGGATTCCTGCACGATTTGATTGAAGACTGTGACTGGAGCATAGAAGACCTTCATACTGAGGGCTTTTTTGATGAAGTGGTCGAAGCTGTGGATATTTTAACACATCGGAAAGATGAGGACTCGTATGATGAGTACGTCAATAAAATAATACTCTCAGGTAATCGCTTGGCTATTAATGTCAAACTCAATGACCTCCACCACAATCTGCAGCGGGGCAAAGTGTCTTATGAAGCAGCCGTCGCATCCAATGATACGGCCAAGATCAAAGAGCTGGAACGAATAAACGCCAAGCACGAGAAGGCATTGGAAAGGATTAAAAATGCGGAATATGAACAATGATTTTGCAAAGTCCATCCTTGACAGCCCTTATAACAGGGTTGAGGATGGCCAGAAGATTGAATTGCTTGATATTCTGTCTAAGTACAGATACCAGCACCAAAACAGACAGCTGACAACCTATGTTGCGTATGTCGAGGATATTGGAATAACCAAGGAGGAAGATCTGGCCTACCAGAACTGGATAAACGACGGCAATCCGACTGGAATTGAGTCCGACGAGCAGTTCTATGAACTTCAGCGGCTGGCTTATGGAAAGACCATTATGGAGTTATGGTGGCTCTGATTTAACTCCTTGAATAATGCTTTAATCTTTTAGGGAAAACGTAAAATCTTGATTGATTGAACATTCCGTCAGCCTCATGTCTTTTATATGTGCAAGCGGATGAATCGGATATCCCTTTTTGCTTATCCCCAGACACCAATACTTTGATTCTGGTAGAGGTAATTCCTCTTTTATGGCATCGATAACTTTGGTAAATGAACCATTGTCCTTGCCGTATTTTAACGAATTGCCGAAGCAGAAAAGAACATTACTTATGCGTCTTTTTCGTCCTTGTATAAGGGCTTTGATTCTCTTGATATTCTCCTCCTGGAGGTCTTGTAAGTTCTCGGAATCCTTTAACCCAGATGGGGTTATCGCAATTTTCGGTGTGAGGTTTACAAAAAGTGCGCTATCATATTTGGTGTCTCCTTCTCCATTGTCAATTACCAAATCGCACACACGGCGGATGGTTCGGCCAATATATTTCTCCTCCGGGTCAGTTTTTCCACCAGGATTGACCCCTACGACCAGAATCGTGTTCTTGGGATCCTCTGTCTTGGATAACTCAAGAGAATAACGGTGTTCGCCTTTCTCCCAATCATTGTCAAGGCAGAAAAGGCTATCATTGATTTTAATAGGAGGTGTACTCATTGTAATTTTAGTTTTGTGCTTCTGCAAATATAGTGAAATTTCAATTGGCGGGACTCGGCCACGTTTTGTTTTGCAATGCGTTGGTTTCAGTGTTTTATGAAATGGGGCGTGGAATTGTGGCCAAAAAACGGCTGCGATTCCACGCTTGGGGTTAAATGATATCTGATTATCAATGAGTTGTAAATTTAACCGTGGCCGCGTCCCGCCACGAGAGGGCAAGCGTTTCCGAGCGGTACCGCAAGCGGCATCAATCACTCGGCAGGCGGCTTACTTCTGCCGGGTTCAATGCCCAGTCGTAGGTATAGGCCTCGTCGGCCCCGACAGAAGACTCTGCTAATTTTAAGTTTTGTCCTTTGGCCTTCAATTCGAGGAGTTCGCCGATTGAAATCTTTTCTTCCAAGCGGCGCAGAAGCGCCTCGATTGATTTGCTGTCGGCATAGTGGACAATTTGAGACGTGAAAGGCATCTCAAGCCAGATGATCTCACGCTTCGCGACATCCAAGACACCGAATACCAATCCCTTGGACAAGTTCGCCTCGCTGATTCGCACCATGTGCTGGACACATGACGGATCGTATGCTACGCCTGTTCTTTTAGAGATTTTCATTGGAAATGCTGAATCCATCCAGCCGACGACGAGATTGGGGAAGAGTGCACCGTAAGAGTAGGCATTGCATGTGAAAGTCTCATACTTTGCGCCTTCCGCCTCCAGTTCAGGAAGAGAAAGGTCAATGTATTCAGCAGTGCCGACCATTTCCGGAATCTCCCGAATGTCTCCGGAGTGCTTTGCCCCATGGCAGGTAAGATTCCCGAAATAGCAATAATCTGTTTTACCCTCCGGCAATGCTATCCGGCAACTCAAATCCATGTCGAGAGGCTGGGCATGTAATCCTTTTCCCCACTGGAGGAACAGACGTACAGTTTCCCCGTCTACAGGAAAACGGGTCCCCATCAAGGCGCAGGATGCGTCTTGAACAGTCGATGTGCGGTCGCCCACACTTACAGGAATATTGTAAAGAGTCGGATCAATGTAGATGGTCTTGGCTTCAGTCTTATTGGAAGCGAAACGGCGTTCCATAGAAGACTTGTAGATTTCATAGACACTCTTGACCTTCTCCTTCCTGGCCTCGTCATTGTGCAGGCCGAGCAGCTTGTTCGCATTGATCCGGCGTGTTACCCCTGTGATCGGGCGCGCAACTCGTGGCTCCTTTTTATCAAAATAGGTCTCGGCCACATTGCCTAATGACAACAACAGCCGCGCAGGAAGTTTGTCGGCGATTTCGTCGAAAGCAGCCAATGTCTTGTCGCTGCCAAAACGAAGCATTGTGGCGAACAGACAACGTGCAAACATCCCGGGGCGTTCCTTGAGCAGTGCAATGGTCTTGTCTGCATCGTTCTCGGAACGGGCCTTATCCACACGGCCTTGCCAAGTAGAGTAGTCCTGCTTGTAGAAGACATCAAGAATCTCTGCCAGATGCTCCATGCCCAGTTTGCGTGAATACTCACCTAAACGGAGAGCACGGATCATACGTACCCACATGCCGCGTTTCGGATTCATGTCCTCAGCTGCCTGTGCTGCCGTCATCGGTATGGCATTAAGCCATTTGGCGACACGAAGACAACCCTTGCGATCATATTTTTGAGCTTCAGATTCTGGGTCATCTCCCCGGCAGCATCCACACACCTATCAAGTGGCCCCGTACGGTTCAGGCAGATATCCAGATGATGCGTTCAGATAAATTGGGTTACAATGCTCCTATTGAGGTTTATGACCACAAGTATTACCGGTATTCTGACCCGGATTACAGCATAACGGACATGCCGTTGTCCCAGAACGACTATGAGGTTATGCAGGAAGCGGTCGACATGCTTCGCCAGTTGCAGGATTTTGACCAATTCTCAGAAATGAGCGATGTCATAAGCCGTCTCCAAGATAAGTTGGCCGTTACAAAGAACAACCGCAAGCCCATTGTGCATTTTGACAATGTGCCGGACTTGAAAGGGCTGAAACTGCTTAATCCGTTGTACAACTACATTGCTCATAAGCAGACGCTCCGGATATCGTATCAGTCTTTTTCTGCGCGAGAGCCCCAGGAATACATATTGTGCCCATATCTACTGAAGGAATTCCGTAACCGCTGGTTCCTCTTCGGCAGTCGTGCGGCCGATCTTGTCCTGTTCAATCTCGCTCTTGACAGAATAGTAAGCATTGAACCTGCAGACATCCCTTTCCGGGAGAATCCGGATTTCGATTCTGAGCATTTCTTTGACGATGTGATTGGGGTGAGCAAGAATATGAAGGATTCCCCGCGGAAGGTAAGGTTCCGGGTGACGCGCGAGCAGAGCTGATATATCAGCACGAAGCCTATCCATCCGTCGCAGAAACTTCTGGAGATGAATGAAGAGGAAGGCAGCTGTGTCTTTCAGATTGAGGTCGTGATCAATGTTGAAATGTACTCGGTGTTCATGAGTTACGGCCCAGGTGTCAAGATCATCTATCCAAGGCAAGCCGTCAATTATATGAGGAATAAATTACATGAAGCAGCCACCCTGTATGATGAGTTCGTCGGAAGTCATTGAGATATGGAAGGTGTCTATGCCGTTGGGAATTACTATTTTTGAGTAGGTCACAGGTTTTGACTTTTTTCATATTTTAGCAATGATGGCATCGCGGATTCCCCACGAGCGACTTCTAGGCAGAATCACGCCCGCAGGGTCCCGCCCGATACCATGCGAGCGACTTTTCTCTCAATTCTCGCCCGAAGACTCCCGCTTGATACCCACAAAGCGACTTTCCACGCAATTCCCGCCCGAAGACTCCCGCTTGATACCCATAAAGCGAGTTTCCACGCAATTCCCGCCCGAAGACTCCCGAGCGATACTCTGCAAGCTATAAAGCGAAAAACAAAGCATAATGGAATGGGTACTAGAAAAAGGATCTGAGATGCTTGTGAATCCGTCGAAGAATTATAGACTCCTATGGTGACCTCGTTGCAGAGGGGGGCATAAGTTTTCTCCGTTATTTCAGATGCGAATAAAGAACAGCTGCTACTCGAACAACTTTTTAAGAATATTCAACTCTATGTGCAACTTTCTTGAGATCCGCTTTAGGTCGAGTTTATATTTCTTCCTTAGGACAATCGCCATGCGGCACCTCTCATCCACGCTTAAATCCGAGAGGAATCTGACCTTATATTCATTTCTTAACATTCGTTGAATGATAAGGTTAACCTCTTCATCCGACAAAACCACCAATTCGCCGATGCCTTCCGCGAGATTGAAATATGCATCAAAGTCCCTGACCACACGATTGCTATAGTTCCATGAAGACTTCAGCACTTCCTCTGCCTTACCGTTCATCACATAGGACTCAGGAAGTATCATACCCACGGTTTTGTTAAAGTAGTAATTTTCAGGCAGTTTCACCCTCGTCCTAAAAGTATTCCGGCAAAACTTATCTGAAAGATCCTTTATTTGTACTTTTTCAAAAAGTCTATTTATGTCACTGAATATCAAATTGCAAGAACCCCATAGATAACCCGGGGCAGCGATGTTCGGACATGCCTTTAAAGGATTTCTGGCAATGTACACTATAGTGTCTTCAAGTTGCTTTTTATCTTTCACGCGAATGAGTTTGAAGCCGTAGTTTTCCGGGAGGGGGCTGTGGCCGTTTGCAATCAGCCGTGCATTTATTCTCCTGAATATGAAAGACATACAATTAACAATGTCGTTTCCGGTCGCCAAAACAAGGAAATGACCGTGATTGATCATAAAATTAAACACCACAATGGAGACATTATGAATATACTGAGCTATCGCAACAGTGTTCATTCCGTCCACGTACTCACTCTCGTCATTAAAGAGTTGTCCTGTTTCGATCGAGTCCAGCACCACATGATAATACCATTTCGGCCATGTGCGATACTCCTTCCAAAGTTTTAGTCGTTTACGTTTAGTCATGTTTTTACATTTTTCGCCAAAATACGACAATTTTTCATATCGGATAATAAGAAACAGAAATATTTACTATCAAAAACATATATTTCTGTTTTTTATGATAAAATAATATTTTGCATCATTAATTATCAATAACTTATGTTTTTAAGCATCAAATCAAAGAGTCGTTCAAAAAATATCCGGTGAGCTCACGAAATAAGAATTCCTTCCTCATTCGTACAAGAATTCCTATCCACCGGTATCGAGTTTTGCCAGTGAACGATGAGGGCGGGATTCGGGCGGATTGTCGCTCGCGGAGTCACATGCGGGACAACCAAGGCGGGATTCGGGCGGATTGTCGCTTACGGAGTCACATGTGGGACAACCAAGGCGGGATTCGGGCGGGATTCGCGCCCGGGGAGGCACACGGAGAGACAGATGAACGATTTGAGCGGGATTCGGGCGGATTGTCGCTTGCGGAGTCACAAGTGCGACAACCAAGGCGGGATTCGGGCGGATTCGCGTCCGGGGAGGGACAAGCGGGTAGTGAACGGAATATAGAAGTATGATGCTGTGAGCAGGGATATAGGGAGAGATGTAAGCCGGGATGCCAGCGGAAATGCCAGAGGGAGCTGCCAGAGGAAATGCCAGAGGGAGCTGCCAGAGGAAATGCCAGAGGGAACTGTCAGCGGAAATGCCGGCCGGGGATGGGACGGGGATTTGGTCAGCGGCCCAGGAGGAAGAGTTGGGAGGCGTGGGTGCGGGGAAGGGTTTGGAGGTTGGTTATGTCTTTGGCGGAGGGGGTTACACGGATGGAGCGGAGGGCTTCGGCGGCGGAGGCGAAGGCTAGGGAGGGGGTGTTGTTGTTCTCGCTTAGGTGGCAGAGGAAGAGGTTCTTCAGGCCGGGGTGCCAGAAGCGGCGGATGGCGGAGGCGCATTCGTCGTTGCTCAGGTGGCCATTGCCTTGGCAGATACGCATCTTTAGGTCGTGGGGGTAGGGGCCTCCTATGAGCATTCCTGAATCGTAGTTGGACTCGATCACCACGGTGTCTGCCTTCCGGGCATATTCAATGGCCTCGTCGGTCGCGCGGCCGGCGTCGGTCATCAGGAAGAAACTGACGGAAGACCATTCTATGAAATAGCCTACGGTCTGGGTCGCGTCGTGCGGCACCACAAAGTGGCTTACCAAAGGGAGATCCTCTTCGGGAACATCATCGCGCAGTCTTACTCTGACGGGGGCGGCGGGAAGGATGCGGCGGTAGGAGGCTATATGGGCCTGGGTGAAGGTGTGATGGGAAAGGGCCTCGTGGAGAACGGCGGTGGCGTAGACCGGCTTTCCCAGATGCTTGCAGTAGGAGCCCAGGTGGCGGATGTGGTCCAGATGGTCGTGGGTCACTAGAACGGCCTGGAAGGAATCCGTGCCCAGGCCGTGCTCCGCCAAGGTCTTTTTCAGGCGGCGGACACTCACGCCGGCATCGATCAGGAGGCCGGACTTGCCGTCGGAAAGGAAATAGCAGTTGCCGCAGCTGCCGCTGGAGAGGCTCAGAAACTTCAACATCAATTCTTCTCCTCCTCACAATATTTCGAAATCACACTGTAGGCGTCGCTTACGCCAAGCTCGCCGGCGCGGGAGAGGTCTATGCAGCCTTTCTCCTTGTCCTTCAGGTAGATCAGCACCAAGCCTCTGTTGAAGTAGGCGTCGCCCATGTAAGGGTAGACATTGATGGCTTTCGTGTAGCTGTCCACCGACTCCACGAACTTGGAGGACAGGCAGTAGAGGTTGCCCAGGTTGAAATAGATGTACGGCACTCCCGGCAGGAGGCGGTCGGCGGCAAGCATGTCGTCAATGGCTTCCGAATAGTCATACGTCCGGCTGACCTGATCCCTCACACGGGCGCGGGTGGTACCCTTGTCATCCATCGTCAGAGTCTGGACATTGTTCTCGATGGAGGAGATGAAGTCGATCATCTCGGCGCGCAGCACTCCCCTGTTCAGGTAATAGAACGCCTTGTAGTACTCTGAATATTTCCCGTCGCTCTCGGCATTGACCGCGGTGTCAAACTGATTCAGCGCGGAGGTGTACTGCTTGGACTGGACATCGTAGAGGCCTCTGATGAACGCCCTGTCCGCTTCCGACAAAGAGTTCGGATTGCCGGCTGAGAGATAGGAGTCGCCGTAGATCGAGGCATCGATGCCGTGGGCGAACACCGGCTTTACAAGCGAGTCGGAGTTGGAGACGGTCATCATCACCGGAGAATCCGAGATGAACCGGTCGATCAGAGGGTTCTCGTAGCGGTGCCTGAGGGCCACGTTCTGATTGTCACGCCGCGCCGCGAGGCTGAACTTGTACAACGATTTCAGGCGGATGTTGATGTCACGGTTCTGAAGAAGCTCATTGTCAAAGTCTTTCTTTGCGAAATCCGCGTCCAGTGCGATCAACGCGCTGTACTTCTTGGTCGTGTCGGCGAACGAGCCGGCCTCGGAGGCGTTCTTCGCGCGGTACTCCTGCACCTTCTTCTGGGCAATGTCGTAGTCCTGCTTCGAGGACTTCGCCCGTCCGAGCATATTCTTGACGTAGGATCTGTTCAGGTAGGCCTTGGCGAAGTCGGGATAAAGCTCGATCGCCTTGTCGTAGTCGTCCAGGGCGTCGAGCCAGCGGCCCATCCGGACGAAGTACGAGGCCCTGTTGTAGTAGGCCAGCACATTCTCCGGATTGATGTTGATGACGTGATCCATGTCGGCAAGAGCCTCCTCCATGTTCCCGACCTGCGCGTTGATCAGACTTCGGTTGTAGAGGGTGAGGGCGTTGCCAGGCTCGTCCCGCAGAACCCTGTTGAGGTCGCCCATCGCGGCGTTGTAGTTGTTCTGGTCGTAGTACATCAAGGCCCTGTTGAAATAGGCGAAGGTGTTCGTCGTGTCCAGGCCGATGGCCTTGTCCATGTCGCCGATGGCATCCTTGTAGTCCTTGCGCAAGGCATAGACGCGTCCCCTTCTGATGTAGCCCTCGGGGTCGAAGCGGTCCAGTTTGATCGCCCGGTTGTAGTCTTCCAAAGCCTTTGTGGTGTCGCCGAGGAAAAGATAGGAGGCGCCTCTGTTGAGAAACGCTGACGGATCCTTCGGCTCCTTTCTGATGTAGCGGTCGAAGTCGCTCACGGCCTTGTCGAACTGCTGGGCGAGGAAATAGGTCACTCCCCTGCTGAAATAGAGGCCATTGAGTCCCGGGCGAAGCTCAAGTGCCTTTTCCAGATCCTTCAGAGCCTCGTCATATTTCCCGGAACGGCTCAGGGTGATGGCCCTGTAGTGGTAGCCGTTGGTGAAGACGGGATTCAGACGTACCGATGTGTTGAAGTCAGCCTGGGCCCCGCGAAGGTCTCCCAGATTGTACTTGGCGATGCCTCTGTAAAAGAATGTCCAGCAATCAGTCGAGTCAAGCCTCGCAAGAACGTTGAAATGGCCGATCGCCTCTGAATATTTACCGTCAGCCAGAGCCGCTCTACCTCTGAAGTTGAACACATCCTTGTCGTACTGCGCATTGGCGACCAAAGCGAGGCACAACAGGAAAAACAGAGTCAGCACTGACCTTTTCATACAAATATATTTTACTTTAAGGCTTAAAATTCCTAATTTTGTCGTTTGCAAAGATAAACATTTATCGTGCCTTGAAGACGCATTTTTATAAATTTTTCATATTCATTCTTCTTCTGGCGGACGCGGCGGCGCTTTCCGCGCAGCAGAACAGTGTCAGGATGGTGCCTTCCGGAAGGAATGCCGAGAAATACATCTCATCCGAGAGCCTGAGAAGGGAGGTGGAGTTCCTATCGGCTCCCTCGTTCGGCGGGCGCGCCTCCGGCACAAGAGGGGCGACCGAAGCGGCGTTCTGGATCTCAAGGCATTACGCCAGCATCGGCCTGATGCCTTTCGACGGCAGTTGGAGCCGCTCGTTCAGACTCCCGGCGGAGGGCGGAACGGACGGAATGCACGGAACGGGCGGAATGCGCGGAACGGACGGAACGCGCGCAACGCGCGCAACGAGCGGAACGGACGGAACGGACGGTGGCTCCGCATTGAAAAATGATGATGAAGGGTGCCGCGGCGCGGTGGGAAGGAATATCATCGGTTTCCTGCCGGGAAAAAACACCTCCGGGAAGGACAAGTATGTGATCATCGCCGCCCACTATGACAGCCACGGGGTCATCGACGGGAATCTCTATCCGGGAGCGGACAGCAATGCCTCCGGCGTTGTCGCCATGCTGAACCTGGCCGTGATGTTCGGGAAGATGAAGGAGCTTGGACGGGACTACGGAAAGAATCTCATCTTCGTGGCCACGGACGCCAAGGAAAGGAATTCCGCCGGGGCGGAGGCGCTGATGGCGGAAATCCGTAGCGGCAGTCTGAGGAATCCGTCCAGCGGCGAGGCGATCACCATGGACAAGATCTACGCCACCGTCGTGCTGGACATTATCGGCAGCACACTGGAGCCGATCCACAAGGGAAGGAACGACTTTCTGATCATGCTCAGCGGCGGGCAGTTCACATTTGACCTCACCCGCGCGAACGAGGGGCCGGGACTCGGACTCGACATCGCCACGAACTACTACGGAAGCCAGAGCTTCACGGAAATGTTCCACAGAAGGTTCGGCGACCAGAAGGTCTTCACGCAGAACGGGTTGACCTGCGCGGTCTTCACCTCCGGCATCACCATGCTCACCAACAAGACCACGGACACTGCCGGGACGCTTGACTACGAAATACTACGCAAAAGAATATTCCTTATCTTCCACTGGTTGGAAAAAATACTCTGACAATGAAAGAATTCTGGTCTATGATGAAGCGCTATGTCGCGCCTTTCAATAAATATCTCGCCGGATCGGTCGTGCTGAACATCCTTTCGGCGGTCTTCAACATATTCTCGTTCGCCATCATCGTGCCGATCCTGAGGATCCTGTTCAAGATTAACGAGACGGTCTATTCATTCACCCCCTGGAACGAGGTCTGGCAGATGCCGTTCAAGGATCTGGGGGACGCTTTCATGGGCAACGTCTACTGGCAGCTGGAGCAGCAGATCTCGACACTCGGAGCGTCGATGGTGCTGCTCTTCCTGTGCATATTCCTTGTGGTGATGACCGCGCTGAAGACGGCTTGCTACTTCGGCTCGTCCGCCGTGATGGTGCCGATCAGGACGGGTGTGGTGAAGAACATCAGGATGGACATCTACAACAAGATCCTGGCCCTTCCGCTGGGCTTCTTCTCGGAGGAGAAGAAAGGCGACATCATCGCCAGGATGAGCGGTGACGTGCAGGAGGTGGAGAATTCCATCACGGGATCGATCGAGATGCTCATCAAGAACCCTATCCTGATTTTCTTCTACTTCGCCGCCCTTCTCGTGATCAGCTGGCAGATGACGGCCTTCACCATCCTTTTCGCCCCGCTGATGATGTGGGTGATGGGTGTCGTGGGAAAGAACCTTAAGAGGAAATCGCTTGAGGTACAGCAGCTTTGGAGCGACGTGATGGCTCAGGTGGAGGAGACCCTCGGCGGGCTGCGCATCATCAAGGCCTTCATCGCCGAGAGGAAGATGTCCGAAAGGTTCGACAACGTGAGCGAGGCGATGAGGAAGAAGAGCAACCGCGTGACGATCCGCCAGTCCCTCGCCCACCCTATGAGCGAGTTCCTGGGAACGGTGCTGATCATGATAGTGCTGTGGTTCGGCGGAACCCTGATCCTGGGAGGGAAATCGACCATCGACGCGCCCATATTCATCTACTATATGGTGATCCTCTACAGCATCATCAACCCGATCAAGGATTTCGCGAAGGCAGGGTACGCCATCCCGAAGGGCATGGCCTCGATGGAGAGGATCAACAAGATACTGGACGCGGAGAATGACATCGTGGAGCCTCGGGAGCCTAAGACGCTCGGCGGATTCAACGACAGGATCACCTTCGACCACGTGAACTTCCACTACCCCGACGGACAGAGGAAGGTACTGGACGACGTGAGCCTGGAGATTCCTAAAGGCAGGACGATCGCCATCGTGGGGGCTTCCGGAGCCGGAAAATCCACCCTTGTGGACCTCATTCCGAGGTTCTACGACCCGACCGGCGGGGCGATCACCATCGACGGCACCGACATCAGGGACGTGCGGATCGCCGACCTGAGGAGCATAATCGGCAATGTCAATCAGGAGTCGATCCTCTTCAACGACAGCATTTTCAACAACATAGCTTTCGGAGTGGAGAACGCCACCATGGAAAGCGTGATCGAGGCGGCCAAGATTGCCAACGCCCACGACTTCATCATGGAGAAGGAGGGCGGCTACGACTTCAACATCGGCGACAGGGGCGTGAAACTCTCCGGCGGACAGAGGCAGAGAATCAGCATCGCCCGCGCCATCCTCAAGAACCCTCCGATCCTGATCCTCGACGAGGCCACGGCCTCTCTGGACACCGAGTCCGAGAAGATCGTGCAGGAGGCTCTCGACCGCCTGATGTCCACAAGAACCACCATCGCGATCGCCCACAGGCTTTCGACCATCAGGAACGCTGACGAGATCATCGTGATGGACGAGGGCCGGATCGTGGAGCGCGGCAGGCACGAGGAGCTGCTTGCCCAGGAAGGCTACTACAAGAAACTCAACGACATGCAGGCGCTTTAGCCTTCATGGATATATTCACGGAAGAAGATGAAAAACGTCGCCAGACAAATCAGGGTCCCGTTCATCGAGGGACTTGAAAGAATGAATATGCAGGAGCTGGATCTTGCGATGGAGAAAGGAGCCTCGAAGTTCGCGGTCTGCGAGCGTAACTGGCCGAAGGACGCGCCCTACGCCCCTGACTGCAACGGGTCGATAGCCCGCACCGAGAGTCACCTCGCTGTCATGTTCCACGTCAGGGGGCTTGACCTGCGCGCCACCGCCATTGAGGACAACGGAAACAGCTGGGAGGACAGCTGCTGCGAGTTTTTCGTGACGGATCCGTACGACGGCACCTACTACAACTTCGAGCTCACCTGCATCGGTTCCCTGCTGGCCTCCAAGAGGACAAGCAGGATCGACAAGACCCTGATCGCACCGGAACTGCTCCGGAGCGTCATCAGGCACAGTTCCCTGGAAAGAAAGGCGGTCACTATCTCCGACAGGATCTTCAGCTGGACGGTGGCCATGCTGATTCCTTTCGAACTGATTGGAATAGACAGGGACAACCTCCCGGTCAGTCTCAGGGGCAACTTCTACAAATGCGGGGATCTCACCGCCCATCCGCACTTCCTGAGCTGGAACCCGATCAAGACCACGAAACCGGATTTCCACAGACCGGAGTACTTCGGGGAGATTATTCTAAAATAGGATTCTTATGATGAGGAAAAGGAATATTCTGACATTGGCGCTGCTGGTCGTCTACCTCGGAATGGTCGGCTGGTGCTGTTTCGGGCATTTCAGCGACTTGCCTGACATCGGCCAGGACAATCTGTTCGGGATTCCTATGGACAAGGTGGTGCATTTCCTGATGTTCTTTCCCTTCCCTATCCTCTGCTACCTCGCGTTCTCCGGGATGACAGGCAGGCCGCGGCACACCGTCCTGGCCGTCGGCCTGGTCTTTCTGGCCGGTTGCCTGATCGCCGCCGGGACGGAGATCGGGCAGTCATTCACGAGCTACAGAAGCGGAGACGCGCTGGATTTCGTGGCGGACACGCTTGCACTGGCCATTTCCTCCATCATCGTGATGATCATTGATTTGCGGACAATAAAAACACACAATAAACCGAAATGCTCAAAAGAATCATAACCGCCACTGCCGTCGCCTGCCTGCTGACGACAAGTCTGGACGCGCAGACTGTCAAGGAGTTCAAGGACGCGGTGGACTCTCTCCAGACCCTGATGGTGGAAAGGACAAGGGTTTCCGCCCAGGTAAAGGCCAACAAGGTAGTCAGAAGAGGCTACGATCTGGATTTCTATTTCACCCCCTCGATGGGCGACTTTCCATGGAGAACAGAGGATGTCGAGTGGCTGAGACGGACGCTCAAGAGCATTCTGCCCGAATCCTGCGCGAAGTACGGCGTAGGGAAACTTCTCATCGGAAAGAGATCGCTTGAGTCCTACGTCATGCCATCCCTTGGCAACAACGGGAAACCGATCAGCGACAGGTTCAGGACCACGGACTTGCGCAACGTCCATCCGTTCGTCACAAGGACTGACGGGCAGGCGTTCGCCAAGGGGCTTACCGGACGGAACATAGCGCTATGGCAGAGCCACGGGCGGTACTTCGAGGAGAAGACGGACCGCTGGGAATGGCAGCGCGCCCCGATGCTCCACACCGTGGAGGACATGTACACGCAAAGCTACGTGCTTCCGTTCCTGATCCCGATGCTGGAGAACGCCGGAGCCTATGTGATGACACCGCGCGAAAGGGATCCGCAGACGATAGAAGTGGTCGCGGACAATGATCCGGCATTCGAGGAAGGTCGCGGGGAAGGCGTGAGGATTGAGGGAAGATATTCAGAGACAGGTTCTTGGTCAGATGCCGGTGTGGGCTTCGCAGACGCGCGGGCGACATATTCAGGTCTTGACAATCCGTTCCGGATGGGTACGGCGCGCCAGGCGGACTGCCGCGTCCGACAGAGGGGAAAGGCCGCCCGGGCATGCTGGACACCGGACTTCCCCGAAAGAGGAGAGTATGCGGTCTATGTGTCCTACAAGACGCTTCCGCACAGCACACCGTGCGCCCGCTACACGGTCAGGCACCTTGGCGGCGAGAGCGAGTTCATCGTCAACCAGAGGATGGGAGGCGGAACCTGGATCTACCTCGGCACGTTCGAGTTCGACAAAGGCACGGACGGCTGCGTCATCCTCGACAACAGCGTTCCTAAGGGCTACGATGTGCCGGGCAACGCCGTCATAACAGCGGACGCGGTTCGCTTCGGCGGCGGCATGGGCAAGATCGCCAGAGGACTTAAGGATCAGCCTGTCAATGAATATGCCACCTCAGGCATGCCCTCCTTCACGGAGGGAGCCTTCTACTGGATGCAGTGGGCCGGCGCGGATTCCACCATACTCAACAGATACGCCGATGACTACACCTCCGACTACGGAGACCGAGGCGCGTGGGTTGGCTGGATGACCGGAGGCTCAAGGACGAACCCGAAAGCGGAGGGACTGAACATTCCGATAGACATGGCGTTCGCCTTCCACACAGACGCCGGGACCACGCCGGACGACTCCATAGTCGGCACCCTGTCGATCTACACCCTGCTCAACGACGGAAGCGACAAGTTCGCCAACGGAGAGTCAAGGCTTCAGCAGAGGATGCTCGCCGACTTCGTGCAGACAGGGATCGTGGACGATGTTCGCAAGACCTTCAACGCGGACTGGAGCAGAAGAGGGCTTTGGGACCGTTCCTACAGCGAATCCCGCACGCCGACAGTCCCTGCGATGCTTCTGGAGCTTCTTTCCCACCAGAACTTCGCCGACATGAAGTTCGGACTCGATCCTACGTTCCGTTTCACGGTCAGCAGAGCCATCTACAAAGGCATGTTGAAGTACCTCAGCGCCCGCTACGGCTGCGCCTACGCCGTACAGCCTCTGCCTGTCAACTCATTCGCCACAGCTTTCACGGACACTCCCGAAACATGTTCCAACGCCACCGTAAGGCTCAGCTGGAAGGCCACGGCTGACACCCTGGAGGCGACCGCCGCACCGAAGGGCTACATCCTCCAGACAAGGATCGACGACGGCGTGTTCGACCAGGGCAGGATCCTGGAGGAGTTCAAAACCACGGGAGACGTGATCACCACAACACTCTCCATAGCCCCCGGTCACATCTACAGCTACAGGATTGTGGCCTACAACGACGGAGGCAAGAGTTTCCCGTCCGAGACGCTCAGTGTGGGGGTTCCCGGACACGGCAGCGGCAAGAGCGTCCTCGTGGTCAACAACTTCACAAGAGTCTCCGCCCCTGCGTGGTTCGACACTCCTGAATATGCCGGATTCAACGCCGACATCGACGCCGGTGTGCCTTACGTCAGAGAAATCAATTTCATCGGCCCGCAGTACCAGTTCCGCCGCTCGCTGCCTTGGCTGGACGATGACAATCCGGGATTCGGCGCATGCTGGACCGACGAGGCCGGCAAGGTCTTCGCCGGTAACACCTTCGACTACTGCGGAATCCACGGAAAGGCGCTTATGGACGCCGGCTACGCGTTCCACTCGGCAAGCGTGTCGGCTTTCTCGGCAGACGGCTCTATGGCGGACTCCGACCTCGCGCTGGACATCATCTGCGGCAAGCAGATCACCACGGTCGTGGGAACGGGCAAGGTGGCCGACAGATTCCCGGTCTTCCCGCTCGGACTTCAGAAAGCCGTCACGCGCTTCACCGCCAACGGTGGCAATGTGCTGGTCTCCGGTGCGAACATCGGCACGGATGTCTGGGACGGGATCTACCCGATCAGAATAGACAGCGCCTACAGGGCTACGACCAAAGCCTTCGTGGAGAAGACGCTGGGCTACAAGTGGATGACGAACTTCGCCAGCCGCCACGCCACGGTGGCCGCCAAGAGGAACGGACTCCTTAAGTTGAATGCTGATCAAATCTCCTTCCACAAGGATCGCAACCCACTGATCTACAATGTGGAGACCCCTGACGGCATCGTCCCTGCCAGCGACCGCGCGCAATCATTCATGCGCTACACGGACACGAACATCTCCGCCGGCACCTGCTACGAGGGCAACGGCTACAGAACCGTCTGCATCGGCTTCCCGATAGAGGTCATCAAAGACCGCGGGCAGATGGGAACACTAATTAACGACATAATGAAATTTCTTGACAAATAACCAGTTATGACTCCAAGAGAATCCGAAATCATTGAACTTCTTCACAAGGAAGTCAAGCCGGCATTAGGATGCACGGAACCGATCGCGGTCGCTCTGGCAGCCGCGAGAACCATGGAAACGCTCAAAAGCAAGGCCAGGACGGTCGCTGACCATGAGATCAATGTCGAGGTCAGCGGCAACATCCTCAAGAACGGAATGGGGGTGGGAATCCCGGGGACAGGCATGGTGGGCCTCCACATCGCCGCCGCCCTTGGCGCGGTCTGCGGGAATAGCTCCTACGGCCTGGAAGTGCTGAAAGACCTGACAGACGAGGATGTCAACTCCGCCAAAGCCCTTGTCAAGGACGGCAAGGTGAGGATCAAGGTCGCCGACAGTCCCAAAATCCTTTATGTCAAGGTGACGGTAACTACTCCGGAACACAAAGCCTGGACGGTGATCGAGGATGACCACGACAGGATTGTCGAGACTGGAATTGACGGCTCCGCTTCGGACTTCAGGAACGGGGGGAGCGGCAAGTCCTCTCCTGTCAAAGGGACATTGGACTACAACCTGACGGTTAAGGAAATATACTCATTCGCCCTCGGCGCCGCCTTCGAGGACATCCGTTTCATCCTGGAAGACAGGGACTTGAACCTCGCACTCGCTGAGGAAGGCCTGAAAGGCAAGTACGGCCTTGAGGTCGGCAAGTCCATCAGGGAGAACCAGCAGGAGGTCTTCGGCGATGATTTCCTGAGCTTTGCGATGGGCTTGACAGCCGCCGCGTCCGACGCCAGGATGGCAGGGTGCAAGCTCCCGGCGATGAGCAATTCAGGCAGCGGCAACCAGGGCATCACGGTCAGCATGCCGGTGATAGCATACGCCCTGAAGTACGACGTTGATGATGAGAAACTGGCCAGGGCATTGATCCTGAGCAACCTTGTGGCCATCCACATCAAAGGCTATCTCGGCAAGCTCTCGGCCCTGTGCGGATGCGTGATCGCGTCCACCGGCTCCTCCTGCGGCATTGTCTACCTGCGTGGAGGCAGCTACGAGCAAGTCTGCTCGGCGATCAAGAACATGATCGGTAACATCACCGGTATGGTGTGTGACGGCGCCAAGGTCGGATGTGCCATGAAAGTCGCCTCCGGCGTGGCCTGTGCCGTCCAGTCCTGCGTCCTCGCCCTCAGAGGGATCTGCATCAAGGAGACCGACGGCATCATCGACAAGGACATCGAGAAGACTATCCGGAATCTCGGCAGGATCGGCTCCGCCGGAATGCAGTCAACCGATCACCTCATCCAGCAGATAATGCTCTGCAAAGACTAGTTTAAGAATAAATCAAGCAGCGGGGCTACGTATTACCGAATCCCGCCGCCCCGAAATCTTGCATACATATTCGGAAAAAATTCTTCGGCTGAACGTGTTGGGATCATTTTAGTAACGTAAAAAAATAACCTGCCTCAGATTAGGAGAAGATTTTCGAGGATAGATCTATTTTCGAAGAAGGAGTGTGCCGGTGGCACATGACTGATGAGAAAACAGATATAGACCGAAAAGATTCCTTAAGATGAGGCAGGTTATTTTTTGAAGGTTACTTAGATATTCAAAGATGTCGCAATAGGATTATTGATTATCTGCGACGGACGATAAAGACGGGGAGGATGAATATCACGGCAAGGACTGAGAAGAGCATGCCGGAGATGGTGCCGACGGCGAAGTCGAACCAGAAGACTTCCTCGGGGCCGTCGGTCAGGAACGGGAGGAGGCCGAGGATGGTGGAGACTATGGTGAGGGTGATAGGGTTGATCTTGCGGGAGTATGCCTTGATGTAGAGGCGGATGTTGTGTTTTTTATTTCGCTCACGAAGAAGGGACTGGTAGGTGGTGACGAGGTAGATGCCGGCGTTGACGACAATTCCGCTGAGCATCACGAAGGCGGCGAAACCACCCTGATCGAAGGAGAAGTCCGAAAGTCCGAATGTGAGGAAAAGACCGATGAAGGAGACAGGAACCATGAATATGACCGCGAACGGGTAGCGGAACGACTCGAATGTCATCGCCAGCATCACGTACATCACGGCGAGAATCAGAAAGAGCAGCCAGGCGTACTGCTGCTTGGCTGTGTCGAACCATCCCCATCCGGGAACCTCGGCCTTGAATCCGATCGGAAGAACCTCTTCGTTCATGTACTTCACCGCCTTCTGGGACAGGTTGCGGCTAAGTTCCCAGCTGCCGATGAAGTCGTAGCAGACGACAAGCTCATAGGACTGGTTGCTCTTCTTGATCGTCACCCCGGTGCGTCTCTTGTCGATGCCACCGACACTCGAAAGCGTCATCTTCTTCAGCCCTACGTCAATCGGAGAGTTCAAGACGTGCCAAAGGTCGTACCTGTCCAGATCCGATGAGCGGAGAACAACATCTACTGCCTCACCATCATATTCAGAGACACCGATCCTCCGCTCGTACAGCAAAGAACTCAAAGCGCCGTAATAGGCGTAAGGATTGATGTCGGCAAGAGTCATCCGCCCGAAATCGTAGTCCAGTACAAACTCCATCGAAGGTCTGCCGTTCCAGCCGCCCGACCAGATCTCCGCTCCCTGCACACGGCGGTTCGCCGAGAGGTAGGTCAGCAGTTTCTCGGCATATCTGCTGAGTTCCTGATAGTTATAGCCCTTCAATGAGATACGGTTGCTTCTGGAGGACGACACGATGTTGTTGTTGAAATTGTTGTCATCGATTCCGGAAACCATCCAGTTAGCCCCGCCGAAATTGATCGCCATCCTCGTGACCTCCGACTTGAGTACGGAAGGGAAACCGGAGTTCTCGTACCCGGGCTTGAATTCCACCGCGATCTCGGCGTTGTCGTAGGAATAAACCGATGTGGTGAAAACCGAGATCTCGTCGAACTTCGACAGGTAGTTCTCCATCGCCCTTACCACCTCGTTGAGTTGGTTCACGGTACAGCCCTCAAGCATGCCCGCGTTGATGATCAGGCGCTTTTTCTCGGGTTCACGATAAAAATTGGAGCGGTTCAAGGACTTGTAGAACAAACCGAAAGACGAACTGACCACTTTGTCGATGACCTGACGGTTGCTGTCGTAAGGTTTCCAGGTGACAATCTTGTCAATGAACTTGTCGAAGCGGCTGGCAGTGGACTTCTTGAAATCGGACAATCTGGAAGGGAGAACGCACAACGGGATGCCGAAAGCAACGATGAACAAGAGGATGTAAACCCAGCGATGCCGCACTCCCCAGCCGATGTAGGAAGCGTAGAACCCGTTCCAACGCAGGATGCGGCGTACCTTGTGCGGAGAGCGAACAGCCCCGGCACCAGACGACTTCACAGGAATATACTCCATCAGTGACGGGATGAACAGGTAGGAGATCAGCAGCGACAAACCCAAGTTAATGACAATCACCCAGATGAAGTCCACAAGGTTGGCCTTCTCTTTTTCGGGAAGCAGAAGCACCATCATCAAGGCGCCGACCGTCGTGGCGGCTGCCGAAAGGATGGACGGAAAAGCTTTCCGGTCCTTGAAATGGGCATAATGATCAATCATCACGATCGAAGTGTCGATGATTATGCCGAGCGAGACGGTGATGCCGGCCAGGGTGTAGATGTGGATCTGAAGACCTGCCAAACTGTAGATCATCAAGGCGGTCAACACATTGACCGTCAAAGTGAAGACAATGATCAGCATATACCGCCACGACCTGTTGATCAAGAACACGAACATCAACAGAATCAAGATGCAGAGGGCGGTACGGACATAGATTTTGCTGAGTTCCTCGCTGACAAACTCAGAGGAATCGTAGGCGATGCCGGCGGTGATTTCCGAAGGGAAGCCTTTCTGAAGCTCCGCCATCCTTTCCTTGACGGCGGAAGCGACAGTCAACAGGTTGGCCGAAGAAGCTATCTCCACCGTCAAAGTAATGGTGTTCAAACCGTTGACACGATAGTAACTTGACGGCACCGCTTCCTCATAGCGCCACTGGGCAACGTCCCCGATGTGAATCACACGGCCTTTGAAATTACCTACGGGAATCGATCCGAAATCCTTGTCCGAGGCTTCTTTAAGACGCACCGTCATCAATCCTTCAGAGGTTTCCGTCATTCCGAGGATTTCCTCACGGTAATATGAATTGAAGGCCGATGCGATCTCATCGGCGGTGACTCCTACGGACTGGATCTTGTCGGCGTCGAACGTGATCACCCACTGGAAAGGCACTCCGCCGTCCACGTTGACTTTATCGACTCCCGGAATGGCGGCTAAATGGCTGAGAACATGCTCTTTGACATATTTTGAAATCTCACGGGAAGGGATCCCGCCCTTGACGAGATAGGATATCCGCGAGACCCGTCCGCCGCCAGACAAGGATATTCCCGGATAGGAGACCTCATCAGGAAGGCTTGGGTAAACGTTCCTGATCGCCGAGGCGACCTCGAAGCGCGCCGCGTCCATGTCCGAGCCTTTGCGGAACTTGACAGAAACGGAGCCTGAACCTTTACGTGAAACAGAGGAAATGTCTGTGACATCGCGTATCCCCGCCAAGACTCCTTCAATCTTGGATGTCGCCTCGCTTTCAATGATTTCCGCAGAGGCGTTGGGATAATAAAAAGATACATAGACCGTACGGCCTTCCGTCATCGGTGTGTACTGGATGTTCAGACGCGGCAACGCCGCCAGCCCGACAAGGGACAGCGCCACCATAATCAGAACGACCGAAAATGGAGAAAGTCTATTTATTCTTTCTTCCATTGTAGATCGAATAATACAACGCCGGCACGACGAACAGGCTGACAAGGGTTCCGACAAGCATTCCCGCGATGATCACCAGAGACATCGGGTACTGGAGGTCCGCTCCCATACTTCCTCTTGACAGGAACGGGCAGACGGCCAGAATGGTTGTCAATGAGGTCATTATGATAGCCTTCACCCTAAGCGAGGACGCATCAATGACAGCACGCTCAAGACTTTCGCCGGCCTTGCGCATCCGGTTGATCGTGTCTATCTTCAGGATGGAGTCATTGATGACGATGCCGGTGATGACAATCAGGCCGATCATCGACATCAGGTTGATGCTGACCCCGAAAATCCATAGAACCAGCAAGGCGACAGAGACATCCACGACAATCTCCGAAAGGATGATCAGCGGCTGGACCAGAGACTCGAACTGGGAGGCCAGAATCAGATAGAGCAGGATTATGGCGACCAGCATTATGATGATCATCTCATCAATCATCTTGCTGTTGGAGAACCAGGAACCAGAATAGCCGACCTCGAAGTCACCATTCTTTCGCACGACGTCACTCACCGCGGCCATCACATGTTTCACGTCCTTCGACGGAACATCGAGAGCCAAAGGGTAGTAATTGTCCTCCGGGCCTGCGACCAAAGTTTTCAAATCCTCGGCAAAGGTTTGCCGCATAAGATTTGAAACCGGAATCCGGGATGTCTCCCCGTCAAGGCCTTTCTTTTCGATGAAAGTGCCATGCAGGATCTCCGAAAGTCCGGCGGCGTTGGAGCCTGTCACGACCGGAACAGTGCTGGTTCCCTGGACAATGTTGAACAGACGGTTCTCATTGAGCGAGTTCCTCAGAATCGACACAAGTTCCGAATAACCGACATCATAAAGCGCAAGCAAGTCAGGATCAGCGACAAACAGAGCGTCAGTCTTTACCGGAGGATCCGCCACGGTCACTCCAGGCAACGTTTCCCTGACCTCGGAGAGCATATTCCTCAACGGTTCGACCTCAACCTCCCTGTTCCTCACTGGGCGAAGGCGCGCCACGAGCGGAGCCTCGTTCCGGGCGAAAACCATGTCGAAGATATTCCCTGAAGCTTCGAATGAATATACCGCTTCCGGATATTCATTCTCCATCTCATCCTTCAATTCGCCCAGCACCTTTTTCAATGTGCCGGCATCTTTGCAATTGACGTAGATGGACGCTTCGGAAATTCCTTGGTCACCACTATGACTCAGAATGAATTGCTGAGAACCGACAAGAGCCGTCATCTGCTCCACGCTTCCGGTCAGTTTTTTCTCTAAATCCCTGATCCGCTCCGTGTTACGTTCAATGGAAATGTGTTCGTTCCAGTCAATCTTCATTATCGCGTCCGTCTGGGTCATCTCCGGCAGACGGGATTTCGGCATCTCCAGGAAACAGAACACCAGCCCGACGGTCGAGACGGCAAGAAGGCTCCAGGCGACCGGCCTGTGCCGGATGAACCATTCCATAAGTTTGTCGTCCCAGCGGCGGATCGGTTCGTCAAAGTTGATTTTCTCCAAAAGCGGACTCGGACGGAAGCCGTCAGAACCCTTGAACCACCAGTAATAATAGACCGGAATCACAAGGATGGTCACGATGTAGGAGGTCAGCAGCACGATGGCCACCGACATAGCCTGATCGTAGAACATCGCCCCGGCGATGCCGCTCATGAATATCAACGGAATGAACACCGCGCAGGTTGTCAGCACGGAGCTGAGCATCGCTCCCCTCACCTCTTTCGTGCCCTCAAGGACAGCGGAGCGCAGGTTCCCTTCACGTTGCCATCGGCCGGTTATATTATCGACAAGGATGACCGTGTTGTCAGTCATCATTCCGACTCCGAGAAGCAGACCGGAGAGGGATATAATATTCAGGGTCAATCCGATGGCATAGAAGCAGAGCATCGAGAATATCAGCGCCACCGGCATCGTCAGGATCACCAGCACCGGAGAGCGGAAGTCCCTCATGAAGAGGAATATGATGACGCTCGCCAGAAGGAGGGCAACCACGATGTTCTGTAGCAGGTTGTTGATGGTATATTCAAGAAGCTGGGTCTGGTCTCTCGTGATCTCGAAGCTCAACTGAGGGTAGTCGTTCCGGAAACTGTCCATCAGACCGTTCATGGCCGACTTCAGGTCCGACATCTTCGCCTCGCTCTGCTTGATGACGGCAAGACACACGGCATCCTCTCCGTTCGAGCGGACGAGGCCGGTTCGTTTTGCCGGGTGGACGACGACCTTGGCGACGTCCTTTATCTGAAGAAGGCGGCCTTCCTTCTTGAACCAGAGGTTGGCGATGTCTTCACTGGAGGAAGCCCGGGAATCGAATTTGACATTGTAGCGGTACTCTCCGTCACGGATTGTGAGACTGCCAAGGCGGATGTTGGAACTCTTGACACAACTCTCGAACTCATTCATTGTCATCCCTGCCTGGAGTAGCTTGGACTCATCCGGAATTATGAGAATCTCGTCACTGACAAGGCCGCTGACATCGACCATGGCGACTTCGGAGAGTTGTTCGATGCGTTTGCTGATCACGTCACGTGCGAAGCGGCTCATCTGGGAGAAGGACTCGGTTACGGGGAACAAGTCCGATTGGGCCTCAGGCTCGGTGCGCTTCGACGGGCCCAGCGACCGATTCTGAGGCGGTCCCTGAGCTTGTGGTTCGACAGGCTCAGCGACCGAAGAAGTAATATTCACAAAAAACGCCGGAATGTCCGTGGCGCTGGCCTTCAAGACCTTAGGCCGGGCGATGTCGCCAAGGCTGGACATGGACCGGTCAATCTTCTCGTTGACCTCAATGAAAAGATAATCGATGTCCGAACCGTGGTTGAACGTAAGCCGGATCGTCCCGCTGCCGTCCTTCGCCTCACTGACGATGTCCTCAAGCCCGTTGATCTGGATAAGCTGCTGGCGCAGAGGCTTCAGCACACTCTCGTCCATCTCTCTGGCCGAAAGCTCGGAGGAGGTGGCCTGCACCGTGATGTACGGGATGTCCACGTCAGGAATCAGCGACACAGGCAGCAGACGGACGCTGACAATGCCCAGAACAACGATGACAAGGGTTATCATCGTCACGGTTATCGGTCTGTCTATCAGATGTTTCAGCATTGCCTACCTTTTTACCAGCACATCAGAGTTGTCCGCCAGATTGAGATTGCCGGAGACAATTACCTGGTCGCCTTCGTTCAGTTCGGCGTTCCTGTCCTTGTTGGCCTCGACCACGTAGGACTCACCATTGGAATAAAGTATCGTGACATAAGTCCAATGTGCCTTGCCGTCATCCGTGCAGGTGAACAGCACGTCCAGATTGTCCCTGATCACCACCGCGCTGCGAGGCACGACAAGCTGTCCCGGAATCATCCTCTCCACGATCACACGGACGTTCATTCCATCAATCAGCGAGCCGTCGTTCCGGACCTGCGCGGTGACGGAGATCTGCCCCTTCTCATCCACGAGAGGATTGATGGCGGTGATTTTTCCGGAATATTCCTTGGTCTCGTCAGCGAACGGGCGTACCTTCACCGGCAGCCCCACCGAGAGGAATGAATATTCCGACTCCATCACCGAGAAATCCACCTCCAGCACACTGTCGTCCACAATCGTGCAGAAAGTACCGGACGGACTCTGGTCGAACGGCTTCTGCTTGATGTCAGCGACACGCCCGGAGAACGGGGCATGGAGAACCGTTCCGGCGATCTCGTAGGACGAGCGCGCGAAATCGTTCTTGGCGGCGGAATAGCCGGATTTCATCTTCGCCATGGCCAAAAGGTCGGCGGGGACCGAGGTGGTGTCCCCGGCGGAATATCCCTGTCCCACAAGATAGTCATACAAATCCAGCTCGGCCTTCCGGAGCGAAAGCCGGGAGGATTCCTGCGACAGTTTCAAGTCGGGACGGTCAACGGTGGCGATGACGGCACCTGAGGAGACATATTCACCATTCCGGACGTTTATCGCCGCGATTTTTCCGGTTGTCCTGAACCGCAGCGCGCTTTTCCGTCCGGCAACAAGTTTTCCGTTGGACAAGAGCTGACGGGCGAAATCCTTCCTTTCCAGCGTCATGAGCGTAACCTCGTTTATCTGAGGCAAGTAGGTCAGTTTCCCGTCCTTCGTCTCCTCCGCCTTTTTGTTTCCACCACACGCTACGGCCATCACGACTAGACCGCAGACACCAATAGACACTAGGATATTCTTTCTCATATTCATGGATTCTGAATTATTCCACCATTCCCAATAATGAAGAAACGCTAATTACATATCGCATTTGTTACCACTTATCAATAATTCTTGAATATGCTTGAAATAATGTTCTGAAGCACTTTCTGAATATTTCGAGGTTATCATTATGTTCGTTATATAGTTTCCTGACTGCAAACAATAAATGATTTTTTCCGAATTACTCCAATACATATCATTCAGTGTATGCGTGGAATATGGGCTTATAAATAAATTCTTTGTTTTAGAGAATAATGCCTTAGCGTCCCGAAATCTATTATCCGGGACAAAAATGTGGCACTTGACAAGTCCTAACTCGGCAAAATTTTTAAAGAAGAGACTCTCTCGATCCAAACATGCAGAACAAGGATACAATGGTATTATCATAATCAAACATGAGTCCCTCTCCTTTGCGGCATCTTGATCATCTAAAAAGCCTCTGATTCTCCACTCGTCGGTTTCAATGAAAGCATCCATTATCTCCTCAATTTGTCCTTGACGCTCCCAAAACATTGTCGATATTGTTGAATCGCTCTTGCGAATTCTTCCTACTGCAATTAATAAAACTATATCTATGGCAACAAATACCATCGTTATTATTAACCAGAAACGATTACCTGTTCCTCTCATATATTCTTCGCTTTGCTTTTTCAAATTCGGAGTCAAACATACTTAGTCCATCACCAATTACACCGACACCTATCATAACATCATTCTTATCATAGATGCCTCCCCAAAGGATCACTTCCTTCATTCCATTCAGCTTGCGGAACACGCCCTTCGTGTCAACAATCACTGGTATGTTGCAATCATACTGTTCCAGTTTTGCCCGAACCTTTGACGTGTCCTTCACACTACCATCAACATACACCAAAAGTTCCCAATCCGGATTATCATCCATAATCCTTTCAATCTTTCCACGAGGAGTCCTACTCAACCATTCATTCATGCATCCCGTTATCATGTACACGTATATCTTATTTTTGGAAAAATCCGGAGCATAATTCTCTACCAGGCCATGACGATCAATCACATACATTCCATCCTCAATCGCCACTGGATGTACCCCGTCATCTTTACAAGACATCAGTGATACAAACATAATCCAACTTAACACAATATTACGCATAATTATAACCAATCAGTTCAACTTAACCCTTCATTCGTTAGAAATCAAAACGGCTGACAACAGGCATACCTTCGGCAAGCCTCAGCCGTCGCCGAAATTTTGCATGCATAATTCAGACCTGCACCTGGGCAATGCGACATTGTTTGGTACACACAATAATTACTATCATTGCTGTCAAAATCAGTTTGGTCTTCTGGACCAGCCTTAAGAACAGCGGAGGTAGCTAAACATATAGAAATCAGCGCGAAAACTGCCAACAATACTTTAAAAAATTTTTTCATAATGCTCAATTTAATAATAATGTTATTGATTTGTGGTTGAACTGATTGGTTACAAAAGATTCAGTTTTGCGATGACGTAATTGCCATCTTTGCCAAGGGGATCAAGGGCTTCCGGGTTGGAGGCTTTTTTTAGGAGCGTGGCGGGGAAGGTGCTAATCAGGGACGGATCCAGCAGACAGTACAAAGCGCCATCCTTTATCTGGCGGAACGCATTGGCCAAGACATCCAGCCCTACTTCACCGGCCTTAAACCAGCGCCATTGTCCGTCAGCATACAAGCCACAGTAGTTGCTTTGCATCGCCTGTTTCTGGAGAGCGATAATGACAAGACGCGTGTCACCATCACAAAGATATTGGCTGAGCATAGCGAATTCACTTCCAAGAAGATGATCCATCGCCGCGAACGAGTCATCATACTCATAGAAGGTCTTTGGAATCGCATATCTACCGAAATCGAAGCAAGGACCGTCACTCATCAGCCCTTTGCTGTAAACTTTTATAATGTCAGAATATGAGTCGACGACAAAAACCGAATCGCCTGATTCAGAGAATATCTGTACGGTGGGAGTATAGTTCATCACCTTCTCCTTTGACGGGAAGAAATCCACTCTGGTTTCATCAGACAACAATGAGAACCGGGTCTCACGACCGGACCCATAGCCATAATATGTCAGGACCCCTTCATCCGTAATCCATGACATCGCTCCCAGATCCAATTCATTCAAGGACTTCAAATCAAGCATGGATCCACTCAAAGAGAAACGCTGGATTCTGGAAGGGACAGAAAACACATAGAGGGTCGAGTCTCGGTACTGAACGTCGTTGATGTGGACATATTCCTCAGGGCCATTCCCACGGTGGCCGATATTATTTAGGAAACGTCCGTCATGTGAATATCTGAAAATGTTCCCATTCAGATAATCTGTCACAATGTAGGAATCCTCCGTGACATTCAGATCCACAGATGAGCCCAAAAGATGCTCGTCATCAGCCTCTAACGGAACAATCTCAACCGACTTGACAACTTCCGCCAACGGATTCACCGTGTTGCCGAACTCCACCGGGACCTTGGCGGTGATTGAATCTCTTGATTCTGAGCAGCTCATTATCAATAGTATTGATAACAGCAGTATAGCCTTTCGCCTATTCATAACAGTTGATGTATTTAGCATATTCATGGATTCTGAATTATTCCACCATTTCCTTGACGTTGACGTCGATGTCTTTCCCGGAGATGAAATCGTAGAGGGCGTACTTCCGGAGGGTGTAGTAGTAGGTCCAGAAGTTGGAGTAGTCGGTGATGTATTTGGCCATCGCTGACTCGTTGTCGTTCTGGGCGTTGGTGAGGTCGGTCACCGTGGCCGAGCCGCGCCTGAACTTGTCCATCATCAGCTCGTACCTTTCGGAGGCTATCTCCATCGCCTTGCGGGAAGCCATGCACTGCTGACGCTGGTTGTTGAACTGGCCGACGGCGGTGAAGATCTTCCTGCGGTAGTCGTTCTCGCTCTGGAGGTTCTGCGCCTTGACGACCTCCTCGGCGGCCTTGGCCTTCTGCACCTTTCCCTTGCCAAGCCCCCAATCGAAGATCGGCACGCTGAAAGTCAAACCCACAACCTCCTGGTTCAGAAGATCCTTATAGACATCCGGCAGGCCATTGCCGGTCTGGGACAGGCCGAAGCGGGCGTTAAGGCTCATCGAGATGCCCCTGTCCGCCTTGGCCTTCGCCACATTCGAGGCGGCGTTCAATTCACTTATCTGATTGTCAAGGCTGAACGTCGAGTTCCTCATCGCCTTCTCCATCACCAGATCGTAATCCATCAGAATGTCCGGCAGGGCATCGTCCACCACCGGTTCCACCTCCACGGACTCATCATAGCCCAGAATCGAGTTAAGGTACATCTGCGCCTGACGCACGTTGACAAGGCTCTCGCCGATCGCGATGCTGTCGTTGAGAGCCCGGAGTTCCAGTTGGAGATATTCAGCCCTCGTGACGCTTCCAAGTCTCATCCTTTCCGCCGCCACGGAGCGCATCTTCCCGGTGTTCTCGTAGTTCGCCTTCACAACCTCCTGGTTCTTCAGGGCCTGGACGAGCGAGAAATATGCCGACACGGCATTTATCGTGACCTGCTCCATCGACTCGACGTAGCGGCGACGGCCACGTTCATATTCCTTAGGCTCAATGAGTTTGTCCCATTTGAACTGGTTGTAGGAGAAAAGCGGCTGGACGTAGCGGACCGTGACAGGCTGGGAGTACCAGGTCAGTTTCTTGTTGAGTCCGAACTGGTCGATGCGGGAAAGGTCGGAATAGACATAAAGCCTTCCGCCGGTGAAGGTTATGTTCTGGGCGACCTGAAGGCCGAGGCTGTTCTGGAGGTTGTAGGTGCTGGCGTAGCGGAAGGAGCCGTCCTCGTAGCTTTGCAGCAGGGTGAGCGACCGGTCGAAGTTCATCAGGTCACCGTACAGGATGAGCGAAGGCAGGCGGCTCGCCTGATAGGAGCGGTACGCCCAGTAAGTCGAGACAAAAGCGTGCTTCGCCTCCAACGCCGCCACCGACTGGCTCCGCGCCGTCCCGATCGCCTCCGAAAGCGACATCCGCCGCTGCGCCCCGAGAGGCGTTGCCCCAAGAAGGAGAATGAATATGCCGACCGCAGCCGTGGTTATTCTATGGTTAAGGTTCATCGTGTTCTAACCTTTTAGTGCTTGCTAATTTACCAAATATTTACGGAATATGCGCATTAAGGTTATAGATTTTCTCTACTGTAACCACCTTTTATTATTGTCATTTGAAGCCCTCGATTCAATTCTCTACATAATAGTCTATCCTGACTATGCTTTGCGGTCTATCAGCATTTGTGGTTATTCTGATTACAGCTGTTTGTGGGCCATATTTACCTTCAGCATCGATTTGAACCCGAACTTTACCTTTTTCGTTATGTTCGTATAGTTTCTTATCAGTCTGAGCTTTTGTGCAATTGCATGTCGTTGTTACACCTAATATACATAATGGGGCCAACCCAGCATTTTCAAATTGCACATTTATAGTAATTTGATCTTTCGCTTTTATATGCCCATAATCGATGATTCTTTTTTCCAAGAACCTTAGTTCAGGATTATATCGGGATGTTGAATCTCTTTCCTGTCCAAAACAATAATTGCTCATTAAGAGTAGAAACATTAGCAAATGAGCCACTCTTCTTATATCAAGAGCCAATGAATGATATCGCATAATATGATTATATCTTGAAACTTAGAAAGACAAACTGCTCTGAATCCAGATCAAGGCTGTCGTAAGCGTAATAGGTGCCATCATATTCACCAATCACTTCAAAACCGTCACTGACTGGAACCCGTCCGACAAGATTATAGTTTCCATCATAAATCTGGAGAATTGTCCCGGCGGCCTTGTCCAGACGACAGGTCCGGAAAATGTAGTCACCGCATTTGACAAGCCTGTCATAATAACCGTGTTCTTTCCTCATTTTCTTGCACTTGGATTCGTATTCCTCGAAAGATGTGGTTTCAGGGTACTTTCCAGAGATACCCTTCTCAGAAAAGCCGAACGAGCCGGTGACTTTGCCGTCATAGTCCATCAGGAATATTCTCGGATCGGCGGCGAAAGTGACGGCAAGGCCATCCTTCTCAGCATAGAAGTCATATTTTGAGAACACCGGGATGTTTCTCTTGTGATAGACAGGCGGATAATGGCCGAATATCACCTTACTAGACTCAACCACCTCAGGACGGAAACGGATGAATATGTAGGAGTCTGTCCAGAATCCTTTGCTTTGCCGCTTCTCGTAACCGTTGTAACTTACGTGCTCGGTGATGGTCGGGATTATCACAGCGGAGTCGATCGCCTGCATTCTGTTGCACTCGAAATTGTACTCGTACATTTCCGGGACCTCCGGATCGGGATGATTGTAAAGGTCAGACCAACCTTTGTTTCCAACATCTCCATAGTTCGGACTCAGCGCGGTGAACCAGGCCTGGTTCAATGAGAACAGTTTTTTATAGTCTTTCGAGAACCTATGGATGAAACAGTTCGAGTCCTGCATGATGAAATCTCCCGTGGACTTGTCGAACGTCGAGATAAAAGAGGCGGCCAGGACTTCTTCAGGACCTTTCCCTTGGCGGATATGCTCCCCCATGAAGTGACCACTGAGGTCATACTCCTTGATCCCGACGGCATATTCATCGACGAAACACAAGAGGCTGTCCTTCATGTGCCACTGTCCGGAAAGGGATGTATATTGGGCATCCAGCCTCAAGGTGTCAAACACCAAGGATGTGCGAACTATGTTCTCTTTTCCGAAGTGTTCGACGCTATCGTACGGACTGTCACTTCCGGTGCATGCGGACAAGAGTCCGAGCAGCGTTGACAATACAATGACTATTAAAACTTTATTGCCAAGAATAAGGCATCTATGACTATTTGAAACCATCTGTATAGTCTTTTTTGAATAATAACTGATATGTTTTCCTCGCCCTGGAAGCTTTCGCGTCCAACTTCTTCTTCTCCTTTAACACCTTGGCATCATCGTTCCCACAGCGGACAACAAGGTCTCTCTCCTGCCGCGTCTGAGTCTGTCCGCAAAGGATGTCCCACGTTGTTCCCGTGTCCTTCATGAACCGAACCAAATCAATCTCCTTTGAGAGTATCCGCTCCCAAAAGTTGAAATCACGTGAATCATTGTAGCACAAGATACTGTACGCCGGAGTAGCCTCGCCATGGTCCTCTCCGGACTTGAGCATCCGAGGTTCCGAGAACGTCATCATGAAATCCGTCTCGACACGATTCTTGAACGGGTTGCGGAAAGGGTTTGTCTCAGCGCAGTAAAGGTCTTCGGCACCGCCCTCTGGTACTCTCCATGACAATTCCTGTCTTATGCTCTCGGAGTAGATTTTTCCGTTCTTCTCACCGTAGGTTATCGTGTAGGTGTACGGGGTGGCAAGGGACATCGGTGAAAAGTTCCTGACATATCTTGTGAACCTGTCATCCATATCTTTCACCACAATCTTTTGAACCCGCCCGTCATAGTCAATGAACAACTGTCCTGAACACAGGATCCTCTCCTTGATGGAAAGTTCTTTGGCATTCGAGCGGAAATTGATGACACGGACATCCCTGCCGCCTACCTTGGCGGTGCCGTAACTCTTGTAGCTGTAGCCGCCTACCATCTTGGGGTTCAGGGGCGAGAATATCTCAACGGCTCTTTTCCGGTCCAGGGCAGACACATCGAAGTAGTTGACATAATTAACCTTAAGTGCGTCCACCCCATTAGTCTGGCCTTTCGAGTTAACACTCAAGACCGGATTGACCTCATTCTTGTCAGCGAAAAGGCTCTCGCTGACAAAAGTGTCGCAGACGTACAGTCTTCCCATTGCGTTTCGGTCATCCCAGTAGAGTTTTGTGTTTGTTTTCTGGTTGAAATCCAGAGAGGCGAACACGCCCACAGCGCCTTGCACCTCTCTGTATTTCCCGTCGCACTTAATGGTCCGTATGATCAAGAATGAGGCGTAATAATCAGCATAGTTCTTAGAGAAATCACGCGCCGCATCCTTGACGATGGAGCGTGCGCTACGTTCCCCTCTGACCACAGAAGCATGCAACGTGTCCTGCGCATTGTCAAAACTCGAAGCAGATACTCCATAACCCATGAAGAATAGGGTAATTAAAAGAATAAAACGTCTCATTCTATAAATCAATTAATTCCACAAATGCTTATAAAACAATATCACGGACAATTTCCCGCAAAGTCAGCACAATTCAAAAGATCATTCGACTTTGCACAAGCGGCTCTTAAAGAGACAGCATTTCCGCCATAGCACCCTTCGTGTTTGCACCGGCAGCGATTCACAACATCGAGATCTCCTTCTGGTAGAGTAATATCCCCCGCGTCTTCTATTCCCGCATAGGCATTAAAGGTAAATAAGGCAGAGACAAGGCAAACTGCACTTAGCAATAAAAAAACTTTTTTTCTCATAAGCATATAATTATTGGTTTTACAACTGCAAAGTTCCGTAAAAAATATGGCAACACAATGAAAAATCGTTTCAATCCATACTAAACGTAAAACGCTCAACTATAATGGTTTATATCTTAGAGTAGATTCGCGTTTCTCAATACGAGCCTTGTAAGCAACTACCTATCAATGAATTGGCAGAAATCCTACAACTTGTCAGATTTATATAATATTAATTATCAAATAATTGTACTCAATTCGATATCAATTCATCCTTTCCGCCGCAACGGAGCGCTTCTTCTCGGTGTTCTCATAGTTCGACTTCACGACCTCCTGGTTCTTCAGGGCCTGGACGAGCGAGAAATATGCCGACTAACACCGTGGTTATTCTATGGTTAAGGTTCATCGTAGCCTAACATTTTTTAGTGCTTGCTAATTTACTGAATATTTTCCGTTATCTGCCTTTATGATCGCACATTTCGTTCATTGGATCACGATCCCGACGATGTACTCCTCGGGCACAAGGCCGAAATAACGGCTGTCGCGCGAATTCAAGACGTTGTCGCCGCCAAGGAAATACCAGTTGCCTTTGAAGGTGTATTCTTTCAGAATTTTGCCATCAAGAGAGACCTGTCCTTGACTGTCAATTGCCGGCATAAATCCGGTTTCATATTTGATCAACTTCCTGTACCAAAGAAAATCCGATCTCCCGACCGTGACCTTATCGCCTGTTCCAGGAACGTATGCAGGACCGAAATTCTTAATGTTCCATCCATTCATCGCATAATAACACCCTTTAACCTTCATAAGTGAACTGTCCGGGATATTATGAAGCCTGTACTGGTACTCACTCTCACCGACAATCCGCCCCTCCTCGTCACGGTAAAAGCCGTCCTTTATCCGGACCGAGTCTCCAGGCGCCCCTAGACACCGCTTGGCATAGACATAATTGATCTTAAAACCAATCGTATCTTTACTGCAGACGAACGGATAATTGAATATCACGATATCGCCTACGGACAATTTCCTAAGTCCCGGCATCCTGAAAGAAGACAATTTGGTACTTGAGAAGTCATAGTTTCTGTAGATTCTGGCTCCCATCAGCAGTTTGTTCACATAGATACGCTGCCCGTTATGGAATGTAGGTTCCATAGAATCGCCTTTAACCGTGAAGCTGTCAAAAAAGAAAATCAACGCAACAGCAAAAGCGGCAATCACACCAACCGCCACGAGAAAGATTTTGAATATGATATGTCTCATCATCATCCACAAATCACCACCAAACCTGTTTGCCATTCTCGTAAGTGAACAGCCTTTCCTCCTTACCTTCAGTACGATTACGCAAGATATAAAGACATCCTGAAGGGACGTTCTCATAGACAAGGGAATCCTTTTGGCCGGCCCGTTGGCCCAAAGATTTCCAACCGCCGTCCCAGCAAAACAGTTCGTAAGTGCAATGAGGATAGATGTTGTTAGAGTCATTCCTTGGACAATATGCGACTCCGGTCACATTACGGTCCCCTCCCAAGTCAAGGCCGATCCATATCGGCTTTGGAGAATCGACAACTATCACATTGCCAGGAAACACAGCCGTGGAATCCGCAGACTGGTACACCCTCAGATAATTTCTTGTGTTTCCGTCAAAAACAGTGCGGATATTGTTCGCATTAGCTTCCTTGATCCCAATGTACTTTCCTTCAAGCGGTTTTCCATCATCTCCAATGAAAGCGATCTCTGCGACATTGCCGGCATTGCCTCTCGCGAAGATGTCAGGATATAAATATCTCACATAACGGCACTTGACTGGAGCAATCGCAAAAGTGTCCATTTTGGAATCCGGCAACGAGTCAATCGTGAACAATGTGACTGCATTTTCAAATTCGGGATTATCAGCACCCTGAAATCTGGCTCCGACCATCTCTCCCGCATAGCCAAGCTGGTACTTGAAGCGACCATATTTCCGTGTCAGCACCATCCTCGAAACCGGATTAGCACTATCAGCAACCGCCGGATGTTGGCTTCCGTCCTTTTCAAGGAATATCGGATCACCAACCGGGCGGAATCGGCCATCCTTATAATATTGAGGCAGATAGACTATCCTTCGCCCCATCTCCACAAACCTGGCCCTGCCGTTTCTGGAATATGAATATGAGACTGGAACCCACCTCTTGTTGTTGAAGACACACAGATAAACCACAGACACGTCATCCTTCAAAGAATCTGGAATCTGAACCGTGACATCAGAGGTCTTGACAAGATGCGAGGTGACATCCTGATAACCGGCATAAGGGAAATCAAATTGTTTTATAACTTCCAGTTCGTCCTCCGTCATCATCTTTCTTGAGAATTTCTTCACAAATACCTTCGGAGGTTTGTTCGCGATCTCATTCTCGCCGGGATTGAACTTGGCTGCGGAGAAGTCCGCCCACTCATTATCCTTTGTCAAAATAGCATTGAAGTCGTGACCAGCGCTGCGGTTACCCCAATGCGGGATTGTGCAGTGAGCAACCGCCAGTCCCATCGACCTCATAGCGAACAAAGCTACGGCCGCCTGCTCAACACAAGAACTGAGACGGCACTTGCGAAGCTGATCCACCGACAAAGACCGAGGATGATTCTTGAATATGTGTCCTCCCCCAGCCGGAAGGAACCAAGTAGAGATGTCCTGATTGATCAGCCGACAGACCGCCACTGGATCGGTGTTACCCGCCAAAGAATCGGCGATCCACTTATAACGCTCGCGGAAATAATGTCTCCAGTCTTCCGTAAGCGGCTCGCTTCCATAACGATACGGCAGGACATACTCACAGAAGTCCTCGAATGACAGATGGGATGTCCAAGGATAGTCCAAGGTGGCGAAAGCCTCATCTATGTTGTCAATCAGATAATCCGCTGTGACAGACCGCAAATCATCCGATCTTCCATAATGGTACTTTGTAGGATCGCCGTACTTTGCCAACACCCTATTCCATATCTCATTAACCTTGATCTGCACAAGATAGACATTTACCTCAGTGTCCTCGAACCTGATGTCAAGATTGCCGACAGCATCAAAGAACTCTGCGTCAAGGCTGTCCAGTTTCTGGTTGGTCAACGTGTAACGCCCAACCATATTCTCAATAAGGAAGCAAGCAGCCTTGTACTTCTTCCGGTCCCTCTGGTAATGTTCCAACACCTTCTCCAACTCCACGCGGTTCTCACCCGCAAGAGACAACGCCGCCTCCAGCCTCGGAGAATACCGAGAGCAGGACAGCTCACAAAAAGCCAATAATATGAATAATAATATTTTCTTCATTGTAACATCATTTTACGCCCCCACTCAAAAATTCAGAGGCGTAGGTTTTCATTTCATCGGTCGCCGAAGACCTTACCTTAGGATTGGAATCCAATATCGCTCGTGCCAATCGGTTGGCATCTTCCAACCGTCCTTCACTTTCATACAGCAGTAATAGCTGATACAATGGGTACAACTTGCAAGGTTGCATATAATGAGCCACCTTATAATGGTCTTCAGCCTCGTCGAATCTGTTCAAAGAAGCACAGACATTCCCCATCATAACATAAAACATATTGTCACAGCTCACCTCTGTTCCACGTCTGAACGCATCCAGACTTTCCTCATAACGGCCGGAATTCTTAAGTCTTTTGCCAAGCCAGAACAAATACTTCGGATGATCGCACAAGATCTTAGCCCGCTCCAGATGCAAGTCATTGACCGTCTTGATTCTTAGGATCTTGTCTATTGCAAAGTCCTTTACCGCATTGACCTTATCCCTTATTCTGATGTTTATCGGAATAAGTAAAGAAACGCATATCATACAAGACATTATTGAAACAACTGCCTTATGCCATCCCGCTATAATAATCAATGGTCGTTTGTCCCAAGCGGCTGCACGCGCCACGAACAAGCAGCCTAATACCCTGAAAGGCAAAAGGCTGAAAGGGTAGGAAAACATAGCACACACCGACAATGCAAGCAATCCATAGCCGATCTCGTTCTTTCCACGGAGCAGTTTACATATTGAGACAATGATGATCAAAGAGAACAAAAGCAGCCCGACAAGCCCCTGCTCCACGCCGACTTCGAGAAAATCATTGAACGCATATTCCGGGGCTCCGGCAACAGATGCAAAAGACGAATCTGGATTGGCCATAAAATATTCCTTCTGACTGTCCGAAAACGCTTTATGAAAGCCACCTATGCCGCTTCCGAACACAGGGTGGCCGCATATCGCCCTCAATGAAACAATCCACATCAGCAAACGTCCGTCAGCCGAATCCTTCTTCAGGAAATAGAGCCCGGCCCCAAACGCAAGCGCCAAAACCATTACCGCCAATAACAATCTCGGATTACGTCGGCCAAACAAGATTAACAGCACGACAGCCAACGCGACAAATGCTGTTCGGCTCAATGTCGCGGGAATGGTGATCAAGCCAACAATACCCCCTGCGGTACAAAGCAAAACCAACATACTTCCGGCAAGACGTACGCAGCACTTCTCGCCTATGTGATTTCTCAACGAATATATTCTATACCTTTTATGGCAGTACGCCAGACAAATCGCAAGCATTGTAGCGACATATATTGAATACGGACCCGGGTTAAAGAATGTTCCAGTGATCCGGAACACAGCGTGGTTGGAGCGTTCAAAGCCATACAACTGCAATAAACCGACAACGCACTCATAAAGCCCGAACACAACTATCCAAGCCACAAGAATTTTGTCCAATGACCTTTCTTGCGGTAAAACCAAACGAAGGATAGCATACAAGACAAAGGTCGTGGTTAATGGAATCAATGCATCCTTCGAATGGTTTTCCGATAAGAAAAGTGCATTCAAGATGGAATAGGAGAACCAAGCAAATGCAAGAATATCTATTGTTGAAATTTTGAGAGTGGTCTTTCGGTCCGCCAAACCAATGACAATCAGCGGTCCAACGGAAAACAAAAGCACCAAGAATGTCCGATCCGGCCTGCCAAAGTAGTCATCAACGGTTAATATAGTAACCCAGAGAAATGCCAGAAGGACAAACGTCCCTACCATCATCTTCCAATATTTCAGAGAATAGATCATCCTACAATAGCTCTACTAAGGCATTGTTCCACCATTATCTAACATCGTCACAATGATCCTCTTGTACAAGTCCCACAATTGTGGTTTATGGCTCGGATCTCCAGAAAGGACCACCTTTCGATTCTTGTCCAATAAGAACACATGTAGCAACGGCTCTTGAGGAATATTTTTATTCTCCGCATAGAATAGTCCTTTCTCATCTAAGAATATCGGATGCCGAAAGCGTGTCCGGCAAAGTGTGATGTAAACCGTATCAACGTTTTTCTTTTTCGGAGAAAAGATAAATACAGGAGAAAACTCTCCTCCGACTTCCTTTCCAAAATCAATGATATTACGGTAGTCATACATGTGGTCAAGCTGACACGGAACACACGAGTCTGGATCCCTATACACAACCAAAAGGACGGGAACTGTGTCAAGGTCAATGGATACAGAATCCTCTCCCATCACCATCTGCCGCATTTCAGGGAATTTGATCTCCGTCATACTGAAGTCGTTCATCATCGTTGTCAGTCTTTGCTGACGGCACGATGGTGATAAGAGAAGGATCAGAAAGAGCAAAAATATAATCTTACCATTCACTTTTCGGATAGAAAAAGGTGAGTATCGGATTGTCATCATTTTTCATCGAACACATTAAATCAGTCATCCGCTTTCCGAACTGTTTTTCCAGAACGTCACGATTGTTCAGGTCAAGGCCTTGCATCCGCCTAATGGACTCTACGGGGAAGAAATAGCCGATAAAAGCATTGTCAGTAGAGCCAACAAAATTATTGAACGGGACTGGAAAAAAACCTGAAGTTGCATTAAAGACGATGGCTTTATCCTTAGACTTTGTGTACAGTACGCGGTAGTTATGATGACTCCTTAGAAATTCAAAGAACAGATGATTGTCCGACATATAAAAATCACCAATCATAAAAAAGTATCGGTCACCGGACTGCTCCGACCGAATCTCCTTACGATTCCGAATGTCTCGAAGCCTTTCTGGAACTGTTTTCTTTCCAAAATCCAACCAACAATACGGTTCAGCAACGAAATTACCATTAATTCGAAAAACCGTATCACAATAAACCGGATGATAAAACACATCTCCATTCTTCTCAAAAAAATCATGGTCATACAAGATTGTCTCATATGTGTTCTTTTTCCTGTAAAGGCCATACTTGGACACCACGCCAAGACTGTCACTCACAAAAAGGGAATAATCCTTCACGAACGATTTATTGTCAGAATTAAGACTGACGAACATCAGATTGTTATCATCAAACTCATGAAACTTCATACTAAAGAACGGGTATTCCCTTGACTTTATATATTTCCCGCCCAAATCATAGTGAAGTAGTTGTTGTCTGAACTGATCCCAAATCACAACTTCCTTACAAGGATTCACTTCCATCATTGTAGGCTCAATATATTCACCAGGACCTCGACCACGATGTCCGATGTCTGCCAGGAACTCTCCTGCCAAGGAAAAAGCCTTAACTGACTTGGAACCATACCGATCCAGAATCAAGATGGTCGAATCAATCACTATCGCCTGATTAATTCCAGAAACCGCAGCCTTTGGAGCATTGGAAAGAGGGACGAAAGTCACCGAGTCAAATATCGTTTCCAGATTGATATTCTTATGGGTGTTCGCATCCGAAATCTCAATACGAATAGGTTCAGCCAAACCTCTTTTTATTGTTGCCGCATTCTTTTTTTGTTCATCGGAACACCCAACCGGCATCACGACAACCAATAGAGTCAAGGCAACAACACAGATTATTCCCTTATCAAGTCCTCGCATTTGTCATCATTTATTTTCCGCACAAGGATGCCCTTTCGGTGCTTCATCATGACATAATCCAGAACCTTTACCACATGCATCTCTATACCAATACGTGGTTTCGTAATATGTCTCAGTCTTCTCCTCTGATGATCCTCCACCAGAATAGGATGCTTTCACCACAACATTGTACGATCCAGAAACAGCATCAAATTTCCATTCATATTTATAGCTATTCTCGTTCACCTGAGTAGCACTGCCTACACATAAGACCTCATAGAGTTTCCAATTGGTACCCGATAATCCACGATGATACTCATCTCCTCTCTTACGTTCACCGTTTTCATCTTGTGCAAGTGCTTCAATATTCATAGCCAGAAGATTGTCCTTTGGCTGATAGGATTTGTACGCCTTGTAGGCTCCGAAGCCAGCTGCCATTATCGCGGCAGCGGCCAATGATAAAATCAACTTTTTCATTGTTTTGATGATTAGTTAGTTAATAAAATATTAAGAAGGTATTAGTTTTACCACTCATACTCCTCACAGCCTGTGAAGAACACGGCATAGTAGATATGCCCGTTCTCCGTTGTGATGTCCATTCTGTAGGCGGTATCCGGCTCGACAAGGATTACCATCCTTCCTGAAGCACTGTTCCCGACATAGTTCTGGAGTTCTCCTGTAGTCTGATTCTCAAGCACAACATCCACCGTTCCGAGATTTGACAGGAACGACAATTCAAGACTGTTCGTGTAAGAATAATAGAAGCATTCAACTTGAACTTTTGCCGGGGCGAGGTTTCCCTTTGTGTTCGGCTTCGTTTCTTCTATAACTACAATAGGTATGATGTCTTCGTTTTGCGAATACACCGCAATATTAGCTGTCAACAATGACAATAATATTAGTATAACCTTTCTCATAAAAAATGTTTTATTTCCGACTGCAAAGTTCGGGAGAAAGGTCGGTTATACAATGAAAAATAGTTTCACTTTAAGCAAATACAATCCCCTAATTTTTAAGTAGTTACAAATGGATTGAGACTCAATTTCTCATTTCACCCCATCTAACTCGCTAATTATAAGCATATTAATCAAATATCTGCAACATATCACAATCGATAATGCGCTAATTATTAAGCAATTAAATCAATTACGATATCAATTCTGAGAAAAGAGCCTTGTTTTCGTCGTCCAGCCTTGCGATCATTTCTTTAATGTTGTACCGCTTTGTGTAAACAGTGTTCACATTATAGCCCATCATTCTGGCTATGGTTTTGGTGTCAAAGCCAAGGATCAGGAAGGAGATGAAACGGAAATCCTTCTCGGTGGCATCCGGTATCGCCGCCCTTAGCTTTGTCATTATGCCATCGAGATTGTCATCAAGCATAGACTCAAGATCCTTTTGGTTCGGCTCATCCAATATCGCAAGAATCTTTTTGACTTCAGTGTAAATCCTATCCTTCCTGCTCTGGGAAGTTTTGGATGATTCCAGATACCGCCTGCACAGGGCATTCATATGGGTGTACTGTCGTTTGTTCGCCTGGACATACTTCGCCCTCAGCACCATCAACATCTGCTCCTTTTCCGCAGCATCCGAAAGTTTTTCCGACAGGGTTCGTATATTCCTCTCAGCCAATTCATTCGCGGATTTCAGCGAATCTATGGAGCGCAAATGTTCAGCCTCACAAAGGAGTGACTCGTTAAGCCTTTGCTTCACTTCATCATTAATGAATGACATTTCCTCCACCTGACGCTGCCACATTTTCTTACGTTTCGAATAAATGCCCAAGCCTGATGCCACCACCAGCAAGGCTATCAGGAAAATCATCCATTTCATCTGACGCTGGAGCCGTCTGTCCTTATCCAACAGCAGGGACTTGCTCTCATAATAATCCGACTGCGCCAACGCCACTGATTGGCCAACCGTTTCCAAGACCTCTGAATTTTGATCATTTAGAGACTGTTCAAGATATGTCAAAGCAGTTTTGTAGTCTGCGCGATGCTTTGATATCCTATACTTCCAGATCTTTAAAATGGTCGAACTGCTGTCCACATTCTCCAACTGTTGGATCAAATCATTTGCAGTATCGTAATCTCCAATAATTTCAGAAGCATAGGCATAGACGCAATAGTCGCTGAGGGAAGGCGTTCCACCAAATTCTCCTGTAGCCTTCCTGAACAAGTCAATGGATTCGTGAGGGTCAGAACCAGGTTTGAAGATGTTGTTCCACGCAAGGTTCAATAATTGCCTCGCATAAATGGAGGTGTCACGGATTGGTTGTGAGAAGAAAATAGAATAAAGACTGTCAGCCTTCGCCCAGTCCCGAATGTTCGAATAGCGATTTGCCAACAATCCTGTAGTATTCCACAGCCTGAAAGAGTCCTTGGCCTGGGCAAAATAATCGCAGGCCTCCTTACAATATAAAATGCTCTCAGAATTATTATTGTTCCACAAATAGACATCAGAAATAGAGGAACTGATGATTCCCTTGAATACAAGATTGTCCGAGTGGAAGGAATACTCCTTCGCACGGATATAACTCGCTATCGAAGATTTCGGATCTCCAGTGTCATACTGCGCCACCCCAAGATAGAAATACATCTTCATCCTGTCATCATTGGAACCGTGGCGTTCATAATAGCTCGCGGCTGGCTGGATGATACGCAGATCAGGAATATCTCTATGAGTTCTGGTCAACGCCATAGTGTACAGCAGCGAGTACCTCGCGCGCTGCGCCCTGGTCTTAAGGCTCAGCGTGTCTATTGATTCCAATGCGGCCAAAGCACTGTCAGGCCTTGTCCACATCACGTCCTCGGCGGAGTCCATAATCCGTCCTGCCTCCCTGTTCCCGCAGGAGGAGAATACCATTGCGGCGACCGCTGCCGCAACCAGTCTGATGAATATCCCGAATAGTCTCACAACACTGATAAACTCCCTCTGATGAGCGATCACCGTACAAAAATAATCATTAATTCATTAAAAATGTTTCAAATAGTCTCGGATCTCAATAGAGATGTGAACGCCGGCGCGGAGTTTTTACAAAACACGTTCAGCCGGTAAGGCCTCTGGCGCAGGTGAATTGATGAATATGCTGAAAAAGTCGAAGGGAACTGTGATAGTTTTTCATCATATTCATCAATTGGTGGCCTTCTATGCCCTCTTCGGCTGAACGTGTTTCGTAAAAGTCGGGAATGGAGTCACCCTGCAAAACGTGCTCTTATGAAGTCACCTTGCAAACCGTGTTCAGTCGGAGTCGCCCTGTAAACCATGTTCTTATGGAGTAACTCTGCAAAACGTGCTTTTTAGGCATCCTGAAGCTAATCGAAAAATTGTGTCATTAAGTGACATGTTTTTCGATTAGCCGTATGTTTTCCGCTGTTACTTCCGCGTTAGTTGACCACTATCCGGATTGACGAGAATAGAGACAAAAAAACGGAACTGCTTCTTCCGCGCTAGTTGACCACAATCTCGTCGATGAAGATGAAGGCGTGGTTGCGGTTCTTGGTCACGTCGTCGCGGACGGCTTTGTACTTGATGTAGCGGGCTTTGGCGTTGACTGCTGTGCCTAGGGTGTTCAGAAGGGCGCAGGAGTCGGTGTCCGGGACCTGCAGCAGGCAGACTACGGGATCGGTGAAGGTGACACCGTCCTCGGAGAAGCGGACCTCCGTCCTGACCGGGAAACCTACCTCGGCGGAGGTGTGGGAGAGGAAGGTCGCGCCTACGTAGTGGATGTCCTTGACAGAGCCGAGGTCGATGGTGACATCGACATCACAAAGGAATCCCTGCCAGCGGTTGTCCTTGTAGAACCAGCCTCCGCGAAGGCCGTCCACAAGGGCGTTGTCACCTCCGGCGGGATAGCCGGCGGAATATTTCCGGCCATTGTAGGTGATCCTCGCTCCGGCGGCAAGATGCTCAAGCGGAACCAGGGACTCCGGCCTCGGGCCGATCTCGTTCCTCAAATCAAAAGCGTTGTAGCCTTTTGAGCGAAGGCACTCAGCGAGCCTGACGGCATTCTCCCGGAAACGAGGATAATCCTTGCTTCCAGCCGGACTCCAGCCGATCTCGGCGATGGCGAAGGCGCGAGGGTAGAGGAGGTACTCCATGTACTCCCCTGTCGGGACGAACTCGGACCAGAGGTTGGCCTGAAGGCCGAGGATGTGGGCGACATATTCATTGTCGATGCCGTCGGTCGGGTTGAAGGAATAGACCTGCTCAAGCGGACGGTAGCCGCTGAAGGACTTCGGCTGGGAGAACGGCGCGTCCTGACTGGAGTCGAAATAGCAGTAGTCCCCCGGCGACATCACGACATCGTGTCCCATACCGGCGGCGGTGATTCCGCCCTGCGTGCCTCTCCAGGACATCACGGCGGCACCTTCGGCGAGTCCTCCGTCCAGGATCTCGTCCCAGCCGATGGCGTGGCGGCCTCTGGACTCAAGGAACCTTGTCACCCTGTTGACCAGATAGCTCTGCAGCTCGTCCACATCCTTAAGGCCCTCGGCCTCCATTCTGCGGCGGCAGTCAGGACACTCCTTCCAATTGCGCTTCGAGGCCTCGTCGCCGCCTATGTGGACATATTCATAAGGGAACATCCCGATCACCTCGTCAAGGATCGCCTCAAACATCCCGAAAGTCCCGTCCTTTCCGGGGCAGAGGTCGCCGGAGATGCGGTGTTCCGTGCCGTCCGGGCTGAGGCAGGAGAGCTCAGGATAGGCCGCCAGCACCTCGCCGGAATGGCCCGGAAGCTCGATCTCCGGGATGATGTCGATGTGGCGGGCGGCGGCATATTCAACAATCTCCCTGACATCAGCCTTCGTCAGGTAGCCTCCCGATGCGAACGGAGCGCCTTCCAGGGAATATTCCTTCCCTCCGGCAACCCATTCCTCGTAAGTCTTCCCTTCCCGCCATGCCGCCTTCCGGGTCAGCTCGGGATAGGCGTCGATCTGGATCCGCCACCCCGCGTCGTCGGTCAGGTGCAGGTGGAGCGTGCTCATCTTCACCGCAGCCATCGCATCCAACTGCTTAAGGATGAAGTCCTTGTCACGGAAATTGCGGGAAATGTCCAGCATCAGGCCTCTGTGGCGGAATCTCGGGTAGTCAAGAATCTCGCAATGACTCAGGGTGGAATCCCTGTCAAGCATCATCCCGAGGCTCGTCCTGGCGCGGTAGACACCGGTTTCCGTGAGGGCGAAGATGTCGATCCCCTTTTTCCCGACGGTGAGCCTGTAGGCCTCGTCCCGCGCGAATTCCGGAATATTCAATCCCTTGATTTCCTTGGAGAAGCGCCTGTCAGCCAGATGGACCCGAATGTCGCTCCCATCCTTTTTCAAGGAATATCCCTCACCTGAGGTCACGTATTTTACCGGGGCCGGTATGATGTCCCCGGGGCCGGAAATGGCTGACGCCGACGGCATGAGGGCCATCAGCGTCACCACGATCAGTAAAGTCTTTTTCATAAAGGCTATCTTTTGTCTATCAAAACACTCTTGATTCTTTTGAATATGTCCGTGTTCTCCATCACTCCGCTGAATCTCCAGGCGGACGCTCCATAGGAATAAAGCACCACCGGAGCCGCCGTGTGGCCTGTTGTCGAGTACTTCACGCCGAGACCGCTCTCCCCTTTAGTGAAATCCTTGCTGCCCGGAACCAGAGAGACACCGCCGGTCTCATGGTCGGCTGTCACGATCACGAGCGTTCCCTCGTGTGCGTCGGCATAGTCGAAGGCGCTGTTGACCAGTTTGTCAAACGCCTCCATTCTCCAGATCACATCCTCGGTGTTGTTGGCATGGGCGGCATGGTCGATCAGCGAGCCTTCGAACATCGCGAAGAAGCCATGCTTGTTGGCGCCGATGATCTCAAGCGTGTGCCCGGCCAGATCCGTCAGCAGGTCGGAATCCGTCTGCGTGGCCTCGATCTCCGGACCGTCATCAAACAGTCCCAGAATCGGAGTGGCCCGGGTGGTGTAGAACTCCTCAGGGGACCCGACATAGGTGAAGCCCGCGTCCTTGGCCTTCTCCACAAGGTTGACATCGGTGTATTTCGGCGCGGTGAAATACTTCCGTCCTCCTCCCACGATCACGTCAGGCCTGAATGCGATCAGATCCTCGGCGATGTTCTTTCTCTCTCCCCGTCGGGCCACATGGGCATAGAACGCCCCCGGAGTGGCATCCAGAACGTACGATGTGACGACTATCCCCACAGACTTGCCTTTTTCCTTCGCAAGCCGGGCGATGCTGGCCGGCTTGGTGCTGTCCGGAAGCATACCGAGCATGCTGTTGTTGGTCTTGTGGCCGGTCGCCATCGCCGTGGCCGCGGCGGCGGAATCAGTGGTCTTGCTGTTGGCAGAGTAAGTCTTGACGATCGCCGCGAACTGCGAGCGGTCAAAGCAGGTCGGCCCGAAATCGTTGTTCGCCATCCAGGCGGCAGCGGCTCCAAGTCCCATTCCGTCACCAATTATCAGGATAACGTTCTTTACCTTTTCATCCTTCGGAGCCTTTACCCCGGCCCTGGCCGGAGCGGCGATCAGCACCGCCAGCAAAACAAATGAGATAATCTTCTTCATCTTTATTAAAAATAACACACTAACTGTCCATTAAGCAAGTATAAGGAACACGCACGGCCGCTTGCCGATCACGACCGGAGACTTCTGCCACTCCCTGACCGTCCGGGTCATGATGGTCTCGTCCGGCAGGGTGATGTCGGCGGCGATGCAAAGGCGGGTCTTCGGCTGCAGCGCGGCCAGCAGATCAGCCATCATCGAATCGTTGCGGTAGGGTGTCTCAATGAACATCTCCGTCTGGTTCAACTGTGAGGAGCGCCGCTCGATCTCGCGGATGGCCTTGCGCCGCTCGTCCGTCTTGGCCGGCAGATAGCCGCAGAACGCGAAACACTGACCGTTGAGCCCCGACCCCATCAGCGCGAGCATCAGCGACGAGGGCCCGACCATCGGCACGACCTGTATTCCATGAATATGGCAGAGCGCGACCAGCCGAGCCCCCGGATCCGCCACAGCCGGCAGCCCCGCCTCGGAGATCAGCCCGACATCGGACGGCGATCCGTCCGGATCGGAAAACAATGACAGAAGACTCTCGACCTCTGAAGGTTGAGTGTGCTCGTTCAACTCCCTGAGTTCCAATTCGCCGATGTGTCCCCTAAGCCCCGCCGCGGACAGATAGCGCCGCACCGTCCTGGCCTCTTCGACAACATATTTCCGAATCGACCTCAGACGCTCCAGCACCGGAGCCGGAATGACCTGGGCCGGATCATATTCCCCCAACGGCGAGGGAATCAAATAAAGTTTTCCTTTAGCCATATCGCACACAAAGGTACAAATTCATTTGAATATCTCCGCAGCCCCCGCCGGAAGATTTTGCGGACGGAGCCAACACGCGCCGGGCACGCTTCCGGGCAAGCCTCCGGAGTGGATCGATTTGGCCGGGAGGTGCACCAACAAGAAAAGAGGGCATACCATTGCATGCCCCCCTTTCGAATAAAGTCAACGAGTAGAGTATTTATGATGTCTTGTTATTTTTTCACATACACATAGAAACTTTTTTTCAATCCTCCACTGCCGTCGATTCCGACACTGAAAAATTCGCCTTCATTATCCTTCCGAGCTTCTATCTCGATTCCTACGTATTTGTTATCGTAGGTCACGACCCTTGCAGAGAGTGCCAAGCCACCACCTTTGTTTTCAAATAAGTAATGATCCGACCAGACAACCTCGTCCGTGGAGTTGGACGGCGTGACGGTGGCACTGAATGACTTCGTCTGTCCCTCGACGAATGCGAGGCTCTTAGGAGTCAGGGTAAGTCCCGTCGCCGGAACGGTCTACTTGGTCACGAGCACATCGAAAGATCTGGACACATTGCCGATCTTGACGGTGATCGTGGAACGACCTAGATTTAAAGTTGTCACACTAAAACCGTTGCATTCTCGGTCTCCGGCATTGATGGACTCTTTTTTAACAGTGGCAACGCTGTTATCTGAGGAGGTGACGGTGAAATCACCCGCAGGGAGGATGCCTTTATTGATTATGCCATCAAAATCGGCAGGAGACTTATACTTCGCGAAGTAGCAAACTATTCTTTTGTTTTTTTTGAGTAATCTCTGGGTATCATTAAGTTCATATTCAAACTTTTCCCCATCATAACTGTATAACTGCATCCGATAGACTATCACATTGGCCGTCGCTTTCACCGAGCCGGCTCTCACATCGAGACCGAAGCCGATAGAGATGCCACCGTCATACTGCTTGGCGGTGTACGACCCTCCGCCATTGGAGGTGAGGAAGGAACTGCCCGGCCAGACAACGTTGTCCGTGGAGTTGGACGGCGTGACGGTGGCTCTAATGGACTTCGTCTGTCCTTCGACTAATTCGAGGCTCTTAGGAGCCAGGGTAAGTCCCGTCGCCGGAACGGTCTTCTCGGTCACGGTCACCTTGAACGATCTGGACACGTTGCCGATCTTGACGGTGATTGTGGAACTACCTACATTTAAAGCTGACACACTAAATCCGTTGTATACTATGGATGCGGTTTGGAAGGACTCCTTTTTAACAGTGGCGACGCTGTTGTTTGAGGAGGTGACGGTGAAATCACCCTTAGGGAGGATGCCATTATGGATTAAGACTTTACGAGTGGCAGAAAACTTCTGCTTTGAGAAGAAGAAGCTATTTTTTTTGTTTTTATCGAGTTCATACGTGGAGCCATCAGGCACCAGTTTGTCGGATACTGATTCAACGAACCACATCGGATAGACCGTCACGCCGGCCTTCGCGCTCGCCGCACCTGCTTTCACTTCGAGGTCGAAGCTCTCTGAATCGTCAGCCTTCTTGGCGGTGTACGACCCTCCGCCGTTGGAGGTGAGCTGGGCAGGACTCGGCCAGACAACCTCGTCCGTGGTGTTGGACGGCGCGACCGTGGCATTGATGGACTTAGTCTGTCCCTCGACTAATTCGAGGCTCTTAGGAGCCAGGGTAAGTCCCGTCGCCGGAATGGTCTTCTCGGTCACGGTCACCTTGATTGATCTGGACACATCGCCGATCTTGACGGTGATAGTGGAAGAGCCTAACTTCTTGCCCACAACCTTGAAACCATTGTACTTGCTGCTGACGACCACCTTTTCCACAGTGGCGATGCCGGCTTCCGAGGAGCTGACGGTGAAATCACCCGCAGGAAGGATGTCATCCCCGATGTAGTCACTGCCTTTTATCCCGCTATTCTTCTTCGAGAAGTAGCAGGTCAACTCGCCACCTTCAGTGATTGTGCTCGTGGATCCGTCAGGCACCAGTTTGTCGGATGCTGTATCTACGAACCACATCGGATAGACCGTCACGCCGGCCTTCGCGCTCGCCGCACCGGCTTTCACTTCGAGGTCGAAGCTCTCTGAATCGTCAGCCTTCTTGGCGGTGTACGACCCTCCGCCGTTGGAGGTGAGCTGGGCAGGACTCGGCCAAGTAACCTCATCCGTGGTGTTGGACGGAGTGACAGTGGCATTGATGGACTTCGTCTGTCCCTCGATGAAAACGAGGCCCGTAGGATTAAGGGTAAGTCCGGTGGCCGGAACGGTCTTCGCGATCACGGTCACCTTGCAAATCGCGGTCTTGCCGCCGTCCGCCGTGGTGACGGTAATGTCTGAGGTGCCGGCTTTCACGGCAGTGACTTTTCCGCTGGCGTCAACATCGGCCACGCCGGAATTGCCGCTCTTCCACGCCACGGCCTTGTTGGTGGCATTCTCCGGCATAACGATAGCTGTTAGATTAGCGGTTTCACCCTCAGTCATGCTAAGGGTAGGCTTGTCGATCGAGACACCGCTTACCTTTACCGGGTCAGGCTTTGGCTGTTCTTGCTCTTTCCCACCGCATCCGGAGAACGCGATGACGGCAGCGACTGCAGACAATGCCGACAGGATTCTAAAATAAGATTTCATGATAGTTTTAATAATTTGGGTCTGTAAAATAATCAGGTCTGTGTCAAGGCGTGCCTTTGTCCGGCCAACGCTCAAATCTATCACCTGCAAATATGGCGAAAAGAATCCATAAGCAATATGGCTAAAGAGGCTTTTTGCGTCTCTTTTGCCATATTTTCAGAAAAAAACCTTTCCTCCGCGCCTCCAAAGGCAAGATTAACGCGAAAAGCCCGGCGGACGCAGAAGATCCTCCGGGCGGGTTGTTTATGGGTATTTATTTATGAAAAAAGTGGCGCCGACTATTTAAATTTATAGACAAGTTGGACATCGGCTGTCTGGTGCGACCACTCACGCTCCTGCGTAAAGCCGGCTGGTGGAAAATTGGCATCGAAACCAGACCAGACATAAATGGTGAAGTACCTGTCATATTGATCTCCGGACCCAGGATTGCCGAACACCTCCAGGGTAGTGACCTTAGTATTCTTGCTGATGTCTATATACTCCAAATAATTATCGTAAGCATCAATATAATACAAATTAGGACACATGCTGACATCCAATTCGTCGAGACCACTATCAGGGAATGAGAGCCTCTTCAAGGCCACGCAGGAAGAGAGATCTATTTGATTAAGACCGCAGTGTCCAAAAGAAAGACTTTCCAGCTTTGTCAACCCTGAAACCTTTATCTCTCCAAGTCTTTTGTTGAACTCGCAGTCCACTTCGACAAGGTCTGTGTTGGATGTAAGATCCAGTTTCTGGATTTTGTTGTAGGAGCATTTCAGTGTGGTCAAAGACTTGAACAGTTCGATTCCCTTCAAGGAAGTCAGTTCTCCCTGCACGGACTTGGATCCAGAGACATCGATCAACTTGACAGAAGCGATCTCGTCAGCGGTGATGTACTTGGCATCCTTCACGATCTTCTCCGCCTGAAGAGCGGCAGCGAATCCTGCATCGAACTTAGGGGACAGATTCTCCGCCTTAGGAGTATCCGGCTCCTTGTCATCCTTCTTGCAACCTGTCGAAACGGAGGCGATCAAAAGCGCCGCCGCTGTGGCGAAAAACATGTTTCGCAATGTGTGAGTGTTTGTGAACATCGTTTAATAAAATTAGGGTCAGTATTAAAATATGTCTGCAAAGTTAGGAGGAAAAACCAAAAAGCAATATGGCTAAAGAGGCCAATTGCGTCTCTTTTGCCATATTTTCAGAAAAAACGACACCCGTCTCGTTCCGCAAGACGCATTTTTTACAGTTTTATGCCTAACTTCGCAGATGTTTAAACCAAAGGATCTTGAACATGGACTACGACGGTATAATTGAACTTGAAGGGATGGAATTCCACGCCTTTCACGGCTGCCTGGAGAAAGAACGGCGGGAGGGCAACACGTTTCTGGTTGACTTCCACGCCGAGACGGAGTTGAAGAAGGCTGTGAAGACCGACGACCTTAGGGAGACGGCTGACTATGGGAGGATCTACGACATAGTGGCGGAGCAGATGGCGGTGCCGTCCAACCTGCTTGAGAATGTCGCCGGCAGGATACTGGACGCCGTCCGTAAGGAGTTCAAGGACTTCCTTTTCATCAAGATAAGGGTTTCAAAGATGAATCCGCCGGTGAACGGGCCGTGCGCCTGGTCCCGTGTCACCGTGACTTATGGCGATCCAATCTGGAGGTTTTAGGATGAGGATAGCGTTTCTGACACTCGGCTGCAAGCTCAACTACGCCGAGACATCGACTTACGAGAGAGGTTTCACGGCGAACGGCCTTGAGGTCGTCCCGTGGGAGGAGCAGGCTGATGTCTACCTGATCAACACTTGCTCTGTCACGGAGAGGGCCGAGAAGAAGTGCCGCAATGTGATCCGGAAGATGCACAGGGTCTCCCCCGGAGCCAGGATCATCGTCACAGGCTGCTACGCCGAGCTCCGCCGGAACGATCTGCTGGCCATAGACGGTGTGTCGCTTGTGTTCGGCGCCAAGGAGAAGTCCCGTGTGGTTCCTGACACAATGGAACTGATACTAAACAGCGGCAGTGATGGCACAGCCAGCCCTTCCGCGCTTCGCGCTCCATCCCGTCCCGCCTGCGGCGGTCCACCCGTTCACGAGGCCACGGGCGGCCACGGGGCTGGCAATGCCATCACTGCCGCCTCCACGGCCACCAAGACTGTGACTCATCATGGTTCACAAACCAATGAAGCAATTGACATCAATACCGTCCTTGAACAGCCCCTGCCATCGATGAATGGTTCTTCTGATCTGGAACCGATGAGCGCGGCGGAATACAAGGAGATCTCGAAGGAGACGATGGCGGCGTTCTCGTCGGAGGAAAGGACGAGGTCGTTCCTCAAGGTGCAGGACGGATGCAACAACTTCTGCGCCTACTGCACAGTGCCTTACGCAAGAGGAAACTCAAGGAATATACCGATTTCGGAAGTGCTGGAGCAGGCCCGCAGGATAGCAGGAGCCGGAATCAAGGAGATTGTCATCACCGGAGTCAACACCGGGGACTTCGGCAGGACGACCGGCGAGAGTTTCCTCGATCTGCTGAAACGCCTCAACGACGTGGAAGGCATCGAACGCTACAGGATCTCGTCAATCGAGCCGAATCTCATAACGGAGGACATCGTGGACTGGATAGCCTCCGGCACCAAGTTCCAGCCACACTTCCATATTCCTTTACAGTCAGGGTCGGACACGATCCTCAAAAGGGTGGGCCGCCGCTACACGACGGAATTCTTCGCCGACAGGATCGACTACATCCGCTCCAGGATGGATCCGAAGGCCGGGCAGGATGACAGACCCTTCGTGTTCTTCGGGATAGATGTCATCGCCGGGCTGCCCGGAGAGACAGAGGAACTGTTCGAGGAGACATATTCATTCCTCAAGGACCGCGTCAGACCGGCGTTCATCCACGTGTTCCCCTATTCCCGCCGCCCCGGAACCGTCGCCGCCGGGTGGAAGGATCAGGTCATGGATGCCGTCAAGACGGAAAGGGTGGCAAGGCTGGAGGCGCTGTGCGGCGGGCTGCACACGGCGTTCGTGGAAAGGAACAGGGGCCGACGCTCGCAGGTGCTGTGGGAATCCGACGAGAAGGACGGGATGATGGGCGGCTACACAGGCAACTACATCAGAGTCGAAAGGACGTATGACCCGGCGCTTGTGAACATGATAGAGGAGATCACAATCTGATGCCTCGTCCCAAACGGAAATAAGGCGGCAAATAATCATCAAACGAATGGAATTCAAGAATATATGGGCAAGGCAAGACTGACATTCTTAGGCACCGGCACCTCGCAGGGGGTACCGATCATCGGCTGCAAGTGCGATGTGTGCACATCACCGGACACAAGGGACAAGCGGTTTCGCTCATCCGTGTTTGTTGAATATGAAGGGCTTGGCATCCTCGTGGACGCCGGGCCGGACTTCAGGATGCAGATGCTCGCCCACGACCTGTGCCACCTGGACGCCATCCTGCTGACCCACAACCACAAGGACCACACTGGAGGCCTTGATGACGTGCGCTCGCTCAACTACATCGACAAGCGCGCCGCCGAGATCTATTGCGAGCGGAACGTCCTCGACGAGCTGATCAAGGAATATCCCTACGTCTTCGCCTTCCCGAAATACCCCGGAGCACCCGAATGGCATCTCCACGTGATCGACGAGAATCCGTTTCTGGTCTACCCGAACGCGAAGGACATGGAGCTGGTCTGGGTGCACGATGTCGGCTACCATTACAAGACTCCGGACGGAAGGCTGATCCCTACCGGCCGGAAACTGGAGGACATCATCGACAAGGCGGATCCCGCATCGATGGCCGCCTCGACGGGCGGCGTGGAGATCATCCCGATCCGGGGACTCCACGACAGGCTCCCGGTGCTCGGATTCCGCTTCGGGGACATCGCCTACATCACCGACATGAGCTTCATCCCGGAGAGTGAGTTTGAAAAGTTAAAGGGTCTCAGGCACGTGACCCTCAACACGGTAGGCTACAAGAAGCACCACTCGCATTTCAGTCTCGACGAGGCCCTCTCGCTTGCTGACCGCATCGGCGCCGAACACACGTGGCTCACCCACCTGTCACACACCTTCCCACGCCACGGACAGTTCGCCAAAGACCTTGAGGATCTTTGCCGCCGGCGACACATACACTCAATAGTCAGCCCGGCCTACGATGGACTCACTATCGAATAGGATCCCCGCATCCGGGCTGGCTCGTAAATGACTCGTAAAAGAGACTAATGCTGAATGTTCATTAATCGGATATATTTCAGAATCAGATCGTTCCACCTGGCGTCGCCCGGCTTCTGGTAGCGGCAGTTGCCGTTAGGATCCGGCGTGAAGATGGTCTCGCCCTTAGGTGTCAGCTCGACCCAGCCGCGCTCAGACATGTAGAACGCGCTGTCGCCCTCAACCGCGTTGATGACGGCGAGCGGATCCCACATCTTCTGCCCCGTGTCGCACTGCGTGAACTTATAGATCCACTTGATCGGATGGGCGTCAGTCCAGCTGATGTCCTGCAGCACGACCTCCGGCTTGTAGTCCAACGGGTCGCCGACCTCGCCAGGAGAGAAGATCACGTTGACTGACTTAGGCAGCAGCTTGAAGAACTGGAGGGAATAGTCGATGGCCTGGGTGAAGTTGTAGTCAGGCTCGACAGCCTCGCCGAACACACCGCCCATCGCATAGACATCGGTCACCTTCTTCGCCACAAGCTCCACACCTGTGAGCGGTGAGAACTCGTCCGGTCCTGACTCGAGCAGGCGCGCGAGCGTGGTCACGAAGCCCACTGAACAGATCTTCACCGAGCTGTCAGGCTGCGCCGCCAGTATCTTACGGTACAGCTTGTAGCCATCCATGTAGTCATCCGTACTCTTTACGGTCTGCTTGAAAAGAGGCCTGGCCTCGGTGTCGCGCGCGTAAGGGAAATTGTGGTAGGAGATGAACACCACCGGACGCTCGATGCCGGAGCGCTCAAGCCCGATCGGAATGTCAGGATAGCCGTAGAAGTTGTTCAGCACGTCCACCGCGTCGGCGTTGGCGGCTCCCATACGGTCAATCATCACGCCCAGAAGGTTGCAGCGCCCCATGTCCATGTAGCGGTAGAGCATCATCAGCGCGAAGAGGTCATCGGTAGAGCTGCCCATGTCGCAGTCGTAGATGATGCGGTTCTCCGGCATGTCGTAGTTCGACTTGACATTGATGTCCTTCGAGCAAATGTACACCGTGTGCTGTCCGTTCTCGCGGGCGAACTTCACAGCGGCGGCCAGACTGTCCTCCGGGAATATCCTGTTGCTGTCGAAATAATACTTCTTGTTCTCGGGATTGTACCATCCGCCCACAAAGCCCTCATGCTCGCGGGCATGCTTGATGACCGTCGGCAGACTCTTTTTGTCGAAGCTGTTCTGCGTGGCCGCGTAAGAGACCACAATACCTTCCCTCGGTTGGTCAAAGGTGTCGATTCCGATCGTGAAACCATCCGGATGGGCCTGGGCGAAACCCCATAAGAAATTGACAAGTTCCTTGTCACTAAGATTCACCTTGTTCCTGTTCGTCTGAGCGAAGGTGAACAAGCTGCTGGTTAATAAAGCCAATAGGATAAATAATCTCTTCATAACTCATAAAATTATAGTTTCGTAAAAATACGAAAAGAATTCTAATAAACAAGAATATATCCACGCCTGACACTTTCATTCCGCATCCCCGCAGCCGATGAAAGGATCATTCTGACACTTTAGGAGTTGAAACAACTATTTGTTATGTTTCAGGATCTATAAATCGGAACGTCGCCATTGTCAATGAGTTGACGGAGAATGTCGAGATAGTCCGGCGAATGGTTTCCGGAAGGATTGCCAAATTCGGCGACGATTTCCTCAAGGGAATATTCACCATCCTTTTCATCAATATATTCAATAAGTTTCCGCCTCGTCATCTGCTGAAGTGTCCTCGCGGGAAGGGCGGCGCTGCGGGCGCGGCACACATCGCAGGTGCCGCAGTCGGCGGCCTCGGTCTGGCCGAAATAGCGGAGAAGGTAGCGGGAACGGCACTCTGAGGTCTCGCTGACATATTCAAGCATCGCCTCCGCGCGCGCATGGAAACTCTCCCTGAGCATCGCATAGCGGGACGGCATCAGATTGACGTTGCCGGGACGCAGACGGTCATGATGAAGCACCACCACATCGGAGTGATCAGTCGGCACATAGCTGATGACATGAGCGAGCGAGAGACCATAGAGCGACTGCCGGAGCTGCGGAACCGTCTGACCGGCGCGGCGGGCGACATATTCCTCGTCAATCCGCTGGAGAAAGGAGAATATTCCCGTGTAGCTCCGCATCAGCGCCTCCAGCACATTCGCCTGCCCCTGATCCGCCAACTCAACGTCGTAGAGCGACTTCCTGTCCACATTGATCCGCACTTTAGTCGGAATGTCAACCTCCTCTGAATATGTCAGATGCTCCGTCCGCTCAAGGTATTTGAGCGCATAGAACGCCGGAGCTCTCTGCAAACCGAACCGCTTGCAGAAATCCTCGATCTTGAACTTCAGCTGACGTCCCATTCCAGTGTCGTAGGGAATCTCGAAAAACGCATGGAGTTTCTGGTACACATCCTCTATATATTCAAGAGAAGGAAAGGAGACATCCTCTATCTGCTTCGCCCGCCGCACATCGACACTGTTCCAAAGCTGCACAGCAAACGAGCGCTTTCCGTCACGTCCGGCGCGCCCCGCCTCCTGAAAATACGCCTCCGGACTCTCCGGAAGGTCGTAATGCACCACGAAGCGCACGTCTGGCTTGTCTATTCCCATGCCGAAAGCATTCGTGCACACCATCACCCTGACCGCGCCGCTTTTCCATGCCGCCTGACGCTCCGCCCTCGCCTGTCCGCCGAGGCCGGCGTGGTAGAACGAAGCCGAAACTCCCTGAGCCTGAAGGAACGAGGACAGTTCCTCGCATTTGCGCCGGTTGCGGGCATAGACTATTCCCGTCCCCGGCACACCGTTACAGATGTTAAGTATCTGTGAGCATTTGTCCTCCACGTGCCGGACGATGTAGCTGAGGTTCGGCCTCTCGAAGCCGCTCTTGAGCAAGAGTTTCTCCCTGAAGCCGAGACGCTCCATGATGTCCTGCTCCACCGGTGGAGTGGCGGTCGCCGTGAGGGCGATGACAGGCGCGTCGATCCTCTCGCGGAGCTCGCCTATCCTAAGGTAGTCAGGCCGGAAATCGTAGCCCCACTGGGAGATGCAGTGAGCCTCGTCCACCACGACAAAGCTTATGTCGAGGACATCGACGTAGGACTGGAACAGCTGTGTCCCAAGCCTTTCCGGCGAGAGATAAAGAAACTTGTAGTCGCCGTAGGCGGCGTTGTTAAGAGCCAGATCGACCTCGTGGCGGCTCATTCCCGCATGGACCGCGAGCGCCCTCACCCCCCTGTCGTTCAGATTCTGGACCTGATCCTTCATGAGGGCGATGAGCGGAGTGACGACCAGAGTGATCCCCTCCCTCATCAATCCCGGAACCTGAAAACAGACTGACTTGCCACCGCCCGTGGGCATGATGGCCAGCACATCCTTCCCTTCAAGGGCCGCGGTGATGATCTCCTCCTGCATCGGGCGGAAGCCATCGTAGCCCCAATATTCTTTCAACACTTCTGACGGCGACATGTTCAAAAATCGTTAAACCGTTTTATCTCAACCTTTTGCGCATTTTGTTGGCAAACTATTTGCAGTGAAGCACTGCCGGCGAAGCAAATGTACGAAATTAATCGCTTACTCATTTGAGTAATGGATAAAAATTCCTTAAATTTGCCGCGCCTTTTGTAAGGGTTCTAAAAATAAGTTGCCGCTGATTCGGCAAAAATTTGCGGCAGATTGTTTTAAGAACTGATTAGGGAATAAGTTTAACTTTATAAAAACACATTTTACTATGCCTAAGATGGATTTAAGCAAGTACGGAATCAAGAGCGTGAAGGAAGTCCTTTACAATCCGACTTACGAAGTTCTCTACAACGAGGAGACAAAGCCTGAGCTTGAGGGCTATGAGAAAGGTCAGGTGACCGAGCTCGGAGCCATCAACGTGATGACCGGCATCTACACCGGACGTTCTCCTAAGGACAAGTACATCGTTATGGACAAGAACTCCAAGGAGACTGTTTGGTGGAACACCCCTGAGTACCCTAACGACAACCACCCGATGTCCGAGAAGGTTTGGAAGGTTGTGAAGAAGACCGCCCAGCAGGAGCTCTCCGGAAAGAGGCTTTTCGTTGTCGATGGCTTCTGCGGAACCCACAAGGACACCCGCATGAAGGTACGCTTCATCATGGAGGTGGCATGGCAGGCACACTTCGTGACCAACATGTTCATCCGTCCGAAGAACCAGGAAGAGTTCGATCAGGAGCCTGATTTCGTAGTTTACTGCGCTTCAAAGGCTAAGGTCGCCAACTTCGAGGAGCTCGGACTCCGCAGCGACACCTGCGTCGCCTTCAACGTAAGCAGCAAGGAGCAGGTTATCCTCAACACCTGGTACGGCGGCGAGATGAAGAAGGGTATGTTCTCCATGATGAACTACTACCTCCCTCTTAAGGGCATCGCAGCCATGCACTGCTCGGCCAACACCGACATGAACGGCGAGAACACCGCCATCTTCTTCGGTCTCTCCGGAACCGGCAAGACAACCCTCTCCACCGATCCTAAGCGTAAGCTCATCGGCGACGACGAGCACGGCTGGGACAACAAGGGTGTGTTCAACTTCGAGGGCGGCTGCTACGCCAAGGTCATCAAACTCGACAAGGAGTCTGAACCGGACATCTACAACGCCATCCGCCGCGACGCCCTTCTTGAGAACGTGACCGTAGACGCACAGGGCAAGATCGACTTCAACGACAAGAGCGTGACCGAGAACACCCGTGTGTCCTACCCTATCTACCACATCAACAACATCGTACGTCCTGAGTCACAGGGTCCTGCCGCAAAGCAGGTCATCTTCCTCTCAGCCGACGCCTTCGGTGTCCTTCCTCCAGTTTCCATCCTTGATCCTGAGCAGACCAAGTACTACTTCCTCTCAGGCTTCACCGCCAAACTGGCCGGAACAGAGCGTGGTATCACCGAGCCTACCCCAACCTTCTCCGCATGCTTCGGACAGGCATTCCTTGAGCTTCACCCTACAAAGTACGCCGAGGAACTCGTCAAGAAGATGAAGAAGAGCGGTGCCAAGGCTTACCTCGTGAACACTGGCTGGAACGGAACCGGCAAGAGAATCTCCATCCGCGACACCCGCGGAATCATCGACGCTATCCTCAACCATAGCATCGACTCGGCTCCTACCAAGACCATCCCTTACTTCAACTTCGTGGTTCCTACAAAGCTCGAAGGTGTTGACACCCACATCCTCGACCCTCGCGACACCTACGCCGACGCCTCACAGTGGGAGGAGAAGGCAAAGGATCTCGCCGCAAGGTTCATCAAGAACTTCAAGAAGTACGAGTCCAACAGGGCCGGCAAGGCTCTCGTAAAGGCTGGTCCTCAGCTCTAATCGACAATTTGTCCAACATCCATCAGGCTGGCCAGAGTCTCTCTCTGGTCAGCCTGATTTTTTTAGGAAATTATATCTGGCAAGTTTGCAGCATCCGAATATATTCCTATATTTGAAAAAAGAATAACAAATAATCAATTGCACAACGACATGAAAAGACTAACGCTCATACTCCTCACCGCGATCCTTTCGGTTCATCTTCCGGCCCAAAACCTGACAGACAAGTTCGGGAAGGTCTCCGAATGGGAAGCCACCATGACCTCGTACGACAAGGATCCGGAGGCTGAAGCCCTTTACATCTACGACAAAAGGGATCTGGCTTTCATGAACGACTTCCGCTACGACTACAACGTCTACGTCCGGATCAAGATCTTCAGCAAGAACGCCCTTGACCTAGCGGACGTGGAGATTCCCTTCATGTCGGCCAATTCAGCGGAAAGCGTGTCAGGAGTGGCGGCGAACACCTATAACATCGTGAACGGCAAACTGGTCAAGACACCGATGCCGAAACAGAACATCTTTACCGAAAAACTCTCCGAGAACCTTTCGGTAGTCAAGTTCTCACTTCCCGAGGTGAGGGAAGGCAGCGTCATCGAGTACAGGTACAACATGAAAGTCGGCTCCATTGTCGGAATATCCGACTTCACCATTCAGCACAGGAATCCTGTGCTGCATTCCATGGTTGACATAAGACTTCCTGACTTCATCGGTTATTCAGTGAATTCCAGAGGAGGCTACTACCTCAACATGTTAAAGGAGAAGGACGCGAGGGTGTTCTCCTTTGGCAACTTCACATACAGTGTGAACCACATCTACTGCCACAACGACAACATTCCATCCCTGCGCGACGAGCCGATGGTCTGGTGCCTCGATGATTATCTGGCCGGTTTTGACATGGAAATCACAGGAATAAGCATCCCTGAAGCCAAGATCTACGAGGACTTCGCGAGCAACTGGAAGAACATCAACGAGACTCTGGAGAAAACAAATCTGGGTTACTATCAGAGTTCCCGGAATCCGTTCAAGGAGGAGGTCGCGGCCATAAGGGCAAAGGACATCACCGAGACTGCCAAGATGCGGGAGGTCCTCAAGCTTGTCAGCGGAAGAATAAGATTCAACGGAAAGGCCTACCTGATTCCCGACTCCCCTGCCAGCGTGGTCAAGAAAGGGTCCGGCAGCATGGCGGACATCAACAACGTCCTGTCCATCGCGCTTAAAGACTGCGGATTCAAGAACCAACTCATTCTTCTCAAGCCAAGATTCGAAGGGAGACTGCCGTTTTTCCCGTCACTCCAGAAGATAAGTTCCTTCATTGTACGCGCGTCGGATTCGGAGGGCAACCATTACTACATGGACGCCACCGACAAGGATTCCGATCTCAATGTCCTGTCTCCGGAGCTTCTTGTGGACAAGGCCAGAGTCTATAAAGTCGATGGAGACGAAGGCTGGGCGGATCTTTCGGCGCTGGTCAGGAACTCCGACCAGATGATGATCATGGCGACCGTGGAAGAGAATGGTGACATCAACGGCAGATTCAACCGTATGCTGACAAACCAGAAAGCCTACACGTTCAATCACCAGCACGACAGTGCGAAATCCGAAGAGGAATTCATCGAAAAGGTTGCGAAGGACTCCGGAGTACAGGTGGACAGCTGCACGTTTTCCGGTGTGGGCACGGCCCGGGTTGTCGAGACCGTCCACTTCCGGAAGAATCCCGACAAGGCCGGAAACCTCATCTACATCCGACCTACGCTCGTTCCATTCATGACCTCCAACCCATTCAGCGACCAGATCAGGAAGCTTCCTGTGGAGTTCGAGACAATCGAGAGCAATTCCTTGCAACTCACTCTCGCCATTCCTGACGGGTACACCGTGGATGAGATCCCTGGTGCATGCAACTACACCGGATGCGGCGGCGACGTCCAATTCACATTCTTTCATAAAATGGTAGGCAACAATCTGATGACACGCCTTACGCTCAACATCAACAGAGTCATTTTCAGTGTCGAGGAATATTCCGACCTGAACCAGTTGTTCGGCAAGATCGCCGAGTTGTCCAACTCCAGGATAGTCCTGAAAAAAGTGAATTAGATGAGACGCCTCCTGCTTATTCTATCCGTCTGCTGCCCGCTGTCGGCACACGCCCGGCAGATGACAGCCGACGCCGTCATCCTGAGGAACGACGCGACATTCACGGTAACGGACAAGACACACGCCAGCTACAGGCACACGATCGAGTTCATGGTCACGGAGAAAGGAAAGAGACGCGCGGCGTTTTCCTGTTCGGTGAACAACGGAAGCACAAAGCTCAAATCATTCTCCGGAGAGATAAAGGACGCCACAGGAAAGGTCACAAAAATCAAAAAGTCAGACTTGAGATTCACTGAATATTCCGACGGCCTGGCTGACAGCTACGCGACCTGGTACTATTCCCCGAACATTGTCCACTATCCGGCGAAAGTAACCTACACTTTCGAGAAGCAATACACTGACGCGGTTTTGGGCTATGATCCATTTGTCCCGCTCCAGCTCGGAGAGGGTGTCATGGCAATGGAGTCAAGCTACAGGCTTGAAGTGCCGCAAGGCACCAAATTCAACTACAAGCAATTGAACTTGCAGGATGTCACTCCTGAGCGCACCACGACCAAGGATGGCGAGGTTTATGTCTGGAGAACCGGGCCTGTCCCGGCTCTTGAAGCAGAGAGGTACTCGACTCCATTGGCCGACAGAATGCCTATCGTCCTATTCTCTCCGGACGAGTTCTCTTACGAGAAGAAAGATGGTTCCAACTCTGATTGGAAAGCCGTCGGTAACTGGCTGCTTTCCCTTACGGACGGGATGGCCAACCCTCCCGCCGACCTCCAAACCAAGGTCACAGAGATAACGGAAGGCGCCACTGATGACCTTGAGAGAATCCGGAGGATCTATGAATATCTCGGAAAGACCACCCGCTACGTCAGCATCCAGCTTGGCCTCGGCGGACTTAGGCCGATTGGTCCGGAAAAGGTCTTCCAGAACAAGTTCGGGGACTGCAAGGCCCTGTCGTTCTACATGCAGACCATGCTGAAATGCTGCGGGATAGAGTCCTGCTACGTGATCCTCAACATGGGAGAAGACAGACTTATTCCTGACTTTCCTTCTCTGGGAACCTCTAACCATGCCATCGTGGCCGTGCCGATGGCGAAGGACACACTTTGGATTGAATGTACAAACCCAGATGTTCCATTAGGTTATGTCCATCCGAAGATAGCCGGCAACCATGCCCTGGTTGTCAAAAAGGACAGTTCCTATGTCACAAGGCTCCCGAAGGCTCCTGACGGCGCGAATCTGGATTCAAGGGGGATCACAGTGAACCTGAATGCGGACGGAAGCGCTAAGGTCGGGATGAATGACTATGCGCGGATGGCTTTTTGGGAGGATCTGCACAGCCTGACAAAAATGTCCGAAAGCGAAAGGATCAACGAGATCATGTCAAGGATCAATCTGCCGAGGGTGACAATCTCGGACGTGAAGATAGTCTCGGAGCCGTCTCCGGAGCCGTCATGCAAGATGACCTACAAGGCAGAGGCATCCACCTACTCAAGCGTGACCGGATCACGCCTTTTCGTACCGGTCAATCCTTTCAGGAATGTAAGTGGCGGCACCACTTCGGCTAAACGGATCAATGATCTTTATTTCAGGGATGGCTACGTACTGGCTGACAAGATAGTCATGAATGTTCCGGAAGGATATTCAGTGGAAGCATATCCGGAGGATTATGAGTTTGAGAACGAGTTCGGTTCCGTACGTTTCAAGCAGGTACGCAAGATGGTTGACGGGCATCTTCGTTTTCAGTTCTGGTTCAGGTTCGAGAAAAAATCCGGAACATTTCCGAACTCCGCCTACGAGAACTTCCGTTCATTCATTCGTGCCGCCGAATCAGTCTACTACGCCAAACTCGTCCTTGTCAAGAACTAAGTAATCCTTTAAGCAATCCTTAAAAAAACAACTTGGTAATCTTTGATTGTCTTTTCGGTCCAGCTATCTTTTCCCATCAGTCATGTGTCACCGGCACACTCCTTCTTCCAAAAGATAGCTGTCCTCGAAAACACTGCCAAATCTTTACCAACTTATTGTTTAACGCTTACTGAAAACGAGCGCAATCCCGCTTATGAAAAGCAATGTGCGAACCATTCGCTATCCCTTCTGCTTATAATATCCGCTACCTTTCCTCATTATAGTATTCGTCATCTTTCCTCCTTATAATATTCGTCATCTCTCCTCATTATAATATTCGCAACTTTTCCTCCTTATAATAATTCTCGAATATATTCCTGAGCCGCGCCGGGTCATGGATTATGTCACGCAGTTCCTGAAGGCCGGCGGCGTTCCTTGATTCCGGGATGTAGAGTTTGAGGTAACCACCGTAGTCATATTTCTCGGCCAGGTGCTCAAGCATCCTTTGCCAATGTCCTTCCTTGTCCAACTCAGGGTAATGCTCCATGCCGTACCGCACTGTACGCCAGAGGATTCTCATAGGTTCGATGTCACGGTCAGCCTCGGCGACGATCATCCCGTAGAGACTCCTGGGATCTCTGCCGCCGGATGCACGATGATCCTCCGTGGCCTGGGCGATGGTCTCTATCTGCTCCGGACTGAACCACCTTTTGAGATTCTGGTCTTCGCGGACAATCCTGCCGGAGGAAAGGTGATGCACTTCCCTGCCGTCCACCAGACCGGTGTCGTGGAACGCCGCCGCCGCAAAAAGCACGCTCTCGTCCACGTCATAGTGAGCGGACATATTCATAGCCTCCTCGATCACCTTCCGGACGTGATCCTCCCTATGAGCCCCGTCAAAGGAAGTGTAGCGAGGAATGATCTCGCCCTCAACGTATTGCACCAGTTCCTGATTGAGCATATTCATTTTTCCATTTCACACTTCCGCCCTTTGTGTCTCCTGTAAAGCGGCCCACCTCGCACCCCGCGTCCCGAACGCTACCACTCTGCCTTCTGTAAAACGGCCATCCTCACACCCTGCGTCCCGAACGCCACCACTGCCTTTTTCAGCGACCGCTATAGCCCCGGCGATGCCACCGCCCGCAGACAGTTGTCTTAACAGCAAATTTTCAGGGAATTACTGTTCTGCTACGAAGCCACTGCCCGCCGACAATTGTCTCAACAGCCCCTCGCAGCCCTCGGCGATGTCACGGTAGGTTCTTTCAAAGTCGCCGGTGTACCAAGGATCGGAAACATCAGAGGACTTCCCCGCATATTCCATCATCATGTGGACCTTAGTCATATTCTCCGGGCTGATTATGTGCGACAGGAGCCGCCGGTTCGAAGAGTCCATAACGACAATGATGTCATATTCAGAAGCTTCCGCATCTGAAACCCTGTGCGCACGATGTCTTTGGAACGGTACACCATGAGCCAGCAGCGTCCGCTTCGCCGGCGGATAAATGTCGTTCCCCTCCTCCTCGTAAGACACCGCCGCCGAGTCAATGCGCAAAGCCAAACCGGCCTTTCGCACCATCTCCTTCATGATAAACTCCGCCATTGGACTCCTGCAGATGTTCCCGTGACAGACAAACAAAACACTTTTCATAACCACAAAAATAACACATTTCAGCAGATTTCCACGCCTTGCTGCCGGTCGGATCCGTCATTATTACCAGCAACACCACCTACATTTCCACCAACATTCCCGTCAGCATTCATCCTCAAACGGGATTTCTTTTGCGCGGAGGGGAGAAGAATCACGTTTTTTGTGTAAGTTTGCAGTCCCAACGGAGAAGGGGTGGGCTATGGGCGATGCGGCTGGAGGCCTTCCCGTCATGTGCGGGGATGGAAAAGCGTATAGGGATGTTGAATATTCACGATAATTAAATAATTGAGAATATGAGGTTTACGAATAGGATTCTGATGATGGCACTGCTGGTGGCGGGTCTTTTTGCGGTGTCTGTCGACGGGTATTGCTGGGGGCAGAAGGGGCATGATGTCACTTGCGCTGTCGCACAGCGGCATCTTACCCGAAAGACGGCAAGGAAGATTGACGAAATACTTGACGGGAAGACCATTGTGTACTGGGCGAATTGGATGGACAATGCCAGCCACACTCCTGAATACCGGTACACCAGCTCGTGGCATTACAGAAACACTGACGAGGGCGAGACTTTCAGCGGAGCTCCCCTTAACGAGAACGGCGATGTCGTCCGCGCCGTCAACGAGCAGATAGCGGCGTTGAAAAGCGGGAAGCTTGACAAGGAGGAGCAGGCGCTCTCATTGAAGTTCCTGGTCCACCTTATGGGCGACCTGCATTGTCCGATGCACATGGGGCACAGGTCGGACCGCGGCGGCAACAGATGGCAGGTGCAATTCTTCAACAACGGTACGAACCTTCATTCCATCTGGGACACCGGAATCATCGAGAGCGCCCACAAATGGACATATTCGGAATGGGTCGAGCAGATTGACACCAACCCTCGGGCCGAGAACAGAAAGATGGCGGAAGGGACACCGGAATCCTGGGGCGAGGAGACCTACGGGATCTGCAGGACAATCTACGCCTCGACTCCTGTCGGCTCCAAACTGTCCTATGACTACGTGGGCGAATGGACCGGGACGGTGGAAGTCCAGCTTCTACGCGGCGGCCTGCGGCTTGCCGCTGTCCTGAACGACATTTTCGGATAGCCCGGAGGAGCATCAGAAACCGAAATAGTTCCGGGCGTTGTTGTAGGAGATGTCGCGGACCATGCGGGCGGCGGCGTCAAACTCGCCGGACGGGATTCTGCCAGACTCGATGTCGGAGCCGATGACATCGCAGAGGATGCGGCGGAAATATTCATGGCGAGGGTAGCTGATGAAGCTCCGGGAATCGGTCAGCATACCTACGAAGCGGCTCAGAAGGCCGAGCGACGAGAGTGCGTCCAGCTGCTTTCGCATACCGTTCTCCTGGTCGAGGAACCACCAGCCTGAACCGAACTGCATCTTGCCTGGCACGGAGCCGTCATTGAAATTGTAGGCCATCGTGGTCATCACCTCATTGTCCTTAGGATTAAGACAATAGAGGATTGTCTTCGCAAGGTTGCCCGTCATGTCCAGCACATCGAAGAACTTGTTGCCAGCCTCGGCTACCGGCTTGTCGTTCATCGAGTCGCAGCCGGCGTCAGGGCCGACGGAACGGAATATTCTTGAGCGGTTGTTGCGGAGCGGCCCGACGTGGAACTGCTGCGTCCAGCCTGTCTCCGCATCCATCACGGCAAGATCGTACAGGACGGCGCTCTTGTACTTGACGGCGTCATATTCATTTACCGGCGTGCCCGAAAGGGCGGTTCTGAATATTCTTTCAATCTCGCTGTCGTCATAGTCCTCGGCGTAGAACGTGTCAAGACCGTGGTCGGAGAGACGGCAGCCCATCGAGGCGAAGAAATCGTGACGCTTCCTGAGCGCTTCCACCAGGGTGGCGTAGGAACGGATCTCGATGCCGGCGGCCTCCCCCAGCCTCTCCAGATACGCCTTGAATGCCCCGACATCATCAATGCCCATCACCTTGTCAGGCCTCCATGTAGGCAGCACCTTTGTGCCGAACGGATGTTCCGCGATCTGCTTGTGCCAACGCAGGTCATCCGCCGGGTCATCGGTCGTGCAGACCACCTCCACGTTGAACTTGCGGATAAGCGCCTGGCCGCGGAACTCCGGAGTAGCCAGCTTGGCGTTGCACTCTTCGAAGATCTCACGAGCGGTCTCCGGCTTCAGAATCCGGTCTATTCCGAAAACCCTGCTGAGTTCCAGATGAGACCAGTGATAGAGAGGATTCCGCATCAGATAAGGCATCGTCTCAGCCCATTTCTCAAACTTTTCCCAAGAGGATTTCCCGCCTGTGATATATTCCTCCGGCACACCGTTCGCCCTCATCGCGCGCCATTTGTAGTGGTCGCCGCTGTGACCGTCCACCAGCCAAAGCTGGGTGATGTCGCGGAACCGGATGTTCTCGGCGATCTCTCGTGGTGACAGGTGGCAGTGGTAGTCAATTATCGGCAGCTTCCCGGCATGGTCGTGGAACAGCCGACGCGCCGTCTCGCTGGACAGCATAAAGTTTTCGTTGATGAATGCGCTCATTATTCTATCTTTACACGGTTTCTTACGGACATCCTCCGGACAGACAACGGTGGCTCCGTCTGACAAATTTAACTACCCTGCGGATAAATCGCAAGAGAAAACAAGAGAAACCAGTGTTTTGATTCTTTAAAAAATGTTGTTATCTTTGGGCAATTACTAATAACCGACACCATCTATGATGAAAAGCAAATCCCTGAAGCCTCTTATCCTGGCCGGAATCGCGGTGACTTCATCGGCTTGCTCCGAACGTGAAGCGGAATCACCACACCCAAACATCGTTTTCATCCTCGCCGATGACCTCGGCTGGGGGGATCTCGGCTGCTACGGCCAGACAATGTTCCAGACGCCAGGCATCGATTCCCTGGCCGCGAACGGCATACGGTTCACCCAATGCTATTCCGGCACGACCGTCAGCGCGCCGTCACGCTCCTGCCTTCTGACAGGCACCCACAGCGGACACACCCCGATCAGGGGAAACGTGGAACTCGACCCTGAAGGACAGTTCCCGCTTCCTTCAGGGACACCTACTATCTTCCACGACATGAAGGCGGCGGGCTACAGGACAGGAGCTTTCGGCAAATGGGGATTGGGATTCGTCGGCACAAGCGGCGACCCGAACAAGCAAGGGATCGACGAGTTCTACGGCTTCAACTGCCAGCTTCTCGCGCACAGCTACTACGCCGACCACATCTGGCATAACTCCGAAAGGATCGAATTGAAAGACAATGTGGACTCCATTCCTTACGGACAGGGAACCTACATTCCGGACCTCATTCATGAAAAAGCCCTCGAGTTCATGGAGACTTCGGCAAAAGAGAAGCAGCCTTTCTTCCTATGGTACCCTACGACAATCCCTCACGCCGAACTGATTGTTCCGAAGGACAGCATCATCGACCGGTTCATCGGGAAATATCCGGAGACCCAGTATCACGGGACAGACAGCGGGCCGGGATTCCGCAAAGGCGGCTATTGCTCCCAGGAATATCCTCACGCGACATTCGCCGCGATGGTCACAAGACTTGACACCTACGTGAGCCAGATTGTCGCCAAACTCAAGGAACTCGGAATCTATGACAACACGATCATAATATTCTCTTCCGACAACGGACCTCACATGGAAGGAGGGGCCGATCCTGACTTCTTCGACTCCAACGGTCCTTGGAGGGGCTACAAGAGGGATGTCTACGAAGGCGGAATCCTGGTGCCGATGATAGTCGGCTGGAAGGGGCGCGTCGAAGCAGGGAGAGAGTCCGATCTCATCTGCTCGTTCTGGGACATGATGCCGACCCTTAGAGAGATGACCGGGGCAAGCGAGGACGACCTCACCGGCATGGACGGTGTCAGCCTGATCCCCGAACTGACAGGCAAGGAAGGACAAAAGGAGCATGAATATCTTTACTTCGAGTTCCAGGAACTCGGAGGCCGCCAGGCTGTCAGGAAAGGAGACTGGAAACTCGTCCACATGAACATCAGGGACGACGACTGGTACGAGCTCTACAATCTCCGCGAGGATCCCGGTGAGACCCGTGACCTCATCGGCTCCCGGCCGGAGAAGTTCGAGGAACTCAAAGCCATAATGAAGGAGGCCCACGTGCCGAATCCGGATTTCCCGATCCTCAGAGAAGAGTTCCGGTAATGCTTGAGCATGAAGACATAGTTCTGACAAATGTTGCCAGAGGGGACAATGCCTCCTTCGGCGTCCTGTTCAATCACTATTATCCCAAAGTCAGGGTGTACCTGACAAACGTTCTGGAAGACAAACATTCGGCGCAGGACATCGCGCAGGACATCTTCGCCAAAATCTGGCTCCTGCGCAAAACCTTGCCCGAGATTCGTGACTTCGGCTCGTATCTTTTCGTCATGAGCAGGAACTCTTGTCTTGCCCACATGAAGAAGCGCGGCAGGAGTGCCTCCATTCACGATCTTGAACTGGCCGAGGAGCATGCCATAGACGAAATGCTGCACTCTGACGAGCTCAGAAACAGGATATTCAGGATCGTCGATGACATGCCGTCACGCAGAAGGCAGGTGTTCCTGATGAGCAGGGAGGAGAACAAATCGAATATGGAGATCGCGGAAATACTCTGTATCAAGAAGAAAACGGTAGAGAATCTTCTCAACGCCGCCCTCCGGCAACTACGCCGCTCGCTTAACGCGATCCTCTTTTTCTGATTTTTTTATTTTTTTGCAATTTCCGATGGGTGCGAAGGCCGCTTTCGCACTCTTTATTGTTGTAAGTCCGTTCTTAAATCGTTAAAACAACAAGAGATATGAATGTGCCTTTCAAAGATTGGGATTCGATTGACGGCTCATCCGTCGATGAAAAGGAAATAAGACAGGCTTGGCGTGAGACCATGCGCAGAGCCAAGGCCATGGAAAGGGCGAGCCTCACCTCGACCGCAAGGCACCGCGCGCTCAGGTTCGCAGCCGGGTTCTGCGCGGCCGCGGCGATTGCGTCCGTCGGCGTGTTCATCGGCCATAAGGCCTCAGGCGTAAGGCCGGACATGAGGCAGTGCGAAGTCATCGCCGGATCATTGCAGAAAAGCGAGGTGTCACTTCCAGACGGCAGCAAGGTCTGGCTTAACTCGGACAGCCGTATCGCATATTCAATGACATTCGGAACCGCCGACAGGACAATCACTCTCCGTGGGGAGGCCTATTTTGATGTCGCGAAGAATGAACAGATTCCTTTCATAGTCAACTCCTCCGGATTGAGTGTCAAGGCTCTGGGCACAAAATTCAACATTCGGTCATTCGAGGATGAGGATGTGACCGTCACCTTGATGGAAGGCAAGGTGCTTGCCTCCGCGGGAGAGGACAGCGCTGTCCTTCTTCCTTACGAGCAGGTCTCGCTGGACAGGACTAACGGCAGGTTAGGCGAGGTACGGCGTGTGGATTCCCGCACCGCGCTTCCATGGAGGATGAGCGAGCTGGTCTTCGAGAACCTTAGCCTTGAGCGCATAGCGGAGATGCTTGAGAGCATCCACAACATCGAGGTTGTCTTCAAGGATCAGACAATCAAGGAATACAAATACACAGGAGTTGTACCAAACACGTCTCCTGCCGAGGTTCTTGACATAATCTCCGAGACCTCGCCTGTGTCGTTCCGCATCAACGGCAACACCATCGTACTCAACACTAAAACAAATAAAACAAAATGAGGTACAAACTAATCCTATTGGCATCAATGATGATGCTCATGATGGCGGGGTTCGCTACTCCGTCAATGGGACAGATCACTGTCTCGGTGAAAGACAAGCCCCTCACGGAGGTCATGCCTCTTGTCGAGAAACAGGGCGGATTCAGATTCTTCTATAGCAACACCCTCCCGGATCTCGATTCCAAGGTCACCCTGTCCGTGGAGAACGCCGGCATCACACAGACTTTGGACAAGATGTTCGCCGGCCTGAGGATCGCCTACGAAATCAGGAACGAGAAACTTGTCGTGCTGACCGCACGCGAGGACAGCCGCCAGCAAGGGAAGGGCAACGGGGACAACACCGTTTCCGGTACAGTCCTGGACAAAAGCGGACAACCTGTGATCGGACTCACCATCAGGGAGAATGGCACAACCAACGGAACAGTGACGGACGAGAACGGAAGATGGTCGCTGAAGGTTTCCAAAACGGATTCCGAACTCATCTTCGAGTCCTTGGGCTACAAGACATTACGCATCAAGGCTGCCGGAAGGCAGACTGTAAATGTCACTGTCGAGGAGGACACGACCTTGCTTGACGAGATTGTAGTCGTGGGTTATGGTGTCCAGAAGAAAGTCAACATCTCGGGGTCGGTGTCTTCCGTGAAGATGGATGACATCCTCCAGGATCGTCCCGTATCCAATGTGGCCGCAGCGCTGCAAGGCGCGATTCCGGGCCTTTACGTGACCACCGGATCGTCAGGAAACCTTCCGGGACAGACCGGAAAGAGACTCCAGATCAGGGGAACCTCCTCATTTTCCGGAAGCTCCAACTCGGTATCGGGCATCTCCCCTCTTGTCCTCATCGACAACGTTCCGGGAGACATCGACGCGCTGAATCCGGATGACATCGAGTCCGTGACAGTCCTGAAAGACGCCTCCTCATCAGCGATCTACGGTGCCCGCGCCGCCGCCGGCGTGATACTGATCACCACCAAGAGCCCTAAGAAAGCAGAGAGAATCTCTATCTCCTACAACGGAAGCATCGGTCTGACAAACGCGGTGAACACGCCTGAAATGGTTGACATCGCGACATACATCGGTGTCTACAGGGACGCGTTCAACACCAACACCTACGGTGCGGCGCAAGACCAGAACTTCGACAAGTGGCTTGAATATCTCAATCTCTACAAGACCAACAAGTCCGCTCTCTCATCACAAGGAACGCTCTACGACAACGGAATATTCGTACCCGACTCCGACGGGCTCAGGTACTACCTGACAGAAGAGGATCTCTATAAAAGGATGATGGAGACAGGAATAGTGGAGAACAACAATGTCTCTGTCAGCGGAGCCACCGACAGGATAAGGTTCAGGATGTCTGGAAACAACTTCCGTGAGAACGGTCCGCTCGCCGGACGTAAGGACACCTACAGCCGCACTTCCGTGAACGGCATGATCCAGACCGACATCACATCATGGTTCACACAGGAGCTGAATTTCTACTTCACGCAGCAGCACAGGAAAATGCTCATCGACGAGACAGGTTCCCTGTACGGCGTGAGGAACCTCAATTTCATGCCGGACGGCCCGGATCCGGTGAAAAAAGACGGAAAGGAATATTTTATCCGCACTCCGAGGAACGTGATTGACTACGCCAATGCCGCTAAGACCACAATTGACCAGCCTCGTATCTTCTCCAAATCAACGATAAGGCCGTTCAAGGGAATGGAAGTGGTCTTCGAATATACCTACCAGAAGAATCTCACAAACTACAATTATGATTCAGGGAAGGTCATGTTCACTGACATCCAGTTGAACTACACCACAGCCCCGACACATGACTATTCCATAGCGCGTCACTACAATGACTACCGCAGCGCGATCAACGCGTACGCTACCTACAGGTTTGACATCGCCCGCAAGCATCATTTCTCCGTGATGGGCGGATTCAACCAGGAGTACTACAACTACGAATGGTACAACACCAATGCGGAGGATCAGGCTTTCCTCAACATTCCTTCGATGAGCAACGCCCAAGGACAGGTCAAGACAGCCGACAGCTATCTCAACTACGCCCTGCGAAGCGCTTTCGGACGCATCAACTACAACTACGACGAGCGCTATCTGGTCGAGTTCAGCGGACGTTATGACGGATCATCCAAATTCCCGAAAGACACCAGATTCGGTTTCTTCCCTTCTTTCTCCGTAGCATGGAACGCTACGAACGAGGCGTTCATGAGCGGTACACGCCGGTGGCTGACAGAACTCAAGCCAAGGTTCTCCTACGGCTCGATCGGCAACCAGACTTCCGTGGGCTACTATGACTACTACTCCACCATGGGTCTGAACACCAAGAGCTATGTCTGGCTTAAGGGTGCCGACGAGAGCTATGTCACATCCATCGGCATGCCGGGAATCGTCAGCGACTCCTTCACCTGGGAGACGATCACCACCACGAACGCGGGACTTGACTTCGGACTGTTCGGCGGAAGCCTTGCCGGCTCGTTCGACTGGTTCAGACGCGACACCAAGGACATTCTTTCCCAGAGCGTCGCCCTGCCGGCTGTGCTGGGTGACTCCGCTCCGATGCAGAATGTCGGAAAGATGCGTACCACGGGATGGGAGTTCCAGCTATCCTACAAAGGCAGCATCGGGCGCGAGATCCTCTACAACGTAGGCTTCAACGTCTCGGACTACAAATCAAAGGTGATGAGTCTCAACTTCAACGAGGAAAAGAGCCTTGGCTACCTCTATGAAGGAATGATGGCCGGAGAGATCTGGGGCTACAGATGGGACGGCTTCTACACCGTGGACGACTTCAAGGACACGGCGACCTGGCAGCTAAAGGACGGCGTGACCGGAATCACCGGTTCCAGCCCGCGCCCCGGAGACTTCAAGTACAAGAACCTTAGGGACAATGAATATAGTGACGAGGACACCGGTATGATCAACTCCGGCAAGGGAACAGCCAACAATCCTGGTGACATGACCGTCATAGGCAACAGTACTCCTCGTTTCCAGTACGGATTCAATTTCAACATCTCCTATAAGGGATTCGACCTCGGAATAATGATCCAGGGTATCGGAAAGCGCGACTACGCCGCGATCAACCCTTACACCTACACATTGAGCGCCTCGGATCCAGGCTGGTTCCCGGTCTTCGCAGGAACGACTGACTACTGGAAGCCTCTGAGCACCGACTCCGGCAGCCCGGACTACTACAAGGCCGCTGACAGCGGAGCCAAACTTCCGCGCATCTACGGAAGTACCATCAAAGGCCTCTCCAACGCCTCTTCCAACCGTTTGGTCAACGATCACATGCTCCAGAGCGCGGCTTATATGAGGGTCAAGAATCTTTCACTGTCATATTCATTCCCTAAGTCGCTGATCGGAAAAGCCGGTCTGGGCGGCCTGAAGGTTTATGTCAGCTGCGAGAACCCATTCACAGTCTCGTCTCTTCCTAGGGGCATCGATCCCGAGACTCTCGGATGGTCCTACCCTCTCTACCGCACCGTGTCATTCGGCATGAACATCAAACTTTAACCCCTAACAATCTGACAAAGATGAAAAATCACATCATATATCCAGTACTATGCGTCTGGGCATTGTTCGGAATGACCTCCTGCAATGACAGTTTCCTCGACCTTTCTCCAAAGGGTGCGATCACAGACGCGACCGCATTCACCTCATTCGAGTCCTGCTCCGACTATGTGGCAAGTCTCTACGACGTGTTCAACGGCTACACCCTGTTCCAGGGACCCGCTCCTGTCAGCGGAGCTCTCGGAACATCAACAAGAGACACCTGGTCAGGACTGCTGACAAACTACGCCTCCGGCTGGGGCACCATTCCAAACGCCTACGCCAACCAGACCGTCACGGTTCCCGTCTCAAGCAGCACCTACACTTTGCCTTACCGATGGATCCGTCAGGCCAACATCCTGCTCGCACACATCGAGGAGCCGAAAGTGACCGACGCACAGCGTAAATACCTTGAGGCTGTCGCCAGATTCTTCAGAGCCTACTGCCACTACGCCCTTCTGGTCAATTACGGAGACTGCATCTATGCGGACAGACTTCTTACCGAGAGTTCGGAGGAACTGTACAAAAGCCGCGACCCTCGCCTGATGGTCGCCGACAGGATCCACTCGGAACTCACATGGTGCGTACAGAACATTCCTGACGAGATAGCGGAGGCGAACACCATCAACAGCACTGTCTGCAAGGCGTTCCTCTCACGTTTCTGCCTGTTCGAGGGAACATGGAGAAAGTACCATGGCATCAAAGAGGACGGTCAGTACATCTCCGGCCAGAAACTTCTTGAGGAATGCTTTGCGGTGTCCAAGGAACTGGCGGAAAAAGGAACACCTCTGTTCAGGGGCGACGGCAACGACAGGCACGAAGGCAGCGGCTGGGGTCAGATGTGGACTACCGATGACCTCGGGACGGTTCCTTCAGTGTTCCTCTATGTAAAATACGTCCAGGACATCAAGATGCACCGTCTGGGACATTTCCAGCACATAGCCAGCGCCTCTCTTGAGATGCCGCAGGCAACAGTTGACCTTTATCTTACAAAGGACGGACTTCCTATTCACAACGCCGCCGTGGAATACTTCGACTACACCAAGGCCAACGGCTACACCAAGGCCTCGAAGCCGTACGACTACGCCAACTGCGACCCTTATCTGACATTCCGTAAAAGGGATACCAGACTTGCCCAGATGGTCATTCCTCCTTACCACGTCAACCTTGTCGGCGTGAACGAAGGAGCGGCGGACAACAGCAACTGCTGGGTGCCGGACGACAGTGCGGACGGAAAGTACTCCGAGTATCTCGACCAGTTCGCCTACCGCGGTACCCAGGGTAAACTGAAGGACGGCAGGAAGTACTGGTGCAGTCCGAACTTCAATCTCGGCTACCATCAGATCGAGACGCACAAATCCCTTCCTTCGACCAACTGGGCGGGCAACGTTCTGGTCAATGAGCCTCACACCCAGGCTGTGAACTCACAGGACTGGAGCGGAGGAAAGACACAGTACGGTTCCGGCAAAGGGTTTCAGAAAGGACACAGCGGCTATTTTGTCTGGAAGCACGTCGCCAACTGGGACCGCCAGTACGCAAGCGGAACCGCCGATGTCTCTGACAAACCGGTGTTCAAACTGGAGGAGATCCTGCTCAACTATGCGGAGGCCGCGTTTGAACTGGGAAGATTCAATCAAGGTGTCGCCGACGCCACCATCAACAAGCTTCGTGAAAGAGCCGAGGTCGGAAGGATGGTCGTCTCCGCCATCGGAGAGGATTTCGATCCGGACAGGGACAAGAGCGTGGATCCTGTGCTTTGGGAAATCCGCCGCGAGAGGCTGATTGAGCTGATGGGTGAGAGCTTCTCGTTCGAGGACGTGCGCCGCTGGAAGAAAGCCGCGTGGTTTGTAAACAAACAGGCCTGCGGTGTCTGGGTTGACGCCGACAATGTAGGTGCGGTACGTTCCGGAACCGGCGGAGGCACAGGTCTTCTGGACAACAGCACAAGGCTTGAGGCCGACATCGCCACAGTGACGGCACAGGGAGGCGGCCACCTCTACTACTACCTCGATCCTGTGGTGGCCGGAAAGGGATGGAAAGACGCCTACTATCTGCAACCTCTTCCATCCGAGGAACTTCTCCTGAACAAGAATCTCGAACAGAACCGGGACTACTAGCCCCGGCATGATCCGGAAAAGGATAGTATGCGATTTCCTCGCATAGTACTGTCCGCTGAAGTCGGAATAACCCAATGATGTCTGACATTATGTCAGCGATTCGGTTATTGGCAGACAATTTGATATCTTTGCAGTCGCTTCGGATGGCCAAGGTTGCCATCCGGGGCGTTATTGTTGATAATTAGGAGAATCAAGATATGAGCAAAAAGAAAAACAAGGAACAGGAAGAATTGAGGCAGTCCGCACAGGCTGCCGGACAGGCAGAGAAGAAGGCTGACATTGAAAGCAAGGAGGAGACTCCCGCCGTGGACAAGGAGGCGAAGGAGATCGAGGAGAAACTCGCCAAACTGTTGAAAGAGAACGAGGAGCTGAAAGCAAGCGTTGCAAAGGAAAAGGATGACTACGTGCGTCTGATGGCCGATTTCGAGAACTTCCGCAGGCATTCCGCCGAGGCGAAGCTGGAGCTTGTGTCCTCCGCTTCTGCGGACACGATCAAAGGCCTGCTTCCGGTTCTGGATGACTGCGAAAGAGCGATGAAAATGCTTGACGAGAACTCCAAGGACGAAGTCGCCAAGGAAGGTACTGCGTTGATATTCAATAAACTGATGGCATACCTCAAGACCAGGGGGCTTGAGGTCATCAAAGCTAAGGGCGAGAAGTTCGACACCGACTTCCACGAGGCGGTGGCCCAGTTCCCGGTACCTGAAGAGGACAAGAAAGGCATCGTCTACGATGTGGTCCAGACAGGCTACACCCTTTCCGGCAAGGTCATCCGCTATGCGAAAGTCGTAGTGGGAATATAGGAGATCAGTGAATATGGCAGAGAAAAGAGACTATTACGAGGTGTTGGGGGTCGCGAAGACCGCCACAGCCGACGAGATAAAGAAGGCCTACAGGACAGCCGCGATGAAGTGGCACCCTGACCGCTGGGTTGACGGCACCGAAGCCGAGAAGAAGACCGCCGAGGAGAAATTCAAGGAGGCTTCGGAGGCATATTCAGTGCTGAGCGACCCTGACAAGAAGGCAAAGTACGACCAGTTCGGATTCGCCGGTGTGGACGGTCAGCCGGGACCTGACTTCAGCGGCGGGTTCGGTAACCTGAATGACATACTGAACGACCTCTTCGGAGGCGGGTTCAGCGGGTTTAGCGGTGGCTTTTCAGGATTCAGCGGATTTGGCGGCGGTCAAGGCAGAGGCCAGCAGCAGAGGGTGATGAAGGGACGTGACATCCGTACAAGGGTGCGCCTTACCCTTGAGGAGATCGCCACCGGCGCGGAGAAGGAGATCACAATCGAAAGGAACAGGCCGTGTCCGGACTGCGGAGGACGGGGAACCAAGAACGCCTCCGATGTCAAGACCTGTCCTACATGTAACGGAACCGGTCAGACCCAGAGAGTGGTCAACTCCCTGTTCGGAAGGACGGTGACCTATTCGACCTGTCCGCAGTGCGGAGGCGAAGGAAAAGTCATTAACAATCCTTGCAGATCCTGCGGCGGCACAGGTCTGGTACGCAGACGCGAGACCGTCAAGGTCAAGATTCCGGCAGGAGTGGAGGACGGAATGCAGCTCACCATCAAGGGAGAGGGACATGCCGCGCCTCACAACGGCATCAATGGTGACCTTCTTGTCATCATTGAGGAGATTGGACATTCCAGCCTCAAGCGCGAGGGCAAGAACCTGTTCTACTCAACCATAATTTCGGTAACGGACGCCATTCTCGGAACGGAGATCACCGTACCTTGCCTTGACGGCTCGTACAAGGTCAAGGTGGACGCTGGTACCCAGTCCGGCACAGTGATGAAGCTGCGCGGAAAAGGACTCCCTGCCGTCAGCGGCTACGGAAGCGGCACAGGCGACCTCTACGTGAAGATTCTGGTCTGGATTCCGAAGAAACTGTCCTCGGACGAAAAGAACGCGTTGGAAAGCATGCGGACAAGCCGCTCGTTCACTCCAGATCCGTCCCGCGACGACAAGGCTGTGTTCGACAAGATGAAGAATATTTTCTAAGCGATCCCTAAAAAAGACGGCAGAAATGCCTCTGGAATAAAAATAAACTCGAAAAGTTTTGGATTGAAAGAAAATATTCGTACATTTGCAGTCCGAAAAACAAGAGCAACCGCTTACGGGTCGTTATCAGATGTGCGTAATGTTGCGTAAAAATTTTTGAAAAATGGATTTGATTAAAGTTGTAGAACAGGCTTTCGCTAACGAGAAAGTCGCTACGTATCCAAAATTCAAGGCCGGTGACACAGTTACCGTAACCTACAGAATTAAGGAAGGTGACAAGGATAGACTCCAGAAGTTCAGAGGCGTGGTTATCCAGCTTAGAGGTGCTACTCCTCAGACAAAGACCTTCACAGTCCGCAAGATTTCAGGAGGTATCGGAGTTGAGAGGATTTTCCCGATTCAGTCACCATTCATTGACAGCATTGAACTGAACAAGGTCGGCAAGGTTCGCAGGGCAAGAATCTTCTATCTGCGTCAGCTTTCCGGTAAGAAGGCAAGAATCAAGGAAAAGAAGCTTGCCATAGTTAAGGAAGAGCAAGCATAGTCCTTGTAGAGATAAAGTCGGAGCGGGTCTCCGACAAACTGGTCCCCTAGCTCAACTGAATAGAGCATTTGACTACGGATCAAAAGGTTACAGGTTTGAATCCTGTGGGGATCACAAAGATGCGAGGCTATTGAACACAATCAATAAGTCTCGCATTTGTTTTGCGGAATTAGCTCAGTTGGTAGAGCGTTGGCTTCCCAAGCCGAAGGTCACGAGTTCGAGCCTCGCATTCCGCTCACAAAAGAAGAGGTCGTATTCCTTTGGGGATACGGCCTCTTCTTTTGTTTGCCAGGCTCTCACTTGCGGCAAAAAATGGCTCATGTGCAAAACCCTGTGTTTGAGAAGTTGAAAAAACTATCGTACCTTAG
>ENA-ORMN01000192-ORMN01000192.1-human-gut-metagenome-genome-assembly--contig:-NODE-192-length-74420-cov-6.211336_pt1 | contig 74420 bp, 63 predicted proteins | sample MGYA00242102_ERZ508993 | MGnify/ENA primary metagenome ERZ508993 (study PRJEB26280, sample SAMEA2338770) | human gut metagenome | biome: human gut; feature: human-associated habitat; material: faeces...
CATAAAATATACTATTATCTAATTTTTTCAATATACTTTTTTTAGTAACTGGTATTGATTTGGTTGGCAAAAGTGGCTCATTTACGATTTTCTTTACGTACAAATTTTCTTCTTTTAATTTAGTATATAACTTCAACGCATAATCAAAAGCCATCTTATATGTTTCACAAACCAATTCATCTCTATTATTTATGTCTCCTGTCCTCATCCAAGCTTCGTGATAACAACTTCCCCCACACAAATATCTTGCCCAACATTCTTTACATTTTTGATTTTCTTCTACATTCTTTGGAGCAATCCAACAATTATCAAGCCTTTCACTCATTATATTTCCCATTCTAAATTCTTCAATACCAATAAATCCTTCACATGGATACACGTTTCCATTAACATCAACTGCTATATAACGTTTTCCACAATCACAAAATTCTTTATTTATAGCATTTGTTTCAATCCGTTCTAATATACTCTCAAAAAATTTGTTATATGAATTATGATTAGACAATTCACTATAATATATCTCTATCATTTCACCATAGGTATTACTCAATTTTTCTAAATCACCCTTTTTTATAGCATAATCTTTATTTTCTTCCGCTGACACCAATGAAAAAGAAATTTCTTTGCATCCCAATTCAATCAAGTCTTTATAAATACCATTCATTAGTTCAATAGTATCTGACGTGATCGTAGGTCTTATAATAAGATGACCATATCTTTCATCCTTTCTAGTTTTTAAAAATTTTTTTAAATTTCCAACTACCACATCATATGAGCCTTTACCAGACGTAAATGGTCGATATTTATTTTGACTAAATTTATTACCATCAAAACTATATATAACATTCACATTATTATCGTTCAGCACCGATATAAAATCATCATCTAGCTCAGTGCCATTAGTTACAACTGAATATGCAATATATTTTTTCTTTTCTCTCGCAATTTTATTTCCATATTTTATGCCAAATTTTATTAAATCTTTACATAACAATGGTTCTCCACCAAAAAAAGTTAAATGACTATTTTCCCTGTCTGCCACTAAAAAATCAATACATTTTTTCAATATTTCCTTTCTCATTATTGAGCATTTTCTTTCTTCTGTCTGATTATTTTCAAAACAATATTTACATCTTAAATTACACGCATTAGTCAGCTCTACTATCATATTTAAACTTTGACAGCAATAATGTTCTCTTAATGTATCCATAGTTTACTTATCTCCTTTAAGCCAGTGTCATTATTAGCATAGAATAAACTCATTATTATGCAATTATCCTAAAAACAATATCCAATATATTCTTATATGTTAAAGTATTGAATTTTGAAGGTGCAATAGAAAATTTGAGCATCCATATAATATCAAAAATAATCAAATTTGAAAAGTAATTGTCCGAATTCTGTCGACTTATGTCCGAATTCTGTTTTTACCATATAAGAGTTATTCCCAAGACTTGATTTTATGACTTATAAAAAATAGGCTCCGCCTATTCAACTCCCCTGCCCCTCAATCTTGAGGGGATTAGGGGTTTCTTTTTTCTTTCTTTTGTTGCATAATAGTCTTATGAATATTTTACAAAGAATTTTTACCGACTATTATGAAGAAATTAAATACACTCTCCATCCCAGAAAATCCGAGATGGAGAACATCGATAAAATGCTTTCCTGTGGCGACCCTTCTTTTGGGGGTGCCATGTATGGCTGCCCTCATTGCGGCAACCTTAAGTTTGTTCCTTTCCGGTGCCACAGCCGCTTCTGTCCTGCCTGCGGCAATAAATATGCCATGGAGCGTTCTACCTCCATGTCTTTTAAACCCATCAATGTCAGGCACCGCCATTGTGTCTTCACCATCGATGAAAACCTCCGGGATTTTTTCCTTCGGGACCTCTCTCTCCTTAACTGTCTTTTTCATGCAGTAAACAGTATGATTTCCAGGATGTTTTTCCAGTTGAATAAATCCCAAAATTTTACTCCCGGTTTTATCATGGTCCTGCATACTTTTGGCAGGGACCTCAAGTGGAATCCCCACATTCATTGTCTCGTCTCTGAAGGCGGCTATAGCGATGATGGTTTCTGGCGGCATGTGCATTATTTAACTACACCTATCTCCGCAACGCTTTCCGGACCGCTCTCCTCAATGAAATGGAATCTGTCATTAGTCCTTCTTTTAAAAAAGTCAAATCTCTCTGTTACAGAGAACACAAACATGGTTTCTATGTCTATGCGAAACCGAATCTCTGCAATCCGGGGACTGTGATAAAATACATCGGCCGCTATCTTGGAATACCTGTAATTGCTACTTCCAGGATTGATTCCTATGATGGAAATTCTGTCACTTTCCACTACAACCGTCATGAAGATGGTAAATATATCAGTGAAACCCTCCCTGCCATCGATTTCATCAAAAACTGATTCGCCATATCCCGGAAAAACATTTTAAAATGATTCGCTATGGCGGACTCTATGCAAGACACCGCAAAACCGACTCCAGCCTTTCCCATGCAATTCCAAAACAGAAACACCTCATTTATCGTAGTTTCAACCAATGGCGGACCGCTATTCTTATTTCTTTCGGTTATGACCCTTTGGAATGTCCTGCATGTGGGCATAAAATGGAGTTACTTGAACTCTATTACAACCACAGACGCGTATCCCTTGAAGAACTCTATGAGAGAGCCATGTCCAAATCTCCCGGAAAGGATTCCTCTCCTTGATTTTCTGTGGTATAATCTTCCCATGGAAAGGAAGGATCGCATTGAACAACAATATCGAGGAATTACGCAAAAAATATCTGGATAATCCACCCGAAGGAATGACATCTGAGGACATTCGCAATATGAGCGAAGATGACCTTCTGGATATGGATTATTTCCTAAATGAAGACGATTTATTTGCCGATGAGGCTGGTGTAGAAGGCTTTTATATCTTCTAAGCAGTGTCGTCTCATTTCCATGCCCGCTTTTTAGCTGGCTATTTTTTTAGAGTGTGCATCTAAACTCGAACTTTCCTATAAAGTAAAAAAAGAAGTACCACCCTCAGATGATACTCCTTCGATTATCTTATAATTCTGTCAGATTAATGCTGGCCACAGTCATGATTACAGGAAAGTGTTGAACCTGTAACTTCCAGTCCCTGTTCAGACTGTACAATGACTTCACCAAGACCGATGTTGTCATTTCCATTATTATGATAAGTGTATGTGATATCAATGGTACTTGTTCCGTCCCCGGCACTGAGTGTACCATTTGAACTTACATAGGTAACCGGCTGGTTAAAGTTCATGGTAAGTACCTGCTGTCCGCTGTGATGTCCGTCTGCAGCTTCATGTCTTCCATTTACCTGAATACGGTAATCGCCTCTGCCCAACTGCGGTCTCTGATGTATATATGCATTTACGGTATAACATTCATCCGCTGAACCACTGGCTGCATATACTCCCTCAGATACTTCACTGTTTACAATTACTACTGGTTTCATATAATCTCTCATATTACACAACTCCTTTTACAACACCTGAATCATTTTATTCCCTTAGTTATTCTTTATTGGCATATTTTCCGGACATCCGGCAAAATCCTCCCTGAAATATCCCGAACCATCTGAAGATAAGCCATTTGTAGCGGAACAGGCCTGACACATATCGACGCCCGGATTTGCCTCCCGTCTGCCATACTTACAGACTTCCGGATGATCTTTTGTTGTTTCCTGTTCTTCATCACCGCTGGCTGCATAGATGCCTTCACTGAGTCCCTCGGCTAATTCTACGACCGGTTTTTTGTATTCTTTCATCATTCTGTTCCTCTTTCTTTTATATCCTGATATGATTAGGGGCTTTCGATGTCTCTTTAATCATATTATATCGTGAGATTTTATTCTGTCAACACCTCTCTTTCCCATTTTTCAATAATTTTTGCAAATTCAAATTCTTCTGTGCCTTCTTTTGCCCTGTGGCAGAATTCATTTCTTACTTCTTCCTGTTCTATCAGCCAGCCTGTCTTCTCTGCCATTCTGTCACAGTCAAACGGCGGAATCAGATATCCGTTTCTGCCGTCCCTTATAATTTCCTTCGGACCGGTTCTGATATCGAAGCTGATACATGCCAGACCATATGCTTTGGCTTCTAACAGACACATGGGCAGACCTTCCCGCCTTGATGTCAGCACGAAGATCTGTGATTTTGCAAGGTATGCACCGACATCCTGTACGTTTCCGGTCAGAACCAGCCTTCCCTCCAGATGCTTTTCTTTTATGGTTTCCTCGAGCAGATGCCGCATTTCTCCTTCCCCCAGCACCAGCCACTTCCAGTCCGGATATTTTTCCAGTACTTTGGCTGCCACTACCGCCAGATAATCTGTTCCTTTTTCCTCCACCAGCCGCCCCGCCGTAATCACATATTTTTCCCGTCCGCTGTCATCTGAAATCTCTTTTATCTTCTCCATCGGATTATAAATGGTTGTGATATTTTCCGTTCTTCCAAGCTGCCTGCGGTATGCCTCTTCATTCTCTTTTGTCAGTGTAATTACAACATCCGTATGCTTTACAGAATATTTTAAAATCATCCTGCGGTAAAATACCGACATTTCAAAGTCGAAGTTAAAATGATCCCAGGAAACGATTTTTACTTTCATTCCACGGCAGGCAGGAATGGAAAGAATATCCAGCACAATGTCGATATCTACGATTATGTCGATATTCTGCTGCCGGATAAACCGGCGGATTTTCGGCAGCAGCTTCAGATATCCGGGACCGGGACTGATCCATTTTTTCCCCAAAGCATATCGGGAAACCGCAGAATCCAGCGAAAAAAAAGTGTCCTTGTTTTTCTCGACAAGACTTAAAAACACGATTTCATACCTTCCTGTCTGCTGCAATCCGTTCGCAATCATTGCCGCAACTCTTTCCGTTCCGCCGCTTCTTGTGATATCCCCCGAAAAAAAGCAAATCTTTTTCATTTCTTTCTGTCTCCCTTCTCCTCTGTAAAAAATCCGAGTTCCTTCATCATCCTGCTTCTGCTTCCAGCCTTTTTCAAAACCGCCAGGGAAGATACATTTCTTCTTGTATAATTGCGGTAAATAAAACCGGTAAATGTCATGCACCACAGAGCAGGCCACAGCAGAACATTCCCGGATGCCCGTGGATATGTGATCTTCATCTGCCGGTGGAATTCCCGGATATAGTCCCCGATTCCATTTCCACGCATGGCTACCATACGATCCGCACTGGATTTTCCAAATTCTTCCGCCTCAAACACATCTTCCATAAATTCTTTGCATTTCACATCTTCTTTCTTCCAGAACAGAAGCTTTTCTTCCTGCAATCCCAGATAGGTAATGCAGCATTGTGTCACAATATCCGAAAAAGCACCCAGTCCGCTCTCTTCGATAAGCCGGGCGAATTTCTCCTGCTCTTCCTCTGCCACCGTACCATTCCAGAATACCACCCAGTCACATAGCAGCTTCAGTCCGAACCCGGCTTTCATAAAATGCTGTGTCATATGAATCAGAAGATATAATCCCTGATAAGCATCCTGCAGCACCGGCAGCGGTATTCCCATAATTTCTTTTCTTATGGTATGTGCCAGAAATTCCTCTTCTTTTCCGTTCATGTACTGGTTCAATGCCGGAAAATCAATCTCTTCCGCAAGCATGATATGCAATTCTATGGATATGCCTTCCTTTGTCACATAGGATACATGGTGTCTGGTCCACTGTTCCTCTTCCCTGACAAATCCTGCCTCTTTCATCAGTTCTTCTGCCTTCGCAAGATGTTTCCGGCTGACTAAAAGATCGATATCCCCGGATTTACGCAGCTCCGGGACAGGATAAAGCTGTGCCACCCCGACACCCTTTAATACCGCCGTGCCGATTCCATTTTCTTCTAATACGGATGTCAGATACTTCGTCAGGAATAACAGCCGGTAGTTCTGACTTACGATTTTCCGGCTCTCTCTTTTTAACCTTTCCCTCCATTCCGCCGATACCTCTTCCCAGTCGGAGCATTCATATAGCAGCGGGTGTACTTTGTGGGCATATGCCAGTTCAAGCACCCGATCCATATCCGTCCCTTTTTCCGGATGCGGCGGTTCTTTTCCTGCCAGTACCTCCGCCAACGCATTGCATAAAAACTGTTCTTCTCTATTTATGCCCATATTTTCTCTTTAATACCTTTCCTGTTTTATCTTTTACTATCCCAAATTCCCTGCTTCTGCAATAGATTAACAGAAATATCATGTTTGGAACAAATATACATATCGGCAGTCTGCCGAAAAAGATTTTCCATACATTTCCCTGTACCAGTGAACACAGAAAATCTGTGCAGCCTCCTGCAAGAAACATTACAAAAGCATAACGAATATATTTCAGAAAATATACCGATACCCGGCTTTTTAACGCATGCCGGTATAGTATAAATGGTTCTACCCACAGGGATGTCATTGCAGTACTTAAAATTGTTCCCATAAATACACCGATCGTTCCATATTTTCCTGCAAGGAGAATGGAAAGCAGCAGATTCAGTACCGCTTCTGCCACTGCCTTGTATCTGTCATACCAGAACAGTCCAAGGGAATCCCTGAAAATCAATGCAGCCTGACGCATACCCGTAATATAAAAATTCAGGCACAGCACAAACACGACTGCCCGTGAGAATACATAGGACTGCCCGAAGCTGATTTCCACAAATGAGTTTAATAATTCATACAGACAGATTGCACCGAATCCATAGATCCACTGTCCGATAAAAAAAGTTGTTTCAAAGATAGCTTTTACATGATCCGAATCCTCCGATACTCCCAGATTTCCCACGCTTGCATTGATTCCCTGAAAGGTCTGGTCAAAGACCTGCTTTACCGAAGCGATGACCAGATGATAGTTTGAATAACGTGCCACACTTGCTATGCCTACCATGGAGGAAAGCAGCAGATTATCCGTATTATTCAATACTACATTACCAATCTTATGCATCAGCATTGCCCGCATATTCTGAAAAATCCCTTTTTTTTCTTCTGCCGAAAGTTTTTCTGTCTCTTTTTCCTTCAGATAAGGGTACATTTTATCCGCTTTCCCTGATATCCAGAGATTGTTTCCTATGGTACATAAAATGGATATACAGAGATATCCGGTAAAACTCCGGAAGAAAACCAGCACAAGGATCTGGAAAATATCCTGTATCAGCCAGAAAAATGTCTGGCAGGTAACGCCGATATAACCCATCTGGTGTGCATCGATCAATGTTTTCTTATAAATCAGAATATAAGAACACACAGAGTTGGTCAGGTACAGCAGATATATAAAAGTCAGATGCGGCACATCGGGCCTGTTCTTTATGAGCATATCGAGAAACGGGATCAGTGCAGTCCCTGCCAGTGCCACGATCCATGCTACAATACGGTAAAATTTCCGGTAAAGAGCCATTAAGGACTTCTGTTTCTCAATATCATGCTGTGCAATCGGACGGTATAGTGCATAGGTAATCGCTGTACCAATGCCAAATTCGGACAGTGAAAGTACATTGAGAATGTCCCAGAACAGACCATTGACTCCCACATATGCAGCACTCAGGGTATGGGTGAACACTACCCTTGTCAGAAATCCCATGATTAACGCAAGTATTCTCGAAATCATTGCCGCAGCCGTATTTCTTACCGAATATTCCGTTCTGCTCCTTTCTTCCATCAAATCCTCCTTCCAAATCCTCTATGGATTTTTTTCTTATCATGTGATATGATGATACAAGGGGCAAAAGGTCAGAACTCGTTCCTGCCTGCAGGATAAGAGCTCTGACTTGCTGACTCGCACACACATGAGGAAGTAGTGATTTTCCTGGGAAAATCAACGGATTCCGAATGTGTGTAGAATTGCGAGAGTTGCATAGCAACGGAGCAATTTGTGTATCAAATGATGGTCAAAAGGTACTTTGCCCCTCATATCATATCATACAGTTATCATAAGATATAAAAAACTCATTCGAGGTGTTTATGAAAAAAATATTCCAAACTATTAGTAAAAATCTGCTTTTTGTACTGTGTACCATCATTTTTCTTGTATGCATCCTGCTCTTTTTCTTCCACCGTTTCTGTCCGGTTTCCTATACTGCGGCAGATTACACGGAATCCCCGTCTGTTTTGCAAAATCCTTACTGCGGATTCTACGAAATGAATGGTTTTACCCTGACGGATGAACCAGCGGACAATGCTGCCGCATGGGCAAAGGAACGTTTTGCTTCCAATCCGGGGCAGCTGATCTTATTAGAGGTCAACCTGATGAATTTCTCGGAGCAGTATCTGACCCAGAATGCAATCAACCAGTTAGAGGCGATTTTATCTGAAGGGCAGAAGGATAAAATACAGTTTATTATCCGCTTTCTTTATGACTGGGATGGTCAGGCCGTGACGACAGAACCTTCCTCTATTGATCAGATTATGCAGCATATGCAGCAGACATGTGGTGTAATCAACCAGTATGCAGGCTGTATTCTGCTTCTGCAGGGGGTATACACCGGCAACTGCGGGGAGATGACCGGCACGAATTACGGAACAACGGATGATATTACCACTCTGATGAATTATCAGGCTTCCCTGATTGATCCGTCCATCTATCTGGCCGTCCGCACCCCAACCCATCTGCGCAGCATTTTAAAAACAAAGACTCCGCTTCAGGCCGATCAGGCATATGATGGCTCTTTAAATTCCCGGCTCGGTCTGTACAATGACGGTATGCTCGGATCTGTCTTTGACCTCGGCACTTATGATGATACCCCGTTTTCTGATCCTTATGATTACGAGGAAAAGGGAACGCGTGAAGAAGAAATTGCCTACCAGAATATTATCTGCCAGTTTGTTCCAAACGGCGGCGAGGCAGTCCTGGATAATGAATACAACGACCTTAACAATGCCATCCGGGATTTATCCCGTATGCATATATCTTACCTGAACCGCAGCCACGATACCGCAGTACTTGAGAAATGGAAAAATTCCACTTACGAAGAATCCGGTATCTGGAAAGGAAGTTCCGGATATGATTACATCGCCGCCCATCTTGGGTATCGTTATTTCGTTTCCAAAACAGCGGTCGATTTCCATCCATTACTGGATGATACGGCAGAACTGAATATTACCATCGATAATCTCGGATTCGCTCCCGCCTACCGCCGGTTTACAACGGAGCTTATACTAACAAACCGTGAAAGCGGCGATTCCGTAACAGTTCCGGTTGATTTTGACAACCGCCGGCTTTCCGCCGGATGCAGTTCCGTCCTGAGTATTTCCATCGATGTGCGCAATCTCGAAAAAGGCGATTACAACCTTGCCCTTTCCATGACGGACGAAACACTGGAGCTTCCGGTCACCTTTGCTAATAAAAACAGTTCTTCCACAGTATTTCTTGGAACACTTACCCGTTAGTTTCTATGCAGGCACCCCAGATACACATGGCCGCCTGCATTTTTATGGGCAAATTCCACCGCCTGTCCATCGCACTGCCGCTCACAGTGCAGATAATATTTTCCATATTTCTTTTCGATATCCATCCGCAGTTCTTTCTGCTCACCGCTTTCCCATGTGTCCACCTGCCACTCTGCCGTCTTTTCTCTCTGCCCGTTTTCATTTTCGCAGATAAGCGATATTACAAGACTTGCATAACAGCAGGCAAATCCCGTATTTTCCACAATAATGGTTATTTCAGCTGAGTTGTCCACATTTTTCTTTTCTTTCATGCACACATTCCGGATAACCGGACGATACCCCAGATGTGCTCCGATATAATCATATCCCGTCCTGCCTTTCCAGATGCCGTCCTGCCAGATCTGCTTTTTCCATCGTTCCATCATCTGCGGATCGTGGATACAATTCAGATAGGTCAGATGCATATTTCTAAGTTCTTTTACCGCTTCTTCCAGTTCCGGTGATGTTCCTGCCACCGCTTCACCCCCACTTGGTACTCTCCGGGATATCTGATCCAGAAAGGCAATTTCTTCCTTTTTCTCCCATGCCTTCTGCCATTCCTGACAGGGCTGCCCGGAAAATGTTCCCAGATGGGTTTCTGATCCAAAGATTCCATCATCATAAATGCCCGGAATCTCTCCCTGCTCAAAATCCTGCCTTGTACTTATCATTCTCGCCTGTGCCGGTGTACGCACAGCTAAGCGAATCCTTCCCTGCGTACTCTCCCTTAATACCGACCACATCTTCCTTAACTTATCCGCCGTAAGATATCCGGAATGGTGCATTTCGCCCCAGTTTCCTACCAGAAGTCCCTGCCAGACAAAAATGCTGTCCGCTTCCCCTGCCACGGTCTGTCCAATCTGTCCAAGATGTTGTAATACCTGTTCAAAGTGATCCGGCTCTCTCTCCATTCCTTTGCCCTGCGTGTCATACACCGGCCGGAATATGACACCTTTCTTATATTGTGCAAAGAATCTGAGAATCTGTCTCAAATGTTCCAGTTCGGCTTCTCCCAGTGCGGTATTACGGTATGTCCCGATATCCAGAAGGACCAGTGCCAGCCTTTCTTCCTCATGCAAAGACCATTTCAGTTCTTCCGGATCTATGCTGTTTTCAATCTGAAACGTGTAGATCTCATACCAGCCACAGTCCGGATTTGCCGGATATTCCGTGGATTCTTCCAGATCTGCCGGCTCAAAAGCTTTCTTTTTCCTAAACCACTTCATCGCCCGCCCCCGCATCAATCTTTAATATTTTAATCCGAATCCAGACGGATACGATCGAGAACATCATGCGAATCATGTAAATTACCGGTTTTAATCCGGAATGCATACTGACTCCTTCCGTTCTTGCGTGCATGACCGCAGGCACTTCCTTAATCTGAAATCCCAGCAGCTTCATCTGGACAATCATATTTGCATCCGGGTATTTGTCATCAAAATGGTTATACCGCGAATAATACAGGACGGCTTTCCGGTCCAGCCCCTGCAGGCCGGTGGTCGGATCTGTGATTTTACTGCCTGTCACCAGATGGATAAAATGTCGGAAAAGGAAAAATGCTGTCTTTTTCAGCCACGATACCTGGAAGGAACTGCTGCCCTCCAGAAAACGTGAGCCGAGAACGATATCCGGACATCTTCCGTCTTTATCTGCCGTTTTTAGTTCCCGGTACAGCACCGGAATATTGCACACATCATGCTGTCCATCCGCATCCATCTGTATCACATACTGATAGCCCCGCCGTATGGCATACTTATACCCCAGCTGAAGCGCACTCCCATAACCCAGATTAAACACATGTGTAACCAGGGTATGTTTTCTCTGTTTTGTAATAAGATTGGTCGAATCAGAAGAAGCATCATTCATAACCAGAATATCCGCTATCTCTGCCACCTCCGGCTTTTCCAGTTTTTCCAGAAGCTGCGGAAGATTCTTCTCCTCATTATAGGCCGGGATAATAATTAATAATTCTTTTCTTTCTTTCATTTTCATCATCCTTTTTTCTTCTTACTCACTCTGCATCATGCAAAACAGCTTTTCTACATCATTTTCCCCCGGAAAGTTTTTCCTTGCCGCCCGTCTTCCACACTTCATCCTTAGTTCCTCATCTTCCATCATGCGGATGATTTTATCGCAGATATCCTCCGGTGTCAGCCTGCACATCAGACCATCCTTCCCATCTTCTACCTGCTCCCGGTTCCCGCTGCAGTCCGATACGATGATGGAACATCCAAGTATCTGTGCTTCCTGTATGGCAATGCTCTTTCCCTCAAATCTGCTGGCATGTACATAGATATCCGTCTGTGCAAAATAGGGATAGGGATTTTTCTTCGCCCCCAAGAGGATAAAATCTTTGGTAAGCCCATACTGATCGATCAGCTCCTGCAGTTTATCCCGCAGATTTCCTTCCCCAAGCACATACCAGCGTACATTGCCTTTCTTCTCCTTCAGCAGTTTCATGGCTGCGATAGATACTTCATATGCCTTCTGTGCCGTAAGCCTTCCCACGGTCAGAAGCCTTGTACCGGTAAATCCATCGGAAAATCCGCCCTCCTGCAATGCCTTCTTACAAATCTTCTCCCGGTCGAGCAGGTTATGGAAAATCTCTGTTTTCTCCTTACATTCCGGATAAACCTGAAGAAAACTATCCTTTACTTCCCCAGATACGGTAAAGATCCGGTCAAAGTCAGGGTAGCAGTCCCGGTCAAGCTTTCTGGTATAACCCGCCCTGGCATAATCCACATGAAGAAATACCGCCTTTTTTTCTGCATTTACATAGTCCCTGACATAATATGCCGAACCTCCCTCCAGATATGCCACCGCCAGATCGTATTGTTCCGTTGTTCTCCACGCACCGTCTGCCATGACTTTCCATAATAATTTATCCACGCAGACATTTTTTCTCTTCTTCATTTCCAGAAAGTTAGAAATGAGATAGGGCAGATTCCGAAACAGGGACGCATGTGACAAGGCTCTTGCCATTACTTTTCCCGCCAGAACCTTTTTTCCTTTCTTATCCAGAACCGGCTCCGTGGAATAATGCTGATTCAATAATTTTACATGGGCGGGAAGCTCCTGTATCAGTTCCCCCTGTCCCATGAGAACAAACAGCGATACCTCATATTCTTCCGGCGAAAAACGTGGCAGCAGTTCCAGCAATGCCTTCTCTGCACCCGCACCCCCAAGTGTATTGATGACAAACAGCACTTTTTTCATTCTTTCGTTTCCTCCGCTTTACTCACTAATTCACTGATTTTTGCAAGAATCTGCTCATTCTCCTGATTCAACAGCGATACCTGCATGGCGAGTTCCTGATTCTTCCGTATTAACAGCGATACCTGGATGCTGATGAACCAGGCCGCTTCGATCACGCAGAAAATAGTAATCATGACCAGAATAAGACCTCTCAGGCTGATATAACTCCCCCATTCTGTCGGACTTAAAAGGATTCCTGCAAGAATCAGCACCACAGAAAAAAATCCCCATAACATTCCAAAATGTTCCGTCAAAATACGCTTTGCCAGGGATACAAAGGTTTTTCCAAGCAGTACTATGCCGAGTACAATCATAAATATACGCAATATCATTTCCATTTTAATTCTCCTCCTTCCGTTCTTCCGCTTCCCTTCTGTCATATACCTTAAACGGCGGACATTTTTCATTCTTCCGCTTTAAGAGATTTCCATTACAGAATACATGCACATCCATATGTTTTTCCAGCCATTGCAGTCTCAGATATGCCACGGTAAATCCCAGGAATGCCCCCACGACAAGTCCGGTGCCATACCACATATCCGGCAGATTCACGGCTATCATGCTTCCCAGCGCCGTACATCCGCAGAACACAATGCTGGTAAGCACCGATCCGGTAAGATCATTGAAATAATACAGGAAAATGATCTCCGCATATAGAAGGAACATGATAAAATATCCTGCTGCCAGACACGGATAAATCCTCATAATCAGACCACCAAATCCGAACTGCGGAAGGAATATGATACAGATAAAAAACAGTACCAGTGAGATAATAAACTGGATACGCGTCAGGTTCATCAGTTCCTCTGCCAGCTGGCGGAACATTCTCTTCTGTGTCAGTTCGATATCCATCCCCCTGCCGCCGATGACGGCCTCCGAATATGCCTTATATCTTTCGTGAAAATGCATTTCCACCCTTGCTATAAATATAACACTGGATGAAATATTTGTAAACATGGCAATGCAGGTTGCCATATCGTAAGAGGTAACGCAGACAAAGCTTTTCGCCACCACCATATGCAGATCTGTAGTCCAGAATACAAAGTTATGTATATACATTCCCAGTGTATACAGGAAATTGGTAACGATGAGCTGCCAGTATCTCCGGAAATACTGGAGAACATATTGATAATTTCCGCTGTTTTTCTTGAAATAACTTTTTACTGCGGAACATTCCAGTGCGGCTATCAGCACGAAGCCGAGTACCATGCCAAGAAGCATGCCAAACGTACATTCCACATCCAGAATCCGTACCACAATAACTGATATCAGGATTGCCGTAAGCATACCCAGCAGGAAAAAATAGGAAATCTTTTTATAATCTTTGCATATGGACAGGTACAGCATGGAATAAAATACGAGTACCAGTGCCATATATCCACAATATCCGGTAAATACATACAAAATATCCACTTTTCCGACCACGTATTCGTGGATACAGAAAATCAGTCCCGGTACGGCACTTACGGCAATGTTTAATCCCATTCCCAGATAATAGCAGGGAAGAATATCCTCGTAGGTTTCATTATAGATTACATCCGACAGATATCTTGACAATACGGAATTAAATGGGGATGCCGTAAGCAGGGAAAATATGAAAATATACAGGATGGTGCAGGCGAACAGCTCCCTGCGGGCATAGACCGCCCCAGAAAAACCAAGCAGCTTCTGCATGACGATCAATGCCGCAATTACAACAATCATGGGTGCTATTGTTACTATGGTACTGTATGCCATTCCTGCCAGATTTGTCGTTAATGTATTTTTTCCATAAATATGATTTAACTTTACTCCAATTCCAGCCATATTTTTCTCCTCTTTCTTCTGCTAATCCGCAGATTCCATTATCTCCTGATCAATTTCGCTCATAATTTTCCTGATTTCAAATTTATTATAGATTTCGGTATATTTTTTCTTCATGTCTTCTACCTTATATCCGTCCATTACCCGCCGGTAACCGTTTTCTCCCATCTGAAGCCGCTCTTCTTTGTTCTGTGCCAGTTCCGTAATAGCTCCGGCAATTTCTTCGATGTTCATGATATGGGTAAGGATTCCTGCCGTTCCGTAGGAATCGCCTGCTCCATAGATGAGTTCCCGGCAGTTTCCCACATCCGTGGCTATGACCGGCTTATGTGCGGCAAAACTTTCGAGAATAGTCAACGGCTGACCTTCACTGATACTGGTCAGCATGGTGAAATCCATCTTTCCGAGATAATCCTTGACGTCGATTCTTCCCGTAAATACAATGTCGCTTACCTGCAATGCCTCCACCAGTTCAAAACATTCCTGCGCATATTCCTCATCTTCCTCACATGGCCCCATAATCCATAATTTGATATTCGGAACTTCTTTTTTGGCAAAAGCAAATGCCTGTATCATGGTTTTTACATCCTTGATCGGAGTAACCCTTAATACCGCCCCGAGATAAACCCATTCTTCCTCTTCCTCTGATTTTCCCGCCAAATCCGCCAGCCGCTGCGTATTGATTCCGTTTGGTGTAATGCGGATCTTTTCCCGCGGACACCCAAGTTCGATCTGCAGACTCCTTGCATAGTCGTACAGACAGGTTACAAGGTCTGCTCTCTGATAAGCCAGCCTTGACATTTTCTTAAACTGTTCTATCCAGATATTTTTGTAAATGCCCTCCACCCAGGTTGCCTTTATCAGTTCCTCCTCACGCTCCCTGGTATAGATTCCATGTTCGGAAATCAGTAGTCCGCTGCCGTGGAAATGCTTTGCCATGCAGCCCAGCACACCGGCATACCCGGTAGCCACGCAGTGGTACAAATCCGCATACGGCACTTCCGTTTTCATCACAAAAAACAATGGCAGATAGATGGAACGCAATGTCCAGAGGAAATCCGAGAATACGATATTCGGATACTGGATCTTATAACATTCCATGGTAATATGCAGAAAATCCGGCCCCATGAGCAAATCGTCAATGGAAAATTTCTTTTTCTGAAACAGATCAAACAGGACATCCCAGTCCGCCACACGGTTTAATACCATATTCCGCATGGCGGCATACTCTTTCTTATTCAACCGCGCCAGATGTTTCTCCCTGCGCTTTTTTCCCCAGTCATAATCATCCAGATATACTTCGTACACTTCCGTCAGATTCGAAGGAAGTTCATAGGCAAACTTCCCCCGGACGGTACGGTTTGCCACAATCGCCAGCAAAATAAATTCCACATCCGGAAATGATTTAATCATGCTGTTAATCCATCCGGAAACACCGCCTACCACATAAGGATAACAGCCCTCCGCCACAATACAGATCTTCATATCCATTCTCCTGTCTATTTTATTCTGGAATAGTTAATTGCGAAACTCATAATAAGTATCTATTGTATATGCAAATTGAACAATTACTAAGAATAGAACCAATTTATTGGGGAAATTCTTAGTGCAACGTTAGTGGCTGACCTTATGTATCCGCTACCAGCCGAATGTAGCGAGAGCGTGCCTTCGTGTCATTGTATCATTTGCATATACATTTATAAATATTTAAGTGTTTCGCAACTACCTATTATTCTGGAAGGTAATAATACAGTTCCTGCTTTTTTAGTGTTATTGTCACATCTTCCTGCTGCGCCTTTATCAGCCATGCATTATCCTCAAGCTTCGTCCATTCCGCCCCGGAAGTATCTGCGATTTCTTCCCCATGTGTCCGGAGAATGAAATAACCGGGTTCACCGGAAATATGCATGGATACCATATCCCCGTTTCTTTCCTGCTGATAATCCATGTTCAGGAAGTTTCTTACCCTTACATCACTTTCCGAAACCGTTGTTGCGGAAAATCCGGAAAATCCTTTCCAATAGGTATTCAGATTACTTGAAAATTTGTCATACATAACCTGCCAGCTGTCGGTTTCCGTCTGCGGCCATGATATTTTCTGCATATCCAGCATGATATTGCAATATGCCAGTGCACTCTGCAGACTCCGCATCCGCAAATCTTCCGTATAGGTATGTGATACGGCATCATTGGTTGCCATCTGCAATACAACTCTCTCCCCGCAGTAGGATAATACGGGACGTTTCTCCGTATATTCACATACAATGCTTGTGACATCGGATAAGAGCGGACGGCTCAGAAGAGATAAGACTCCCGTAATCTTTGCTTCATTTACAAAGGCTGCCCCGTACCGGTAGGTACTGTTCTGGGAAGCAAAGAATTCTCCATCCCTTTTTATCTTATCCGCAAGTGACACACCTTTGATGTATTCCAGTGAAAATCCTGCCTCTGCACCGACTTCCTTGAACTGCTTCAGATAGAATATCAGCTCATTGCTGTCCGGCTCAATCCCGTCAAGATAGTTAAACTGCGGCATTACAAAACAGGTTAGTTTCAGGTTATTCTGGTCAGACACGGCTACCAGCCCCGGCCACAGGATATCCCGGTAAACTCCGACCTGTGTTCTGCTGTACATCTGTTCCATCACCTCGTTATTCTCCGATGCAAAGCCCGGGAAATTTACCACGGAAAGATTCTGTGCATTTACCACCGGATAAATAGTATATTCCTGCGTTTCCGTCAGTATGCCATCCAATATGCCGATTCCGGTATTGCTGTCCAGATAATTTCCGCAGACTGCGAATACCTTTCCCTTTCCGACCGCATTTCGCCAAATCAGCGCCGGCAGATTCTCATTCTTCACATCCGTTCCCTGCATAAGGCCTACCATATATACCTTCGTCCCACTTCCCGGAATGTACCAGGGAACATTCAGATTCAAATCCTGATTCTCCTCTGCCTCCTGCTCATTCTGTGCCTGATAGGTAACTTCACCACCCAGAAAGAATTCTTCAAATATCTTAATTCCGCTTATCTGTGTTTCTTCCGCCACTATATGCTCAATGCCGAGCAGTTCCGCCAGTTCTTCGGATTCCGGCAGAACCGACTGTTCCACCTCTGAAAATACGATCCCAGCTCCCTTTTCCGCCATCTTACGGATCTTTGCAATATCCTCCGCAGTCTGATACGATCCGGATTCAAGTACAATCATCTGCGGCAGAACCTCCGGAAGTTCCGGACAGTCCGCTACCTGTGCATACTCTGCCATACCGCTTTTGGTATACAGACACCACTGACTGACGGTATCTTTCAATTCTTCATTTTCACTTCCGATATAAATGACATACCTGCTGCCTGCTTCCACCGTTCCCGTCAGATCCACTTCATCCGCTTCCCAGGCACCGGCAGAATCTTCCCCGCTCTGTGCAAGTTTATCATTCTTATTGTATTCATTTTCACTATCCTTCATCAACAGCGAAAACTGGAACAGGAACAGCAAAATTCCCATCATAATCACAATGCTGAAAAAATTTCTCTTCGATACCATGCCATCACTCCTCTGTAACCGGATTCTCTGCCATATTATACTGATAATTAATTGCAAAATTATATAAATGATACATATTCTGTGTAATCTTATAACATACAAACTTATCTGTTTCCAGATAAACTTTCATATCTTCCGGATATAATCTCTGGAATTCCTTTGCCCAGTAATACATTCTGGACATTGCAATCCATCTGCTTTCTCCCTGATACACACCGAGTCCTTCCCCGTCCGGCAGCGGCATCGCTGCACCTGCCGCAGAAATCGTCTGCCCGCTTCCCTCATAGGCAACCGCATAATCTAACGGTACTTTTTCAATAAAGAAATAGACACTCTTTGTCGGAATGATCAGTTTTGCATTTCCTCCCATGTTTTCCATTTTATTTAAAAATGTAATAATTTCGTAATGATATCCATGATCCAGCCCCATCTGTGTTTCATCATTTGCCGAACAAATCGTCCAGGTAAAATCATCCTCATCATGAATAATATTCGTCAGGCAGGTAATCGCCTCATTGGTTACATAATCCGATGCGAAAGCCGCATGTTTTATCTGGGGATTTTTTAAAAATCCCACAAAAATACATACCGATAAGGCAAGGGAAGCGAGGTTTCGCAGCCATCCGAGTTTCCGGAAATAAAATACAAAATACAATATGGCATCCGCACAGAATACAAAGGCAACCGGAAGAAGATATGCAAAATACATACTACACCGTGCCGCGTCCATCAAGGTCGGCAGTCCCAGATTTCCTGCTGCCAGAAGCAGTGCCATAATTCCCATGAAGATACCGGTTGACCATAGCATACCTCCATAACAGCGTATCCGTAGAATCCAGAAAATACTTCCTTCTATTAATAAGAGCAGAATCGCATTGATTAACAGATAACCGCTTCCCGCATCGGCATTTGCCACCAGCAGTTCTCTCATGACCGGTGCCAGAGTATCGGATATCTCCGATGCTTTCCGCTGCAGCTTATGCAGCTTCCATTTCAGTCCGGATCCGGTAACCTTTGTACTTTTCCTGTCATTCGCAATATTTTCCTCATCCGGGTCCGTCTGCTTTTCTCCGGTATGATCTAAATCTTCCTGCGTTCCTGCGGATGTATCCGTCAGATTACCTGTACTGCCGTCCTGCCTGGAGTCCTGCCGTTGTTCGTCATCCGTTCCCTGTGCAGTTTCCTGTTCCCTGGTATCCTTCTCCTCATCATCCCCGCCCTGGATAACACTCATGCCCCATCGGAGTGATCCCTGAAGGGGTGTACCGGTAAGATATGCTGCTCCCATCGGAAGTACAGCCATCATGACACTGATCAGTCCCGCCGCCATAAGCCGGAAGAAATATGCCTTCCGGAATAAAAAGCCGGCATATCCGACTGCGATTCCCACACAAAACAGCCCTGCAATAATTGTTCCATAGAAATGAATGGCAAGTGTCAGCGAAAAACTGATGGCGAACCATGCAAGACAGAGCAGGGAGCTTCTGCCCTTCTTATCCCCTGCCTGAACCTCCTTCTTCCTTTCCTCAAAAAAAGCAAAGGCATAATATACCGCCGGCAGAATAAAGATCATTCCGAATTCCTGCGGAAGTGAAGAGAAATATCTGCTGTATGTATGTACGGAAAACCAGTCTGCCAGAACATAAATCAATGTTCCCACATAAGGAAGGTATCTGCTTTTACAGCAGAGTTTTAAAAATGCCAGCAGCACCAGATGAAGATAAATATTCTGAACCAGTGCGAATAATCTTAAGAGAACGTAGGTATCCACACGGAATACGGTGTGCAGGTAATAAATAATACAATGGAATCCAAACGGATACACACCATCAGAAAAGACTTTTCCCCGGCTCATATCGTTGATCCATTCCATATGAACCGGGATATCCGATGCACCATATCCATATTCCAGCAGCAGATATCTGCCATAAATCCACAGAACTGCTGTAAGAACGGCCGCAATCCAGAGGCACTGCACCGATCTGGACACAATTACCTTATCTATTTCTCCTGCCAGCCACTTTAATGCCCGGACAAACCGGTCCAGACCACGAAAACACAATGTTTTTAATCCTACCTTGCCTTCACTTAACCTCTTCATCTGCTGAAAAGTGTCCGATACCCGTTTTTTCAGTCCGATCCCATTGATTCTATTCCAGACCACAACCGCCGGTACAACCGTACAAAGTGTCAGTGTCCACCAGTTAGAGATATGCAGAAGCTGCAGGACAAGTACAATATTAATCAGGTAAAAATTTCCCGCCAGAAAACTAATCAGAAACTGTTCCATCAGTTTCTTTCCCCGGAGCCAGGCACGAAAAACAAATGCCGGAAACAATACCGTCATAAGGGAATAGGCTGAAAAGATACCTGCAAATTGTAAGATTGTAAGTATTGTCATCGACATAATCTTCGTCTGCTCCTTACTATAAAAATACCCGAATCATCTCCAATGTTTCATTATCAATGACAATGTTGGATTTCTTCAGTTCATCCAGCACCTGGAAGAAATTCTCCCTGTCCTCACAGGAAAAGTATAATTTTAACCTGCAGGTATAGGAAGAAAGTACACCCGGATACTGCACTGCCGCCCGTTCGCACCATTTCCGGCATTTTTCATAATCCCGGACATCCAGAAGCCGCATGGACACTGCTTCATAATGGCTGCTCATCATTTTCTCTTTGTCCTCTTTGTATAATATTTCACAAACCTGCTCCATCAAATCTGTCATGGATTTCTGTTCCAGTCCCGTAAATACCTTCTGTTCCAGCACCTGATTCATATAGTCAATCAGCTCCGCCGCCAGAAGCACCCGATTGTCACTTCCCTGCAGAATTTCCTGATATCTTTTCTGGACATTCGCCCGGAAATCATTCAGAATATCCTGTAATACGGATGCCGCATAATGTGCCGTTTCGGAATCTTCACTATTTAATGCCATCGACAGTGATGCAAGGGAATTTCTTACATCTCCTCGCACAACATTCAGCATCAGCTCTCTCAGATTTTCTTTATCCGTAATCACCAGTGCTTCTTCTACGGACACCAGATTCCTCTCCCGCTCTTCATCAGGATGCAGATAGGTCTTTACCCTGTCCTTGCTGAAAATAACATCGTCCAAATCCATTGCTTGTGCAAAAAACAGCCGGAAGAATAATTCCCCGAGAGCCAGAAAAACGACACCGACTACCGGACACAGCAACATTACCATTGCTTTCATGGCAATGCTGAATTTTTTCTCTTTCTTCCTCAGATATCCGGCAATCACATAAACCAGAACAACCAGGATATTGACTGCAAGAATAATCAGAACAATCCTTTCTTTTCCTGTCATAATTCCACTCTCTCCACAATCTGGCTCTTATAGCCTTTTTCCGCAAATCTTTCCACAACGATTCCTGCTTCTTCCCGGTTTGTATTTGCAAGCAGGACATACAATCCTCCATCTTTCAGATTTCCCATATAATCTGACTGACGCAGATTTCCTTTCAATACTTTGCCTGCCTCCAGATAATGGGACGGATCGGTTTCTATTTTTAAGAAACTACATTCCGTCAGATTCCGCTTTCTTGCCTTCTGATATGCACCCGCCAGTGAAGTAAATGCTTCCGGTTCCAGGATTCTGGTATCTTCCAGATACCGTTTTTCCTCAAGTGCCATCATATACCGGTTTGCACGCAGCACCGCATTCTGTATGAGATAACTGATGACTTTTAAGAGATTCGCCTGCCCCAGTGTCATTCTCTCCCAGGAAATGCCCCAGATCATGATAATCATCTTCATCTGATCCTCTTCAAAAATAGCATTTGCCATAAGAGGATAATGTTCATCCATTCTCCGGTTAATATAAACTCTCTGTGCGGAAATCTCCTGATACACTTCTCCCATTTCCCGATAGCGGATGGAATTTCCCATTTCCCTCGCTTTGACAGAACCTGCGGAGAACATTCTTGCATAATCTTTATTGGCAATGCTATAGATCGCCACATCACGGCTTCCCAGCAGCTCCGTGAGCATCTCCACCGCATAGAAGAGAACCTCATCCGGCATATACTGATCCAGTCTTGATGTAATATTATAGATTTTTCCAATGCTGTCCTTCTGGTCAATGACCTGCCGTTCCAGCACATCTTTTACTCTGACATTACTGCCGTTAATATCCCGGATATCGCTCAGCTGCCTGGACAAATGGGTTTCCAGCTCTTCACTTTCCTTGCGGATTCTCCGGATCTGATCATGCATATAACCGACAACCAGACCAAGAATAAATAGCTGAGCAATCCACACATAGGTATTGTAATCCAGCATGACCTCGAATCCACTTCTTGTATAAGTCTGTCGGAATAAATAGCCTGCCGTTGCAAGAAGTGCCGAGAATGTTGCCTGCTGTTGTCCGTATACAATGGCAAACAGCAGAACGTATAATAAATAAAAATCCAACTGGGAAAAATACTGGCTCCCCACCACTCTGTTATTCAGCATGAAGAATGGCACAAAACAGATCAGATTTTCCAGGAAGGGTACAATCGCCCGGAAAAACCAGCCCCATTTCTGAAGCACACGCTTCCAGAGTGGTAATCTGGGTTCTTCTTTATCCAGAAATACCGCCTCATTCTTTTTCATGTACTGCACCATCTTTTTCAGTACAACTTCCATTTCCCGGAACGCGGTAATTCCAAATTCTTCCTCAAACCGTCTTCCAGACAGAATCCTTCTTCCACCCTGCTCCTCATTTTCTACGACACTAACATTTCCGCCCATGTATTCGGCGACCAGTCTTGCCAGTGTTACTTCACGGAATCTCCGGTCGCTCGTCAGATGATAAAGGACATGCTGATGTGTTTTGCATTTTACCACCCGGTAAATAAATTCCACAGCATCACTCTCGTACAAAAGCGAGCATATATTCTGGTTGTCTGCAATGATATATCCCTTCTCCATTGCAGAAATGCACATTCTTGCGCAGATATTATCCACGTCTGCCGATGTCCGCGGTATATGGTACAGATGATCCAGTCTTAATACAATAATATCCAGTTTCCAGTTTTCCTGATAATTTTCACAGATTTTCTCTCCCTGTGCCAGTGTCATTCCCCGGAAACCGACTGCGGACACCGGTTCATCCTCCCGGATCTCCGCCGGATAACTTCCACTGTAGACTTCCTCGGAAGAAAGATAGATAAATTTTCCTCTCTTTGTCATGGAATATGCCACCAGTATATTCATCAGACTGGAAGAATAACGGACCGCTTCCCTCTCCTGCTGTTTCCACTGGAAATTCGTATCATATGCTCCCATGAAAATGGTCACATCCGGATTCACACTTTCAAATATATCATTCAGATTTTCACTGTCATAAGTGAAATTATATTTTTCAAAAACCTTCTCATAGGTCACTTTCTTATTCTGCACACCTGTCAGCAGATAAATTCTGTGTCCCTCTTTCTTCAGTTTTACAATCATGCTATTAATCAGGCTTCCTTCGCCGCCTATCAATAATATATTCATATCGTCACTCCCTGGCTTCGAAGCTTTTGTAAGAACTGCTCCACATCCTGCCTTATTTCTTCCCTGGATACCCCATACTCTGAGGCAATGACGGATGCTACCTCATCCTCCGGCTTTCCCTGTGCCAGAAGCTTCCAAAATGCCGCCCCCGTTTCATTCAGCAACACCGGCTGTCTGTACGGAATCCCCGGCTGCTCCATGTCCAGCAGCCAGTACATTCCAGCTGCCTGCCTTATCTGATACCTTTCACTTTGTTTTTGTAACATACTTTTCCTCCCTTTCTTTCCGCTATTATACTTAGTTAATTGCGAAACTCATAATTTATCTTTATTGTATATGCAAATTAAACAATTACTAAGAAGGTACTATGAGGCGGTCGGCACTTAGATGCTGTATTTTAGCATCTTAGTACCGCTACCAGCCGAATGTAGCGGGAGCGTGCCTTCGTGTAATGTTTCATTTGCATATGCATTTACAAAAATTTAAGTGTTTCGCAATTAACTACTTATTTACTACATATTTATTTTTCATAATCTTTCACTTCCTTCAAAAGTTAATGTTTTAAGAGCTGATTCCGTACAAAATACTATCTGATGGGTAGGATAATTAAACTTGACAATCTGCCAAAAAGCATCTCTTGGAATCCGTCCATCTATGAAACTTTCAACAAAATTCCATATCTGGTCATCCGCCATAGGACCTTCTACTATATCATAATTATGCTCAATTCCTCTCCTGCAATCTACAACAAAATCCATAACCAAAATCTTTATAAAACCCATTCTGAAGGATACGCGGAACAGATACCTGCCTATTTCCTCTACTCCTCATTTTAACACTTCCACCACATAATTTCAATGATACCTTTCGTTTCTAAACATTTGAACATTTTCTCTAAATATGCTATACTACTATTGTATAATCAAAAAGAAAGCAGGATGTGATTTCCGGTTATGAAATGCCCTCTAGTCTACAAAGGAGGGTGATGCCCTATGAACACAATGGAAGTTCTTACTTTATTGCTTGTTATATTTACGGCACTGTCTTACATAGATAATCATAACAAAAAGAAATAGACATCCTCTACCGTCCAAAGTTTAGGATATCTATTTCTTAGACAATCTTAATTTAACTGAGGGCAAATCGGAGTCATATCCGATTCACTTTCTAAGTAAATTATACACCAGGGTACTTAATTTTTCAAGTACCCTGATTAAAAAGTTACCGGAATAAATTTATCAGTTTCTGCCAGAAACTCAGCTTTTCTGTCTCCGCCTTTGTTTCCTGTGTTCCATCATTTAATTCTGTGACTCCGCTCTTTAATTCCGTGATTCCGTCGCACAGTCTGAGTGTTCCATCCGTCAGGCTCTTTGAACCGGTCAGCAGTTCTTTACTGCCATCTGCAAGCTGTGTACCGCCTGTCACTATCTGGGAATAGGCTGCTACAATCTGTGCCAGTGCGTTCTTCAGCTGTTCCACCTGTGCGGACAGATTTGCAAGTGCCTGCGTATTTCCCGCCTGCAGTCCGCCGATATCCAGACCACCCTGTTTCATTGCAGCAGTATAGCTTTCATAAGAAAGACTGTTCTGCAGATTGACTGCTCCCTGATATAAATCGGAAATGCCCTGCCAGATACCATTCGCCCAGATAATAGCTTTCTGCAATATCTCTTATATTTTTCACAAGGTCAAAGGTTTCCTGTCCTTCATATGCCGCATCCACGGTAATAACCATTCTTGTGCATTTATCCGAACATAGTTTCGAGTAAGTTTCTTCATCCAGATAACTTTCCGGAATCTCCATTCCCATGGTATCTACATAAGAAAGAATACTGCTTACCTGCGAAATATCATGCAACTCATCGGACAGTTCTTTCTGCGTTGCCTTAACGACCGGAAAGAGCTGTTAGAAGATTTTTCCATTATTCTGCACACCTCCCTTCCGGCGGTATTGACGGCACAGAAGGGGGAATTATAAGTTTTCAATCTTTCCTGTATCCTTCAAAATCTGCCGCCAGTTTATCTATATCATCCTTTGTATGCATTATTTCACCTCATGCCCTGTTACTGCCTCAAAGTGATATTTTACAATTCCAAGGTCAATCTGGGAATAAAAACCACCGAGGGATTTTGCTGTAACATTTCCATTTTTCAATTCAAAAAAGAACTTCTGCTGATTTACGGCTGTGGGTGCAAGACTTACTGCTTCCATGCCTCTTTCAAACCATTCTGTACTCTGGTCTGCCCTTCCCAGTTCCGAAGCACTCTTACTTTTATGTGGAACGCCCTGTGTTTCGCCATACCCCAAAGATATAATAATCAGCAACTTCTGTCCCTTTTTTATTTCTGCTTTTGATTTACCATGAGTCATTGCTACCCAACAGGTATTAAGCCCAAGCTCCTGACATTTCAGAACTATTTTTTCGCCATAATACCCTGCTTTTTCCTGGTCATTCTTATTTCCGACAATCGCAATATAGTTCTTTACATTTTCAAACTTTCCATAATGAGCCATAAAAGAGTCAAAGCATTTCGGTTCATCATAAAATGCCTGTATGGACAATTTACTCTCAACATTGACATCTTTTATCAATGAGTTAATCTCCTCTCTCCTAGAAAGTTCGACAGCCCGATTCATATACTGTCTTACACTGTGTCTTTTCTTCATAATTTCTAATGTATCCATTTGAATATCCTCGCTTTCGTTTAACTGATTAAACTAATTATATCATATTTTTGTGCAAAAAATTCAATGGTAAAGAAAATCGAGACCATTAAAAATAATAAACAAAACAGGTTCTTTCAATATTCCCTCTATTCCTCAACCGAAGCTTTTAATTCATTCGCAAGCTCATATATGTTATTGAGTATTATTTACACTCTTTCATGCTTTCCACTGTAGAATCTGATACCTTTATGCCCTCCGCTGATGCTGCTGCAATCTCTTCGCCTGTTGCTGACAAATGTGATATATTGTCTGCTATAACCGATGTTGACTCAAGTATTTTATTAATACTCTGCTCTGCAATATGTATGCCTGACATCAGGTTATCAACTGTACTTCCCACTTCACCAAATGTTTTTTCTGTTTCATCAATAAGTTCATTCTGCTTAGCAGCTGCTTCCTGAATCTGAAATACATTCTCCGTGAAATATTTAATTAATATATCCGCTATATTTATTGATATAATTGCTATAAGAATCATTACAAGAATTGCCAGTATTCTGCTTGTTAATAAATCTGAATTTCTACTGTCAAAATCTCTCATTAACCTCACAATATTGGCAGCTATAACTACACCATTAGCACAATACATTAATCTTTTGTTAAGATAAACTATAACCGAAATAATCAGTGGAATTCCATATGTCCATACCCCATCAACAGAATTCAATAATATAATAATTACATATCCCACTGCTATGCATATTAATAAAATAAGCTCACATGTACGCGTTTTCTTTTTTGTTATATATGCTATTACCGATACCATAATAACAACTACTGCCGTTATAACCTCTACTATCATCTTACCGGCATGCTGTCCCTTTGAAATCCCTATTGCTGCTAAAACGGTTAAAGCAATATAACCAAAAACTATTAAAACCGTTGATAACACCATCTTGTTAGCTCTCTGATATTGATTCTCTGTCATATTTCGTTCTCCTCTCTCTGCTTATAAATTTTTCTATCATTTCGTATCTTTAAATATCTTTCAGCAAAAAAACAATTTATTTTTATTCACTGTTAATAGCAATAATCTCAGGCTTATCAATTCATCAGAACAGGATATCTTCCGGCTTGATTTTATCCTTTTCTGTGATGTCCCGAATGACTCTGCATGGCACACCGGCAGCAATCACACCTGCCGGAATATCATGGGTAACGACACTCCCTGCTCCGATAACAGAACCTGCACCAATCGTCACACCGCCGCAGACAGTAGCATTCGCACCAATCCATACATTTTCTTCAATCGTAATAGGGGCTGACGTCCCGATACCCTGACTGCGCTGTTCCGGATGGATGGCATGACCGGAGCAGGCCAGGCAGACACCTGGTGCAATAAATGCCCCTGCACCGATATTTACCGGTGAAGTGTCCAGAATGACGCAATTATAATTAAGAAAAGCAAATCCATGCATATGGATATTAAAACCATAATCACAATGAAAATCCGGCTCGATGCCTGCCATAGGCGGGCAGGTTCCCAGCAGTTCCTGCAAAATGGAGTGCCGCTTTTCCTGTTCGTTTGGTGCAGTATAGTTATACTCCCAACATAACTGTTTTGCATGATTCTGTGCCTCAAAAGGCATTTTTTCATAACCATTTGCGTAAGCGACTGGTTGTTTCATAATATCAAGTGGTGTCATAATTTTCTCCTGTTCTGTATTTTTGTTCCTGTGAATTTTGAAATATATTATAGCATAAATCTAATGGATTATATTAACATTTCTTTTCCCTGTTTTATCCGCCACTTTCATTACCATCCCAAATCCATCAGCCAGTTGTTGAGTCCTCTCTCCCGTTCTTTTTCATCGGAAATATTTTTCAGATTGTTATATTCCCCCTTGATATTGCCATCTACGATGTAGAGAACTCTGCCACATCTTGCAGCAACTTTTGCATCGTGAGTTACCATGACAATGGTTGTTCCCTCGCTGTTTAATTTCACAAGTTCATTCATAACTTCGTTGGAAGAAGTCCGGTTTAATGCTCCTGTCGGTTCATCCGCAAAAAGCAGTTTTGGCTGGTTCATCATGCTTCTGCAGATACATGCTCTTTGAAGCTGTCCGCCGGACACCTCATTCATATCATTATCTGCGATTTCGATAATGCCAAGCTTACGCATAAGCTGCTCGCCCCTTGCAAATTTCTCCTGTCTGGTTTCTTTTGACTTTTTGCTCTCCACTGCCGGAAGCACGATATTATCGAGAATTGTAAGATTTTTCATCATATACATCTGCTGAAAAATAAATCCCATTTCATCAAGCCGAATTTTTGTAAGCTCTTTTTCGTTTAGCTTCGTCAAATCCTGATTTCTAAAAAGCACCTGACCGCTGGTTGCCCGGTCCATACCCGAGATTGCATACAGAAGTGTGGACTTTCCAGAACCTGACGGCCCCATAATTGCAACCATTTCTCCTTCCTTTACTTCAAGATTTACATTTTTTAATACATTATTCTGTCTTTTATCAACTACATATGTTTTACAAAGGTCTTTTGCACTAAGTAATACTGCCATATGATTTTCCTCCATTTTATTCTATATTTGTGGTGTCGCTGCTCTTAATTGTTCTGATATGTACTGCGGTGATTTCCGATGCCAGTATCGTTATCAGAAAAATAATCGCCGGATACAGGAAAAAGATTTTCCACGGTTTGATGACATAAGAAATTTTTCCTGCTCCCATCATACCAAAAATCGGATTGTCTATCAGATATGTTGCAGGAATGGAGCATACTGCCGCCAGAAAAACTGCTGCCAGTGTAACGATACCGAATCGCATGATATGCCATTTTATCACTCTGCCGTTGCCAAATCCCATTGCCTTCAGAACAGCAATCTGGCTTTTTTCATCTGCAAGAAATGACCTTTCCATCAGAATACATACAAGGATTACTACAATCAGCGTAATGCCAAGCAGCAGATACTGCACTGATTCCATCTTTGATGCCACTCCCATGCAGTCATCACAATATTCCACAGCATTCATTACTTTATCATTATCAAAGAGCTTCTTTATTTTATCCTTGCGCAGTTCAATTTCCTTTGCAGACGGATGGTCATCAAAATTAATCTGATAGGACAGCATATTTGAAATATAGGTAAAATCTGTCGGTGCATCCTCATGAAGCCTTATTACTTCGCCAAGAAGATTCAAACTTTGAAAATATGCGACTACCATACAATCGAGTGTTTCCCCGCCAAAGTCAATGGTTATGGTATCTCCTATTTTTGCCCCGGTTAATTTGGTAATCGTCGGGGTTATGGCAATCTCATTTTTGTTCCGAGGAACTAACCCCTCAATATATTCATAATCGGATGCTTTCGTATGGATACCCTGCTGACAGCTGATGGAATAATCTTTTCCGCCAACGCGAATCTTATATTTGTACTGTACCTCTACGCAAAGCTTTGCGGATATTCCATTTTTCTCCAAAAGTTCTTCTGTATCTGCAAGATATGACTCGGTCTGATTTCTTCCATCTGGATTCATACTGCCCATGGCTTCCGTCAAATCTGTATAATACAAATCACTTCTCGTTCCAAAAGTTGTGACCAGGGTATCACTCCTCATTGTTGACGAGGTATTCACAAATACAAGCACAAACAATGTACAGATAAAAAATATAACAATAATGGTCACATATCTGCGCGGTGCACTAAGCACATCATTAAACGCCATAAATAAGCTGGTGCTTCCATGACTTTTCGACAGCCGTAAGGGTGATTTTTTCTGATACCTTTCACCTGTCTGGCCGGAACGGATTGCATCGACCGGTGAAAATTTTTTTACCAGTTTTGTACAGCGGAAGGCAAACAAAAGAATTACAACAATAACCAGAACTGCACCCAGCACTGACAGCAGAAAAGAATACTCTGTTTCAAGTACCATATTGCTGCTGACTGTTTGAAGCAGCATGCTGGAAAATGGAATACTAAACAAAAAGCCCACAACAGCCCCTGCCACAGCCAGTATGAGATACTTTATAAGATACAGACTCCGAATCTTAAAATTACTGATGCCGATTGCTTTCATCACGCCAATTTCACGAAATTCCCCGGAAATTGTAAATGTAATGGAGAATTTTAATACGACAAAGGAAACAATTATCAGACAGATACTTAGAATCAGCATGGTAAATGCCATAACCATCTCCAGAACATAACACATTTTTATCACGGAACGTGCGCCGGAAAACATGATGCCGGGAACCTCCGAAACCGCTGCTGCTATGGCTGATACATCCGCCTCTTTAGAAAGCTCCATATAACATATCTGCCCCTGATATCCATTGTAAATCGTTTCATCCGCAAGCAGCTTCTCAATCTCTGCTTCATTGAAAAGAAACCGGCTGTTTCCCATCATAGGCGAACCAAGAAGGGCATCCTTTGCCATGCCGTCCAAGATTACCGAAAAAGACACATTATTATAAGTAATCATAATTTCATCCCCCGGCTGTAAATGATTCTGTTCCATAAAATTCCCCGTTGCATATGCATGACCCGGTTCAATTTCCATAATCTGATGATTTTCTTTGTCGAAAAATCTGAGCTGACTGTCTGTTATGGATTGGTAAATCACGGAATTTTTGGCATTCAGCTGTTTCCCTTCCGTATTTTTCAAATTGGAGTTTTCTCCAAAAACAACCGGCTCTATGTGGTAGCTGCTCACTTCTTCTTTTTCATCATGCAGCACCGCTTCCATTTTATTTTTGCTGTCTTTGCCCATAGAAATTACAACATAATCTCCAATACCTGCCTTATCCATATAGGAATCCGTTCCATTCATGACAGCGGCTACATTAGTGATTCCACCAGCCACGAACATAGTCGCCAGCAGAATAAAAGAAAGCAGCACTGTATTCATTACTTTTTTTCTCTTTAAATCTTTTTTCAATATACGAAAAAACATTCTGATTTTCCTCCTTGTGTTTGATATACCTATCTTACAGGAGAATTTATTAAATAATCCTTAAATACTTTCTTATCTTCCTTTATTTTACAAATCCACATTGAGCAAACGACAAAATTGTGGTATTCTATACAAGCAACAAATTTTATGAATTATATACCGGTTAATCCGTACTTTGACAATATAATATACTTACCAGGGGAGCCATCGGGGCGATATGCCAGCGCCGGATATCTACGAAAGAAGCTGGTGCCAATGGTTACATATAGCGAATTGTTTACTTTTGTAATTATGTTATGTGCCGTTATCACTCTTGTTCATAATTTGACACATAAAAAATAGCGCCCCCACTCTGGTAAAGTAAAGCGCTATTCTAATAATTTTATATTTACCGGCGGCTAGGCAACATCTAGCCGGTGGCTCTCTTGTTAAGTATATTATATGCAACCTGTTGCAAATTGTCAAGACAAAAAATACTCATCATGCTTTTCGCACAACCACTGTCGCACAGAAATCATTGTCTTTGATTTCCACAAATATTTCACCGTCCATTTTTCGCATTAACTGCCTGCTGATATACAGTCCAAGTCCGGAGCCTTTTGCTGCGCCGGCATTGCTTCCACGGTAAAAGGAATCAAATAGATTCACAAGTTCTTCCCTTTTTAAGCTGCAGCCGGAATTTTTTACGGTAATCAGCTGACAATCCTCTTCTTCGGAAAAAGATATCGTAATTTTTTGTCCATCCCCGTATTTTATTGCATTTTCCAAAAGGTTCTGCATGACTTCCGTCAATCGGTCTGCATCCCCTTTTAACATCAGGTCCGTATATGGTTCTATCTGAAATAGAGTATGTAATCTGCCCAATTTATCATCATAAAGTTTTCTGACTTCTTCCATCACATCCGCCAGATACACTTCGGTCTGGTTTACGGTCAGATGCAGGAAATCTTCTCTTGATGCGGAGGTAATCTCATTCACATAGTCTTCCATGTCTTTTACATTCTTTTCAATTCCCCGGTATACTTCTAATCTCCGCTCCTCTGTGGAATAAAGTCCCGCTGCCAATGCCTTTGTATACAGGTGAATTGCGGATAGCGGAGTTTTGATATCGTGTGTTAGGGATAAAATCAGGGTTTTTTTCTCTTTTTGCAGTTCCAGTTCCTTTTCTCTGTTACTTTCGAGAGTATCTCTAAGCATATCCATGCTCCAAAGAAATCTGCCAAAATATTTACTTTTCTCTGCCTTTATCGGTATGGACAAATTTCCCTTTGCCAGTTCTTCCGTCAAATACTGCATTTCCTGAAATGGCTTTATGACTTTTGCTCCAATAGAAAGGACTAAAAAAACAGACAGCAGAAACAGAATCCCCAGTGATATATTCATGAGAATCCATGTTCTGTAATCTGTCTGCATATAAATGATTTTATAAATCGTATCTGTTTTATCCTGCAATCTCTCAATATCCGTTTTCTGATTGTTTGCTGTCATATAATATAACCCATTTGCAATCGCAATCAGAAATAATTCCAGTCCGAAAAACCACATAGTAAATTTTTTATAATTATTCATATCGGTAGCCCACTCCCCAGACAGTAATGATGTGTTCCGGATGCTTTGAATCTTGTTCGATTTTTTCCCGCAGCCATTTGATATGAACCGTCAGTGTCTGCAATTCAGATTCACTGTCAATCCCCCAGACACGGTTAAACAGATATTCTTTCTTTAATGTAGTTCCCTTATTTTCTACCAGCAGTCTCAATAATTGAAATTCCTTTTCCGTGACATTGACAGAATTTCCATTTACCGTAAGTGTCTGTGTAACATTATTCAGCTTCAGGTTATCGCAGACAATTTCATCCAATGCATATTTCCGCTTAAAAATCCCATTAATCTTTGCAATCAGAATATCAATATCATAAGGCTTGCTGATATAGTCATCCGCACCAATCTGCAGTCCCTTTAAAGTACTTTCTTTATCTGTTCTTGCACTGGCAATCAGAATATGTGCATTAGAAGTTTCCCGTATTTTTGAACAGACGGAGAATCCGTCTGTTCCCGGCAGTCCGATATCAAGTACCACGAGATTTGCACCATACTGTTCAAAAATATCCAATGCCTTTTCACCGGTGTCTGCAAGACTCAGCGTATAATTCTCTTTTCTGAGGAACTCACACAAAAGCGTTCCTATTTCTTTATTGTCCTCTACTATAATAATATCCGGCATAATATTCCCTGACTCCAACTATCTAAAATAATAATTCATTTTCCCTTTCACTAAAGTGTTTTTACAGTTAATTGCAAAACTCATAATTTATCTTTATTGTATATGACAAACCACTTTTAAGCATAGGATGCTACCTCTGCAATTGAATACTGAATTTCCTCCGTGATTACTTTATATTCGTTTCGCCATTCTTCATCCAGTCCCATAAAGGTATCATAATGTTCATTCCAGCGTGTCTGCTGCAGTTCTTTGAATAACTTAAAGCACACATACTCTCCCTCTACACGCACTCCCATGATATTGGTCATGTTATTTATACCTACTCTTCTTCCGTTCTGATGCAGGTAAAATGCCCCTTCTTTTGTTGCATAGAAGATTCCCTGTCTGGAATATGCACATGCACGCAAAGAAGTAAGATATGGATGTGCAACCAGACCGCCTTCCAGCTTGCAATATACCGTCATATTTCCATAGATATAATTCATAGGGTCTGTCTGTTCACCGGAATAATATGTATCATTATATCTTGTCACAACCTGTAAGATACCCCCGGAACATCTACTGCCTGTTCCTCTTACTTCAAACAGATTTTCTTTTCCAAGCATCGGTATCATGGCCAATGCATCCTCCTGATTTGGAATATGCGGAATACCAAGAACGTGTATTTTATCCTCTTCCCCAAACCATGCCTTAACCTGCTGATACCATTCTATTTTCGTTGCTTTCGGCAGATAATCGTAATACCTTATCTTATTACGGCCGGCATTAAACTGAACCGCCATTGCCCCTTCACATCCGAGAATACTAAGGTTCATAACCCAGAGAAATCCGGTAATATTTCCCCCTGCCAGATTTTCCGCCAGCGGATATATCCAGCTTATTGTTTTGTCATCTACAATAACACCGAGAAAAAGATACATATCTTTGAAAAGCTGCTCCAGGGAATACCTTTTTTCCACTTTTGTATGTTTTGTATATGCCTGTTTTTCCAGATTCTTATTTATGACATTGACAAATTTTTCAAAATAAGCTTTGTGCTGTGAAAACAGCTCTTCCTTTTTGTCTGCAAGATTCTGCATTCCTGTATATCTGGCATATGGCATAATATGCTGTTTTCCCTTATTTTTTATTACCGTTTCTTTAATATCCTGTCCCTTATACTCCGAATTCAGAATCCAGTACAATGTCTGTTCCTCGATATCATAGCAGGCTGTAACCTGCATCGCTTCGCTTACTCCTATAGCCATACATACAGCAAATACTACCGAATGTTCATCATATTCATACACTCCATATATTTCTGTTCTCATGGTATTGCCTGAATAACCTCTGTTCTTCAGGATACTGTCATACAGTTCCTTTGCCTCAAAGAACTGTACCAGCTGTGGGACATGTTCCTTTACCGTTTCCCATTCCATCAGCTTTCTTTCAGGTTCTTCTTTCTGATAGGCATACTCGTTCTCAAATTCCCCCGTGCTAATCCTGATATTTTCCTCAACATCATCCATGCAGACTACCATGCTGTTCCGTTCCGGAATATACATAGAAATATATGGCTGTTCATTTCTCAGGTCCTTTATTTTCCATGGCTGCGCATAATAGGATTTCTCGTAGACAGGTACTATCATCTTTTTTCTGATAGTTTCAAAATCAAACCGGCTGTTTATTTCTTCCAGTTTTCCATCCGCATATTCATACCACACATTATTCTGGTTTTTTAATATAAATATATCATTTAAATAAATTTCTATTACACTTGCACCTGTAAGTTCTTCTACCTGTTCCGGCAGCAAACGCATCACTTTTACATCTTTTCCCTGCTTACCGACATGGCAGATACAGTGATTATTTTTACCAAAAAGATATACATCTCCATTTTCTTCATCCACCCGGAACATTTCAGCCGGAGCATCTCCAAATTCTGCGATTAACTTAGACTTTTTTCCATTTACCGGGATTTTATACACTTTATACTTTCCACTATACCTGACACTCATCCACAGCTCGTCCCGGTATATCCATCCATCGGTAAACTCATGCACCATAAAATCCGGTACAAAGGAAAATATCTTTTCCCCGTTTTCCCCCACAACCTGATAACGTTCCCTTATTTCTCCATTGTATTTATATTCTTCACTCTTTAATTTTACTTCTTCATCTTCAAATTCTGTGGAAACGGCAGTATAAATCCGTTTTCCACAATACGGGCAGAATTTAGCTTCACTTTCCACATATAGATTACAAATTCCACATTTTCTCACGTCTGTCACCTCCTATGCTAATATGTCCGAAATCTTTTTGCAAATATCTGAAAGCTGCGGCGCTATTTCCATTATCTCATCTTCAAGCTGCAGGAGTGTTACAGATGCATCCGTCATTTTTTCATATTTTTTATAAACATCCATAAGTCCATGCCGCTCCAGTGCTTCCACAACCCTGTTAAAATTGTCTCCCTGACCGATTCCTGCATTCTGTTCAAGAATATGCTTTTTGCCGCCGGAACGTTTGTTACTTCCAATCAGGATTCCCATAACCGCATTAAAATCCCACCTATTTTCCAGACTGTTTCTATATGCTTTAAACTCTCCTGCATAATCTGAACACTCCTGTAATTTTGCACGCAGTCCGGATATGGTCATTCCACGATTCTGTTCTTCTGGTCTCTGCATTTCTTCTGGTTTCCATATTTCTTCCGGTTTCTGCACTTCTTCCGGCTGACCGGTTTCATCTAGGTCATTCTCCTCTGCTTCCACATATATCTGCGGATTAGATATATTCTCTGGCAGATTTCTATCTTCCTGTCTGCTTCTGCTCTGTTCGATTACCTCTTCTGCCGCCTCTTCTTTCACATGGAAGCCCTGTCCCGGCTTATGAATGGCATGCGGAAACAAATCATCCTTCTCCATGTCAAGTCTTGCCCATACATATGGTCCATGTACAGCCACTTTCGTGTTTCCATGACTAGAACGGTTCCATTCTCCTGCATCTTTGCCATCCTGCTGGTATGCATACAGAAAATACGACTCTCTTGGCACATAACAATGTTCTCCGTCAAAATAAGGCCGAGAGCTGCCGTATGATGAGACCTGCCCTGCCCTGATGTCTGCAAATGTCCAGGTTCTCTGTGCTTCCTTCTTCTGCACGTCACACATCCGCTTCAAAGGTACTTCTGCCAGTGTATTCTGATTATATACATACCACATCTTATTTCTTCGCATATCAAACCACAGTCCCTGATGTTCCTTCCGTGCTCTTGTTATCATCTCATATTTCTTCGTGGCAAAATCAAACAAAACAACAGGATTGTAATATATTTCATAACCGTCTCCATCATCCCCAACTATTAATGCATATGATATAATCATGTACTGGCTGTTTGCATACAGACTCGTTATATTGCATCCTGTTACTTTTATCGAAATTCCATCGGACGGAATATCTTCCTCCATCTGTCCACAGAGCTGCTCTGCGCAGAACATGCTTTCTTCCTTTATCTGCGGTGCCAAATCCCATATATCCTGCCATGTATCTGTCTTAAAATTATATTCTTTTATGCACATACTAACATCTTCAAATCTTCTGTATTTCTCCTGATGATTAAGCAGAAAATAAATTTTATCTCCAAAAATATAATATATATATTCCTGACATTTCCCATCAAATGCTTCTCCGCAATCAATCTCAAACTGTTTTTCCCCGCTGAACTTATACAAAGCAATGTACTTATCATTTATACAGAAGATGCCATTTCGATTTGCCAGAATATCCATATCATATCGTGCAACCCCATCTTTAAAAGTCACTTCAAAACTATCTGTAATCTCCTCATTTTCAATCTTTAATACATAAAACTGGCCGGATTTTGCCTCATATAAATAATATAATTTCCCATCATTCCATGCATATCTGCTCCCATCATGCAGCATCTGCTGTTCCCCCCGATTTGTTCCAGCCGCACCATAGTATTCTGCATGAAATGCAAATTCTCTTTCATCCTCTTCCCGGTAATCAAATGTTATGGCACTTTCCACCTTTTTTCCACATGCAGGACAATATATGCCTCCTGATGGTATTTTTGCTGCACACAATGCACACTTTCTCATAAAACACCTTTCCTTTCTACCTGAAAAATATACATATTATTACTTCAATAATTGCAACAATACTTCCAATTGCAAAGAAAATATCATTTGCAAGTCCGTATGCATGGAACAGACCTAATGATACTCCACCCTTCATCGGATAAAGTAAACGTACTTTTTTCTTGTTAAAGATATCCGTTGCAAGATGGGATAAAAACCCTATTGCAAAATAAATAACCGCTTTCTCCCAAATCAGTCCGAGGGCGAATGATAATAATATCAGTGCAAGAAAAGAATGCATAAATGACCTGTGGGGCTGTTCCTTTCCAAATGCACATATCCCGATAAACAGCAGCAATCCTGCAATGATCCTCAGATAGCCGCTGCTTCCTATGATTCTCTCAATAATCTGTGTATTACAGAAATAATCCATTGCAAACACCGCCAATACAACAACTACGGATAATGCGGTAATCTTGTCCGCATCGCGGTGTGAATTCGATGTTCCTACATCAATATCACTGATTAATGCTCCAAGCGATCCTGCCCCAACCGCAAGCACCAGTTCTGAAACACCTGACGGCTGTGTTATTGCAAGTGTGGCAGCGATCCCGACTGCCATATGAGTTTTTCCTAACATGCTTTTCTCCTTTGTTCACGAATCCATTCTATCTGTCATCAAATTTTCCGGTCTCTTCCCGATCTTTCCATGTCCTGCGTCCAGTAAAATTATTTTCCCATTTTCACCCTGCTTTGTTACTTTACTGCTGCCGCTGCTCATTGCTGGCAGTTTTCCTGCACATATGTATACAAGCAGCAGCATTGTGGATGCCATAATAAATTCCAATAATTTACGTCGGTTTTTCATAATTGCACCAATTCCCTGACCAGACGGGAAACTTCATAAATATTAATACAGTATATTCCGGAAGCTGTTTTGGTATCACTACTGTTTTGCAGTGCCTACATAATCTGCAATCTCTGTCCAGACAGAATCCTTTTCCAGACCTAATTTCCAGCAGGCAACCCCTCCTATGCCGGCAGTTTTCATGAAGTCTAATTTCGCCTGTACGGATTTCTCCTCTTCCAGCCAGATTCTTACAGATCCTGTATTTGTTTCATATTCTCCATAATACTGTGAAAGATCCTCAAGCCATGTCGGCGTGATTCCATGTGAAGAAAGCTCTGTCTGTGCCTTTTCCATGCCAACTGCGGTACTGCTTAACCAGTAATTTCCATTTACGGCATCTTCTACATAAGTTCCCTCTGAACCTGCACCTTCTTTTGTTTCTGTCCATATTCTGGTATAAAAAGGAATTCCATTGATCACACGGTCCGCCGGAGCATACTCTAATACCTCATTGATTCCCTTCTGTACATATGGCAGGGAAGCTACGGAGCCTGCTTCACTGTCTCCTGCCCAATGCTCATCATATCCCATGATAACGAGATAATCTGCAACTTCTGAAATGCCTTTTCTGTTATAAAACTGGTTATATGTCTGTGATACATAGGTGTCCACACTCAGCACGATATTGTTCTTTCTACATTCAATTGATAATTCACGGATAAACTCAATATAGTCATTCGCCATATCCTCATATATTTTTTCATAATCAATATTCAAACCGTCCGCCCCACAGTCCTTTACTGCATTGACAAGATTCTTTATCAGCTTCTGGCGGCTCTCATATCCTGCCAGAACCGTTCCCACATAATAAGTACCGTCCTCTCCTGCCGTAAAATCATCTGCCAGCGCCCATACTTTCATCCCCATGTCATGTGCTTTTTTTACATAGGATGCCTGTGCATAGGATGTGATTTCCCCGCTGGTATCGGCCAGTTTAAACCATGTCGGGGAGATTACATTTAAAGTTCCCTTTCCGTTCTTTGTGACTTCTGTCAGTGAATCATTTCCTGCGGTCCCGCTTACCTGATGCCAGCCCATGCATACCGTCTTGTCCAGTGTAATATGGCTGTATTCCTTTCCCTGATAAGAAGATACTCTCTGCTCTGTTTCTGCCCCATTTGTTTCATTTATTCTGATATATCCTGTTATCCCGTTATCTTTCACAACACGATACCAGGAATCATTCATTGTATCCTTAATAACCAGACTCTCACCCTTTGATACCTTCGCCATGTAATCTGCACCATCTTTATCAAACTGACGGATTACGGTATCACTCTTCGGTTTACATACGGACACCTCACCGAAATTCTCTGTGATAGCAATCCGGTTCGGATCTGTATACACTTCACTCTTCATGTCTGTTCTGCTTTGCAGACATTCCAGTGATACATATACCTGGTTATTGAGCAATTTGGTATTTGTGTCTCCTCCTACATCAAACATCTCTATCTCATCCGGTGTTGTATACAGAATTCTGTTAAAATCACTGTCCAGATAAAATTTATCATTAATCGACTGATTTACCAGTTCATACGGAAGATAGATATTATCTCCGTCCTTATATGCCGTTCCGACATTCTCCCCTTCTAAAAGAATTACATATTCATCTCCTGATACCAGCCCGTAAAAGCTCTTTAAATCCGTCGGATTCTCTTTTCTCAGAGAAGAACATCCGGTAACGGATAGTATCATGCCAATACAAAATCCCACTAATAATACTTTCTTCATGAAACTTTTCTTCATTTCTGTCTGTTCCTTCCTTTTTCTATAAGTTAATATCCTAGTATATGATATCTCAAGAAGCCCAAGAAATCAAGTTTCAAAAATCCCGCCGCCCTGATAAAAGCTGTTTCTGAAAATCACTGACACACGTCCTCAGTCGTATTTGTGAAAATTCTCTTTTATCTTTTCCCATATTATTCTGTTGTAACCGTCCGGAAAGTATCCGGGCGGCTGCTCTGTGTGGTATATTAATGATGTCCGGGCAAAGTCTTTTGTCCCTGGTTGAAGATAACGGTTATGCTTCCGGTAATGTCTCACCTCCCATCATGACTCCCATAAAGTCAAATAAATTTTGTTCCAGCATTTGTCTGTTGATCCGATTTGTTTCCGTGTCCATGCTCTGTGTCAGATTCTGATTCCAGCTCATCTGCTCTGTTGTATACAGATTTACAGGATAATTCACCACGGAATCAGTCTGATAGTCCGGAGTATATAGGGAAGCATAGATTTTTGTTCCCTCATACACAGCAGCATCCGCCCATGCACTGGACAGCATGATATTCTCCTCTTCCGTTGCATGGATAAATGCACCTGTATCCACCATGCTTTCCACCCGTTTTCCGGTTGCCACGATATAGTCCTCACCATCTGGGAACCGAATCCTGATATCAAACTGATCCTGTGTCGTGATTCCCTCCGGCAGAACAATGTAATCATACAGATAAGTGCGGATGCTGCCCGTCTGAGCACCGGCCTCGTAAACCATCGAATCTGTTATCATTATGCCAGCTTTTGTTTCCGCAGATAAATGCTTTCCCAATAAATCTGATTTGTCCGGTACAAAGAAGTCACTCTCTGTCTTTACGACAACCGGCACAAGTGCATCTTCATCCAGAAGATCTCCCTTATGCCCGCTTTCCTTCAGGCAGTATGCCGTATATTCCTTTTCTCCTGCCATCTGTGCTTCGAGTGCCTGTGCCTTTTTCTCGGCATCTGTTTTTTTATATGTCATTGTACCTCCATAGATTCCCAGCGGAATTGCGGTAACTATCATTCCAAGAATCATGGACAGTATCAGATTTTTCTTTTTTTGCCGTATCATTGCCATAATTTTCTCCCTTCTTATTGCAAAATATTTTCATAGTAATCTGCTTCCTGCTGTGTAATGCGATAAGGATTCATAAAGAACTGTTTATTTACGGCGATGATATCGTGTCTGGCACGAATCATGCGGATATCCTCATCGTCCCCGCTGAGTACGAAAATCCAGTTTCCTACTCCAGGGAAATTTTTTGTATATTCATAAAATTCGAGATATTTGCGATATTTCCACAAATTAATAGAGCCCATTACGATTTTCTTATCGCACCGCAGAAAGTCTTCCATGGATTTCTGATAACTGAATCCAAAATCCGTTACAATGCAGTCATATCCCATGTTGCAGATCTTTGCGTATTCGCCCTTTGTGACTCCCGGATAATAACTGGTTTTAAAGATTTCAAACGGTGTTTCTTTATAGTTTTTTCCAAAATATGTTGTCCTGATATCTGCAAATTCTCCTTCGGTATTCATCTCGAGCATGGCTGTCTTTTTGCACCTCATTCCCTGAAGATAGGATGCCATGCCCACAGCAAGGCTTGTGACTCCTTCGCCCTTATCGATTCCCAGTATTCCGATATGCAATAACTCTTTTTCTTCCAAATGCTTTCTCATTTTAACTTTTTCCTTTCTCTGCCCACAGTCCTGCCTCTTCCGACAGTTTCCGGAACAGCGGTTGATTCTCCGGTTTCATATATTCCTTAAAAAATGGTACGGTAAAGCCGCTTATTCCGAGTTCTTTGATATATTTCTCTTCCCCCTGTCCACCTGCCAGATTCCACAGCCAGATAATTTTTATCCCTCTGTTTATAATCCGGTATTTTTCTGCCATTCTTACCATCAGGCGTGTCTGTTCCATCTCCCAGCTTCTGATTCCCGCAACCATGACAAGAATGTCACAGGCTGTCATGGTTTCCGAAAACACGCCCTCGTCCCTGACCACAATATCATGCCCACAGTCCAGTTCAATTCCAGTATTCTGATAGGACGGCCGGAGCTTTATACCGTGGTAACAGAATTCTCCTCCATTATACGAAACTGTCCTGTCTTCTTTTAAAATCCGGGAAATAAGTTGTCCGTCATGGCCTTCCTGATATCCTGCATCCATTCTGCACAGCGTCAGATATGCGGTAATTTCCAGTGCAATTCTTGAAGTACCTATTCTGTGCTGTGTTCCTGCAAATGCCAGCACCACACTTTCTGTTGCTGTATGTTCTGCTCTCCTGTTTCTGTTTTCTCCCCGTTTTTCCTTTTTTCCTTCTCCCTCTTCCTTTTCCTCACTTTCTCCTTCTGAGAAAATCCAGGGATTCCCCAGTTTGTCCTGTAAAAACCGGACGGATGGATATCGCTGTGCCGGATCAGACATGATACATCCCTGTATAACCTCCCATATATATCCGTCGGTTTTACAAAATGCCTCCTTTCCCCGTCTGCCGGTAATCATGTATGCCATGCACGCACCAATCCCATACAGATCCGTCCGTTGATCCAGATTTTCCCCGTTATATTGTTCCGGTGCGGCAAATCCGGGTGTTCCCTTAAAATATCTCTTTTCTGTTACTTCATTTGCATATGCTGCATTGCCGAAATCAATCAGATGCAGTCTGCGGTTATGTATGATAATGTTTTTTGGCTGGATATCCAGATGCAGAACCGCATCCGGCTTTATGGAATGAAGATATATTATAATCTCTGTCAGCTGCCTGCTGTAGAATACAGCATCATGCAGGTCAAACGGACCATCTGACCGTATGATCTCCCACAGAGTTCTTCCCTGTATATATTCTTCAATAATATAAAAATAATCCCCTGTTTCTTTTATGTCGTAAATCTTCGGTATCCCTTCCCTGTCCAGACGTTCCAGAATCAATATCTCCGCCTGTATACTTTCCTTCTCCTGCTCGTTTTTCAAAATTTTCTTAATAATTCTTTTACAATTCAAAATTTTATCATGAGCAAGAATCACTTCACTGTTTTTCGTATTTTTCAGTACTTTTTGAAGCTTATAAGTTCCATATAATTCGTTCTCATTTTCTTTTAAAATCGATATTGCCTCCTTTTATTTCTGTTTTGTTAATTTCTTTAAATCAATATAACATATTATTGTAATCTTTGCAAGTCCTTTTTAATATTTTTATCAGCTAATGTTTATATAAATTTTATCACAATCTGCTTTACATATTGCATTGTTATAGGTTATACTATAAATGTGTAAGTGTCAAAAATTTTTGTAACAATAAAATCAAACAAACATAGATTATAAAACCTGATAGTATCTTCTAATCAGTAATAAGTCAGATTGGAGTGTCTATGAAGATTGAAAAAATTAATGAAAATCAGATAAAATGTACTTTAAATAAAAACGATCTTGCATCACGCCAGATCAAAGCCAGCGAACTTGCATACGGCACTGAGAAAGCCAAACTTCTGTTTCAGGATATGATGCAGCAGGCTGCCAGCGAATTTGGATTTCATGCAGAGGATCTTCCTCTTATGATAGAAGCAATCCCTATTCCCGGAGGCAGTATCGTTCTTATTATTACCAAAGTCGAAGATCCAGAAGAACTTGACACGCGATTTTCCAATTTCTCCCCGGATGAGTCGGATGATTATCAGGATAACTATGATGAATTTTTTGATGATATGGACGATATTTCCGATGACACCCTGATGGAGGATGATTCTGCACTTACGGATTTATTCCAGCAGATCCGCGACCGTATCAGACAGAGTGTTTCCCAGACGGAAGGAGATTTCGTTCCGCTGAAGGATATTCTTGAGAAATATGACCGGAACGGAATGACTGCTGCACCACCGGCGAATTCCATAACACAGATATTTTCTTTTGACAGCTTAAACACACTTATTTATCTTACCGGTTTTCAGAATGATTTCAGAATGAACAGCAGTCTGTATAAATCTCCTCAGGATAACCGATACTATCTTATTATGGATAAATCTTCGCGCAAAATAGAAGACACATATGAATTCGCAGAATTCTGCACACTCCTTGCCGAATACGGACAGGTGGAAGATGGATCTCCTCTGCGTGAAGCTTATTATAAAGAGCATTTTGACAGATTAATTGCCAGAAAAGCTCTGCAAAAATTACAACAAATTAACCATACAGGAGGACTTAGATAATGGCTCAGATAACAAAGGATATGATTATTGCAGATATTATTGCTGTAGATACAAATTTAATCCCGGTTCTTATGTCAGCAGGTATGCATTGTGTTGGATGCCCGTCTGCCCAGGGTGAATCCTTAGAAGAAGCCTGCTTCGTTCACGGTCTTGATGCTGATGAAGTAGAAGCTGCATTAAATGATTATTTAGCCCAGAACGCTGAATAATCTTAATCTGTAAAAATAGAAAAGGCCGCTGCATCATGAATTACAATCCATAATGCAGCGGTCTTTCTGTATCTGTTTTTATCTGAGAATCAGATATCTGCTGCCCGCAGCCTCTAATGTTGCTTTTGCATTGGCATACGGCATTTTGATAATCTCACCCGTCTGACATACGGTAAATGCCAGGGTATCAATATTTCCCTGATATCCGGAATATGCTGACAAAATCACACATCCATACTCATTGATCCAGGTAATGACAGGTATATCATTTGCCCCATAATACAGCAATGCCGCAAAATCGATTCCGGATATATCTGTAACCTGATATTCCGTATCTGCCTGTACCTGTTCTAAAGATGCATATCCCCTGGAAATAATTTTTGTCGTATCACTTAATTTCGCCAGATCCGGCTTGTTTATCCTTGCCCATAACAGATTTCCGCTGTCCTCTACAACAACTCCAAATACGGAATTTGCATATGTTATTGCCTCGCTTGCCGTACTGTAAATGCCCTGCAGTCCCTGTGACGCATAAACATAATATTTATTCATGACATATTCGGATTGATCCAGATTTAATGTATTTGCGCTGACAAACTGTATACTGTCCGTCTGTACGGCTTCAAATTTATTATCCGAAGTAATGGTATATGGCAGAGTCAGCACTACTTCTGTTTTCTTTAATTCAGTCGAAATTGTATTTAAAGTGACAAGATCCTTATCTTCGCCTTTTTTGTTTACATATTTATCTTCCGCAGTATCCGAAAAACTTCCATCTGCATTTTTCATCTTGCGCTGGAGTGTCATAACATTTTCTTTTATGGAAACATCTGTTACATAAATATTATCTTTCTGATATGTTTCAATAATATTTGTTCCCTCTTCTTCCGGACTGTCACTGCTGTTTTCCTCATCTCCATAAACCATGACATTGACTTTATACATCGGAAATACCGTCTGTCCGGATGCATCCTGATAAATATCCGACGTATGTGCCGTACCGTAGACCAGATCATTTCCAATAAATCCGATGACTTTAATCCTGTCACCTTCCGATGCCTGAATCGTATAATCTTTCTTTGCATCCACATCGATGACCCTTATGGTATCTGCATCATACACACTTGCATTTTCATGCCATGCCAGAATATTATTGTATTCATTGATGACATAATTTCCCTTTGTCAGCCCGGTAACAAGCTGCATATATTCATTGCTGTCCATGGTCACTGTGTAGATACTGTTTCCGACCATAAAATACAAAAGATTTTCTTCCGTCATATAAGCGAATTTTCCTACACTGTCCCGGAAGATATCAAACGGACGGTCCGACGGTACAAAGATTAATTCCGTTACCTGATTTTCTTTATAATCATACTGGTATAAAGCCACCCCGACCTGACCTTCATGCGCACCCTTCGCCATATATCCGTATACCATAAACATGGTATTTCCCTTTGTATCCGTTGACAGAATCTCAATATCGAAATTCTTATTTTCTATTCTCACATCTTCTTCGGTCAGCTTCTCAAACGAGAACAATTCTGTTACTTTATTTTCTTCCATATCCAGCATAAACAGGCTGCCTTCTTTTACAAAGCTGACATAAGAACCCGTCGGGCTTGTTTTATAGTGAATCTTTAAATCGTCATCCAATCCAAGATTAATTCTTGTGGAAGAAACACTCTGCGTATTCGGATTAAATATCTGGTTTGCCTTTCGCTCATACACATCCAGATACATTCCGGAAGAAACGGTTCTGAGCCTGAAATATTCTGTTACATTATAATATTCTTCTGTGCCGTATTCATCCTGTGCCTTTACCTTATATTGCAATTCATAGCAGCCAATATTTCCGAGGATCTCCTTGATCGTGACGACCGGATCGGTCGCTCTTGTCACTTTCAGATCCCCCCACTGGATATTGTCATAACTGGATTTGATATTTACATTTGCCAGATTACTGCTGTCCGTTGACGGATCGTATTCCAGATAAGCACCATACTTCTCCGTAACCTCTTTGCTGATGGTCAGACGGCTGAAATCATAAACAAATTCCAGCTGCTTTTCAATATCCTGCCCGGACGGATTTTTCAGATGTACATAATAATACACGTTGCCGTGTGTTTCCGTGACGAGGTTTATTATCAGGAGATATTCTGTGTCCTCTTTCATAATATTTGACATATTCAGAGTCACATAGATATCTTCCCCGTCCGTGGTCCATTCTTTTATCTCCTCGCTGTCGATCAGACGTTCCGTATCGACACTCCGCACCTGATAGGAAATGGCGGCAATAACATTGGCATATCTCTCGATATCCAGTGTAACCGTCCCGTCTTCCCCATATGGTGTGAGTGCCTGCCTCATATATTTTCCCTGCATTTCATTGGTGTATCCATTCAGCACATTGATATTCTGTTCCCTGTATTTCATGGTAATAACCGGGAGTGTGGCCGTACTGATACTCTCCGCCGGGTCTTCTGTCTTTTCATAAGTAAAGACAAAATATGCCGCGATTGTTCCAATCAGCACAATAAGTAAAAATACTAATTTCAAAATTGCAATTTTTATAGCCTTCATTTATAACCTCATCATTACTTTCTGTAAATCTCTATTCGTTTGGTTTATGATAGAATCTGCCCGATATCCGCTCTGTATTCATTACATTTACAAATGCGGCAGGGTCCTTTTCCCGCACTACTTTTAAGACTTTCCTGCTGTCCGTACTTGATATTACCGAGTATACAATCTGTCTCTGTTTGTGGTCATACGGACCTTCCCCTTTCATAATTGTAGCACCGTGATGTGTAATTTCTGATATTTCTTTGTAAATTTCTTCTGCATGATCCGTAACAATAAATAATGTCTGCTCCTGATATTTCTTGTACAGGACGTGCAGCACCTGCGTGGATGCATACTGGAAGATGATGGAGTACAGTGCTTTATCCCATCCGAACATAATGCCTGCCGCCGCAAGAATGATTACATTTATGCCTAATATAATATTAAAGGAATCGATCCCTTTTTTCTCCGATAGGTAGATTGCAATAAAATCCGTTCCTCCGGTTGTTGTGTCCATGATCAGACACAAGCTGATGACAAATCCATTAATTAATCCGCCGAATATGGCAATCAGAAGGACATCATAGGTAATGGCATGCCCCGGTATGATATCCGTCAGCACACTGGTTAACACAATCACAAGGCAGGAATACAGTGTAAATTTCTTTCCGATAAAACGAAATCCGATGTATACAGGAATCATATTTAAAATAACGTTAATCAGGGTAAATGGAATCCCTATATGCAGAAAACTCTCTGCCGCTCTCTGTATCAGCAGTGTAAGCCCTGTTACACCGCCCGGATATAACCCGCCGGTATGAACAAATGATTTAATATTAACTGCCATTAAAACGGATGCAATACACACCACCAACAGCTTTTTTCCATCTTCTTTAAGTGTAAATTTCAAACTATCACCTTCCTGTCCTGTTCTGTATTTCTTCCTCATTATACATGATTTTGCCTTCGTTCGCAATCTTACTTTGGCATTAATTATGTATATTTATCCATCTTATGGAAATAATATTGCAAAACAGATTTTATGAAAATGCCATATGGACGGAAAGGAGTTCTTATGAAAGCAAAAAAACGTATTTTATATATTGGTCTTGCCCTCTGGCTGATTGCTTTCCTGCAAATGATTCATACCGGACTGAATCCGGTTTCGGAAGAGGAAGCCATCGTAACCGCATTTGCGGACAATGATTTTCTGAATACGGTCAGCACCATTACTGCATCCGGTAATTACAAAAACATCTACCTGGCGGATTCCGACCGTGAGGATCTGCTTCTTGATCTTGCCCACAAACTTGGAATCAGCAATTCTCTTGTCTATGATACCGTGACCGAGGCACAGATTACTACCTCTTCTCTGATCCGCTCTTCGGATAATGTATGCACTGTATTAAAATTAATTACAACAGAATCCAGAAAAAATGAGAATGAAATCTCTTTCCGGCATGTCCTGCAGGTTGAGATTGAATTTGATAATTCCCTTGAAAGTGCTTTTTATTATAAAGATTTATTGCGGAAAGCATTTGAATCCTTGGGGGTAAATCCTGATATTTCGGTTCATTTGAAAGGGGAAATGGACGGTTCTTTATCCATGTCCCAGAAGAATATTATTTCAGATAAAATTATAGAAAGTTCCGGTGGAAGAATCGTAACGGAACGCCGCAGCGACAGCCTGTTTACCGTCTATGCCTATACGGATAAAATCGATGATTATGTGCTGAACGGAAGCCTGAAAACAAATCTGAATGTAGCCATTACTTACGATGAAGAAAATGATATCACCGAAGTATACATGGCTACACCATTTATGAATGAAGATTACTGACTCAGCCGGCTGTATTCTTTAGCTGTTCGAACAGTTCCAAATCATCTGCGGTTACCTTCATATTCGTGCATAATTTTTTTCCATCCGCATTGGTAATGCTGATTTCTATGATGCTTCCCTCTCCGATGCTCTGTGATGCTGCTGAAAAGAACATCGGTACTTTCGGATGATTGGATCTGAAACGGTCTAACAGACCTTTTATTTTCATCATTGCCATTGGGTTCAATTTTTTGTTCCTCCTGTTTTGTAATATTTTTCCTTTCCTGACATATATATAAGATAAAGTTATCTGCCCTGTGAGGAAATGGAATGGATCTTTGTTCCTGCGAACGCTTGTATCCCGATGCTGAATATCTGAAAACCATGTACCCGAATACTCTGACTCCTGTTTATGAAAAGGTTGCCGATACCTGTGACCGGCTGGAATACGAAGGCAGTCCGATGTTTGATGATTTTCCGGATCGGGAAATGACACTTAAAATTATCCAAGACATTATTGCTGAATTTCCGGAAGAACAGACGAATCCGGAAACCGGTAACTGGTTTCCCGAACTGGTTTCTGTTCTGGTATTAAATGAATTTCTCCACCGGCGTATCCGCAAAAAAGAATTCTAGAAGCAGACTTTTGGGGCTGTCAGAAGCCGCCCCAAAAGTTCTGTTTTTTACAGATTAATTTCTATTTTTCTTCCTGTATTGCAATATTGTGTGTATTTTACACCTGCGGCATCCAGCATACGCTTAGATGCTTTTACGCCGTCGGTACCCGCATATTTATCTTCCCCATATACGATTTCTTTTATTCCGCACTGGATAATTGCTTTGGCACATTCATTACACGGAAACAGGGTAACGTATATTTTGCAGCCTTCCAGACTTCCGCCGCGGTAATTTAGGATTGCATTTAATTCGCTGTGCGTAGAATAATAGTATTTATTATCTTCGTAGCCTTCCCCGTCACGACTCCACGGAAAGTCATCATCGGAACATCCTACCGGGAATCCATTGTACCCCATGGATAAAATCTTGTTATCCTGGCTTACAATGCATGCTCCCACCTGTGTATTGGGATCTTTGGAACGCATTGCCGATAATGCTGCAACTCCCATGAAATACTGATCCCACGATATGTAATTATCTCTCTTTTTCTCTTTCATGGCCGTCTCCATTTCTTATTCTTCTATTGCATTAATTCTTCTGATATGTCTTTCATCATTGGAAAATGGTGTATCCAGGAATGTGTCCACAATCTTTAATGCAAGTCCCGGTCCGACCACTCTTCCGCCGAGTGCCAGAATATTGGCATTGTTATGCTGTCTTGTTGCTTCTGCCATAAAGCAGTCCGTACATAATGCACAACGGATTCCCTTTACTTTGTTTGCTGCTATGGAGATGCCGATTCCTGTGCCGCACACAAGGATTCCGCTTTCACATTCACCCTCTGCGACTGCCTTTGCCACCTTCTTTGCATAAATCGGATAATCGGTGGAATCGGTATTATATGTTCCAAAATCCTTATATGCTATGTTTCTTTCGTCCAGATGCTTCATAATCTCCTGTTTCAGTTCAAATCCGCCATGATCACAACCTATAGCTATCATTTTTTCACCCTTCTGCCCTGCGGCAGCCTTTCTTTTTTATTCCTGTAAATCAGCATTTATCAATTTGTACCCGGCGGCCTTGATTAACCTGTTCATAATCGCCTGACCAAGTCCGTCACCATAAAAAGTTTCGCCCAGAATAACATCCACATCAGTTTCATCAAAATCGCGGAGTACCGCATATAAATTAGCTGCTATACTTTCTTCGTTCTCCCTTGACCCGATGGACACGATATGTTCTCCCTGATAATATTTTCTGGATTCGTCCGTACATATTATGCCGGTCTTTTTTCCTGCCTGCTCTTCAAGCTGCTGTCTTTCCCGGATTTTTTTTACCACATTCTCCGTTTTGCCCTCGAACATTGTCAGATCTGCTTTCGGTGCATAATGTTTGTATTTCATTCCCGGTGCTTTGGGTACATAATGATCTGTTTTTATCTCCGTCACTGCTTTCGCCGTGACTACTTTATCCACGGTAACTCTTCCTATTTTCTCTTCCAGCATTTCCTTCGTAATATATCCAGGTCTGAGAATCATCGGCGGTTCTGCCGTCATATCAACAATCGTGGATTCAATGCCGATACCGACTTTTCCTCCATCGATAATCATATCTATTCTTCCGTCCATGTCTTTTCTGACGTGTTCAGCCCTGGTTGGACTCGGTCTGCCGGATGTATTGGCACTCGGTGCTGCAATCAGCACACCGGACTGCCGGATTAATTCCAGTGCAATTTTATGATTCGGCATTCTCACGGCAACCGTATCCAGTCCGCCGGTTGTGCCATATGGCACAGCATCCGTCTTTGGAAATATCATGGTCAAAGGTCCAGGCCAGAATGCTTCTGCCAGAATCCCGGCTTTCTCCGGAATCTTTGCCGCTATGCGTTTCAAATCTTCCGTGTCCGCAATATGTACAATAAGCGGATTGTCCGAAGGTCTTCCTTTTGCCGCATATATTTTTGCCGCAGCCTGGCTGTTTAAGGCATCCGCCCCCAGCCCATATACGGTTTCCGTAGGGAATGCGACCAGTCCGCCTTCCCTTAAGATTTCACCCGCCTGCTGAAAATCGTCATCTTTTATCTGTTCTGCATCAATTTTTTTAATTATTGTATTCACTGTTATTTCTCCCTTACAACAATCGTTTTTCCTATCATGTCATGCAGGGTAAGCCTGTCCTTTGTAAAAAGCATTGTAAAAAATGAGATTACCGGGAAGATTGGAATGGAATTTAACAGGACTTTTCCTAATACTTCTCTCTTAAAAATATTCATGTCATTTTTCTTCTGCCATTCTTTTTTCTTTTCTTCCTCTTCCGGTTCTTCTCCCGGATCCCGCAAAATCATTCTAAGCCCCATAATCTTTTTCCCCACTGTTTTTCCATCAAAAATATAGGCACAGAATGTAGAATAAAATACATAAAACACGATAACAAAAACTGACAGAAACCTGCAGACACTTGCCCCGAAGGACACATTGTATTCCTGATATGTTCCGCCGTCCTCGTTATCAAATGTATTCAGCTTCTCGTTTACCTCTTCCGGCAAATCAATCATACTGACCGCCGCAATCGCCGGACTCTCATACCAGATCGGTGTCCAGCCCACATAACTGCCCGTAAACGCCAGATACATCACAAGTACCGGTATAAATGCCACCACAGCATCAATCAAAAATGCTGCAATCCTTTTCAATACAGGTGCTTTCAACGGCACCGCCTGATTCATCTCTTTTAACATCGATTCTTCATCCATGGAATTAACTCCTTACTAAATAAACGAAATTTAGTTAATTGCGAAACTCATAATTTATCTTTATTGTATATGCAAAATGAACAATTACTAAGAAGGTACTATGAGGCGGTCGGTACTTAGGTCAGGGCTACCTGACCTTATGTATCCGCTACCAGCCGAATGTAGCGAGAGCGTGCCTTCGTGTAATGTCTCATTTGCATATACACTTACAAAAATTTTAGTGTTTCGCAATTACCTATAAAAAATGTTTGGAAATAAGGATATAAAGCCCTGTAACATGCTCAATATCCTTATTCCTTAATCTTAACTAAAATGTTCTTCCGTTAATACTTTGTCTTTCTTGCGTCCAAAGAGTTTCTTAAATAAACCACCTTTTTCTGCTTTCTTGATTGCATTATCAATTACGTTTTCGACATGGTTTCTCTGGATTACCAGAGTTACTCCGTATAACTGGTCAATTTTTGCATGAAGTGCAAGAAGTCCGATTTCATCGATTTCATAACCTTTTTCTTCTGCGTATTCCTGTGCAATGGCAACCCAGTCTTTAATCTTATTCTGTTTTACTACGATACGGTTTGCAAAATAGTCACGGAGTTCACCATGTCTTTCCAGGAGTTTGTCCGCATTTACTTTTTCATCTTCAATGACGATGATTCTGGAATCTCTGTCATTATCGATAGCATCCAGAAGATCCTCTAAGGTATTATCATCCATCAGACTGATGTTTTCAATAAACAGATCGCTTCCTTTTAATTTATCAAAGTAGACTGCCATTTCTTTACCGATTAATTTATCGGCACTGATCTTTGCAATTCTGCGGTTATTATTTCTCTTTATCTTGTTTACTACTTTGATAATGTCAATTCCAAGTGATGTTTTTCCACTTTTTGCATCACCCATGATAAATATGTTGCAATTATCATCTACAATGACGTTCTGGAGTGTTCTTAACATCTGCTTATCCAGCCCCTGGACACCGGAGTATTTTCCAATAAAGTCTTTGATAATCTGCTTGATTTCCTGATTGCTGAGCGGTTCTTTTTCGTCCTCATCGTCTTCGGATTCCTGATCTTCCTGCTCATCCTCATCGTCTTCCGGTTCTTCTTCCCCGGATTCTTCGATTTCTCCGTCCTCGTCCGTTTCGTCTGGCTCTTCGGAATCTTCTTCAAAATCAGAAGAATGTTTAATCAGGTTCTTATCTATTTTCAGTTCTGTAACAGTTTCAAACGGATCTATTTCTTCATTTTCTTCCGTTTCTTCGTCCTGATCGTCCTCATCTTCTTCAAATTTCTCATCTTCATCCGGCTCTTCTTCCATTGGCTGACTCATCGCCGCCTGTAAAACTGCCTGATGTTCCTCTTCTTCTGTTACAGCCGCTTCCCTGACTTCTTCCGGCTCGTCATATTCTTCTTCAATGACTTCTGGTTCGTCTGCTTCGTCATATTCTTCTTCAATGATTTCCAGTTCTTCCGGCTCTTCATATTCTTCTTCAATGACTTCCGGTTCGTCTGCTTCGTCATATTCTTCTTCAATGACCTCTGCCTCTTCCGGCTCATCAACCTCGTCCAGTTCTACAGCTGGCTCTTCTTCATCCAGTTCCGGTTCTGTTTCAATATCATCTTCCTCGTCCACCTCTGGAACATGATATTCACCCTCTTCATTAAAGAAATCATCCAGTGACATCTGACCTTCGATCTGCTCTTCTTCAATATCTTCCTCTGGTTCTTCAAATCCAAAGGAATACTGTCCATCAAAGCTTTCTTCCAGTTCCGGTTCATCCTCAACTTCTTCGATTTCCGGTTCTTCTGCTGCTTCCTCAACGTCTTCAATTTCAGATTCTTCTGCTGCTTCCTCAACATCTTCAATTTCAGATTCTTCTGCTGCTTCCTCAACTTTTTCGATTTCAGGCTCTTCTACGGCTTCTTCTGCCTCTACGATTTCAGGCTCTTCTACGGCTTCCTCTGCATCTTCGGTTTCCGGTTCTTCCTTAACTTCCGGCTCTGTCGTTGCTGCCGCAAATAAATCGTCAGAGAATAAACCTTCCATCAGTTGTTCCATTACACCCGGTTCTACTTCTACTACTGTTTCCTTTGTGCTGTCTTCCGGTTCTTCTTCTGGAAGTTCTTCTTTCTCAGCAACCTCTTCTTCTGCATGTTCTTCCTCTACAGGCTGCTCCTCGACGATTTCTTCGACAGGTTCTTCTACAACCTCTTCTACTGGCTCTTCCACCGTTTCTTCTGTTTCCTCGATTTCCGGTTCTTCTTCCGGGAGTTCCTCTTTTATTTCTTCCCGCTTAATTGTTTTTTCTTCAACAATATAAGCTTCCTCCGGCTCTGACTTCTTCTCTTCCTTTACCGGCTGTTCTTCCCTTTCAAAAGAAACCTGTTCCGGAATCACAAGTTTCCGTGGATCAAAGACTTTTGTATCGCCCAGATTCTTCTTGCTTCTGGTTGTCACAAATATCTTTGTATCGCCTAAATCATCTTTTTCTTCCTCTTCTTCAAATTCATCATCAGCGACCGCTGCCATTCCCTGTTTGCGCTGATTTTCATAAGTCATGGCATTCAAAGCCATTCTTGCAATGTAGTCATCCGCATCTTCTGCAGCACCGTCTGCTTCGGAATAATCGTCCGGTTCTTCCGGCTCTTTCTTCTGAACCGGTTTGAAGAGTTCTGCGGCTTCATCCTTTGCTTTTTCTTCCTTCGCAAAGATCTGATCCATGCTTTCTTTCAATGCATTCTGGATATTCTGCGTATTGTATTTATTTGCAACATCAACCTCTTTGACCTTAATTTCTTCGATTTTAATATTATTCTGTGCAGATTTTTCTCTCCATCTTGCCTCATATCTCTGCTGCTGGCTTTTTGTCAGCGGAGTATAGATCATCTTAAGATCCATTGCCTTGTCCACATATTTGCCATCGCTGAACCACAGCATAACCGTATCACACTGCTCGATACATTTATCACGCTGGCCGGTTTTATGATAGAGCTTTGCCAGTTCAAATGCCCATCTGTCATCCATATCCTCTTCAAGATACTGTTCCAGTATGGAAATCTGTTTTTCTAAAGGCTCGCCTTTTGCCTTTGCCAGTTCATACTGCAGCAGATATTTGGAAATATCTCTCGGTGCGGCGGATACAAAATCATCATAAAAATCCTCCGCCTCATCGATCTTTCCACATTTAATGCATACTTTTACCAGTTTGTATGCAATCTGTCTGCCCAGGCCGCTTCGATCATATGCCAGCTTGAGATTTTCCCTTGCCTGCTCATAACGTCCGCTTGCCTCGTACACATCTGCGATCAGCACAATCGTCTGGTTATTCTTTACTTTATACCAGTCTATCGTATCTGCAATGCGTGCTGCCGTTGCATAATCTTTTTTTCTGATAAGTTTCTTTATCTGCTCAAGTTTTACATTGTATTCGTATTTATCCATCTCATTTTCCTTTCTAAAATCTTACCAAAGTATTATTTTCCCCGATAATCAAGCTTTCGTAAATAAATCAAAACTTTATACAGTATAATAACATAATCCCACGCAGGTTTCAATCAGTCTGCTTAAATTGATTCGCCAAATTCGGCATTATTTCCCATTACCAGATCCAGAACCCCCTGCTCATATGTCATCGTTGTATAATCGAGTTTCTCGCTGTCCACACTGCTGTAATAATCCACAACCACAGTCTGCTGTCTGCCATTTACCAACTTCTGTCCCAGGACATAATTTACATCAAATCTTCCCGTAATCGCGGGTGTTGCACCCCTGCATGGAACAATCAGCTGCACATTATTGGTTTTCAGCATTTTGAAAATAGGCTCCCAGATATAGATATCTTTTGCCGCCCCAAACGGGTTATCAATAAATATTACTTTTTTCAGTGCGATACTGTCCGTATTTCTTGAATAAATACTGGATATATAATTAATAATTGCAATCAGGAACTGAATATAAATGCCCTGTGACTGTCCGGTACTTCCGACCGCTTCCTCGTATCTTAAATAGCGGCTCTGTTCCCGGATTCTCTCACGTTTGTACAGATTCAAACGAATTTCATTCATATCTGTCACAATAACCGAAAATAACTGTTTCCACGAAAGTCTGCCACGGATATAACGGACACGTTCCTCTTCCGATGCCATGCGATCTGCCTGTTCCACCGTCTGATTAATATATTCTGACATTTTTGCGTCATATTCTTCTTCCCGCACATATGGAATCTGCAGGGAAATCATCGGTATAACCTCTTCATCCATTTTGATTCTGGACAGTTTCGGCAATTTCTCCAATTCTGCTTTTATATTCATGCAGCTCTGTATACACTGGCTTTCGAAATTCTGTTTAATCTGTTCCATGTCCTGGATATTTTTTTCAATACGGTTCTTTTCGAGTTTCAGACAGGCGATCGTTTCCTCGACTGCCCCTGTCTGCTCCTGCACTTCGTCCATGCTGCCCGGCATGCCAAGATGCAGCAGCACTTCATCTGCCAGTCCGGCACTTCCGTTTTTGCGGAGTTCTCCTGCCAGAATGGTCTTTGCCTGTTCGTAGTCTTCCCTGTTTTTCTGCATTTTCTTCTGGTACTGATCATATTTTTTCAGTGCCTGTCCGACACATTCTTCCAGATTCACAGTATCCGGCAGAAGTTCCGTTGTTTCTTCCTGTATCTTACCGGAAACAACTCTTTCCATATCATGCAGAAGAATACTGAATTTCTGTGCTTTCTGCTCTGTTTCTTTTATCTGCTCCCGGCTTTCCCGCACCTGCTCTTCCAGTATCTTTATGTTTTTCTGCTTTTCTTCGAGAAAATCCACGACCATCATCTGTTGCAGATTAACGGGTTCAAACACTCCATATTTCTGGACAATCGCATCCCTGCCATGCTGCACTGCACCTTCCAGCCTGTCTTTTTCCGAGCGAATCCTGCGTACCAGTTCTTTTATTTTCTTTAACTCAGAAGATTTGTCACTGATCACGTTTTTCCGGCGGATCAGTTCTTCTTTTGAGGTTTCATAATTAAGCCCTTTTTCCTGACGTTCTTCCAGCAGTTTTACGGAGATCCCCTTATAGTCCACCGCCTGCAGGGATTTTTCCATCGCCGTTTCATAATTTTCCAGAAGCCGCTGTTTATCGGTATATTCGCTGTTTCCGCCCTGCAATGCCTGCATTGTTCCCATAAAACGGTTTTCCAGCTCTTCGAGCGACAGTTCCTCATAGCCGGTGGTCTGTACGTCTGCCTTGTAATAACTGCGGTATTTCTCCCATTCCGCCGCCATCTGTGCCATCTGATCCCGGATATGTGCCATCGCATCCTGATCCGCTGCTTCCTTTGCCTGCCATGCTTCAAGCCGTCCCAGAATATTGCTGTATTCCTTTTCGTTCTGCTTCTTTTCCTGACCGTTCCATTCCAGTTCTTCTTCTGTTTCTTTCAGTATTTTCTGACATTCAGATATTTGTGCAATCCTCTGCTGTTTCTGGCTTAATGCTCCCAGTTTTTCTGCGAGGATTTCCTGTTCCTGCCGCAAATGTTCTTCCTGCTGTTTTCTTCTTTCCGCAGCCTCATTTTCCTGCTGCAAAGATACTTCATAGCAGTGAATATCCTGCTCTGCCAGCTGTATTTTTGTTTTCAATGCCTGGATCTGCGGACTGTATTTTTCCGCATAATCTTTCAGAAATTCCAGATCCTTCTGATACACCCGGATTTCATCCGCCATTCTCATTGCTTCTTCCTGTAATTTCTCTAATTCATGCGAGATACCGGCAGCTTCTTCCCTGATTTTTTTCTCATTATAAAATAATTCTTTCCCATACATGGCGTAGAATGTTCCTGACGGCAAATCCATATCCAGCTCTTCTTCTGCAATAACCGGAACGGCATAATCACCGAGGTTTAGTTCTGATATGCCCGTATCCATGATGATATTTTCAAATTCCTTCTTAACCACTATGCAATAGGGTAATACCGGTATGTTCTTTAATACCTCTTTCCTCTGCTCTGTGGAAAACTCCTTTAACAGATCCGTTCCTGCCACAGCCGCACCGTCATGATAGCGGTTGATATACTGCAGAACTTTCTCTGCTTCTGCGGAAATTCCGACCGGCATACCGTCCGCCAAATGCGTGTAATACTCGTTTTTTCTTTTCAGGGTTTCCTGTAATTGACTTTCCTGCTTCTGCTTCTCGCCCAACTTTCCGCTGATGATCTGAATCAGCCTGTCCGTCCCTGTTTCCTGATAGACTTCCTGCAACTTCTGAAAATGCATCTCGTATTCATGCATTTCCTGTTCTTCCTTCCGGTACTCTTCCATCTGTGTCCCTGCAGCTTCCAGTTTCCATTGTAATTCTCCGGTTTTGAGACTCCCGGACTGCTTCTGCACTGCCAGTCCGTCCAGCTTCTGACTGTTTTCTTCCAGAACTGCTTCACATTCTTTTATCTGCCCGTCACACAGCTCCAGTTCTTTCTGCGGGTCATATAACATCGGAGCTTCCAGTTCCTGCCTGAATTCTGCCGCTCTCTGATTATACTTCTTTATCTTCTGCTCTGCGTCATCCTTCTTATATTCTGCGACCGCCAGCTCCCTTGCCAGTCTGTCCCGCTGTAATTTGAGGTCTGCAATAAAATCTGCTGTTTCTTTTGTTCTCGCCTCATATCCTTCCAGACGCTCCTGCAGTTCCTGTGACAGCTTTGCTTCTCTCTTCCTGCGTTCTGCTGCCATATTTTCCAGTTCTTTCAGCAATTCCCCCTTATCCTCTGTAAGTACTGCAAGTGTTTCCCTGACAATATCACGTTCTTTTCTGTAATACAGATAATCGAGATAATCATTCACACTTTCCGCCAGTGTAAGATCTTTTTGCATGTCTGAAATCTGTTTTTCCTGCTTTTCTTCGTCCGCACCCAGCTGTTCCAGTTTTTCCTGTTCCTGTTTTACTTTCTCTTCACTTTCCTGCACCCGCACCGTTTCAGCCGCTCTTTTTTCTTCTGCCTTGTGATTTTCTAATTCCTGAATCCGCTTTTCCAGACGTACCTTCTCCTCTTCGCCAGCTTTCAGCCTGCCCTTTACGGAACAATATCCAGAAGCCAGTTCTTTTTCCAGTGCTTCCCGGTCAAAATATACTTCCTTCATTCCGGACACTTTGGTAACAAATTCCTGCAGCAGTTCCATCTGTCTGTCATAATTATGAATATCATTTTTCCGGGCAGACAGTTCGAGTAACTGATTGCGGATTTCTAACAGTGTTTCCGCCATCTGGTTTTCCTGTCCGGATATTTCCCCAGGCACACGGTTGTGGAATGCCTTCTCTATGATTTCCTCGATCAACAGATTTTCAACCACTTTCCGCGTTGTCTTATAATTACTTTCAAAATAAGTTCTGACATGACCTTCCGTCTTGTTAATGCCACGGATAATCTCCCACTCACTCTCATAAATTCCATATTCCGAAATAAACCGCTGATAATCCCCTTTGCGGTCAAAAATTTTTACTTCCAGACTGAAATCTTTTTTCTCGAGATCCCTCAGATAATTTTTTAATCCCAGATAGGTAATTCGCTCTTTTTTTCCGTCCGCACCGGTCACGGATAATGGCAGGTTTTTAATATCATTATCATTATATTCCCGGTAAAAAATAACGTAATTAAAATACTCCACAGCCGCCGTATTCTGATCTTTTTCTTCCTCCCTGCCTTTTCTTGCACAAAAACCCGTCAGCATATATTTATAATTATTTTTAATATGCACATCACTCAGATTCCATTCAACCAGAGAATGAATGGTATTGCTTCCGCTTCCCGTCCGGAAAAGTTTTTCAATCGGCTGTTTGTCGTCCAGTGTACAGTTCGGAATCATATTTTGGAGCAATAACAGCATTAAGACACTTTTTCCCCCTCCGTTTGCCAAATCATAGATCGTATTTTTCCCTGAAAATCTCATGATAAAATCATCATAAAACTGTGTGCCAAAATTATATCTGACATTATTTACCCTGATTCTGTTTATCTGCGGCATCGCTTTCTCCTCTCATAATCTCATACAGTCTTCCCTTATGTTCATCATAATAATGCTCCATGAGTGCACGAAAACGGACTTTCGGATAATATCGCCCTTCCGTTTCAAGAAATAATTCCTGCGTTACAAGGAAGTTAAAGACCAGCTTGACAAATCCGCTTTTAGAACCTCTTGAGGCCCTGGTCAGTGCATCTTCCGTCTGTACCAGCGGCATATCTTCCCAGACCATTGCAATTTCCTTAAAACTGTTTTCTTCTACTTCGTCCAGACTTAATTCCTTCAGATCCCGGATAACCGAAGCCAGTGCCTGATCCACACTCTGTATCACCTGGTCACTGCGGACATATTCCTGTCCCGGGCGGTTTGTGCTGTCCTTATAAAAGCATGTCATAATCTGGTATATAATAAAATAACACAGGTATAATTCCCGGTTCCGCTTTATTCCCAGTTCTCTTTTCAGTTCCTCATTTGTATAGCCAAAGATCTGGTTATTATCCCCTGCGGTAATATAGAGTCCGTCCCGGTATTCATACAGATCCAGATTCAGTTTTTTCAAAATAAGCTTTACCTCATCATAAACCTGTGTTCCCAGTGCAAATTCTTCATATAATCCTGCATTTTCTCCATTCCGTCTTATTTCTTCCCCATTGATAAGAGCTGACACAATATCCAGTGCTTTTTCTAATGCCATGTCTGTTCCCCTTTCACTATTCTGAAATTCTTGATTTCACACCCGTCCATCGGGCAGAATTTATGTTCGAGATACTCGATTTTAAAATCCAGCTTCCGGTATGCCGGTTCTTCCTGAAGAATCATTTTCAGATATTCTTCAAAAAATGTATCGGGATGCTGCATGACTTCCTGCATGGAATATTGGTTCTTCTGTGCGAGATGAATTATCATGGAATATAAATCGCTGTTTTTCAGTACGTCTTTTCCCAGCATTTTTACCAGATCCCCACACCACTCTTCGATGGTAAAACTGTCTTTTTTCAAAATATCATAGAGCAATATCCTGACGTACAGCCGGTAATTTTCACGGATTCGGTTTTCTTCTTTCTCATCCTCCGTAACATACATTTCCGGAATTACATTTTCTGCAATCTCCTCACCTTTTTCCTCCCGATCCATCCGCAGGGTAAGCAGCTTGTCCACCTGCAGCAGCGAAAAACGTTTCTTCGGCTGGATACGAAGAAGTGGAAGAATAAAAGCTTCCAGCCTTGCCGCATTATTTTCTTCCATCAGGATACGCTGTGCCTCTTTGAAGTCGAAATTCTTTTTCAGTCTGGAATATTTCGCCCCGGCTACCATCTCATCCGCCTGTATCTGCAGCTTCGTACAGTCACTCAACAGCCGGCTGTGATTAATGAGCGCACGTTTTAATTCACTCTCCAGATCATAAATATCCTTTACCGCCTGTCCATAGGCAGCTTCCGTATCGGCACGTTTCAAGGCTTCCTCTATCAGTTCCATATTCTTATGAAACATTTTCTGTTCCTCGGCAAACCATTTTGTTCCGTTTTCCATGAATTTTTCATATGCCCGGATGCCATGAAAAACATCTCCCGCAAGCAGTCCCAGCACTTCTTCCCGCTGTTTCTGCAGCCTTGCCACCTGATTATTCATTCTCTGTACCACCTGGATTCCTCCCCGGAAATTCCGTGATGCGATCATCTTCGACAGAAGTACCTGCGACACGCTGATATCGCTTTCGTCCTGAATTTCTTTCGTATCGAGATAAAATTCAATTGCCTCGGATGTCAGGCGGTAATACACTCCATCCTTTGTGACACGGCTGTCAAGCAGCCGCACTCTCAGAGTTTCCTTCTTCTTTTCGACCGGATCGTAATAGGACCACAGAAACGGCCTGCCTTCGTTTGTTATTTTATCGAATATATACGAAGAAAGAGACTGTTCTTCTGCCTGATCCAACACAAGTCCAAAGTCTCTTTCATAAATTTCTTTTATAAAAGAAGAATATTCCTGATATGTTACGTCTTTTTCGCGAAAATTATTTTCTTCTATAAAAAAACGTAACACTGCCATAAGCAGATATCCCATATCCAGACTTTCGTATTTTCCATTCTGAAATTGCGAAAAATTGTTTTCCGTAATCTTAAAATAGGGAAAATATTTTCTCAGATAAAACATTCTGTCCTTATGGTTTGTAATTACATCTTTATGCAGGATATATTCTTCTGTCATGTCTACCTCTTTATAATTCTGTTCGTCCCTCAAGGGCACGATATAATGTCATTTCATCAATGTACTCCAAATCACCACCGACCGGCACGCCGCTGGCGATTCTTGTTACCTTGATTCCAAGCGGTTTGACCAGTTTGCTGATGTACATTGCGGTGGTTTCGCCCTCTATGCTGGAATTTGTGGCGATAATTACTTCTTCCACATCTCCCTTTAATCTCTGAATTAATTCTTTAAGTTTAATATCATTCGGTGTGATTCCAAGCATTGGTGAAATCGCACCATGCAGCACATGATATACCCCGTTATATTTGCCGGTCTTTTCATAGGCTGCCAAATCTCTCGTGTTTTCCACGACCATAATTATCTTATGGTTTCTTGACTGACTGGAACAAATCGGACATAATTCCTGATCCGTCAGCGTACAACATTCTTTACAGTAATGTATGTTTTTCTTTGCAGAAACCATGGCATCTGCAATCGCCTGAACCTGTTCTTCTGGCATATTGACGATGTGAAATGCCAGTCTCCCGGCGGTTTTAGCACCAATACCGGGAAGTCTGGATAATTCCTCCATCAGTTTTGAAATATGACTGCTATAGTAATCCATTAGAACGGAAATCCTCCTCCAAGACCACCTGTAATCTTAGCCATCTCGGACTGGGTTAATTCTTCCATCTTACGCAGTGCTTCATTGGTTGCAGCCATGATCAAATCTTCTAACATCTCGATATCATCCGGATCTACAACTTCTTCTGCCAGTTTTACTTTTACGACTTCCTTCTTACCGGATACGGTTACTTCTACTGCACCGCCGCCAGCTGCCGCTGTTACTTCCTTTGTTTCAAGGTCCGCTGTGGTCTGCTCCATCTGTCTCTGCATTCTCTGTGCCTGCTTCATCAGATTGTTCATATTGCCAGGCATTCCTCCTGGGAATCCTCCTCTTTTTGCCATGATTAAAAATCCTCCTCTTCGATTTCCATATTAATATTTTTTGTAATTTCTACAAATTTATCTTCAAAGTGTTCGTGTTCCTCTAACAGTTTCACTTCCACTTTTACTTGCTTTTCGATCTCTTCAGCAATCAGTTTTTCGATCTCTGCAATCGTGTCTTCTCTCCCGATAAGCTCATAACCAATCTTATTCTTTGTTACGATCAGGAGTTTTCCCTCACCAGTAACCGTAAGCTTTACATCTTTCAGATAGATACTGGCCGGTCTTGTTACCCTGCCCTGAATCCTGCGCCAGTTATCTACTGCCTGCTGGATTTCTTCCGGTACAGCTAACTCCAGCTGTTTCGGCTCTTCTTTCTTTATTTCCGGCTGGTCTGCCGGTGCTGCCGGCTCACTCCTCGGTACAAAAACCTGATTTTCCATGCCTCTTTCAAGATTTGCAATCCGGTTCAATACGGCATCCAGACTGTTTTCCATCTGCGGCTTCGCCAGTTTTACTATGGCAACCTCCGCAAGGACTCTCCTTGATGTGGAAAATTTCATCTGATTTGACAGTTCGGACAATACCCGGATATAACGCATCACGGTATCCTCGTCCGCCATCTCTGCCTCTTCCTGCATGGCTGTCAGCCGCTCCGCAGACATGTCCAGCATATCAGAAATATCATTTCCGTCAGAGGTCATGACTAACAGGAGATTTCTCAGGTACCAGATAAAATCGGTAACAAACTGGGACAAATCCCTGCCCGTCATAATGACCTCTTCCAGTGTGTGGACTGCCCCCATGGTGTCACCGACCAGAATCAGTCTCAACATTATGCTGAACACTTCCATATCTACCGCACCGAGTACTTCCAGTGCATGCTCATAGGTCAGTTCCTGTCCCAGATAAAATGCGATGCACTGATCCAGCAGACTGAGTGCATCTCGCATAGATCCGTCCGCCGCCTTCGCCACATACCGCAGTGCTTTCTCTTCCGCCTGAATCCCTTCTTTATCCACCAGTTCCCTCAGTCTTGCGGCAATGACATCGATCGTGATTCGCTTAAAATCATACCTCTGGCATCGGGAAAGAATCGTAACCGGTATTTTATGCGATTCTGTTGTTGCAAGAATAAATATGACATAAGAAGGCGGCTCTTCGAGTGTCTTTAACAATGCATTAAATGCACCAATAGACAACATATGCACCTCGTCAATGATAAACACCTTATAGCGCCCTTCCGTCGGCGGATACTGTACATTCTCGCGGATGTCACGGATATTGTCAACACCGTTATTGGATGCCGCATCGATCTCTATGACATTCATGGACGCACCCGATGCTATGGTCCGGCAGCTTGGACATTCCCCACACGGACTGCCGTCCTGCTGGTTTTCACAGTTCACTGCCTTTGCCAGAATCTTCGCAACGGTAGTCTTACCTGTTCCACGGGTTCCGCAGAACAGGTAAGCATGTCCGATTCGATTCGCTTTTATCTGATTTTTTAATGTTGTGACTATATGATCCTGCCCTTTGACATCTTCAAAATTATCCGGGCGGAATTTCCTGTATAATGCTGTATAAGACATATTAATCTCCGAAACTGATTCCCACTGCCTTTGCTTCTTTAATGATAGATGCATTCGGATCTACCGTTTTTAATTTTCCAGCAACTTCTTCCAGTGGAATTCTGACGATTTCTCCATTCTTTATTCCTACCAGTTTTCCATAATCTCTTTCCATAATCATCTGGGCTGCTGCCGCACCAAATCTGGTTGACAGAACTCTGTCATACGGACATGGACTTCCGCCTCTCTGTGTATGTCCCGGAATCGTAACCCTGATTTCCTGTCCGGTCTTTTCCTCGATCTTCTTGCCAATCTCATAAGAAACCGATGGGTACGGACGTGCTGCCAGCTTCGCTTTGTATTCCTTCTTGCTTAATTTCGCATCTTCTTTGGAAATCGCACCTTCTGCCACCGCAAGAATGGAAAATCTCTTTCCTTCCCGTGTTCTCTTCTCAATCGCTTCCACTACTTTATCAATATCATAAGGAATCTCCGGAATCAGTATAATATCCGCACCACTTGCCATTCCTGCATGCAGTGTCAGCCATCCTACTTTATGTCCCATAACTTCCACGATAAATACACGTCCATGGGATGCAGCAGTGGTATGGATACAGTCAATCGCATCGGAAGCGATATTTACTGCACTCTGAAAACCAAATGTCATATCCGTTCCCCACAGATCGTTGTCAATCGTCTTTGGCAGGGACACTACATTTAATCCTTCTTCCCTCAGAAGATTTGCTGTTTTCTGCGAACCATTTCCGCCTAATACAACCAGACAGTCCAGATTTAACTTCTTATAGGTCTTTTTCATTGCTTCTACTTTATCAAATCCATCTTCACCGATAACTCTCATTAATTTAAACGGCTGTCTGCTCGTTCCTATGATTGTTCCGCCTTCTGTAAGAATTCCGGAGAAATCACTCGGTTTCATAATCTTATACTCTTCGTGCATAAGTCCTTTATATCCTTCCAGGAATCCGATAATCTCGATTTCCTTCACATTGTTATATAAGGTCTTTGCCACACCTCTCATGGTTGCATTCAGACTCTGGCAGTCTCCGCCGCTTGTCAACATTCCAACTCTCATATAAATCCTCCTGTTCTAATTGTCATATAATCTTCTGTTCTTTTCCCTTTTGATGATTATTTTACCATATTTATACCCGATTGACAATAAAGTCATCTTTTATTTTATCCCCTTCAGATTCTTTTCCACAAGAGTCCGCGGCACCATAATCATATGTCCGCACCCCCTGCATTTTAATTTGAAATCTGCACCAGTCCGCAGAATTTCCCATTCATAACTTCCGCATGGATGTTTCTTCTTCAATTCGATAATATTTCCAACCTGTAATTCTTTCATCCTATATCTCCCTTATAAAAGAAAAAGCCCACTCGAATTCCTGATCCGAGTGAGCCGGATTTTACCACCTGTTATTCCTCTCCTACGCATATGTAAAGAGCAAATATCTCTTCGCCATCATTCAGCATAGGTACTCTCAATGCCTGTATATCAGAACGCATAGTCAGATTTTCTCCTCTGGTTGCAATCGGCGGTGTAATATCCATAGAAACACCTTTTGAAGCAAATATCGTAGCCGTATTTCCCATCACCATATTACTAAGCTCGCATAATGCGGATACCGCCATATCATTCAGTTCATCTATCTGCATTCCCATCATCATCTTTTCTGCAAAAAATCTGGCACTTTCTTCGGACATTGCCATCAATACCTGACCTTTCAGTTCTCCTGTTACACCTACCTGCAGAAGAAATGCTTTTCCCGGAAAATTAAGCTCTGACAATCCCGGTTTGCCAACTGCCAGCTTTACCTGTGTTGTCATCTCAATTACACTTATACTTGACTGTAAAAAAGGATTTATATGTGCTACATCTAAAGATTTCATTCTAAATGTCCACCCCACATTCTCTTTAAAATATTGTGTTTTTAGTATAGCATAAGAAAAAGCATACTTCAAATGTTTTCTATAAAAATTAGATGACTTTTTACCGCTTTTGTTCTATACTATTATTATATAATTTTCAGAAGGGAGTCTTTGTAATGAATACTGCTATTTTAGATGATTTAAAAACCGACAGAGACATTCTTCGACAGGAACTGTCCGATTATATGTCACAAAATCACTTTGACTGCAAGATTTATGAATATGATTCCGGAGAGCAGTTTTTAAAGGACTTTGAACCGGGTAGATTCGATCTTGTATTTCTGGATATTTACATGGACGGCATGACCGGCATGGAGGTCGCCAGAGAGATTTACCGTTCCGACAAAAACTGCCGGCTGATATTCTTAAGCAGTACCGAAGAATATTCCAGACTCAGTTACAGTGTGCATGCCGTGTACTATCTCCTGAAACCTTTTAACAAAGCGGATTTTCTTCAGGCAATGTCGTTCTGCGAATTTACAGACCATTCCGATATGTTTGAGGTTGTCTGCGAAAATGTTCCGGTATCCATTATATTGAAAGATATCTTATACATAGATTACCACAACCGTACAACCTATATTCATACGGAGAAACGAATTTTTCCTGTAAAGATGCCTTATAACGATCTGGTTAAACCGCTTCTTTCCGATAAAAGATTTCTTTCTCCCATGCGCAGTATTCTTGTAAATATGCAGCATATCACAGGTGTGCGGGATGTCTTCTTTATTCTGGATAATAATGAACGGATTCAGATCAGTATCCGCAACAAAAAAGAGACGATTCAGAACTGGAAAATTTATATGTACGATTCTATAGGAGAATAAAAGATTTATGAAAAAATTAACCTCTGTTTTCTTATCTGTTATGTTTATATTACAGCTATGCAATCCTTTGTCCGCAACGGAATCTGTTTCACAGAATTCCATTATTCTTCGATCTGCGGAAGTTCCGGCAGGCATGAATCTCGGTGTATCAGCCGTTGCTTTACATACTGACCTTTCTTCTGCAGAAGCCGTACTCCCCCACACACTTGTATTCTCAGAAAATGCCGATTTTGATTCCAGCAGTTATGAGGAGTATTATCCGGTTACAATAAACTGGAGTCCCACGGAAAATTCCCCCGAACCGAGCACAGAGAAAACCGGACTTTACTGTCTGACCGGCACGCCTGTATTCGACGATGGCATGAGTTTTGACGGAAAATTACCTGTTTTTTATTATTATATTACCGTTCAGGAGCCGGAAAATCCGCAGCTGGATATGTTTTTCTATGAAAGTTATTCCCAGTCTTTTCTTTTTCCCTGGGTAGATCTGACCGACGAAATGACTGAGCAGACAAAGATCTTTCTTAAAGAAAATGATGGGGATTTTGTGGACGTTACAGAAAAATATTATATTGTGGTAATGTCAAATATGCTTGCAATCGGGGCTTTCGGACTGCACAGCGGAAATACCTATTCTTTGTATGCAGAATATCCGGGTGGAAAAACAAATACCTTGATTTTCGACTATGACGATACGATTCACATCAAAGGACATATTGACGGAGACCGTGACGGCGGAAATTCTGACGGATATAACCCGCCGGATTACACCCAGCCTGCCCCGGAAGAATCATCTTCCTCAAAGCCGCAGGAGACTTCCTCTTCGGAAATTCCTCAGGAATCCCAGACCACGCAGCCGACTTCCGTACCATCTTCCCTTCCGCAGGAAACTACAGCTTCGCAAGTTCCGCAGGAAGCCCTGGCTGCACAGCTCCCTTCCATAACACAGGAAACTTCAATTTCGCAGGAGCAGCAAGACTCTTCGGTTGCACAGTCATCTTTTCTTCCGCAGAAAACTACAGCTTTGCAAGTTCCGCAGGAAACCCTGGCTGCACAGTCACCTTCCATGACTCAGGAAGCTTCGGTTTCAGGCAATTCGGTTAGTTTACCCGAACTGGAAACTACCACTGCCCCTGCTGCAGGAATGACAGAATTTTTTTGTTCAGATTCTGATATTATATCCGGCACGCGACTCCGTCTTATGCTGTCCTCGGGAAATGCCGTCTTTGAAAAAAATGGAGTTTCACTTACATTTTCTTCTGACAGTTTCCGCAATTATGCTTTGAAAGATTCCGATCAGTTTTCTGTTACCATAAAGCAGCCAGCCCAGAATAGCATTACCATATCGGTATCCTTGAATTGTGAGGATTTATCTGTTCTGAATGATTCGATCCTTACCGTTCCTTATACCCGGGAGGCGGATGCTTTTTATCTGGAAGATGCAACCGGTTCTAAAACATATGCAGCACAAACGGATTCTGTTACCATGACAGCTTCCTTTCTACTCCCACACACCGGGACGTGGACTTTTTATTCCGAAACGGACGGAGTTACGGACGCAACACAGGAAATTGCCGTAGTTTCCGCATCTGCCGGAAATAAATCCTGGCATATTCCTGCTGCCATATGCATTGTAATGCTTACCGGAACCTGCACAGCCGCATTCTGTCGTTATAGGAGAACTCACCATGAAACACACTGATTTGAAGCATTTCATTATATCCATTGCCTGTATTTTTGTTTCTTCTATTATATTTATCGGGCTATTTTTTCATGATAATAAATATACCCATGCCGGGCTGCAACCTGCCAATGGCATTCTCTATCTGTCGGAAAGTGAATTGTCCAGCCATTCCCTTCGTTTTCTTATCCGTGGCTGGTGTTTCTATCCTGACCGCCTGCTGACACCGGACGATCTGCCGGATAACTCTGACTATATGACCTATACTGCCATCGGGGAACACACACATTTTGACCTTGATGGCAGACGATCCAATCCGCATGGTCAGGGAACATATGTTCTTCGCATCATACTTCCGGAAAAAGAAGCCTCGTACTCCTTAATGCTTCCGGAAATTTATTCTTCCTACCGGTTGTATGTCAATGATTCTCCTGCCATACAGGTGGGAAATCCTTCCGCTGATTCCTATTCTGCCAAAACGCAGGAACGCACCTGTACTTTTACGGCAGGCGGCACTGTAACAATTGTGATTGCCGTAAGTGATCAGACGCATTTTTACAGTGGAATGATATATCCGCCCGCATTCGGCTATACTTATTCCGTCAATTTTTATCGTGCCATACGCATGATTCTGAGTGTAATCGTCGTAGTCCTTGCCGCAGCTGTTTCCCTGCTTGCATTTTATCTGGGACTTCGCATGAAATACCGCAATGCCTGTACCTTTTCCGCACTTTGCCTGATTTGCGCCATATTTTATGCATTACCTGTGATTCATACTATTTTATGCCTTCCTGTCATACCATTTTCAGCGATTGCACTTGCTGTTACCTATGCAATCCCGGCTCTGGTCATCTCACTGCATAACCGCATCTGTAATGTGCCTTCTGTTTACCGCATCTGCAGTGCCTGCTTCAGCTGGACATTCTGTATTATTTCCATCATTTATGCACTGTGTTCTGCGGTACTTACCACACCTGTCATACAGCTTTTTTCTTTTGTGGTATTTGTATACAAGCTTTGTGCAGCCGCTTATCTGCTCATTACAGCCTTTACCTGTCTACGTGATACGGACACACAGATTTTTCCGGTCTTTCTTTCTGCTCTCGTATATTCGGCAGGCTTTGTATGGGATCTGATTCTTCCCGATTATGAGCCAATCTACTCGGACTGGTTCATGGGGTGGTGCAGCCTGTTCTATGTCTTAATGATCGGCTATATTCTCTGGCGTGATATTGTCAATGCCTATGCCGCTAATTTTGCATTTATGGAAGAAAACCGACAGATGCACAGACAGTTAACCATGCAGACGGAATATACCAGACAGCTGACCTTACAGACAGAAGAAAACCGCCGGCTGGCACATGATTTGAAGCACCATATCCATACACTCAGCACACTTGCCGCCCAAAATGGCCAGCAGGATATTCTTGATTATCTGCAGCAAATCAATCAGACAGCCATCTATACCGGAATGAGCAGTTTTTGCGAGGACAGTACCGTGGATGCACTGCTCCGCTATTACTATGGCATGGCTCAAAGTAATGAAATCAGGATTTCTATTCATTTTTCTCTGCCGGAACACTGCCCGCTGAATCAGATTGAACTTTGTACTATTTTGGGAAATTTACTGGAAAATGCCATCGAAGCCTGTACCCGACAGACTTCCGGTTCCGGCAATAAAAAAGAGATTACTCTGAATGCAAAAGAAAATGGTTATATGTGGATGGTTTCCATAGAAAATACTTATGATGGCAGACTGCACTGCCGCGGCGAAAAATTTATTTCTTCCAAACGAACAAATGATGCCGTTGGAATCGGCATCGAATCCGTCCGGAAAATCCTGAAGGAACATGACAGTTCCCTGGATATTTTTCCGGAAGATCATCTGTTCCGGGCTGGATTTCTTCTTCCTCTGCAGCCTTAATCTGCAAAATACTTATCGTGTTTCGATCCAGTGGATTAATTGTTCAAATCCCTCTTTTGCACCCGATAAATACAGGATATCTTCGCTCTGGAACTTATATTCCGGGCGAATATGTTCGATTACGGAAGAATGATTTTCAATGGCGATGATGTTTAAGCCAAATCGGGATCGCAGATCTGCTTCCACAACCATTCTGCCGACCATAAATTCCGGAATATTCAGCTTTGAAATATTGATTTTCTCACTTAACTGGATAATGTCGAGGACTTTGGATGTTTCCAGGCGGGTGGCAAGCCGTAATGCCATATCTTTTTCCGGAAATACGACCTCCGCCCCAAGCTTTGTCAGTATTTCTCCATGCTCTAGCCCGTTTGCCTTCGCAATTACCTTCGGAATCCCCATGGAAACCAGATTCAGTGTCGTTAAAATCGAAGTGTCGAGATGTTCCCCGATACAAACAATCGCAATGTCACAATTCTGCAGTCCTACTTCCTGCAAAGTCTTTTTCTCAAGATTCTGGACTACATATGCATTTTCGGTATACTCTCTCATTTCACGGACTTTTTCTTCATCCTGATCCACTACGATGATATCTGCTCCGCCCTCTGCCAATGTCAGTGCCAGTGCTTCCCCAAATTTTCCAAGTCCAATGATTCCATACGTCATTTCCCGCATTTTACTTTTGTGAAACATTTCTTCCTCCTTATCCTATGTTTAAATTTCCTTCTGGATAACTAACCCGCTCTCCTTTTGAAAAATGCCATAAAGTCGCTATTGTTAATGGTCCTAACCTGCCTATGTACATAATGACAACCGATAAAATTTTGCTTCCGTCTGTTAAATGCGGGGTGATGCCGGTGGACAGCCCTACAGTTCCGAATGCACTGGTCACTTCAAACAGAATATCCAGAAATGAAATGCCAGGCTCCATGATTCCCATCATGTATGTCCCTGTTATAATCACACTGATACCCATAATCGTAATAACAGCCGCCTTTTTGAATGTATCTTTCGGTATCGCATAATGAAATGCTTTTTCGGAATAATTCGTAGCTGCAGCCTTAATTCCCTGCAGCAGTACAAAAAATGTACTGGTTTTTATTCCACCGCCGGTTGAACCCGGCGAAGCACCTATAAACATAAGTATCATCAGCAGAAACAGTCCTGATTTGGAAAATCCGCCAATAGAATATGTGGAAAAGCCTGCTGTTCTCGCCGATATACTGTGGAAAAATGCACCCAGCCATGTAACAGATTCCGTCATTTTTATCAATGCAGTTCCCACCGCAGTCAATACCAGACTGACGGAAAGCACTACCTTTGAATGCATGGAAAGTTTTCTCCAACAGCATTTCTTATCCCACAGATCCCATATAACATAAAAACCAATGCCGCCAAAAAATACCAACCCGCAGGTAACAAGGTTCAGCCAGACATTATTCTGATACGGAAGCAGATTCTGATAATTCCCTAATATGTCAAATCCTGCATTATTAAATGCCGCAATGGAATGAAACACACTAATCCAAATTCCACGAAGCCCCGGATAATCTTTCAAAAATACAAAAGAACTGAGTATTGCACCCAAAAGTTCAAAGATAATAGTTACAAGGAATATTTTATGCACCAGACGGATCAGTCCTTTGGCGGAGTGAAAATTTGTTGCCTCTTTCAGCACCATTCTGCCTTTTGTGTTTACCTTCTTTCCCATCGCCAGCATAATCCCAACCCCGATGGTTGTTACTCCCAGCCCGCCGATTTGTATTAATAATGCCAAAATAAACTGACCAAATACGGTAAAGGTATCTCCGGCATCAACAGCAATCAGTCCTGTCACGCAGACTGCACTGGTCGAAGTGTATAATGCATCGATATAATGAAGTTCCACTCCTGGTTGTCTGCTGCAGGGCAGCATAAGCAATACCGAACCCGCAAATATAAGCAAAGCAAAACCCAGGGCTATAATTCTTGCTGAAGACTGTTTTTTTATCAGATCAACCATAGCTTCCTCATTTCCTTTTGTATATAATATCATCAAATACTTGCTTTAAAACAAAAAAATCCCATAAACAAAATGTTTATGGGGCAAAAAAGGCGACAATCAGATTTGAACTGATGATCAGGGTGTTGCAGACCCATGCCTTACCACTTGGCTATGTCGCCATATCATATCTATATTATAAACATAAATACCATATCTGTCAATATAAAATTTATGAAAATGACTCCGACGGGAATCGAACCCGTGTTACCGCCGTGAAAGGGCGATGTCTTAACCGCTTGACCACGGAGCCTTATTCTTTTGAGCTTTGGAACTGCCGCTCCGCTTTCTTCTTTTGCTCTAGCTCCCCGAGCAGGGCTCGAACCTGCAACAACTCGGTTAACAGCCGAGTGCTCTACCATTGAGCTATCGAGGATTATGTTTTTTCGAGGTTCTTTGTTCTAGATTCTGTAACAAAACTCCGTTTTGTTACTGGACGATAAGGCATCCTCCCACTTCGTGGGTCCCTCCTTATCACAAATCATACCTTCAAAACCGAATACTGAAATCTTTCTTCACATCTTCTGCAAACTCTTCTGACTGTCTTTGATCTTTCATTGCTTACTTGATCGTTTCATTTTGACCATACTCTCACCACTTCATGATGATTTCTGTTCTGTAACAAGCTTCGCTTGTTACCTGGCGGCAAGATCACTTCCCACTTCCGTGGGCCCCTTCTTGTCGCAAAGGATAAGCCCTCGACCTATTAGTACTTATCAGCTGAACATATTACTATGCTTACACCTTAAGCCTATCTACCTCATACTCTCTAAGGGGTCTTACTTATTGGGATATCTCATCTTGAGGGGGGCTTCACGCTTAGATGCCTTCAGCGTTTATCCCTGCCAGACTTGGCTACCCGGCCATGAGCTTAGCAGCTCAACCGGTACACCAGCGGTCCGTCCATCCCGGTCCTCTCGTACTAAGGACAGCTCCTCTCAA